>Ga0181612_141832_pt1 | contig 19949 bp, 10 predicted proteins | sample HoacroProtozoa21_FD_119630 | JGI IMG/M metagenome (GOLD analysis project Ga0181612, IMG submission 119630) | Hoatzin crop microbial communities from Cojedes, Venezuel. Combined Assembly of Gp0051906, Gp0051904, Gp0051908 | reverse complement strand
TGTTGGAATTCTGGGAAGGAACACAGAAGGGTGGGTAGGACTTCTGAAACCGCAAAGTGCCTTGAAGTATCAATAGCAGCCTCAAAAAATGCACGACAGTCAGTCCCTAAGAAGTAAAGGACTACCAATAACGTTCTAAGCTAAATTATTAAGGCACTTCATGTATTCACATGCATTACTCATTTAAATGGATTAGAAAAATTCTGACTCTACTAAACTGGACTAATTTGACAAGGTCTGCCAAAACATTTATCTATAGAAAAAAATAAGGCATATTAAACATAAAAGTTCTGTAATTAATTCACAAAAGCAGGCACATTATTTCTTTAATTACAGCATTGAGATATACAGGATCAAGTATTAAGGTAGCTGGAACAATAATAAAAAAAGAGTTTTTACCAATCCCCCAAGGATGAAGAAGACCATGAAAAGGCGACCAAGGGTTGTTTTTGCATAAACGTCTCCATAGCCAACAGTGGACATTGTAACCATCAGTAAATAAACACATTCCCAATATGTTAGCGGTTGATTATTTTGGAAATTTTCCCATGGATCCCCTGAGTTCTCCACCTAAAATATACAACATATCATGAGTTCACAGAGTTGTACCACAAATTAACTCTACTGATATATACATTGTGAGCATGTGTGTGTATATATGTATAATCTGGCACAAAATACAAACTCTGGATCCTTTCTTGGGATTTTGAACAAATACAGAATCTAACCCTGCCCCAGTTACAGCATTACAGTTATTTTGCCAATATTCATAGCCTTGTCACTCATACTAGTTACAGAAAGTATCTTTTCCATTTACCACTATGTAATACTACTTACTAATGCAACTAGGTAAATTCATTTCATACCAATTTGTTTAGAACTTCTTCAGAGTGAATCTTACTTGTAATGCAATTATACTTCTTAATGTATTTGTTTTAAAGTATTATGTAGCTATTCGTGGCATTAGTGACATGTGAAGTTTAGTGACACACTATTACTTTTCAAAGAAGCCAGCTACTGTATGTGATGAAGCTGTAAATTTATCAGTGGGAAAGGAGGATGCCCTCTAAAATTTGTTCCACAGTAAAAAGTCTGAAGTTTGAGGATTCCTACAGTAGAAAAGAGAAATTTTTGCTGGAAAGCAAAAAAACCAAAAAAAACCCAACAAACAAACAAAATCCAAGTCCTAGAAAACAGCATCCCCTCCCTCCTGATATAATTAAAAAAAGCTTGGGGTTTTTTTGGTTCAAAAATAGAAATAGGTAATGTTCCTATTATAAAAATGCTACATTTGCCCAAAGGAACACAAAACTGCGGTCCATCCATAAATGAGAAATATATAATAAATTAAAACTTCCAACATTTTAGTGCATCTTTATAAGAGTGAAAATCAAATGACTATGTGTTATAAGAAGAAGATAAACATTCTGAATTTAATCTTCTACAGCTGGATGCAGCTCAAGGTGATTCAAGAAGTCAATTAAATTGCTCCAGACTAACATCAATATCATTAACTTATAATATTAGTCCAGAACCATTCCCGAATAACTTCTTACTGCTAGCACCTTCAAATTTTCCTAAGTTGATCATAAAATGTACTTGAAGAACAAACACTTCACCAAATTTAATTCTGTTTTTCCAAACAAATCAGTAAAAGATATTAGTTTAACATGTTTAAAATACACAATTGACATATACCTATCACATATATGCATATTCACATTTATGAACTCACGTGTACTACTATACTATCTTACATGCTTCGAGTATTCTTAAGTGCAGAACAAAAATTTATTGCAACGTGTTATCAGTGACCGAAAGCTACACCACGAAACTTGAAATTTAAAACAAAAGAGAAGGAAACAGTCTCTAAAAAGTTGCTACCCGCCACGTTAGCAATCCTGTTAGTTCTCGTGGAAATACAGAACTGTTCTTTTTTTTCCAGCACAATCATCGACTTCCCAGGACCTCAGCATCATTTCAGCTCCACCAACCCCTTCCAGGAAGCACTCCAGGTAGTTATTTAGGAAACATTGCCACCTCCTGGTAAATCGTAATCATTCAAGAAGTTGCTTCAGTTCAGATCTCACATTTTATTGCTGAGGTTAATGATGTATTACTGTTGAGAATTAGTTTTGAGTAGAAGGCTAAAATTCGGGAAGCTGTGATGTCTTTTTTTATTGTAGTCTACAGATGCGTTAAGGGATTATCCAGAGCAAGGCAATTTCAGGTAATAAAGTAGCTCAGAGAGCAGATGATCCATGAGAACAAGTCAATGAAGTCTTTTCAAATATACTTACCAAATGTATGAACCCAGCTGCTGTCAGCCACGTGCTGATAAATATAGAGCACAGATTCACTAGCTTGATGGAATTACTGAAAATAAACAAAACCCAACAACAAATAGCAACTTAGACTGGAATTTATGATGCAGTTTTAATATGTACCTGTATACTACTGCATACTTGACATTGGAAGAGTCTGATGATGATTTCTGAAGAGATGCAGGCTCCTGAAAAAACTTAATCAAAAGCCTACGCAAAACATGTATTGTTTTGTCTTCGCAGAGTTCAGATTTACAGAATTTAGATAGCTTGAAAGAATAATTCCAATGCATTTGAGAGCAGAAAGACAAATGGAAACCTTAGCTACATCTGTTCTCATAATGAAACAAATAGAAATATATAATGCTTTTTCACAAATCTGGTTGCCTCTTACACTCACCTTCCCATTTTTCATTGCTATATACCTCAGCAATTATATACACGTAAATATTCTACTACGCTGGAATACACCCATGCAGGTCCAATGATGAAACTCAGCAATGCCAGTTAACATTAGCTGCTGAACCCTGCTTTTATACATACAATTGACTGATGGGTTTTTAAATTATTCTTATTTAATTATTAATTTTTTCTTAGCTTGCATGCTTCTTTTATATTTATTGTGCTTTTGACTCCAGACTTGTGGAGGCTTTAAAAATTAACAGCAAGAGGATGCTTTTGTTGGGTACTCACCACGTGTTAACACTTGCACACATGACCACAAGGCAAGACTACTTCCCAAAGTTACAGCAAACAATTAATGGAACTATTGCAGCCAATATGTAAATGCCATGCTGCTTTTGTGAAAAAATTATGACTCCCACATTAAATAACTTGGGTATTTTACAATTCCTGTGTAAAGTTCTAAGAAATTTTCATATTATTCTGCTTGCACGAACTCCTATGGAGTTCTTTGTGGAAATTCATACTGAGCTAGAGTATTTCATACTTCACATTTTTCCAGAAAAAGAAATTTTATTTTTTTTAATTGAAACTGAAAACTCTTTTTAGTCCCATTGAGCAGTATTGCTCCCTATCGTAGCCAGAATTGATTTTGAAGCAAGGACCTCACTCCGTTCAGCAGGAAAATACCACCATACTTCAAAGTTTGTGGAAGAAATATAAGTAAAGCTCGCTACCTCTCTTCTTAAAAAATCACTACGCTTTCAAAAGCTAAGGAGGATATTCAACAAGTACACAAGGAACTGAAGTCCATGTGTTACTATGTCTAAATAATCTTACTCATTTGTGGAACTGTGTTGGAAATAGTTCTCCTTTATTTTTGAAAACATTTGTCATAAATAGTAATGCCTCAGAAAAATCACTATTATTCCTAAAGCAATACACTCCAAAAGAGTACAAATCAGGAAAAAATCACTATCGGTGCTAGTAGTAGTAATACTTCTGTTTATAACTACTTTAAGGACAATAAAAATATAAGTTATAGTTAGTGAAATGGGCAACTGTGAGTACTAGGACAGAAACACAACTGGGTAATATGACAGATGCTGTAATGAATAGTGTACTCAAAAATAAGATTAAATACCAGCAGTTCTGCAATTAATTTGCTTTCACCAACATCAACACATATTCCCTACTTCTCTCTTTCTTACGTATGGCTGGTAGGTTCAGGTTTGCATTTTGTTGGTGATAGCATTGAGTTATAGCACAGGACCCTAAACAAAATGATAGAAATCCTGCAGATGTAAAGCTCCAAATATCATCTTAAATATCAGGATGAAGGGCTACATATCATCCTTCACCTGAACTCAGCACAGGAGGGCCTCCTGCTACAACAATGGGTCAGCTGGTCTCCACGTACAATTCCAATAAAGGTAAACGACAGCAGTCATTATAAAGAACTATTTACATGACTTGTTTGGTACATTTTATTTTTGCAGATCTATTCAACATTGTACCTTATCTCTCCTCTATGAAACAGTCCTGTGTTTCCGCCGGAGTCTAAATATAGATGAAGGATTAGTCACAAACATTTTCCTGCTCTTTAAGCTCTTTCCAACATCTGTGCAAAATCCCTCCCTGTGAGCCCTACCTAAGCCTCTGTCGTTTTGTTGAAAAATATTAGAAAACAGCGAAGGAGACAATTCAGTTGAACACCACACCATTCTATTTCCTAAAACACAGGAGCAAAAAATATTGAGCAAAATACATTTAATTTCAAATTGGGGAAACAAATAGATCCTTGGCAGAGTACAGTCTTTCAATATGCAACAGTGAAATTTTACTTTGCCTTACTGATTCTTGTAAAATATAATTAATAATTTTTCATATATTCTAATAATTATCTAACACTCCCACACTACTTTGCTAGTTTTCTGACTGCCTCTGTTATTGCACTGTTTAGCTTCTTCCTTTGGATTCCAGTGTTTGGAAACAACATACATTCGTAAATAACATATGCTCCTTTAATCCTCATACCTCAGCCTCTAATTCCAGGAATAATTTTAATTTACAGGTCAGAGTAAACCTTTTTCTTTACTCTAGGGAAGAGGAAAAGAAGGACAGAATTTCTTCTCTGATTGCACCAAATACTAAACACACAGCAGCGCCCTTTATACCCTACCAGTTTCTCATCTTGTCAGTTGTTACTTGTTGTTAATGCCAAGTACGCTGAAACGCCCCTAGTCAAAAACAGCCATAATACAGAAGCTCTGCTTTACAGGCTTTGTAAATATCAACATTTGGGTTTTACAGATATTTGGACATTCATATAAATTATCATAGAGAGGATAATACCTAACCTCAGAGCACGTTTTGCACCAGACAAAGGCTATTTAAATGAACAGGTCAATCTTGAATAAGCCAGCTCTACATACAGTGAATGTGATTAATGCAGTATCCCTTCATTTATGGATCTGGAATTTTACAAATCCACCACTCCTGAAGGGGCTTTTAGCCTTTTTCCAAAACCCTCTGAGTTTATGGAGCTTTTCCACTGACTGCCATTGCTTTTGGTGATGTTCTCTGTGTTAAGTGCAAACTCATTGGATGTTCTGAGCTCCTGGACAAATTCCTCTCCTTCAACACGCTGGTAGCATTCTAAGCTACTGGACTACATCTTCACTGCACATGCTTTGATTTCTTTCTTTGGTAAGAATTGGATTTTTCAGTGTCACAGGGCTAAAGACAGACTGTGAGAAATTTACGGCAAAGAGAAAAGTTTCAAGGTCAAGGACTGAAGAAACCGCTGTTCACCATGAGTGTGTACAAACCTCAAGGATCTACGTCCCCAACAAGACTTATTAACATAACAAGTAAATGAAGTTACTTGCATATAAAGCCTTCACACGTTCATCAACTGGTGGAGAGCCCACAGGATTTCAGAATGGAACAGAGTTTACTGGAAGCTGAGTTCAATACTTCAGCTGGGGCATTTTAGTGAACAACAAAAGGCATTGTGTCTTCAATTCCAGGCATGGGAAGGCTCCTTTTTTTTTCACCCCTTTCCTTCAGATTGATATTTTGTTCAAATCTGTGCTTCTTCTGCACAACTTTCATGTATTAATAGCCCGAAGAATCAGTGAAAGCCAGAAGGTTACTTGGAAAATTTTAAATATTTTTTCAAAGAAATGACAATAAACACACTATAAAGATAGCTGAGTGTAAAATTAATTTTTAATATGTTTTTTATGTGAAGGATGCTTAGTTCAAAAAACTGAAATACTGAAATAATTTCTCAAAATACTTTTTAGCTGTATTCTGTTGAATTGTGACTTCTGTTTCTCCAAGGCAGCGGAATGTGGAGTGATTATGTGGAAAGAAGCAATATTTAATCAGTGCGGAGCTCTAACTCATTCTGCTTTTAGTTTATCAGCACTCAGTCTTGCTCAGATATTTCAAATGTAACAACACATCAAGTACAATCTTCTACTGATCACATGTCAAAAGATGCTGACACCGGTAAATCATTCATCAGCAGAAAAGGGTTGAAAGAACAGATATCAAGAGTTTTTTTCCAGAAAAGAAAATCCCCTATTACTAGGACCAAAAACCTAAGCCATTTATTTTCTGTCACCAACGCAACTAGCTCAGTATGTAAGAAAAGGTCTTACCTTGTTTTAAGGATATTCAGAAACTGCAAAATTTCTGAAAACTGTATCAGTCTAAGGGCTCTTAAAAATCTTAAACCTGCAGTAAAGACAAAAAACTCTAGTAAAGAATAATTCAAATTATAACATTTCATTTACAATGACAGTGATCAATGAAATCAACATGGGTAGCATACAAAATGTCAAATACCTTTGAAACGTTCTTCCATATTTAATGTTTCCAAGATCCTTACCAGGTCTTTTTCAAATTGTTTTAAACTTCTTTCCTTAATAGATGAAGTATGCTACCAGAAAGCCTTAGTTTATGTAGGCAGCCATGGGAGGAGACATACAGGCTGAAAGCTAAGGGGAAAAAACCTCACTAGGTTCTGTTCGTAGGTCTAGTGCACATGTCCTTCTCTTCCAGGCTGCCAAAGACTCATTCACATCTGAAATGCCTCAGTCCTCCAAGCTCCCACGTTGCTTAGTGAGAAATAAGAGATTATGAGCAAGAGATCTGATAACCTGAATAAAGTAGGCTGTGTATATGCCTGATCAAATTGGTAAATCTTAATGACGTAAAATCTTTTATTGTAATAATGCTCCTTATCTCCACCCTAATTTCCAAAAACTCAAGCAGGAGAACAGAGGAATGACACTTTCTCTCTTAAAAATGACAAATCTACCATAATGCTTTCCACCAGGCTATAACTACAGGAATGTATTACACTTTGACTATCAAAGAAGTAACTATATTTACAAAGAAGCAGCATTTCTGTGTTGAAATCAGGTTGCATGAATAGCAATTCCCAGACAACTGCAAAGCCAGCGAGACATACACAGAGAGTATGCGCAAGAGAAAATATTATAGAAGATTAAGGGCTTAAATTATTAAAAGAGATTTATGCTGATAGTAAATAATTTGGCTGCAGATCTTCCGCATATGAATAGAAGTACATTGTGGATTATACACATCTACAGCTTATAAAATTAAAATAAGGATTTGAGGACAATTTTTATTAGACAGTACAGCCAAGAGTTACGTAAAAGTTGTGTAACATGGTATTGTGACTGTTACAGCTAGATCCAGGGCAGCTTCTTCTCATACTTTCGCTTTGCTGACATTTCTCTTACCCAGTTCCAGCGCTATAAACCACTTTTTATTTCTAGAAACTTAAGACTGGTCCTGGCAAACATGTCAACCTGGTCACAACCTTCGTCATCTCAGTGGAGTCGAGAGGTACCGCTTAACAGCAAAGACGCTTGTAGTGAGGTGTGTTTAAGTCAAGGCTTTATTTCTGCAGTATTCTTGGAAAGTTGTTAAATAAAATGTTTACTCTTGTTAAGGCTAATAAACAGCCTTGTTCAGGTTCATAAGTAGCCTTAACAAAGTAAAAAATCACTCCTCTTTGTGTATTACATGGATATAAAATTTCTTTTTAATCACTGACTATAGGAAAATCTTAAGATGAATCACAACTTGAAAACTGGATTTCGGGATCTAGACGACAAGGAATAAAACAATGCTCAATAATCATAAACTTCAGATCCATTTGCAATTAGAGGATAATCATTTTGGTTCCTAGCACAGAAACCATGAAAGACATGTCCCTCTGCTCCCTCACAGTAGTTCCCACAGTTGCTACTTCTATCCAAAGAGATGTGGCTGGACAGGGATGGAGATGACTTTTATCAGCAACCCTAAACTTCCTCAGCTCTATTTCATCCAGCTACCTCCCTCCTTCACTCCCCAGGAACGTTTTGAAAGATGGCTGGTAGGAGAAAAATCCTTCTTTTCAAATGTTTTGCATTGCATCTGAAGTTAAGAAGATGGCCAAGTCACCCATTGCAATATTTCAAAAAGAAGCCTGAGAAACAGCAAACTTAGCAATAAAACCTCTGTCTCCAAACTCTTACGACATTTAAGACATATTTTAGTTGCCCAGACATGAAATGATAGAACAAAAAAGTACAGCTTTAATATAATTTTTGTGAAAGGAAAAAAAAATCATTATAGATTAAGTTCTGCGTTTGCTACAGCCTACACTATTTTAAAGAAATCCCTTCAGAGAATAGAATTAAAAAAGTGGAGAGTTTGCTTGGACAGTTTACTTGAACTACAAATGGAACTGGTTTGTAATAGTAGAACGTTACAATCACCTTGTAGCCTCTGTATCTTGTCTCAGACATTACTCATGGGGCTGTGTTTTATAGCTAAAGGAATTATTACACAGGAAAGCATTAAATTTTGATCTTCAGAAACCTCAGTGTATTACCTGATTTGTACGGCTCGAATATGAAGAACAAAAATGAAATTAACTGCTTTCCTTATCATTATGGCAAATGAACTCTTCCCAGTATTCCACTCTCTTCAAGACCCAAAAAGTTCTGTTATTAGGTTCCTGTAGATATGTCCTTTTACACAAGTTTTTGTACTTCCTGTCTTGCAAATAATCTGTGAGTTCCATCATCCTCACATAAAAGTGGTATTTACTAAAAATCTCTTCCTATGTTCATAGTGTCACGACATAACAAGGCATAAGCCCTATTAAACGGCACTAAGAAAAGGCAGATTCTCTAGGTAAGATACTAAAAACTTCATAGACAAACTACCATGATCCTGTACGAAGTTACCTCTTCATATTTTATAGATAACATGTTTTTATTTTATTAGTTTTGTAGAAACACCAGTCATGTCAGAAATATTGAATTTTTGTCTTTATAATAACGTATATTCTCTACTATTCAAAAAAGTCCTCTGGTAAATCAGTATGTATAGGAAATAGAGATTAGGAAAACCCTTCATGACAACACAACTTTGCAGCCTAAAAAAATTATGTATTTCAACTATTTTCAATGCTCATTAAAATCATATTCTCAGTTTTGCTTCAAAGGACTTCTACAGGGTGTTATGTTTTTTTTTTCATGAAAACTTATTTGGAATATAATATTCTTTCCAGCTGTGTAGAGACATCACCTCATATAAATTTATCAGCAGAATTAATATAGCAGGAAAACCATTTTGTTTGCCTAGACAGTGACTGCTCCTGGACAAGCAGTACAACCTGCCTCGGTGGGATAGGGTGTTCGGGTACTGGATTTAGTAACGAATCTACTGCTTCACTTCCGAGCTTTATAATCCCCTTCAGCTAAAGATCTAGCCAACTGAGGGCTTCAAAACCCAGTTGACAACGGCTAATGTCAGAGTCAAGGAGAACTTGGCTCAGGAGGAAACAAGCAGAGACTGGGACTAGCATTCTTCATATAAGCCATGGTGAGAAAGGCAGACACAGCTAGCCAACGGGGTTGAAAGGCTTACAGCTGAGCAGGGAAGAAGTTTGTTTGAAGTAGGAAAATCAGGAATATTCATAAAAGATAGATATTCCAGAAGAGTATAAAAAAAGAACTCTGAAAAGGGATCCGAACAAAACACCAAAGAAAAAAGGACTGGACAATGGTAGGGCTGCAGCTGGTAGGTTTGAGTATCCTTGCCTCCAGGTACCCACAGTATCCTGTTCTCAGGGGCTGACCGTGCAAGCATCCCTTAGTTCAGTGTTCGCAAGTGAAGCCCACTATGTCTGCAGTGTTTACTCCCTGTAACACTATTAACACAGAGTCAGTCAGCCAAAACACCTCTGCATAGTAGGGACACACCTTCTCTTAGGTTACTCCGTGGGAAGACTTTGCGTGGTCTGTGGGGCAACCACCACTAACACTAGCTGAAATAAAACAAGGGCAAAAGGAGAATTCCCCTTTTTGAACAGTTATTTCTAAAGATTGAGTGTGAAAGCAGTAAGAGGTGCTGGTTTTGAATGAATCTGCTTGGCACTCTGAAACGTCTCTTAGCATTGACTGCTTGACCTTCTAGTAAATTACACGCATTTTGAAAGACCGCAGCTAATTCGGAGGTTTTAGCCTTATTCTTCAACTAGACTACAAATGCTGCTGCTGAGAATAAACTGTAAGCATAAAACTTGGATGCAATGAGTTTGCGCCTAAATGTATGATTATTTATACCACCGTGAACTGAGCAAGGGGGTGATGAATCAAATGCATAATTCCCAGAGGAAAAGTCCACACAGCACTTCATTCTGGTGCTGGTATCAATGACGTGCGAAAGTGTGCTTGCAATCATATGTGCATCCGTAAACTGGTGACACAGTAATCCTCACAGCAATAACCTTGTTGCAGTGAGACTATTAAACTAAAAATGGCCTAAATTATTCAGTAGGTACGCTTACTATGAATCCACACAAGATCAAAATTAAAACAAGCTAAAGAGAAAAGATTTTGACAGGTCTAACTCAGGAGTAATTATTGACAAAGGGTCTGTAAAAAACAGCCCACCTCTGAAAACTAATCACATGTAATCAGTAACACAATGTCCCATGCTATCTTCTCTCACTGTTTTCAAATCAAATTTGACTCACAGGTAAGATGTTCTCTCTTTCAGACTCACCAACTCACCAAGAACAGAAGTTTTTGATATTTGTTTACGCATCAACAATAGTAAGCAAAATTCTCTAATAGGAGCATCAACAAAAAAATCCCATTTTCCCAAAGCTGTCTCAGCTACTTAGACAAATCTGTACATTGCTCTTTCCTTAGCAATATTTGGGAATGTATTTTATACATGCAGGGAGGAATAACTTCTTTTAATATGAAATAAATTGAAAACTGTTTTACATTTAAATGACATAATCACTAGTGGAGATAGGGTAAGTTTCTTATGTATTACAGTACAATCTATTCTAATTTTGCATGTTTAGTAGGAACCAGCATGCTAAAGTTAATTGAGCAAACTGCTGAATAGAATGCTCAGGAAGTACTTGCTCGTTGGTCTCCATCACGTCACTCAACTTTTTCATGCTGTGAGGTTTTATATAGGAATCTTCTTATGGGATCTGACTAGAATAGGATATAATCTTCTATATTATGATTTATTAAAAAAAATCAAAATATTTAATTTACCTAGAAAATCTCTCCAATCACAGAAACATATACAGATAAAATGAAGGGCCTCTTCAGGCTGTCACTCGTCTGCTGCTAAATGGATGAGTAAACTATGCTTCCAAGCTGGAACTTTGAGCTGCAACACCGAGGATAAAGCTAAGAGATTCACAGATTTCTAGATCAGGAAAAACTTTCACGATTATCAAACCAGATTCCTTCAATAACATGAGACAAAGAATTTTAGTCAATAGTTTCTGTTTCTAATACAGTAATTTCAGTTGTAAGTATCATGATTCAAATGAACCTCCAAGTATACCACAGGATTATTTTCTTGCTGTGAAAATGTTTGTTTAGCTGCCTGTGTTGCCTGTACAGCCAAAGGACCATTTTCAAAGTACACTGAAAATGCAAAATACGTGTATAACATGTTCTATTATTTTTACTAGGTAATTTCCTGAATAACATGCGTGGTGTAATTTTATTTCAGATTCTAAGTGTCCAACCTGGAATCTGTAAAAAAGAAAAACAGCAAAAAACCTCCCAACAACCACACCTGACTCTCAGGAATCAAATGCCTGCCTCCTGAAATTCTACACACTGAATTTAGATATGAAAAACTGACATATTCACATCTTTCAGGCCAGTTTCGAAGGGTCACTAAGAGAGGCCAAATACCCTTCAACAAACTGAAATCGGTCTTAAATATTACAAAACTCAATAATCTGTGCAACAGGAAACCATGTGCTAGGTTGAAATACTGGGCTAGATCTAAAAATATAACAGGACTATTTTTATTCACTTCACTTGTTTGGTTCTGTGAGGTGAGGTGCAAATAACTCTTCAGCTTTCTGAATGTTTACTAAGGACCCAGTAAAATGGATGCTTTAGACCAGAATATTGATATAAACATGACCCATAAACTATGTGCCACTAGAAACGCAATTAACGTAGAAAATTATTTTCTCGATAATGTTTACAGCAAAACAAACTACTTTATTTCAAACTTTGACTTTACAGTCTTAAAGGTGCGAAATACAGTATTTTCCTGTCTGTCAGACAGTTTTGCAGTCTCTCAGCTGAACTGATACTTTCCACTGGATTAATGTACAGCAGCAATCAGGATTACCCATAGGTTACAAATCCTCAAAAAAGGAAACTTATGATTTTAAATCTCTAAAGGGGAAGAGGAGGAAACCACTACAACTAAACTTGTTTGTCTTTAATGAGATTCCAAAGAAAAGAAACAGGAATTGAGATATTTCTTCATTCAACATTCTGGCCAATCCACCAGAATACCGTCAAACATTACATTTCTCATCAATGAGATACACAATCCCTTTCTTATTGCCATATATTGCTTTTTCTGTCAATAGCATATCCGAAATATTGGTATCAGGATTCAATTCAGAGAGATCCTGTATACCATTCCTATTCCTGACAAACCATTCACCCATTCATCAGAACGATATTTTCGTCAAACCTATGAATGGCTACTTCTACCCTATATTTGATTAAGACCATATGGTTTACTGAAGAGTGAAAAAGACAGAATTCATGTTTAAGAAATCAGAACCTTTTCTGAGATGCATATAATGGAGGGATAATTTTTAGGATGCAAAATAATCCTATTCCAAATGTCTTCACACAATGCAACAGAGCAACCTGAGATCCCACTTCCTGCAGATAGGTTTGAAAATGAAAGCCCAAAGACAAGAAGAAACAGCACGGAAGGAAAAGAATCTGCCATTCCTTGGAAGCAACACAGCCCAAATATTTTGATACACTTCTCTGTCTGTTACACAAGTGTACAAGCAGGGAAAACAGCCCACAGCATGAAAAAAATCAATACCCTGTGAACCAGGACAGCAAAACTGCATCAAGTTCAGAATCTATGCAGGTTGTATACTAATTGCTTTCAAACAATGCTGTATCAAAGACTTGTTAATAAATCTCTCTGTCTCACATTTCTTTAACTTACTGTAACACCCGTGAAAACAATGACAGCAGTTTTAAAAATAATTTCTTAATAACTCCACTAATGCAGATTATTATATTCCACCCTTCAATAAAGACTGGATTACTTGCTTCTAGGTGAATACTGAACCCCTTTGATGGGGTATTGGAGGCATGGGCACATTACAGCATGTAAGTTTGGGAAGGAATTTTTCCTATAAAGCATCTGAAATCCTGTAGCATTACTTAGAAGTTGAAAAATCACATACAATATCTGTTTAGAAAAGAATCACAATAGCGCCAGGGACAGAATCACAAACCATAGTTGTGAAAAAAAGTTTAGAGTTGGACCTTACCCCAGTATGAGCCGACCCTATAACAAGACACCAAGGAGTTTCGAAAAGTATGCTGTTCTTCCTTTTCAGGGATATTATGTCCAGCTTTGACACGATAGCCATTTTGGAACAATTCTCCAAGAGATTTTTTACGCCTTCTAGTACTTTTATAAGTTTCTGTACGCGTGCCCCCAGAAGGGTTGTGGTAGACCAAAATCTTTCCGGGAATCATGACTAAGTATCTTCAGCTTCAGGAGCACTGCTCGTCAGCACTGCAGTCCAGTCTTCAGTCACAGCATCCACTAATGGCGAGGACAGTCATCTATTTACCCTTCTTTTTGCTAATTCGGTATCAACACAGAGAGACAGCTCAGAGTTCTTTCTTTAACAGAACTTGTCTTTGGAAGCAGATTTATTTAACCAGTCACAGAGTAATGCAGAGTTCACCATTACATGTTGTTACCAAAAGATAATTCAGTATAATCTAGTCCATTTCTGTTAGCACAAAACAAACAGAATTAATTCAAATACAAAACTCTGCCTCACAAAACAGACTAAGAGTATCACAAACCGGATGGACAAAACAAATCACAGAAGCAGGCAGGCAGTGCAGATGCTCCTCTGATCCATGATGTATTAGAGCTTAAAAGCCATCTTCTATCCGGATATTACCACATAAGCTTCTTTCAGATACACCAACGAACCACACCCATCGACCCAAAACCCGCAAACCTGATGCTGTTCACTTGGAATGAACAGGTACTCTTGTCAAGAATATAGCTGTAGTTCACATACAGAAAGGGAACTGTTTATTGTGTATTATTTTCTTTGGCAACTTTACACATCTGTCTTCCAGTTAAAGGTAGCATGCAGAAGGCAGAGGTCACATAATCAGCCAACTCTCAAAGGATTTATCCCAGATGAAATAAAAAAAAAACCAAAACAACAACCCTTCATCTAATCCCAGTTAATGACAGCTATATTACCGAAGGAGAACAAAAAAACAAACAAAAACACAATTTAGCCATCAAGCAAGAGCACAAAGAATAGAGCGCATTAGTTCTCTCAAGCAGACTTACTCTGTGAATATCCACTAAATTGGATTTTTCTTCAGTCAGCTACCATCTCATTCCATTAGAAAAACACTCTTTAAAATAAAATGTAAGCGTGAGACCTTACCTTCCATGATATATGATATGCTTTCTTAGTGAACATTCCTGCTTTGAGCATAACATACAAACTTCATCTTGAAAAGCTATCTTTATTTTGAGGAATATGCTTATCATTCCTATATTTTGTCCCCAGAGGAGCCACAAGGATGTATATGCCAAAAATACATTCATGCCATCTGGAGCACAATGCAAAGCAGACACAAAAATAGACAGCACCATGTGCTTATAGGAAATGTACAGGATCTCAAAGCATTCTGGAAATGTTATTAGAGTGTGACAATGCCGAATATAGAAATGGGGAAAACAGTACTCACAAATCTCAAGTACTGTGCAGTGAGAGAATCGGAGGCAAACCACTTCTGTGACTTCTTTACACTATAACCTTTACACTATGTTCTTACAAACAAGCTGGCCATGTTCCCACTGGTCACGGTAGTAAAGTTCCTTCAAGTCTAGGAGGAATAGTTATTGATTCTATACATAGGCACGCAGATATGTATGTAATATATCTGTGAGCCCCTGAATCATTCCTCTCAGATGGGAAGGATCTGAACAACGTAGCACTTATCTGTGTTACCGATCATCTCTTGTACAGCTCAAACTGAAATCATGTCCTACTTACTTTTTACCATATAAGGCATTCTATTTTTCATTCTTTTTCTATTTCATTTTGAACAGTATTACAATCTTGTTATTATCCAATTTTAAATCTAGCATTAGTGTACTTTGTGCTTAGTATAGTAAATATTTGAGTGTAGAATCCATTTACCTTGCGAGCCTGGAACATCTCTAAAGGAAAACAGTATCCAAGTAATAAATAGCAAGAATCAAGCTGTTTAGTTTACATAACCTACATTTTGGTTTTAGCAATTTGACACTATTCCTTTAACCCTCTCAGCTCCCTGGCATAGCCAGATTTTTATCAACTTTCTCCCTTTTTCTGTCAGTGCACTGCTAAATTTGTTGCATACATCAAAAATCTGATAACGTGATTTAAATAACAAAAACTGGAAACCAATCTAAAATAAACCCGTTCCACAAGATAAAAATATGAACCTAAATGTCAGCAGCAGCAGGATGATAACATATTGGGCTAAGAAGCACTACTCCATGTCACAGAGCCAAAGATGTTTGTATTACTTTCCTGTGCAGAAGTTTCTGCTTTCCAACAGAATTGTTTTTAGCATTTTGTTCTACAACCTGATTATGCGAGACAGCTGCTTGTTTTCAGTGAGAGTACAGTTCTCTATCATCTATATTATCTAGCTATTACTTGGCCAAATTTTTCATAATAGATGTAAAATTAGATTACAGAAAATTGTTCTCTGTAGGCTAAACTACTTTTTTCTTCAGCTGTCAAGAAAACTACCTTTTAGATATCCCACCACCTAGCTCTGGTGAGCATCTCGGTGAAAGTCTGAAGTCCAATTAAGCAGATGAAGATGATGCCTTTAGGAAAATGGCACTGTTTCCAGTGTTTCCATATTTTTTCCTACCCCTGCAGAGGACACAGTTCACAGTCCTTAAAACTCCTAAAACTCTGCGTTCTCAGAAACGCCGGACATGTGTGCAATCTGCTCTGAAGTATTTACTTCAAACTAATCAACATGAATTCTGTTCTAAAGATGTCTAGGATGACCCGTCAAAACCTACTGTACCTTCAATGAGCCCAAGCTACTTAAAGTATGTTACGACTGAAGTTTTCTGTATTTTCAACAGAAGCGTATCTTTGGAGGATATCACTCCATGACCCTCCTTGAATTTGCATTAAAATGGATAGATATACTTATGGAAGCATTGCTACCACTAAATGACAACTCGCTTTCAAAGTCCACCCAAATGTGAAACTATTAATCTCCAATATGCAGGAGAAGAAAGCAAGACTTCTCAGCAGCTGAGCTCTGCTTTACCTTTGGCTGTGCAGGAACTAGGTGCTGCTGCGCCATCTTGAAGGACGGCAAGGGAAGAGCAGCTCTTTGGCACAGACAACCAACTTATTGGGTAGAAGAAGGTATCAAATCATTGTCCTTTAAAGCACAAGTTAGGCAGGGATGACTGACTTGTTGTGCTTTTGTGGGATACTACCTGCTTACAGTTGTGCCCAAAAGCACAATCTACAAAAAACATGAAACACCAGGAAACATATCAAGGAGAAACCTACTGCAGTGAAAAATAACTGTGTTCTATCCAGTGACCATTCTCTCTTTGAAACTTATTTTATTTTACAGTATGGCAATACAGGACATGCCACATGTTACCTTTCCTGTTGCTGTTTCTGAAACTACAGTGTAAAAGCCATTGTTCTACAAGAAATAGCCCTTAAAATTTTCATTGGTCCTAATTCAAAAAGAGTACAAAATTATTCACAGAAAAAAAAACAACCTGGTTTTCTCTGAACATAAAAATATACAGGTTGGCCAACAACTACTTTTTGATACAGCTTTGTAGCATTGTCTGTGGGTTATGCCAAAACCAGAACAATCCAATGTCTGTTCTGCCAAGCACTCACCACTCATTAATCTCACTAAATGATTTAGAAGGCAAATTTACGATCCAAACTTGAGTTCCTGAAGAAATGCATGTAGTTGCATTATTTACTTTTTTATCTCCCAGCCTCAAAGTCTTAAGACTTTAAACCATTTTCAGAAAGCTTGACACTAGCAATAACAAAACCAGAGTCACTAATTCTGTAAACACTAACTTTGCTGCTTTATACCACTCCAGGCCATGCCTATGTCATAGTCCATAAGACAAGACCTATTGAGTAGCTAATGAACAGCAGATCTTTACATAAAATCAGAGTCTATTACCTTGTAAGCATTGTATTTTACAAATGAAGCATTATCCCACCAAACTGATAGTTATGCCATTTTTAACAAAAGGTTGAAAGCATGAAGGGAAGGATAAACAATATTCATACTTACCACACCGAAAAAACAGCTAGACAGAAAAGGAATTTATTCATCCCTCTCTTCTTTTTTTATCATCTTACAGTTATGTAATGCTTTCGAGATACTGAAGTCCATTTTCAGAATGGATGCAAAATATGCCTTTTTTAATTGTTTGATTCTTGGAGAATAAATTAATTGGACACTTTACTGATGATGCTACTGAAATCAAGCTGACCCTTGAAATACAAGGTTCCACCTCAGCAAGCTAACCTCGCAGAGAGAGGTGGCACTGAAGGTTGGAAACTTGGGGTTTGTTTTTTAAATTGCCCATTACAACTCCTCATAAAGTAATTTCACATCCTGAAGAATGATAAGTTAGCATCTTGCATAATTTTCCCTGGCATTCAGCAGGAACAAATTGCACTAAAATCGGGAATACGCTATTCTGAGAGGCTGTAACCCTGGGGTAGGACAAACGCTAAGAACAAAGGCAGACGAAGGACAAAGGCCAGACCTAAAGCCTAACTCATGCTGCAGGACGTTTGTTTAAAGAACGATTTGCAATTCTGCCTGTCTTTGCTCCTGTGAGTCACAAGGCACGGGTCATAACTGCCAAAGAAACAATCAGCACACCATGAAATAAGACTTTAAAAGGAGTCAAATATTTCAGTTCTAATCAACTGGTATCATATTATGCATCCTAGCCCTTTAATCTTCTTTAGCCTCTGAATCATACAAAGCAATTATTTAAAGAATAGATATGAGCAGATACATCAGAAAACTCTATATGTGATTACAATCCAAGGGCAATGAAAATTTAAAAATCTGTTTTCTGACCAGATGGGTGCCAAAACTTGTAAAATATTTATACCAGTCCAAGAGAAGTGATGGCCTTTTATCAGTGTAGGGAATGATCCCTCGCCTATGGCTTAAAATTCTATTGTAATAACCACAAATGGCATCTTACACCAGCTGTTGGATTAAGAATTTAGGCAGAACATTTCATAGAAATCAAAGATTATAGTATTTTAACTGCTTCTTGGAATTATAGCTGTCATGTAGGTCCACATACCAGTTCTCAGTATCCCTTATTCCACACCATGCCAGTACTAAAAAGCAGTCTTCACCTATTCAGTATTGTATCATGTTTAAATACAAAGTCTGAGAACTGCAAGTGCCCATTCAGCACTAAGGCTGAATCAAGAATAAATCCAGTAAAGGGAGTAGCATCCAAAACTCTCCAAATTCATATCAGACAGAAAATCTGTGTGTGATCTGCCTACTGAGAAGGAAATTCTCAGGGAGTTTCAAGTGCACACAAATGCTTGCATTAATAGGCAAATGTTGTCAAATTACTAGGAATAGATACAGAAAATTTCTAGAAATTTCACCTAGAAAAGTAGGTGTCTGATGTTTTCCTAGAAGATGCCATTCCTCCAAATTGATGAATCATTTGCTATTTTCCACTGAATGCAACGTATTTTTTTTTATACGATCCACCTTGCATGCAATTGTGTATCATTTTTTTTAGCTGAATTTCCAAGAGTGAGCATGAGAGAATCCAGATGAACCTCTCTTGGTTTGTTCTTATTTTCTAGACATATCTGCTTTTACAGGGCTGATATTTACACCTTGCCCACAATAGGAATGAAAGTGAAACAATGCAGAAGAATCCAAGTTCAGTGTTAATATAGAATTTAATAGAAAATAAAAGCTATTTGCTTTACAAATTATCCCTTCACGTTTGAATTTACACTTGTAATATTTTACATGTAGACACTCAGATGTTCATTGACTGCCATGCCATCACAATACATATTGCCTGCCAACTAACCACTATAAAAATAACTTTTTCTTAAGAACTAGCATCGTCCTAGCCACATATCTAGCCATTACTAAACACTTCATTAACTATACTTTAATAAGTGTCCAAAATTTAAATAATTAAATTATATAAAAATTATATATGAATTGTATATACACTATACAAATTTTACTACATAATAATAACATTATCATTATCACTTAATCACTTCATCACATATTTACAAAGCAAACTTCTAAATAATATCGTATCTATTACCTACAGCAGTCTTTACATAACAGAACATTTCTAAGAAAGAGGAAATGGCCTCAAGTTGCACCAGGGGAGGTTTAGATTGGATATTAGGAAATATTTCTTCCCCACAAGAGTTATCAAGCATTGGAACAGGCTGCCCAGGAAAGCGGTTGAGTCACCATCCCTAGAGATACTTAAAAGACATGTAGATGT
>Ga0181612_155421_pt1 | contig 19951 bp, 10 predicted proteins | sample HoacroProtozoa21_FD_119630 | JGI IMG/M metagenome (GOLD analysis project Ga0181612, IMG submission 119630) | Hoatzin crop microbial communities from Cojedes, Venezuel. Combined Assembly of Gp0051906, Gp0051904, Gp0051908 | reverse complement strand
TAAATGTCCCTTCCAACCCAAAGCATTCTATGATTCTATTCTATGATTCTAGTTCTTCTTGGTAGGTAAGCAGTGTACAAACATTATCTAATTCATAGTTATTAAGTAGCTATTAATATTTTCATTTCGGTGACAGAATGGAGGCAAGACCAATTTCTTTCTCAGTGTCATGGATTAGGTCATTTGCTTAGCAATGCTTGGGTGTGGCTGGGTAGAAAGGCAGGGTTAAGGGCTGGGTTGTGTCATGGACTAAACAATGTTATCTTAGTCTTCCTGAGTAGTAGCGCAGGAGCAAAGACAACATATCTTTGTTCTCAAAATTGGAAGAGCAGAAAGGAATCAAGCCTTGGCACCACTCTCCACCTTGCTCTCCAAAATTCTTGTTACCCTTTGGACTGCTGAGATAATACTGCAGCAATGATATAGGCCAGCTAACAAGTCTAGTCCCAGGACGGAGCAGAGGAGGAACTGCCCTGTTCCTGTCTAACAGGGCCTTTCAGAAGCACTTCTTGGCTGGTACCTTTTGGGCATGTTGTCTTGGTCCTGAACCCTGCCTGATTCATAGGGCAGTTCCTAAGCTAAGGCATGAAGTAAGTTTGTACTAGTAGGGCTGTAACAGGGCAGATGTGTGGCATCTGGGGCCTCCTATGTTAGATGCTTAGTGTTAACTCATTAAATGAGTATATTCTTGCAGAAATATGTGCCTGACTTGCTGGTGGATGGTGTAACAAGATCAGGCACCTCCACAGAAAATATTCGATGCTCCCAGGGAGTGAACAAGGAGATGCTTGGTCAGCCAAAGAGAAACAGCAAGACAGGTGTATATCTTAATGGACATCTAAATCAGGGCTTCACATTAAATATATCTATATTTATCCTTTCAGTACTGAGTCTATACCACAGAGCGGCTGTCTGACAGAAGGGTAAGAGACAGCAAGAGCCTGCAGGGCTCACCTGGGAAATGTGGGCTCTCCTCAGCCTCGGGGTTTCCACCCAAAAGCTCCTCCCTTTTTTTGTAAGCTCTGAGTCTTTCCCACTGGCTGAAGGCTAGGCTGAAATGGAGTTTCTTGCCATTTCTGTGCAGATGGGCCACCATGCAGGAAGGCAAGATCAAGCAATGAGGAAGGTCCTACAGTGGCGCAGGGCCAGCTGGGGGGCAGGCTAGAGAACAGCAAGGAGACTCTCACTATAATGGTAATTTTCTTGACCTACTTTATTCAAACACGGCACTTTGCAAGCAGGGACCCTAGCAACAGTACTGCAGTCCTGAGGCATCATGATCATGATGGAGACTTGATGTTTGGTTGTTTTCAGCTGCTGTTGCTCATTCTGAGCAAGGCAATTTGCCAGTAGCTTAGGAAGGACATTACCAAAAAGCCTGCCTCTCTCATCCATGCTTTCTTGATCATTCATGAATTCTGTGCAGATATGTGGAGAATAGCAACAGGGTTACTTTATAGTGTTACAGTAACCATGTTTGGGATGAAAAATCAAAGCAAGCTATATGCCGCTTGACAAAATTACTGAGGAAAAGAATGCTGTAGGCTACTTGTGCTGATGTGAGAGCTGCTCTGTTTCTGAGCTTATGATCCTGCAGTTAGATACAGATAATGAGTCAGAGCTGAATGCTTCCCATAGACTTACATTTTCCATAGCGCAATGACACACTGCTGGGGTGGTTTTAACAAGGTAAGCACACACAGGCATACAGCCATGAGTAGACAGTCTTGGGGGAATAAGGAGGGTCCTAAGAGCATTTCATGTATTTGACAATCTGTTTTAGTAATGGCATTTGCCTAGAAAAAAATCCATGAATACCACTTGGATTTCTTTCATTCAGATGTTTGCTTCTGAGGTTCATTTTATCTTTCCAGAACTCAGAGAAAAAATACAATGTCACTGAACCTTTTGGCTTTGAACCTTTTTGGCTTTACAGACCTGTTGCTGGTGGCAGCCATCTTGCTGAAATGTGGTGGTTTTGGGGCTACTTCCAGTACGAAAACCTCACAGGAATAATTGCCAGACAGTTTCCAGCAGGCTAGAAAAAAGCTGTCTGCAGTTAGAAGGAAATTGTATCTTTTGCTTCTAGAGATGCACTTCAACTAGAGTGTTAAATTTGAGCCTAGCTTCTATTAGGACGAACTTCCATGATTCTGATGGCTGCCACTGATGCACTGAGAGTTGAGCTGTGTCTTGACACATGAGCTTGGGTCTGGGCAGGTCCACGGACAAAAATATGTGGGATTCATAACCCAACGTGCAGAAGATCCTCATCTCATGTTATCAGGCCTTGTGCAGGGATATTTTCCCAACATGTTTCACTTCAACTAGTGCTGTTTTTCCTTGCTGTCTCCTTCCTTCTGCCCATATCCTTGTGACCACTACTTGTTCAACAGTTTACTCAGGGTTGTTTGTTGCTTTAAAGGCGTACGCAAAATTAAAAGCTACCTAGAGTCACCTAGTTTGAATGTAGACCTCACTGGTGTTGCTTTGATGACCCCAAGGGGTGGCACAACCAAATGCAAAGTTGGGTATGATTTGCACTCCCTCCTCTGTTGACAGAAATGCTGCATGAACATGAGGATTCAAACTGGCTGGATCAGGCAAGTGTGAAAGGCAAATGCAGAATAGTAACTCCACATACAAGGCCCCATCGGCAGAGAGATGCAGTCCCTGGTGAATCTTTGGGGAAGCATGAATATTTCCAGTAAACAAATAGGACATAGCCTTTGAGGGTAGGCAGAGGAGGTAGGAAAGTGCTATCAGCCATAGTCATGTTCAATTAGTGGCTGTAAAAGTGACATTTGTTCTGTGTATTCTTCTTAGGATCAGCACTGAGAATAGAGCTCATCTATTAACACATTTGACAAGCCACAGTGTTTAACCCACTTTCTCATCATCTTGCCCAAGAGAATAGGTCAGTCTGTTTACCGAGATATTTTGCAGCACATTTTTCTACCACTGATGAGCAAATGGACATATTTCAGACAGTGAGGGCCATTAGTTTTTTTCAGGAGGCAACTCCCTTGGAATATGCTGAGCACTGCCTGACACGCTAGTCATGGACGGACAGTTCACAATTGGACAGTGTGGGATGGTACGTGCTTGTGCCACAGCTGCGTAGTAACTCCTGATGGGTAGCAAGGAGAGGCTTTCCTTTTATTCAGAGGCTTATGCATAAGAAAGAGATATAATCAAAAAAGAAATCTCTTCTGTCCTTTAAATAGTCACTTGCCACATTAACAGTTAAGATGACCACCTTGTACAGGAGTTCTGAAGTTCTCATCCAGCTGATATTATACGTAAGCTTTCCTGGAAAAGACATGTTATTACTGCAGGATTTTTGTATTTAGCTGGATGAGAAACAAAAACATTGTCTGAGCTGTTTGGAAAACTGTCATTGGGATTTCCAGCAGATGGGAGGGGTGAATAGCTGAATTGAATGGTGACATGATACAAAGGCAACGGGACAATGTAAAGTTGCTTGTCATGACAACAGTAGCAAAAGTATTTTAAGAGAGTGATCGCTGCTAATTGCCTTGAGCCCTTCGCTTGTATCTGGTCCCTCACTACTGTTCCAAGATCTTTCCTATTTTGGATTGCATTCTGCAAGGAGAGATTTTTGCCTTCGTGTTATTTGGAAAGCATCGTGCCTGGGACTAGGCAGCCAATAATGAGTAAATAATGCATGTGTTTTGGGAGCCTGTAACAGTAGCTGTACGGAAAATGGCAAGACTGCCTGGTTTGCTCTGCTGTGTGAGTGTGCTGAGAGACCTTCTGCACACAGCACGTGGTTCCATGGCTAATGTAACCATCGGTGACCATGCGGATTGTGCAGAGTGAACTGTACAAAACCAGAAGTGAACTACCGGGAAACACGCAAGCATTTTGTGCAAAGCAGATCTGAGAGGACCTTGTTTCCCCTACAGCCACCGGAGACTTCCCTCCCACCCCCCAAAGCTGGTGTGCTGTTCTTCTCTGCCCCCACTTTCAGCGCTTGCTGCAACAGCACATCCTCCTGATGCCAGGCCTTCAGGTATCCCTGCTCTTCCTTGCTGGGTCAGGATCAGCTGCTCTCCTCCATGGCAAGGGTTATAAACCTACTGTTTCTTCCTCCCTTTCATTATGTCTGGACAGTGGTCTCCCAGACTCCTCTCAGGAGCTTCCTTTGTGCCCCATTTCCTCTTCCTCTGATTCAGGAAACCCCAACCCACCACCCACACAGCCAGCCTGAGGAAGACCATTGAGAAAAATGTAAGATCTCATCAGCTAAGCCAAAAATCTCCCAACATAGTTTACGTAACAGAATGGGCTGTGCCTCCAACCTCCTGCTGCCAAAGTCATAATTTCTTTCCTTTCAGCAACATGAGGATGCTAAAGCTAAATGTATAAACTGGGTCACTTTGTTACTATCACCTTCAAAAATTCGAAGGCGTGGGAAGGCAGTGCCTCCAATTCCAACTCAGTACCTGGGACAGACAGCAAATATCTTTGTTGTACCGGTCTGTAAGATGAGTTTTCACTTAGGTAAAGTCTTGCTTCAAACTGGAAAACTTTTCCTTCTTCTTATTATTTTGAATTTAAAAGTAATTCTTGCCGATTTGAGAAATAAAAATGGCATGCTCCCAAAATCACATGCTGCATTAGCTTGACATGTCTATTAAAAAGTTTCCTTTTATAGAGGGCTGGAAGGTTAGGAATGGAGTCCTGCAAGGGAAAGGCTAAGTGTGTCATTGTTTGATGTGATTAAAATAAGGCTGACTGCCCGGTACCAAACACTGGGAATGACAGGTGAAGAGCAGTCCCTGTCATCAGAGGGAATCAGACTGTCTGATCTGTTGGCTCTTTTGCATCTCCTGCTTCTTGAAGGCCGTACGGAAACTTCATGTATAATGTGCTTTTCTTGGGACATATTTTGCTTCTAACACATTGCCTACAATTGCCTTAATCCTGAAGGCCTTAATCCCAGTTTAGTTACTTTGGAGAAGGCTTCTGATTTCAGGTGGTGACGAGTCCCCTAGTACAAGAGGCACAGGGCTGATGATGCATTTGTAGTTACGATCTGGCCACATATGAGTTTAGGGTTTTTCCCCTGGTCTTCTACACAAGTACTGTCTGCTGGCCATTTGCTGCTAGCATTTAGTATTAACACTGCAGTTATAGCATACTTTCCCAGAGCCCAGCTTTTCTAGATTCCCAGCCAAAGGAACTCAGGACACCTCTGGTCCTTTAATCCTGGTACTCTGCTTTTCTCATGTCCTCCGTGGATGTCCTTTCTTCACCTTCACCAGAGAGATCTGCAGATAAAAACAGTGGTCTTCCAGCCACCTTGGATCTTCAGTCATGTTTTTGTGTGTGAAAGCCAGTGTTTACAGGAGTCTTGCTGAAGTTTTAGAAAATCTACCTGTTTCTTTTGAGCTTCTTGATGTTTTATCTGAATTTAGACAAGTAAAGCAGAGTTTGACCTATGTCACAATCTTTAATTAGGAAGTTGCCCATAGTGTATTATTTTGGTTTATTACACGCAATAAAAAAATCTTTTCTGGCAATTCCCACACAGTGAAGAATTTGCAGGATGAGACCAAAACTAAGTACTATAAGTAATGCAGCCACTGTACACAGAGGTTTTACAACTACAAGAAATCATCATCAGATTAAGACACTGAGCTCATCTAGAGTTACTACAGTCAGAGAACTCAATTCAACAGAGATATTTCTCATGGAGCACAACCATACGCTTTCTGAAATATAAATCACAACAAATGAACTGGGAAAGGCACGGCACTGACACAAACACAATTACAGAACAAAAGAAATCTCTCTTGGTTTTATTGGTTTGATTAAAAAACCTGAAAGGCAAAGATTTGTTCATTTCAATGCACAGGGACACAGCAAGATTCATCTGTCAGGTCTTTAGGCTCAGGGCTGTTTCACGTGCATGGTCATGGCACACTAACATTTTAGGCACACTAGCATTTCTTGTAAATACTTATTAGGGACCTGCTGTTGTACTCGGGTAAGATTGGCACACAATGAACTCAGCAGTAGTTGACTTGAAAGGTAAATACCTTGTGGGGCAATCTGAAAAAAGTCTTTTCCCATCAGCAGCTGACTCAGAGGCTTGGAGGGGGAGATTGTACCTTCTGGAGAATTCTTGCAGTGCAAGTTTTAAAGCTTTGCTTGGTTCAAGTGACAGTGGCTAGTAGTTCAAAACATGGCTCAAGGCAGCAGTTTCATTTCTCTGGATATCAGCAGGAGAAAAATGTAATAGTTCACACAGTTGTACGCAGCTTGCAATGGAAATGGAGCTCGTGCTGTAAATATATTTGAAACGTCAAGAAAAGTCAGAAGTGTTCTTATGAGCAGTCTTGTAAAGGTAGGTAATCTATTCTCTGTTAGTTATATATTATATATATATATTACACCCTCCTGGCCTCATAGATCATGAAATATGCTTAGATAGTGGTTTAAAATGTGAACATTCAAAACTTACATAGCAGATATTTACAGTTGGCACATCTACTTATTTTTTATTTTATATGTTAATTTTTTTTATCTGTTCATATGAAATTACAACATGCTCTTTCTTCTCTCTTAACGTAAGAGCCAGATTTTAAAGTCCTTTCAGATGCAAGGCAAACAGTAAAAACTCTGAAGACCATTAGGCACCTAGCATTGCACAGAAGTGCCCAATGGGACAGGTCTGTCTGTTGTCTGACAAACACCATGTCTGTTTGATGTCTAATGCTCATTACTTCTCAAAGGCAATTAGCCCCAGATTCTGCATGGCATTTTTGCAAATACTATTTGATGACTATCTGCATCTTTAAGTATCTAAATGCCTTTGCAAATCTGGATTCAAACTCTTCAATACTGTCTCAGAACTTAGTGAAAATGTTAAGGCAAGTTTTGCCTAAGAAAAAATTTCAGCATTCAGCCTTGCAATTAATCAGGTGCAAACCATGAAAGGCTAGGTTCTAGATAATCCTTCCAAAAATTTATATCTAAATATACTTTGTGAGTGCTTAGTCTCATATACTCTAACACAACAAAGCAAGGATATACTATTCATTTTTATAGCATCTCAGTTGTTTTTTCTTCAGATAAAGGGCAATAGATCAGCATCAGTCTGAGTCTTTCTGATACTTGAGTCTAAGTTTAATGTAGAAATCTTGTACTGCCGTTCCATTTGCAAGAAAGTGCTTTGGAAAGATATTTACTTTTTAGGTTTTTTCTTTGCTCTAGGAAGCATTTGAAAACCAACACATCTCAAATGCAAACCAGTAGAAATGTAATCTCAGTTGTCTAAATGAGGAAAAAGTTTAGAGTTCTTCCTGTTTATTTTTCTTCCCCTATAGCATCTACTTTTCTAGTTGATATCAGAAAGAAAAGCAGAAAAAAAAATCAGTTCTAGAAGTAAATGAAGAAAGTGAAAGCAATACTGAAATATACTATGACAATAACAACCCTAAACCTCCTTCTCTTTCCAAATGATATATTTTCAACACTACATAGATTTCCACATAGATTAAAAAAAATGCCACGCGTACACACACACATGCGCATACACGTGCCTTTATGGCCTCTCGCTGATTTCTACAGAAACAAAATAAAGGTTGGAATTTTCTTTTGATTTGTAAGTTCTGGAAGAAATGCCAGACAGATAGCCTGTATATAACATTTACATGTTTAATGACAGAGATATCTAAATTTAGCCATCTTGCTCTTCAGAAACCCACACACTTTCTTCCTGTCTGTGACACTTACCCCACTGTGTAATCTAGGCTCTTTCAAGGTTGCTAATAAATACCAGAAGCCTATGAACAGAAATGGACAATAAATGAATGGGTCTAATCGTGGTTGTAGTGGTGATAACCTCTAAGCAAAACCGATACCAGCCCCCAACAGACCAGGGACAAAAATGAGCATCATCCAAGAAGGGAGGACACTGCCTGTGTTTGGCTGAGTTTGCATGGTCATAGTGGACAACAGGTAGTTACAATGCCGCATGAGTTATTTTTATATACCTTATTGTTTCGTACCAAACTAACTTGTGAAACAATGGATTTAACTTTTTCCTATGAATCTTGCTAAGGAATGTTATGATAGCTTACTTAGTGTTTTGAGTGTGTGCAACTGCAATGTCATGTAACTAACTGGTTGCATTTTTTAAGGCCACACAGACTGACCCTCCTTACAGATCCAAAATTATATATTATATCTCACAAATAGATACCATTGACAATCAGCCAAGACCATCTAAACATATCTGCCTACAGGCTGGATCCTTGTAGGAATGGCGCTCTCTCATGCACCAACAAAATTGAAGTATGCTCTGGGAAGAACAACAGACCCTTGACAAGAGAATACAAAACATCACCAACTCAGTTGCACTGGGTATGCTGAACTCACGTAAAGGCAAAACAGTACAGACTTCTGTTGAAAGATGTGCTTTCAATATCTCATCAGCCACTGCAGGAAAAATTTCTAATACTTTAGTTCCCCTTTGCATGTCATTGCTCTTGCAGAAACTGTACTCCTATAGGGGCTCACTGAAGTACAGCCGCACAATGGCATTTGATAGGAAATCAAAAATTCAGCAGGTTGAATAAAAAACTTTTCTATTTGCTGGACCAAGCCAGAGGCATTTACGGTGTGCAAGATTAAATCAGAGCAGCTTAGAAGCTGATCTATAAGAAATTCGAGGAAGAAACTAAAAATGCAAGTTGACCAGCAGCTGCTTGTGATGATGGGAAGAGAATTTTGACCGTTGTGACATCAGTTTAATCAAAACTAGAGAAGTATTTATAAAATTGACAAAATGTGAAAGTGGTTGTTACTTAACTAGTTGTCTACTAGTATCACGAAGGATAGTTTTCCTTCTCATTGTGGGTACGTATCTTTTTTGCTTTGTTTTTTCTTTTTCCCTTCAGGGTCTCATAAGACCTACTATTCAACATTTAAGTATAAAAATCTTGCTTGTTTCAGCCAGTACTAATGATGTCATGTTTGATCGTGTTTGCTAATAGACTAGAACTTCCTGCTTGTGCCACATCTTTCTTCTTCTTTGTGAAATGAGCAATGGTAATTCTCATCATTTTCTGAATTAGCAGAGCTTTTCACAGGAACATTATTTTTAAGTGCTGTTACCAGAATTACTCAGGAGAGCTTAGAGGTTTAAATTAGTGATGTTTAAATTAATCAAAGAGAACGTCCTGTGAATTTTCCCATCTGAGTTAAGATTCAAGATCTTATTTGTGGGAGGTTTTTTTGTATGTGTTTCCAGCAACAGCAAATTTGAAGAAAATCTGATTTAAATGTTGTCTGCTGCATAGGAGATTACATTAACATTTCAATTAAAAATTACATGCAGACAACTGCTCATTTATCCCTGAGATTCCATATATCTTACTCTTGGGTAACTCAACATAGACCAGCTGCAGTCAGTAACACTGCAAGATCCTAGCCCAGATATATTTTGTAGTGAGAAAAGGGCATGGGAAATTTGGACACCTGACTTCTTTTCCAAGCACTGCCCTCATTGTGCTGTGCCTCCATGGAACAGAGCAGTAGGAGATGCACTTCAAGGACAAAATGCAGGAACGATTAGTCATTTGAAAGTGCATGAGCTAATTCAGCTCCCACTGTCATCAGCTGGATGGACTGAATGCAAGAATGTAAACTACTGCATCTGTTTTGAAACATCAGTTAATTTATCTGAAGTTATCTGCCGTGTGTCTGGGTACAATAGAGATCAGCATTCTTTCTGTCTCTACCTGGTGAAGGACTTCTAGCTTGGCAGTGGACAAAGGCTTAGAGTGCCCACTGCAATGTTGTCACTGGGTAACAAGCACAGTACCAACTACTACTTGTCCTACTACTACTTTTTCTATGTTAAGAGAAAATTCCATTTCCAACGAGAATAGCTATGTAGTCCCCGCAGAGGCCAGGATTTGAGAGCAGACATAATCCCAAGGAGCCTTGTTACCCTTGCTCTTTCTTTCCTTGCTGCTAGTTGTAGCCCAGCCTTGGCTTGAAGCAGCCGTGCTCTGCTTAACTCGGGATATTTGCCGGTAGACTGGGCTAAAGCATGCTCTTGCCAGCTTAGGCCATGTTGGCCGGACAGCTAGGCACACATAGGCTCTTCCCCAAAGAGCACTGGAGTTTGGGGTGAGCTATGTCAGAGGGAGTTTAAGCTGTGGATGCTGTACAAGGGAAGTTTTCAGCTCAGACACAGACTCCTCTGGACCAGAGCCAGGCTTGCCCAAATTCTTGCCTAGAGACCATGGCAGGCTACTACTAAGCTGTTGGATAAATAAAGTTGTGAGCTTAAAACACCTCTCAGACAAATTGTCTTCCAAAAGCAGTAACTCATCAAGAGCTTAGAGTGAGCCCCATGCCATGCGCTTTCACAGTAGCATTTACATTACTGGACAGGCATGACATCAAATGGAATTTCAGTCAGGGGCAGCTGAGGAGCGATATGGCTATGGATGGAGAGGGATAGCATACAAAATTTTACAGAAATATTTCTAAACACTAGCTTATGAAATTAGGTTCTGAAATTCGAAAGGCAGCCTGCTGAAAAGAATCATCCCCACGGTACAGGTCAAGTCAGCTCGAGCTGACATTTAATCGCTATGAGTTACTAGCCCTTTTCTCTCTTTATTCTTTCAATTTTTTTTTTAAATATCCAAATCCCTTTGAGAGCAACAGAGGGGTTAAAAATTTTACTTTGGGGAAGCTGTTGGATTGACAGAGCCTACCCACTACAACTAATTTAATAGCGATCCCAAAGGCTTTCCTGAATGAAACCAATTACAAGCTCTTCCTGAGGAAAGGTGTTGGACCCTTGGGATGGATGTATATGTATTAAACATTTTCCATTCATAAGAAACCACTCCTCATGAAGACATTGTTTTTTGCTTGGTGACTGTGACATAACCATCTGTATTAGTGTAGGTGATGCAAACGCCTAGAAAATAATACAAGAATGTTGAAGATGTTTGGGTGGGATGAGGAACTAGAAATGGAGTGACCCTGTTTTATGCGATCCTACTGCTCCTCTGCAAGGCAATTAGATTTCTGATTGCAACAGTTTTAATGGTAAGATTCTGTCAGTTTTCAAGTTGAGGTTTTCCGCACCCTCGCTCCCCCTCAGATAAGAAAATCAAAGTGAAGAGGGCTTTATATAAATTATCTGTAGAAGCAAAAAAAGCCCCCAGCCATTACAGCTGCGCTTGTTCCTTTGAAATTTCTTTCAGGTGCTTGGCACTTCTGATGAATAAGAAAGGCAATTTAAACATATATCCCCACCTTTAATTCCCAGTGCATCCGTTTCAGCAGCAATCATTACAATGGGGTTGACACATCTACGAACCTGAGAGGCATTGTCAGAATCCAGAGGAATGAGCACACAAGATGAAGTCAGAGCATTTGTTCCTTGAAAGCTCAGGTGCAGTGGCAGCCAGATGGGGCTGGAAAAAAAAGAGAAAGTACTATAGTTCCTCCTCACTGACCTGAAGCCTGCAAACAGATATGATTTCAGACATAAATACTTCGAGCAGCATGGTTTCCTGGGAGGTTGTTGCAAGAGTGAAGCGTACTGATGCCTTCTCTGAAGGTTTGTGTTTCATGACCCCATTTTGATGACAGATTGTTTCCAACAGTCATTCTCTGCAAAGATTCTCACCCAGAGTACCTATTTATATTATGAATGAGAGGTTTTTGGGGGGTTCAAACTGAAATTTATCTCTTTATTCTTACGGCTTACAAAAAATAAAGTTTAATGCCTGAACAGCTACTGAATTTTTACATTTTACATATATCAAGAAAGATAAAATCCATTTGATGCACTTACTTTTTTCAGGTTATTAACATATTTTACTTCTTCTCTGTGAGGTTTTTTACTATTTCTGAAAATATGCCCAACTTTTTACAAAACTAGTACAGGCTTAGCATCAGCCCATAAATTCTGACAATTCTGAGAGGATGAGTATTGGGGGCTTTTCCCCATCAATTATTTTTTTGTATAATAGAAGTATGAAAAAAAGAAAAAGCATTTGATAGTTAGGACAGCCCTGAAAAAACAAATCCTCACAGTCACATACATTTAAGATAGAGCATTGAACTTTAATTCTGAACTTTGAGTATATATTATAAAATATGTTCTATATTTGACTATGTATTATAACATACATTGTTTAAACTATTAATTGCCCTCATATGTTCTATATTTGACTACATATTATAGCATACATTGTTTAAACAATTAATTGCCCTCAACCTGCCTCTTTTAAAATTAAATGTTTTATGCAATAATTTACTGAACATATAGAACGGATCTGGCAGCCACCAGTGTTAGGGATGAATATACCTCTCTTCTGTACAGCTTAGCCTAGAATACCGTCAGGCAACTCGCCCTATATCGGTGTTAAAAAATCCACAATCATGTCACCATTGGAAAATAGTGATCCTGAAAGCTCAATAGTGGAAGCCCCACAATTTCTTCCCTCACCTCTTTTTTTTTTTTAGTTAAAAATGCAACGTCAGTGAATTTAAATGTTGTAGATATGAAAGCTCTGATGTGCTTATGCTTTTGCATGCAGCTATTATAATGATATGCACAGAGAGGCATCCATCCTCAGCTGTCTTCTCAGCAGCATTTCCAAGGAAGGCTTGTGCTATAGTATTCATTGATTAGTCTATGGAAAAGAGAGATCCCAACATGCAGTGACAAAAAATTTTCAAAACTTTCCTTCTTCTCTGCTATAAACCTAAAATGGTTGTTCAGGACAGCTCCTTGTGTAGCTGGTATCCCAGTTCTACTTACGGTGTTGTTTATAAGCAGTAATGGTGTCTTACAGAACCCTACCCACAAGTTATAGTGGAGAAAAGCATGAGGTAAGGTGCAAAGATGATCCCAGGCCACCCGCATCCTCCTAATTCAGCCAGTACGTGCCTTTGTCTGTGAAGAGACATATCAAATGGGACAATGACCCAGCCAAAAACAGAGAGTTGTGCCTCTGTCGCACGTACATGGTATAATGTTGACTAAGGTGGTTTGTTGCTAGACCACGGGCTTCTGTTGGTTTAGATTTTGGGACTGAGTCTGTTCCTTCCACCGCTGGGCCGAGGCCAGTTTGCGGATGCAGTTGGTAGCAGGGAGAGATAATTGCCTGCATGCCAGGCGCCTTGCCATACAGCTGCCTACGTGCCAGTGCAGCTCTCCACAGAGTAGGTCTCCTGCCAGGTGATTATTCAGAACACTGAGGATACAGAAAAGGATAGTAGCTGTTTTTTTTTTTTCCTTCTACAGTCCTCATTGTTTCTGCTAATTATGCATGGTTATTACTTAGGTTCACAGTTTCAAAATACATCTCCACATGTCCAGTTCCAAAATTAGGTCAAAGCACCTATTCCAACATCACTAACAAAACTTCACATGGTAAGCATAGAAGAAAGCCTCCTATAAATGTACATCCTGCAGCCCACCCTGCCTTAACTGCGAGGGGGAAAGTGAGCGCAGATCAGGATGCCTCAAACATTAACAAAGCTCATGGTTGAGAGAAAGATCTAAACCTAAGACAGAGGATTTCAGCCAGAACCTCCCTTTACGAAGAGGGTACACTGAATCTATGCTGGTCTCCCCAGGGGCACTAGGACATGGAAGTGCAGGGCATTTCTCAAATCCCAAACGATCTAGGGCGTACTAGATTAAAGCTGACCCCTTTAGTCCCATCAGGAAGCTTACCGGAAACTAACACTCACTTTGGAGCACTGATATAATGCTTTTTCAACCGCTGCTCTATATAAGAAAGGGGCTAAGCATTACTTCAACTACACTGGCCACCTCTGGCCCTGGTGGTGATGGGTGGCAGTAATGACTAGTAATAAATGGCTATTCTAATTGTTATAAGATTAAGAAAAAAAAAATTTTAAACAATTCTATACACCAGTCTGCTCCTTAATACCTATCCTTATGATTGGAAGATGATTAGCTAGTATTCCCAGGTACTATATTTAACATTCATTTAGTCCCAGACTAGTATAATCATAATAAAAAAAGATTTATTGGTTTGTTTCTCCTTCTAGCCCAATTAGGTAAAGCCCAGAATTTCACAGGATACTGAGGACACTGAAGCAGATGCTGAATAATACCGGCTAATCTCTGTTCATTGTGATATATCCCAGAACAGCTGCACATGGTGGCCAAGCTCTGCTATCACCCCAGATAGCACGAAAGTTAAAAGATTTCTTCCAAGTACTTTCTCTGCACTACAGACCCATTCTCATTTCCTAATTAGTCCTCTTCTCTCATATGATCAAAATCCCATGAATTTCCACAGATGCATAACAGCTATTCCTCATCCTCTGCTCACTTAGAGGAGAAGACTGTCTGGACTTTACCAACGTATATTTTAACAGGGCTGAAAAAGACTGAGGTTGCCACAGGCAATTCCAACTGTTCCGTTACTTGTGCTGATTATACTGAAATGTAGGTTTTGAAAATATGGTATGTACATAAACAATACTAATGATCAGCCTACAAGCACTTTTGGTGCTGTCTATGAAACCATGTTTGTAATTATCAGGAAGTCCACACAGACCCCAGCATACTGTGTGTTAAATATGGGGAATTTCCATTCCTACAGGAGAAATAGACAAAATGCAATAATCCTTGTTAAATTGTGGTGCAGTGTCATACTGTTTTGGCAGCCATTTTGGACTTCATGTTGTGTCAAACATCACAGCACAAAGTATTGCTTTCCAGGTCATAAACTTGTCCCAGGCAAGTGTATCACAGAGTTAACACTTCTCAAATATTCCATCTTCTGTCCAACAGTGTGTTTTTCTTGTCCCACCATTTCCTGGTTTCCCATTCCCAAAAAACTGAAATAAATATAGTTTGAGAGACTAAATTTCTCTAGAATCAGTGCCTGGAAAAATCTGAAGGGTGACACCACCCATCTTACAAGCAGTAAAGTAGTAAGACGTGGCAACTCAAGTGTTGTTTTTTAAAGAAAGTGACACATGGTAGTCCTGGTTTTTTGCATTTCTTGCTGCTTTTTGAAGTGTGTTAGACAACTCTAAAAATAGGTATGAGTGTAATTGCCAGGCATTTGTAAAGGAGCCTGTTCGTGAATGCCAAAGAGATTTGAAGGTACATACATTTTGAAAAAGTTGAGCTGTAGTCGTTCCTTTTCCTTCATCCCACATGTCGTTGGGGGGATGCAAGAGCAGAGCAAGTGTCCACACATGGTGCAGCACAGCCCTGCCAGCAATCCACACAAAAGGGACTGTAAGGTATGCAGCCAGCAGAAATGATGCTGTTTCATGAAACATATGCTGCCATTTTCAATACAGAATTTTCCTCTAAAACACAAATGCAGTGGTTTTGTGCATGGGTTTCAATCCTTATGAGAGCTACCAATTGCAGATACTGGTACGGACTCCCATAGCTTTCCTGAAGTCAGTATAACTAAGTTAGTTTCATAGTTTTCTGTTTGTTCCAAAGAGGAAGAAAATGTGCAGCCTTGTTACCTTCTTTTGCTCCAGCAAGATCCTGATGTTGGCAAGTCAGCATCAGGTTCCAGAAAGACAACTGAAACACTTCCCTTGTCTCTCTGTGCTTGCTGTCCCTATGGACAAGCAGCCCCTGATGACTCAGGGGCAGCAAGCAGGACACGTGAGACCCTGGGCATTAGTGAGAGCATAGGGTTGCTCACTGTGGCTGTAGCTCATGTAGACAGAGCCACTTCAGCTTTACTGTAGCTTGTTTGGGTGCTGCTGACAGCATGGGAGCCAGGACAGCTGTAGTGCAAAGTCTGCCCAGGAATACTTTGGTCATTAGCACATACATACTTGGTAGTAGCCACAAATGATGTAGTTTGAAGGGAGCAATAGCCCCAGGCTGTGACCCCTCATTGGCAATGTGGAGAAGTCACCATTTAGAGCCCAGGCCAGTGCTTCTCCTGCCAGGCACTTGCAACCCAGACTGACTCCGAACAAGTGGTATTGTGGTTAACAAGTACACAGCCTGTTACCAGCTTTCTGAGCCATCCAATCATTTGATTTAAAGCCTCTAAATTAAAATTTTCTGTTGCAAGCCCTTTACCATTACAGCTCCCAATATACTTCATTCTCAGTTCTGAAAACATAGGGAATAACTGCCACAGAAAATGCCATAGATTATGTTCTTACATATATATTGCAACAGTTTTCAAACTCCTCTTTCTTGAAATAATTTTAGGTTCAATAAGTACTTTAGAAGATTTGTTCTTTGAAGACCTGTAGAGACCAAAAGATGTTTATTTTGTTACTGAGGTATATCTTAAATCGATAACAATTACATGTACTTAGATGCGAAGCATGCATTGACGCATCTCAAACCACCTTACAGAGGACCACAGTGTGCAAGTCATCATTATACCCCGCCATGTCAAATGACTCACATTGTTGTTATTCAATCATCAATAGATTTTTAAAATCAAATTCCATGGAATTTCAGTTGTTTACTGTGCTATCTATGCACATTATTTTTACCCATTAGTATGTCAGCCAATATTGTAATACTTTTTTTTGCCTAATTTGGCAAGGCAATCACCTCAAATTAGGAACTCTCATATTTTTTGTGTAATTAGTTTCTAAAGGCAAAGATGCCTTGGACAATCCGAATACGATTTGTAAAATCTGAAAACCTCCACATGTATTTTTGATTGTCTTTGAACCTGGCAACAGTTGAGATACTGATTTTTATTAAACTGTCCAAATAAACCATTACTCTTGTACTGGTGGTGTTGGGTGCCAAACAGTAGCCCGAAGCTCTCTTAAAACCCTGAACTAACAGGTTCACAATGAAAGCAACAATTCAAACGAAATTGTAAGAAGCATGGAAGGGCCTATGCATCTTTCATAAAAACAAATACGTTGTTTCATTACTGTTCCGTGGTAACAGGGGCCATATTTCGACTCACCCTTGAAAGCGTGTGCAATATTTGCACGCACAACCTCTCCGCGAGGAGATCCCTCAGCACATCTAGGAAGTGCTGTCCAACCCCTTCTTGCACATGAATGTAAGGGATAGGAAAAAAGGAACACGATGAAAACCACTCCTTGATTTTAGGGTGAGGACAAGATCAAGATTTTGCTTCAGGGCTGTCTTGAAGGCTTAAACGGAAGAAAATTGCAGAGGGCTGTGCCAGCCCTCTGCATCAGGATGGATGCTATTCCAAAATCCAGCGCAGTTTTACAATGCCCAACAGGGAACCGTGCTATGCTGCTTAAAAAATCTGCTGATTTGTACGTCAGATACAGATACATGTCTTGTCTCAGTGATGACTAATAAGAACTTCAAATTCAGTTACCTTCTTTTTTTTTCAGTATACAGTTCCAGACAAATTAAAAGATTTCTTTCCACCCTGTTTTTCACTGAATCATATTATATCTAAGATCGTGATCACCTGAACTTCTATATACACAGAGATCTTACCATCCAAATGTTTTCAACCACTCATCCCCCTCAAATTAATTTTTACTCTGATTTTCATACTGCTTCTGTATGATCTAGAGAATGGTATTTGTCCTAAAATGGAAAATTGAAGTACAGTTGACTCTTCCCTTACCTGTTCTCCTTGACTTTTGAAATTGAAATGTCTCATTAGTATAAACAATGATGTAGTTGATGTTTTTCTCCTGACACTGTAACACCCATATATAAGATCCGTTGTTACTGTGCTCATGCTGCATTTCTGTAAGCACAAACAATGCGTCATCACTGGGCAATAATTTTGCCATATCAAGGCTTCGACTTTGCCCTCTGAGGGTTGTCTGTAAGCAGGTAATACTGTTGAACTAGACAGAAGGATTTACAATGAACTTCGTTTTAATTATCACGCATAACTCCAGGGAGCTTTTCAAAATGGTCCCTCTTTGAGTATTTTTAATATGTTTCTAAAAGATTTAAAGGCATATAGGTCCAGAGGCACAATACATATTGCGATTTTTAAATGCTAGTGTAAAACCCCAGCTGCACAGCTTTGTCTGTATTCATATTTTATTAATCAGTCCATTTCAATGTCCTCACTTTTCTCTCTCTCTCATTGTTTTGCTCTAAGTCCCTGCTCAGCTGCTTCCCAGAGACCATTTTTTAAAATTAATTCTAATGATTTTAGGCACTTTTAATATGCGTATCATCACAAGACTGTTCTCTTAGTGAACCAAGTCATCAGCTGGCAGCAGTATTATTTGGGGACCTCATCTCATTGTTCCCTCCAAGCTGACAAGTCAGGCCAAATACTTGGTCTAATCCTGTTTACTTATTTACAATTTAAATTTATTTAAATGAATATGACACAGGATAATTGGCTCCCTTTAAATATAATAGCCAAATAAAGAGGGTTTAAGCTCCAGCTGTTTTTCAGAGAGGGAGACAGCTTAGACCATTTGGTCCTTCCAGCAACAAATCTTGTGACCAGGCTCATTCCCTGCAACTAGAAAATCCCTGCACCCACGATGAATTTGCTCTGGCATCTTGGGCATCTGGGGCAATTACTTTCCTCCGATCAACGACCAGTTTTGACTAACAGTTTCAGATACTCCGCTGAGCCTGAAAGAGTTCTTGGTAGACCGTTGATTTGAAGTGGGGTTTAATGTTTATTCAGGTTAAATGCTGTTGGGATGACAGCCTTTCGTGCCTCTCAGCACAACAGTTAACAAGAACTCTAGTTAGAATTTGTGCACTCAACTAGCTAAAAAAGAGCAAAAAATGTCTGATTTTATTGACAGACAGAAGAAAGGAGGCAATTATGCTTCAAATGTTTCTGCTTACTTGATCCTCTTCTCTTTTGTTTGACTGTTGCTCTTGTGGGTCACTATGTATCTATGAAGAGTCAGTAACTTCAGCTTTGGCAATTAGCCTAAGATCAGTGCCTTGTAACAAAAAATCGCTTAGTGGTTTTCTTTGCAGGAAGCCTGACTTTTCCCACTTCCTAAAGCACACAGAGATAGTGTTCACACTTCTCATTTTTGCAGGACCTCTAGTTCTCCCATGCTGCTTCTCCATCCAGGTTGCACTGGCAAAGCTTAATTCAATGGGAGGTTCACACTGGACTGTCTTCTGTGGAATTCTCATGGAAAGGAGAATATTGAAGAACAGTTATGAGAATCCCAGACTATGTTAAATCTCCACCAGCTTCTCTTCAGAGCTTAATGGGGGAAAAATGCACATCTTCTTAGTGTTTCAATCTTGGTCCTTCATGATGACAAGTACTGACGAACGGTAATAACCAGGGACGTATGATATGTGATATATGTGAAGAGAAGGAAATCTTCACACATAGGAGATAGATATATATATATATGTTACTACAGATCACGTCATTTCCCCTCTAGCACTTATTATTACACCATAACATATTTGTCCTTAACACACCTGTGATTACACCATAACATATTTGTCCTTAACACACCTGTGATTACACCATAACATAATTGTCTTGCAAGACAATTTTATGGAAGATGAAAGAACACTTTTTCAACAAACTGTCTGCAGGAAAAAAAAAGGCAATTTTATAGCAATAACAGCCTTTATATAGCACTTTCCATCTTGTGAGCAAGATTTACTTTGAAAGTAAATTGCATATACCTTCTCATTTTATCTCAGTGGAAACTAAGTGCCTAAGCATGAGGGATCATTTAACCGATGTATTTTGTTCTACTGGTTTGTCCATAGGTATTGTTAAAAGTGTCAGTCAGCAAAAGATCGAGGCACACAGTTAACTTGAAATCCTCTAAAAGTTCAGGTGAAGTCAATGGCAGCACTCTTGGTGTATAATATTGAGCAGATGTATAAACACCTGCAGGATCAGGATCTTAGGATGGCAGCTTCTCTGGGGCACATCATACTTTCCTTTCTATTACTGTAAAATGCCATGTAAATGTATGGCGCAAT
>Ga0181612_114970_pt1 | contig 19954 bp, 10 predicted proteins | sample HoacroProtozoa21_FD_119630 | JGI IMG/M metagenome (GOLD analysis project Ga0181612, IMG submission 119630) | Hoatzin crop microbial communities from Cojedes, Venezuel. Combined Assembly of Gp0051906, Gp0051904, Gp0051908 | reverse complement strand
TTGAAGACTTCTGTCAGGACATTGCTGGGAAAAGTGACAAAGTACAATGCTGTCACTCGGGTCACTGAAGGCTATCAGATATTGCATTAATTTCGATCCGGCTCCAAGATCTGAGCTAAAAACCTAGAGCAGAAAGGTTGGGTGTGCAAGGGCAATGCTGAGCCCTCCGGGTCACGGATACTTTTGCAACAGGTAAATAGGGTCAGCTTGAAGGCAGAGTTTCTTGATGATAGATCTATTTCTCCCTCCATAGCTTTTGTGAAAAGAAAATGTAAATCTCCGATTGACACAATGCTTTGCACTGGTTAAAAATGAAAACCCTTCTTCATCCCCAAATACATAATTTTCTGCTCACAGAGATCCCATCTTTAATTACCAGCTGCTGCAAATGATCTTCTTACAATCATTAACTGTCAGATCCTCAAATAGCCTGTCTCTTACTGCTCTCAGTGTTCCAATACTCCACCTGTTTCTAATTAGTCAAACTACCCAAGCCTACTATGGTAAGGCTGTTCAGATCATATACTGCAGCTGTTAAACGCTTCAGTTCCCACAATGCAAGCCAACCATATTTTTTATTATTAAATGATACCAACTATCCCTACTACAACTGTGGCTGAAGTAGGAGACATTAAAAATAAAGCATTTTTAATGAGATAACAGCATAGTCATTGCTAATGATGATTACCTGTATTATCCTTGCAATCATTTTTAATGAATACTCACTAGTGCAAACTCTCCACTAGCTCAACTTGCCTAAGTTAATCTCATCAAAATAATAAGCAGGATTTAATAAGTTACCATGACCTCACTCAGCATAATTTTACTTATGCTTTTACCATTAGGATTATTTATTGCAGCTAGTAAGATATTACTTTTTTTTTCAGCCTTGGATACCACTTCACATTTAAAATACCCATTCTTTTTGTAAATATATGTGCATTACTTTTTTTTTTTTTAAACACATAAAAAGCTTCTGTTACATCAGAATGTAAGTAAGGTTTGCTAATGACTTATAACATCTATTAAGCTGGAACCAAGAAGCATTTGACACCTCCGGCCTTCCAAGGGGATCTGCTCCTATCCAAGTGCTCCCGTGGCATGGACTTCTTTATACTCACTCGCAAGTGAGTGATGTGGAAACCTCCAGCCTCGAAACTGTTTGACTCGCAGACGTTAGCAGCTTGTCCTTGACAGCTACTTGAGCAAGGATATAAATCAGAGCTGCATGCATAGCAATATGAATGCTCCTTTTGTAATGCCTGAGAAGCTGTTGTAATCTGTAGGTAAAGGGAAGAGAGGATATGGGCTCTGTTTATCCAGGTAATGGCACCTGGTTTTGTTCATACATGAGAAACCCATACTGATTTAATTTTCCTTACAAACTCTTTTTTTGCCTATAATTTAAGGGAGGAAAAAAAAGCCCCTGAAGACAGTTTGTAAACAACAAATTTCCGGTGTAAAATCTTGATAGCAAGTCAAACTTGTCCGAGTGAGCCTTGCCACACTGGTACACATTACAATTACCCAAAGTTCATCACAAGACAGTGGAATTATCATATATAAAAACACAGGAAGTTCAGAATCTGGGGCTTTAATTAGAACATAAGCATTAGTAACATTAGTACTAGCTACAGAAAAGCAGCAAATGACTCCTGAAAATATCGTATGCAAAAGCCTAAATATATGACTTTGTGCCTCCGTACCTTAAGATTTTGAATTTCTCCCAAATGAGCAGAATTTCACAATGAGCTGTTTAACATGTAGATTACTCTGCAGTGAAACATAAAACATTTCACACCTTTCAGAGACGCCGAGTGCAGATACCAAGACAAGAATCCTGCAAATGAAACAAGTTAATGTCCTGGTGAACTGTGGATCTACAGCATGTTTAATTTAAAATGAAATCCATATCCAGCAGAGAATAGAAACAGTGACTTTTAGTTCTATACATAATTTATAACAACCTTAAGGCATTTGCAACATCTGAAATTAAATAGGAAATTAAATTATTCCCTGAAGGCATTGAGGTTGATGTAAGAAATGCATTTAAAAATAAGTACACAAATAGTTCATACTGTTACCGTGAGTATTACTCAGCAGATCTTGTTACCAGTCCCTTGCCACATTTCTCAAGATATTACCTGCAGCCTCCTGAGCTTAAGCTACCTTAATGCCTCCAGCATGCTCCCAGCTACCCCTTAGGGGGGCATTCTTGCTGTGGCAAATTGTTTCTGCTGTCATAAATCTATAAAAAACACACTAGGGCTTTACAGCTGCTGAAGGCTAGATTAAATCTTTCGCATTCTCGCTCTTTTCTTGGGGTTTGGTTATTTTTTTTTTTTAAATAAGCGCAGAAACTAAATCTGCCGTAATTGTAGAGTATAAATTAAGACATTCCCTTTCCATTGAGCCCTGCCTCAGACAACCCTCAGACTTTTAGGAAATATGCTGATGCTTTCAGATCCCAGCCTGAACCAAGATAACTTTCTTCTTACAAAACCAGAACACAGTGGGTACTTGCAGCCTTGAAGCTGCCATCAGGGAAGCAACAGGCACCTGCAGAGCTGAGCAGGGTTTTCAGCATAGCCCTCAGCTCCAGGGACCCAGAGCAAGTCTCAGCTTTGGGATGGCAAATGCTTTTGGCCCACAAAAGTGACAAAAGACGGGAATTCAAAGAGTGAAAAGAATTCACGGCCAGTTATGGTGGAAGGTCCACCATAGGAGGGATGGACAGTCTTAGTAGAAGAGCATTGTACCAACCCCATCATTTATCAGCCTTCACTTCCTACTGAAGTAAGCTGACATTATAGTAGCACCGTATTTATTTGTCATACTGGCAAGAGATAATATTTGATTCCATAAAGATTATCGGCAGTTATGATAGGTCATGAGGTCACCCCATGAATTTACTTATTGCATGAAAGTACTTTCCCAGAAACAAATTTTGGTCATGAGGAGAGCTTGTATTGAAACAGAAAAATTAAGAGGAAATGTTATTTTCATAAAATATCAGTGTGAAACTAATCACCACAGCTATCAGTGATTTATATGGAGATTTATGAAGTTATAGCCAAATTTCAAGGCCAAGAAGTAGGGTTGGTGTGAGGTTTTGGTTTGGGGGGTGCTTTTTTTTTTCCAGTATCAGTTTTGTATTAGACTCCTGTCTAATCTGCTTCACATTACGTGTTCAGTTGCAGTATTTAACAGCTATGTTCACTGGAGAAATTCAGTTTTATGAACATAAGGTTATAAGTCATTAATCATCAATTATAAAAGCTAACTGAAGAGCCAATACCATCGGGTTGACATACAACTTTTTTAGAAGAGTCACGAAACCACAGCATGAGCAATAAGTGGACCCAATTATTAAAAAAAGCTGCTTGATGGATGGTTTATTTGTTGAGACAAAGCCTTCTGAATTGGAATTGACAATCTGGTTTGAAACAAAGCCGGGCAAAGCAATGGCTGTGTCTTGGCAGAGCACAGCTCAGACAGCCAGAATGGTTGGAAGGGGCCAGGCTGGGGTGGGAGGTGGGCACCATGTCAAGGCAGCTGGTCCAGGAGGACAGTTCAAGCCCTGACACCCTAAAGTCAACCCAAACAACAGCCACGGCTGTATTTGCTGCTGTCTCTTCGTGTCATCATACTGCTTATTTTACAATACATAACATGTTTAGTGCAGGTAACTAGGAAAGGTCTTGTACCCCCCCTCCCCATGTAAAGCTCTTTCTGAGAGCTTAATTTGAGTCTTACTCATGTCAAAGGCAAGACTTGCACTGGCTGGAGGAGAAAAAAATTAAGATAATAAAAAAAGAAAAAAAAATTCAGCCTCAGACATGAGTAAGGTCTCAGTGGTCTGGAAGCAGAATTTAAAGACTTCCTTTATCTGGGGGTTTTGTACCTCACAGAGTCTCAATTTGTTTTTCCTTGATTGTTTTCTAACTTTTTCAATTATCTTGGGGGGCATCAATTTGTTTTCAAAGTCAGGCATTAATTTAAGACAACACTTTTAGCAATCCTACCTGTTTCTTTCTGAAGGTCTTTTTAATGGCATAAGCATCTGCATAGCCCATCAATCTTGCCTTTCCGATATCTTGAGAGCTATCTCTGTCATTATATAAGGGCTGCTTCAAGAACATTTATTAATTCAAAAGATTCAGATATCTCATTATGCATTACCCGGAGAGCATCTTATTGACTGGGGACACATACTTAAAGTTTTGCTACAAGTGTCGCCAACTTCACTTTTTCTGTCCCACACTGGCATCAAAAATACACACACATCCCCCAGAAACCCTCAAATATGAGGTAAATAACTGTAAATAATACTGATTAACAGTAATATCACTGTACATGGCAAAGTGACCCGTCTTAGGAGCAAGTACTATATAGGGGCATGCTCTTGTGACCCACTTATGGATAAAGAAAATAATTTCTTTGTCCACATTTGTGTCCTGTGAAATACTACACTGCTAAATTCAGGTATCAATTTGTATCATCCAAGTAATCCACCCTACACAGATTTCACAGCTGGTTTTTTTACTGGGCAAAGATTTGCTGGAAGGAGTGGAAGCAAGAGACTAACAGCTCTTCACCCTCTCCAAGTGGCCGTCCCACAGCAGGAGAGAACCTCAGAGGAGGAAATATTACTGTTTGAAATGATAACCAGTAACTTCGAAAAATTGTTTCAGCCTTCTTCCCAACGAAGGCAGAAGCGCTCTCTGTACCGAGCAACGATGAACACAACACACTGATTTTGTGTTCAGCTTAAGCACCAGCTGGGTTTCCAGACTATTTGCACTTTCTTCTAGTAGTTCTAATCACAACAGAAGATTAAGTGTATTGGTAAGAGTCCAACAGCTTTCATACTTGGTTGATATATTTTTTAAATCTTTTAAATTTCCATGAGCTGACACAACTGTCTAGGAAAGAACATTATTGAGTGCTTGGGATGTTTCTGATCAGCTACGAATTTCTCCCAGACATTACACACCACTCCTTAAAATTACTGTTGATAAACAGTCTCAGAGCTTGCAGAGCCCACTCCAACCATACCACCTCCTCAGGTGCTAAATGAAACAATTCATTACCAATTCAGTAACTAACTACAACATCTTTATAAGACCTACCGGTTATAGTAGTCAGGTAATGGAAAGAACTGGATGAGAAAGAGGAGAGAAATTTCTACCATCCACTCAATTAGAGTCATCACTGCAATATTCCAGAAGCTTTTGATTAAAAAAAAGTTACTAGAGTATAATAAAAATGTAAGAAGTTATATCAAAGAAAGAAATGCAAAAGGAAAGTATTTTACTTAAAAAAATCGCAGAGCATAAAACAGCAGATGGAAGAGACGAGTAGGGTAGCCAGACATCTGAATGCATTGAAATTATATTTTGGAAGGACAATACCCACATTCTTTGGCTTAATTGAACCTTGTGAATATTATCTAAGTTTGGGTCTTTTTTGTTATAATAAAAACAGTGAACATCCATTAGGATACACTACACTTTCCATGATAGTTATGCAGAGAGCGTTACTGATAACTAGCAAATCAAAGAGACATTTCCTGTTTTTTTTTTTTCCCATATTGGTTAGTCTGTAAAGGTTGATAACTGAACTCAAAAGTGAAAATTAGCATTTGTTACATTAAGATTTGTGTACAACTGTATCTTAATTAAAGACAGTAGGTTGCAGATGATTAACTACACTCAATCCATTTTGTGATTCTAAGGAAAGCCTGGCTCATAAAAGATAAATAAGCTTTGTATTTTTTCAGAAAAGTTTCCAGATACTTTAAGGGAGGTCCAAAGTAAAAGCCCAGTTTTATGACCTTACCACGAAGGTCATTCTGAGCAGAATCCCTGTATTAATAATGTAACAGATTTGGGTTAGAAGTATTAGAGTGTCATGTTTTATACTCTGTTATAAAGAAGGTATTGGATAGCCTGCATTGTGGAACTACAACACTTAAAGATGGTACATTTAAATTAACTGTTGCACCCATACACATTTTATTTAAATCAGTGCTTCTTTGCTCCAGTAATGCAATACAGTGTCACTTTGAGAAGCGCTTGTAAAATGAGCACATTAACCAAGTTTATCATATCACATTCCAGAAGTACTGAAAAATTATTACAACTTACCTCCTCTGTAGCAGGCCAAAAGCTATTATTTGTAGTGAGTGAAATGAACCCTCCACTCTTCATATCATTGCCATTTTTCAACCATAAAACACCAACTCACTGTTGAAGCTGGAAGCACAGAGCTCAACACAAACCCTTCCTACCTCTACATCAAACTTCCCTTCACCTCCAGAACTAGCTATTAGGCTTCCCTTTAATTTCTGACTGCACTGAAGAAATTTAATTAGGCCAAAATTGAAAGCAGCTGAGAATGCAGAGCCTCTCTTCTACATAAACTCACAGTTTTGCTTGCGTTCCTGTTAACTGATTACCAATGAGTTGTGTTTTATTGTCTCAATCATCACAGTGAGTTGCAATCAGTGACATTAGTACCAGATTAACTTGAGCTAATTTGGGGTCAAATTCTGCTTCCTATTACAGGGTTGTGAACTGAATTAACACCACCAAGAGCAGCAGAAGTTACCCTGAATGTGTCTTGGCACAACAGAGATGGGGATCGTGCTCTTATTACTAGGCTGTAAAGTGCTACCGCCTGGGTGTTCTTCTGGCAGCTGGGAAACACAGAGCAAATTAAAGGCCCCATCAAAGCAACTCTGTAGGAAAATTATTATTTTAGACTTTTTCCATATCAGCATCCTGCAGCAGATGCAGTTTGCTAACAGTTACTTGGTACAATTTTATCTGCAATGGGGATGAGTCTTGAAACAGAACACTTTTATTTCATTTTAAAGTTACCTCTATCCCTAAGAGGAAAAAAAAAAGTCATGCAGATGTTAGTGTTTGCATTATGTGAATGTTTCCAGTCAGCGCCACTTAAAGGAGCATTTTTAGCAGAAGTTGGTTTCCTGCCCAGAAGACGGTCGTGCAGAAACCATACAAATCATTGTCAAGTGCATGCTTTTGTTCCTATGGAAGCGTTCTGAATTAAACCCATTGCCGAATAATGAGGAACCTGCTTCATCATTTCCTCGCTCTTGTGAAGCTCAGTGTTCCTTGTCTTCATATTTCCAGCCTGTTCCCTTCAGGTTTTTATTTTCTAATCAAATTGCTATAGGTTGGGCTGCAGATGGGAAAAGCTCAGAACTGACATAATTATTGTAATGCATTCAGGTACCTAATGAAAACAAATCTATCAGCAGTTCCATTCCCCACTCCTGCCTGGGGGATTTCTCAGAGCTGTGGGATTTGTTTTTCTGTTGCAGGAAAATGTTCACTTTTCTGATCATGAGTTTGGACAAAATAATCACCATATCAGAAAAATCATTAATTAAATATGCAGGGAAAAAAAGCACGATTACATTAATCAGAGCATTTGTTCGGATGATTTGGAAATGCTGCTTTTTGGTTTACTTTTTTGCTGCAGCTACGCTTCCAAAGAAAACTATTACTACTTCAAGAGAAAGAAATCTTTCCATTGTGAGATTGTCAAAATCAGCAACATGGGTATTCGGACAGCTTCAAATTCTTCCTCACAGAGCTCTCAGTGGTCCCACCCTTCCCACAAACCCTTCCTGTTTCTCCCTTTACAACACGTAAACTTTCACAGATCAGTTCATTTTCCTGCTTGCGTACAGGTGCCTTTTTCCTACCACGCTTGCTGTTGGGGAGGGTACAACGTGGTGCTGATAGAGGGCATCTGCTCGTGGGGCTAGCCTGAGGGGTCTGGAGACCATCGAGGGGGACAGAGACCCTCGAAACCCTCCCACACTACCTGAAGTGTAGAGATATTGGGGAAGGCGTGACCTTTGCCCTTATAGACACTAAGTTAATAAGCAGCTTTATGATTATCCGGGCACATGAGCATATGCATGGCTCCAGAAGCCCATTACTTTATGGAAAAAAGTAAAAGACAAGTTCCTATGGCATTAGGAAACAACATAATGAAGATTATAAGAAAAAGAGTTATTTTTACTTTTTGAAATACGGGCATAATTGTAAATCTTCTCATAACCAAGGCTGAAGAGCACATTTCATAAGAATACTTTTTATTCCATTAAAGATACCCATATGCTTGTACACACTGATGCATGAAAGTGGTGGTTTGGGATGTTATTACATTGCAGCAGCTGCTTGTTACTTTTCATTAAAAAGGGACAGACGGTGGCAATAACACTTCTAGGGGAAAAAAAAAAAAACAAAAAACCAAACCAAAAATTGGAGGATATTTTCAGAATCATGCTTATCATGTTTTTTGTTTTGAAAAATGAAAAGTTTTTGACAAATCATCACACATGCAGAATTTGAGATGCAGAAATCTTTCCCTTTTCCTAGCTCCTTGTCACCACTGTAACCACGCTGCGCTGTGAGAGTCGGTATGGGACCACTGTATTTGAAGAATGGCACAGTTACTGCAACTGAAGAGAGACGTTATAGGACTGTCATCATGGGCCGGAGCCTTGAGCCACATGTTCTGGGAAAACTCGGTCTTTGTCTGTGCAAGTGGGTTGGGAAAAACCCCAACCACAGGTGTTCCAGTTTTGCAAGATATCAGGAACTGCCTGACATCAGGCCCTGAGAGCTTTGCAGCTTGCCAGACACATCACGTGCCAGCCCAGTGGCCAATGGAAAGGTTACAGTCAGTGAAAACACCCTCTGGCTTTAGGTAGACCCAGGATTTCTTTTGCAAAAGGGTTAAAGTTGTTTCATTTGGGTTTTTTTGTTATTTTTTTCTAAATACCAGTAATGGTTGCTAAAACATCTGACGTACAGTAATAAAAGAATATAGAAAGCATGGTCCCCTCTCCTTTCCAGAAAGCAATGCAGCCTCGACAAAGTCTCCAGTAATGTTTTCCGTTCTGCTATTGTACTTCAGAGTCTTACAGTAATTTGCATTTCTACCTTCCTTTCTTACTTTCTTTGTGGGGTCTTCACAGAAGTAGGCACAGAAGTGAATACTGGGGCTGTCCTTTTATTCCAGGAGTGAAAAGATATGCTGAAGCTTGCTGAAGTCCCTGGATATGTAGCTTTTTAGACAGACACAGCTTTTATTAAATTCAGGCTCTTTCCAATAGGAAATGAGTGCTCTTTAAATATTGAACCTGAAGGCAATGTTGAAGGGAGAGATGATGATTAAGACTAGATGAGAAGATGATGATGAAGAGGACATCACCTCAGAACAATCAGGAATTAGAGCTCTAACAGAAGCAAAAGAGCCATGCGATGGGACAACCTGGGCATGCAAGGTCTTCCCTGGCCACAGCGGCTTGCTCTGGCTCTACCAACCCCTCTGCAAAACTGAGAACAGATTTCACACTAGTCCAGAACCTCCGAAGGATTCTGGATTCACCAAGACAGATCTCACCAGTTGGAAGGTTACCTGAAACAAGGGGTTTTTCTTGTTTTGAGGTGAGGTTTTTTGCAGGGGCTGGGGGATAAGGCAGGAAGGACTTCTCATGTCCGGGTAGTGACCTAATACCTTTTTTCCTTTTTTTTTATGAGCTTTTTCCTTTCTTTGGGATTCTGAAACAGTAAACTGACCTCCTCTTCTCTCTGGTATAGGTCAGAAACCTTCCTGGCAGCACAGCATCCAAGAAAGAGAGTTGCGTTTCACATCCCAGAGCAGCAGAAGCCAACAGAGTCCCTACTCTCAGCTTCTGTCTCCATACCGAGTTTTTATTGAATGTATCAATGAAAATGCTCTTTTTTTTTATGTATCTGCCTTGAGTTATTAGGCTGCTTTGCTTCTAGACTACTCGTCTTTTCAAAGGTGCTTACCTTTGTGGACCGGTGTCCAAGGTGGCCACTGAACGCCAAAGAGCCTTACTGCGTTTGATGTTTCTGACGGGAGGTATCTGCAGAAAGTGCCGCTATTGTCTAATCATCGCATTTTGCAGAGCTAGCAGAGCCCCAGTGTTAAAACAAGCTCATTTTTTTCCCTGTCCGTTGCTCACTTACACACTCTTCCAGCAAGAACGCAGGCTGCGCTTTCACACTGGACACCAAATGCCAGTGATTATTCAGTTTTTGGAAAACATTCATAATCGTAAGGAAATAGGAAATCACTCTTTGATGTTATATTGAAATAACAAAATAAATCAACAGTCCTCAGGAGCACAATTATTTTTTTTTTTGCCAAGACTTAATGCAGCTAATCCAAAAATGTGTTAAAGTTGCCTGCTCTTCCCCAACAGTTCTCCATAACTTTGGGAAAGATTTTGCCAACCCCTCCCAAGGAGTGAAAATCTATGCCCTGCAGCAAACCCTCTGTTACACGATCTACATATAAACTTGATAACATTTCTTGAAATTACTCCACTGAGTCCAACCAGGCAGGTGATCACAGCACTGCTTGACTTCCACGGGACCCTGGAAAGAGCAGTAGAGCTGGGACATCTAAACTCAAAGTTAACTTCTGAGATCACTCGGGAAGGTGGATGGGTTGGTATTTGGACTAGAAATCAGACCCAAATGTTACATCTCCATTTTGGGAAGGATGGACCAAGCACTCCAATAGCAACCCTGCACTTAAAATGTAACATCAGACATTCTGACATGAAATCCCTCTCTTACTAAGATTTTGTATTTTTAAGGCATAGTCATGAAGTCCATGCAAGTTACATCAAATGTTCTTTTTATTGACATCATGAGTTTGAGGATAAGATGGTAGAGTTAGAAAGAGAAGCCTCGACTGACTTCCAGGCCTATATTTTGCTGTTACCAATATGTGTTACTTACTACTCCATAATTCAGGGACGGGGGTGGGGGGCAGATGGTGTAGGAAGCATAAGGCTGTAGGAAATTCCTGCAAAATTTCTCTCAGTGAGAAGAATCAATTCTCCCTACTCTCACACAGAAAATATTTATTACACAAAAAGCTTGACAACTGGCATTCGCTAAGCAGAAAAAATTCCTGTGCTGGTTTAGCAGGCAAGTGTAGGTGTCTTCCATGAAAATATTACAAATAACCTAGAAATTCAACAACTGTATGTTTCCAGAAGGACATAACCTTTCATCTATTAGTATGCTCCCAAATTTGAACTGTGGAGTCAGGAGCAATTTAAGGAAACACTCTATTTTTTTCTTGATCATTGCCAAAAATTGTAAGTATCCATGGAATTATTGTACATTTTTATATACTGCCAGTTTTTATGACAGCTATATACTAAGGCTATATAATTACTCACATTAAAAATTATTATTATGCAGTTTAAATGATGAGAAAAGAAACAGCTGTTTAATGTCCATTAGCTTTTTACTGTGTCCTGATATAGTATGATTGTACCTGGGAAATCTTTATACCTAGAAGTCTGATTATTTAAAAGCACAATGTATATGAGATTGATTATAGTTTAGCATAACTCTGTGGTAACACAACTGCATATTGTCTATGCTTTTGTTTTCACTTGGATAAAATAACAGATGAGAACTCAGAATTTCACAAACAAGATCTGAGTGTTCAGATTATTTTCCTAGCATGAGCACACACTTGAAAAAAAAATATTAGTTTCTGTTTCAATATAAGCATTTATTAAAAGAAAGGATTAAAGAGAACTAAAGAGAAGAAAAAATCATCACTTAATACATAAAGCTGTCATACTCTCATACTTGCTAAAATTTATGTTAAATGAGTTATAGTCAAAGATGTGTTTATATTTTAGTGTACAAAAATGAGACAAAATATCTTGAAATATTGATAATGTTATGGCATGACTTGGCATTCCCTCTGAAGGACTTATGACCAAAGAATTTCATTTCTTGGCATTGCACATTTATGCCTTTACTCCTTCTGCATATCTAAATACAAATGTCTTCCAGACAATCCTTATACAAATGAGAAGGTGCCAGCTGGCACTTTCTGTGAAAGCACAAGCTCTGCTTTGATCTCTTATAGGATGAAACCATATATATAAGTGCAAAGAACATGATTAGCCATCATTATGTTTGTTATCCTTCCAGTAGGCTGGAAAGGAAACAGCACTTTTGACACCCAGTTGATTTCAGTTATTATTGCAGTCACTGGAGGCACCTCAATAGTTTATGGCCTCTCGGTGGTTCCTGTTGCAAACCCAGCTCTTCAAGGGCTATTAGAACCCAACAGCTACAACCTAGCTGCTCATCCAAACCCAGTCAGCTGCACCCCTCCTCGGCTGCCCCCTGGAAGAGGGTGAGAGGCTTTGGTTTGCCTTTGGCTATGGGGTGTTTCTTCTGTGGGCATGGTAATGAGCATTGCTTCGGAGATGGGATTTTTAAAAGCTTGGAGTATAAGCCTTTCTTTTTTTTCCCTTCATTTTGCCATGAATAGCAATGGGAACAGAGATAAGCCAAGCGGGAGTGTTTCCAAAGTCTCACGCACGAGTTTCAGGTGAAGCTTTGCCACATGGAAGGGACCTCCTGCTCGTCAACAGGAGTGATGTCCCTGGTTAGGGGCACGGTTCTGCAGGACCTCGCAAACAGGCTCATTGCATAAGATCATTAATCAGAGAAACAGAAATAAAACTGAGTATCTGTGGGCAGGTTTGAAATTTAAACCAAGGTAAAAGGGAAAATACGATAGAGATACTATACTGTTCCACTTGGAGTTTTATTTTGGCCATATTTTATTGTAATTATAGCTAAACACAGTACTACACTGTTTCTATTATGCAAATGGATAAACAGACAAAAGAAAGGAAGAATACATTCTGTGTTCCTTGGAAAGAAAACACAAATAAACTGAGCAGCCCTATGAAACGGCTCCTTCCCAGAGACCATGCACAGCAAAAACAGGTTAATCAGCTAATGTCTGACTTCTAATTGACAGCTAGCGAAGCAGTCCCTAAAACATACAGTTTGAGCTGAGTTAGCAAGAAGCGCTGGTGATTTTCTGTGGGAAGATGTGCATTGCAAAATGATTTGGGATTTGCTCTTTTTATGTTATTTCTCAGCCAGAATAATCTGAGCCACTCTGTTCCATCACCCTTGTGAGCAGAAACACCGAAGCTTGTTGTCAATGTCTTTTTTTTTTCAGAGGCATGTGATGGCTGAAAAGTATTCAAAAGTAGCACCTCTATATCTAGAGGGTATCTCTGTGTCACTCTTGTATATTCAAAAAAGTTTTATTTATTGCTGTTGCTTCTTGACTTTAAACTCTCTGGAGTTACCTTCACTTTTCCGTCTTAAATACAGCAGAAGTTGAGCCTTTGAGTGGCTGAACACGTCTGCACCTCTGCCTGAATCCAAGGGCAGAACACACTCCTCAGTTGAGCTGAGCTGTCAAAGACCAAGAAAATGGGCTGAAACCTCCTGAAGATCCCCAGCTCTTTAAAGACTCCACCATTCTTTAAATGGTACCTGAGAAGCATCTAAGAGAAATGAGGTTCTTGGCCCATCTTGGGAGCAAGAGTGCCTTTGGTAAGTGAGACACTTTCAGGGCTTCGCTTTTTCTGGTCTGAGGGTCTGTGCACAAATGTGCTTCACTTCCAAAGAGAGGAGCCTAAAATGTGTAAAATATCTATGAAACAAATTGATGTATTTTCTACTGCTGTAAAGTGAACTGGAGTTGGAAATAGGGCTGGTTCCTCATACACAGCGTTCTTTGTCTAACTCCTCTCTCCACAATTACCGATTAGTGTAAGCCATATCCTCCCTATTTTCAACACGACAACAAATGCTGAATTATGTAGTACATTAAACATCCTACTTCTCACAATCATTGTCAAATTAATATTTATCCCTAAAAATCCTCTCATCCCTAAAAATCCTCTCATTGATGCACATCATGTTGATTTCTCCTCACCAGTACTTACTCTATGTGCAGCCTTAACTAAAGTTTAGGTTGTATCTGATGTATAATTAAAGAATTATCGTTAGACAAGCAGTGAGCATTTCTATCCACATCACAGCTGGTGAAATACAAATGCCAGAGCTGTCTTCTTGTACAGTGGCCCCTGATAGGGTTTATTTACACACAAGTGGCCTTAACAAGTATATTAAGTTACAAAATTAGAGATAATCTGGTAAAGTGGACCACAAAAGGTGCAGCACAAATTGTTAGCAATAATGTTGTTTTAGTACTGTTTAGTTATCAGACTCCATTGTACTGTTCTTCTTGCACTGGTTTCTTAAACAAAGAAATACAGCTTAAACTAGCAGCTAAAATAGCAAATTGTGATCCTACTCAGAAAGCTGTAAAACCTTCAGCTGCCCAGCCACTGTGACGCAAATGTTGATATCCAAGCAGCTGTTTAAAGTTTATAACCAAGATTATGGAAAGGCTCAAACTAATTGACCTGAGCAACCTGGTCTGGTGGAAGCTGTTCCTGCTCATGGCAGGGGGTTGGAACCAGATGAGCTTTAAGATCCCTGCCAACCCTGACCATTCTATAATTCCATGACTCTATGACAGTTGTCGTAATCTGGCCTTTAAAAACAGACAAAACTATGCCCGAGTCCACATGACCACGAGTTTTCACAGAAATGGTGAGATTTCTTTACGCAGTCCCACTGATTTGTTGGAATGCTCTCCTGGTGTGACATTCCTGCCTGACAGAAGCTGAAAAACTCTCATAGTCACAAAGCACGGAGGATTTCACCCAGAAGATGCAAAGGACAGGTTTTCACAAGTGTTTATCCCAGACCACTAAGGATCTGGTGTAAACCATGTACACTTTCGGTTTATTTCTACTCACTTGAGTTACTTGGCCATGCATTGCCATCAGCTCAGTTCAGCCAGGAGATAAATCCCAGCTGTTTTGATGTTGATATTTTACATCATAAAAATATTTTGATTTTGCTTTAAGAGGGAGTCCCAGGACAGGAGAAAAATGAAACAAAATTGATTGCAGTAAAGTGTAATAGTGGTGTCCCAAAAGAGGGGCATCAACCTAGCTGATGAAGTTTAGGATCAAGTAACACAGGAATGCAGAGAACCTAAAATCAATCCATCTCATCATATACTATAGCGGATTTAAATTAATTATAATGTTTTTCTAAAACCTACCAGTGTATGCAACTTAGCAAAAAGAAAATAAACTCTTCCTGGTCATAAACTTAGACAAATTCTGGTTCTCAGCAGCAGCTGAAGTCCAACAGAGGTTCTCTGGAGTTATTAATATCTTGTCACCAGCCAGACCATTGTTCATTAAATATTTATTAGCCCTGTAGGAGATTTCAGCAGGGAAATATTGTGAACGTTAGGTTAAGCAGACAATACCTCAGTGTTATCTCTTTTTCAGAGGTTATCTTGTGACGTTCCTAGGCAGGCAGACGTACTCTGATGAAACACAGCTACTAAGAAACCGGTGAAAAAGTTAGGCAAAGGGTAGTATCCATATTTTAATCTCTGATCAAATAATCAGGTTTGATATATAGGAAGCTGTGCACATAAATATGCAACTACATTGTTTTGTTTTAACCCAAGACAACAGACCACTACATCTTATCTCTAGAGATACCAGACACTCAAAGATGGATAATAATCTAGAGGTACAAGCAAATTCAAAGATAGATAATAATCTTGGTCTTAGGTGCAGAGTTTCTGCAAGTGGTGTTTGGTATCGTAATGTCACAGAAAGAGATGTGCTAAATTCTTCATGGAAATTAACTGGGATTTTGATACTTTTGCTATCAATTACTGTGCTGGTATAGAAAACAGCAATTTAATACATGCCCAAGCTCAGGTCTGCTGGAAGCACTTCCAAGGCTCCCAGAGTTGTCTCAACCATTTGATCTCCCCTCTTTTCCCAGCTAGGAGTACATAAGGATTGTCTGTCACTTGAGAAGAGAGGCCTCATTTCAGCCCTAAGGATAATGGGAAATTTGGCCTAAAAAAAAAAAAATTAGTAAACAACATAGTGGTTGAATATTGAGCCAGAGGTCTCTCATTCAGCTGTTAGGGGACAAAATTATTCAATTATAAGGGCCACAACCCAGTTCTGACTTCATCAAAGTACAAGCAAGGCTAATGAAAATTGCTTTTACTGCAGTCATTGCTTTCCGGAAGGTCAGGCTGTTAAGGAAAACATAATTGCAGCATTGTCAGACTTTCAATAGGAAAAACTTCAGTCCATCATATACTGTAATAGAGTATGGACCAATGACTACATATTAACTGTGGCAGTCCAGAGGTATTTTCATGTGGAAGCTTAATTTCAAGGAATAAGAGCATGAGGGATTTTGACCATCCATTTTAATCATAATCTGTGAGAACTAAGGACACAAGTTAGGGAATTTGAGCCATCTCTTCCAGTGCCTAAAATGATTTTTCTAAATTCTTTCAGAATAAAACCCAACAGAAATATCCCTCAGGTTTCCATCCTGGAACATGGTCTAATACTGAAAGTTTCAATCTCAAATCAGGATGAAAAATTAAAACACTGATACCTTCCATGACCAAGCAGCTTAATGCTAAGCTCTAACTGCTTAGGTGCACGGTTCATGGAGTGCCACAGCTTCCTTCCTCCCCAGGGGACAGGCTGCACGGCTCGGGTACTGCAGTCACGTCCCTGCCGTGACCATTCCCCAGCCAAAGCCACCCAGGAGAGATGGGGGCCAGCCCGGAGGGACAGTCCCCAGCCCCCATGAGGAGCTGTGCCGTGCTGGCAGGGACTGCTGAATGCCCACAGAGATACGTCAATAGAGTGCTCCTGTCTACACTTTATTTTAACCTTTGTCAGAGCGAAATCTTCAGAAAAGTACATTTCATCAAAAATTTATCTTCTGCTGAAAAAATCAACCAAAAATCTCCTAAAGACAAGTCTCAGAAACAAGGATCGTCCGATAAGTCTGGACCTTTTTAAAATGCAATACAGTGTTAAATAAACCTAGCCCTTATGTGTGATATTTCTCAAGAGCCTGTGCAAAGATCCAGCTTTGGTTGCAGCGGCAGGACCACGGGCAGCCTTTGCCATCCCCTGGAGGGCAAGATGTTATCGCTGGAAGACTCCTCTTGCACCCCACCCATGAGGCTTCAGGCGGTATATATGCTCTTTATTTACAGGGCACAACTTTTCAGACGGGTGCTTGCATTCCATAGGCTTCCCCTGAGCTTTTATGATTTCTTCCCCATAGGGTTTTCTTCACTATCAATTACCACTATGCATTTTCTAGAAACTGTTAAATAAAGCAATTTTTTTGTTCCTACTTGGATGGCTTTTGTTCAATAAACTGCTTTGTCTTGAGTGAAAGCCCTGGTGGAGTACCTTGCACAGAGTTGTCTTTACAGACAGTTGGCCATTGCCAGGGCGACAGAGACCTGCCAGGCTGCTGCCTAAATCCTGAGCGACAGCTTTAGAAGTGGCACAAGCCAGAATGAAAGGTTCATGGTCCAAAATACACGATTTTGGTTTCCTGACAAGTAGTTAATTTCTGTTGTGCAAAAGACACTTGGTCTTACACTATTTTAACCAACAGGAATCACCATTGTTGCCTGTCTGTCCCTACGACCGGGATGATGTTTTAGCTTTGCATGCATAATGCTCTCCTCCTTTTTTTATCAAAACAAGTATAGTGATATAAAATCTCATGTCAGTAAGAAAAGTTTGCTGGCATTCTCCTAATTATGCAAAATTGTTTTTTGATCACTCTGTCTCTCTGTTAAACCCAGGTTTCCAGCTATAATTGTTCATTTGGGCTACCTGGAGAGGTGGATGCAGTGAAGCTGGTGGCTGGCGTCTCCCTCCATGCCTTTCCTGCTCTGATCCCAGCATCGCCAGAGCCCAAGGAGGAAATCCCAGACTGTTGAGCAGGTGCAGAGAAGGTGACAGTGGAAAGCATCTGTACCCCTTGGTTCCCCCACACCACACACCTACCCGCACACACACGCTCATTTACTGTCCTGGGAAAGACCAGTAGCAGAAAGGAAATGATCATCTTATTTTGCTAAATCAGTTAGACTTGGAAGGAGGGATAAAAAAATCTAAATTTGTAATCCTAAGAATTTTTTCAGAGGCAGGAAGGAAAGCCTTTAAAGTTTACCAGCAATAAAGTTATATAAAGTAATGAATTAACAAGAACATGTGATGATGGAAAGCAATAGTTAAAAAAAATTTTTGGACTAGATGACCCACAGAGGTCCCTTCCAACCCCTACAATTCTGTGAATAGTTAAGGTAAAAACTCTATTCTATGCAGGCAGGCATTTAATATGTGCTGTATGATTGCAACATTTTATTAAAACAGAACAGTTTTGTCCGTGTGGTCCTTTAATGAATGTGAAATGTTATGGAGGATACCTCTTGTACATGACAAACGGAGAAAGCTGGCTGGCTGAGGGCTTATGCATTGATATAAATGTATTTTTACACTGCCGTTGGCTCAGTCTCAGGCTTTGCCATCTGTAGCAGAAAATATTTCATGTGAAGTAGGCTCTTGACTGTGGTTAGATAATAAAGGATTATACTGAAAAGGTTTGTCAGCAAATATCTGCAAGGCTGCTCCAACCAGCCCGTGTGACCATGACTTCAGCAGACCTAGGGAGAGGTGATGGGGATTGCAAGCACCCCCGTTGCACACAATATGGCATAACTACCTATGGCAAGAGAAATACATAAATGCTCATATTTAAGCTAGACTTTTTTTCAAGTCAAGCATCTGATTGAGAGAACAGTCCTTTATACTTCTGATAATATCAGTTGCATCCAGCTATGTATTGGAATAAAAAGATAGCCGCAGTTTACTCAGCGAGGGCCCTATTTAGCATTCCCTGCTGCCATAGAAGTCCTATTGTCTCCAGCAAGAGCTTTGCCTTCCTAAAACAAAAGCAATTATGAATAGGGACAGAAATAACCCAGCACAATACCCAGGCCTTTCATCACGCCTGCCCAGCCTCGAGCCCCCGTGCCCCAGGAACCCTGCGGATGCCCAGCCCAGGGCATCCTGACTGGCATCACCTGCAGCTCCCCAGGGACACCCGCGAGAGCTGACCCAGCGCCTCGGGTTTGGCAGCAGCAGGTCCAGCCAGCTGCCTGGTAATTGCTATTTCTGTTATTCGGTGGAAGGGACACGTGCCGATGAGCATAAGGCTGGTGAGGAGGAGAGGATAAAAAGCTAGAGAGGGAATCTGTTGCAGTTCCTGGGTTTGACTTTCCCTGCTTCGGCTGCTGCAGTGTGTACAAATCCAAAGGAAAAAAAAAAAGAAAATCTATAGATATAAGAAGATCACAATCTGAAAACACCTCCTAGCTGAGAATAATCTATACAAATGTTGCATTTAATCAAGAAGAGTTCCCTCTCTTTATGGTAATCATCTCCAAAAGGCAGAATGCCATCATCTCAGCTATTTCAGTTCTCCTAAGTAAAAATAAAGCAGCAATTTATCATCCTTATCTGGGTGTCACATAAACAAAGGTGCATGCTTATTGTTTACTGTCACTTTCTGAACGGTGATGGGATTTCCTTCCGAAGGTGCAGAAGAGACCACGATTCAATTATCTTCCCAGCAAAGTCAAAGAATCAGTGCTGCCAGCATCATTTTCGTGTGTAGCTTTGGTGGCTGGGGCAGACGCCGCTTCAGCAGGAGTCACAGCTGATGTGATGAACGTGTCAAGGTCCCCCACCCTGGTCTATCTCACAGGGCCGCAGCGGGCAGGTGATGGAAGTGGCCTGTCAGAGAGAGATGGATAGGAACGCTGCACGCTCCAAGCCCTGCCCCTGCCTCCTGATAAGAAACAAGAAAAAAATGTAAAAAACATAACATACTGATTTGCCTGGGACTTTTTCTTTCTTTTTTTTTTTTAAGTCATTCTATTTCAAGTAATACCATTTTCATTAGAGCCAAATGTTCAGGTTTCCATTCAAAGTCCCAGAAAAGACTGTGATTTTTTTTTCTTTTTAAAGAGGAAGGAAGGAAGGAAGGAAGGAAGGAAGGAAGGAAGGAAGGAAGGAAGGAAG
>Ga0181612_108855_pt1 | contig 19955 bp, 15 predicted proteins | sample HoacroProtozoa21_FD_119630 | JGI IMG/M metagenome (GOLD analysis project Ga0181612, IMG submission 119630) | Hoatzin crop microbial communities from Cojedes, Venezuel. Combined Assembly of Gp0051906, Gp0051904, Gp0051908 | reverse complement strand
GTCTGCGCCGGATACTCAGCCGCGAGCGTATCAATCTGCTTCACGTAGGGCACGATGCCCAGTTCCTTGCGACGTTTTCGCACGAGCATCTGCGCGTCTTCCATCTCCATCGTGCGCTCCATTCCCACGGCGCGCGCAATCTGGAAGTCGGTGAAACCACGCACCTTCGCCTCGCGCAGCAGGGTGGGAGTGAGGGCGCCCAGCGAGCCCATAAAGGCAAGGTCGCTATAAATTTTGTGAATATTTTGGAGTTTCTCCAAAAACCATATATCTATGCGCGTCAATTCGTGAATACGCTCCACGCTCATGCCCTGAGCCAGCGCTTTTTCGATGGCCAGCACGCGTTTGTCGGTAGGCTGCGAGAGCGCGGCCTCAATGTCGGCAATTTCCAATTCCTTATTGCCCACAAAGCCGTGGAGGCCCTGCCCAATCATGCGCAGTCCCTTTTGAATCACCTCTTCGAAGGTGCGTCCGATGGCCATCACTTCGCCCACCGATTTCATCGACGAGCCCAGTTCTCGGTCCACGCCGCGGAATTTGCCGAGGTCCCAACGCGGAATCTTGCAGACCACGTAGTCGAGCGCAGGTTCAAAGAAGGCCGACGTCGTCTTGGTCACCGAGTTTTTCAGTTCGAAGAGACCGTAGCCCATGCCCAACTTCGCAGCCACGAAGGCCAAGGGATAGCCCGTCGCCTTAGACGCCAGCGCCGAAGAGCGGCTCAGTCGCGCATTCACCTCGATGACGCGATAGTCTTCCGACTGCGGGTCGAGGGCATATTGCACATTACATTCGCCCACGATGCCCACGTGGCGCGCAATCTTGATGCTCAACGCACGCAACTTGTGGTATTCGGCGTTCGACAGCGTTTGCGACGGCGCAATCACGATGCTCTCGCCCGTGTGGATGCCCAGAGGGTCGAAATTCTCCATGTTGCACACGGTGATGCAGTTGTCGTAGCGGTCGCGCACCACTTCGTATTCCACTTCCTTCCATCCCTTCAGACTTTTCTCCACGAGCACTTGCGGCGAGAACGAGAACGCCTTTTCGCCCAAGCGGTTCAGCTCGTCTTCGTTGTCGCAGAAGCCGCTGCCCAAGCCGCCCAGTGCGTAGGCTGCGCGCAGAATCACGGGGTACCCCAGTCGTTCGGCAGCTGCGCGCGCTTGTTCGATGGTTTCGCAGGCTTCGCTGCTGATGGTCTTCACGCCGATTTCGTCCAAGCGCTCCACAAAAAGTTCGCGGTCTTCGGTGTCCATGATGGCCTGCACCGAGGTGCCCAGTACGCGCAGCCCATATTTTTCGAGCACGCCCGAGCGAAAGAGTTCCACGCCGCAGTTCAGCGCCGTCTGGCCGCCAAAAGCCAGCATGATGCCGTCGGGGCGTTCTTTTTTGATTACTTCTTCCACGAAGTGCGGCGTCACGGGCAGAAAGTAGATGTGGTCGGCCACGCCCTCGCTGGTCTGCACGGTGGCGATGTTCGGATTGATGAGTACGGTCTCGATGCCCTCCTCGCGCAAGGCCTTTAGCGCCTGCGAGCCCGAATAATCAAATTCGCCCGCCTCACCAATTTTTAGTGCGCCGGAGCCGAGAAGTAGAACTTTTTTTATATTTTTGTCAATCATAAGGCGTACTTTATTTTAGCAGTTCTACAAAGCGGTCGAAAATGAAGGTGGTGTCGAGTGGGCCGCCTGCCGCTTCGGGATGGAATTGGGCGCTGAACCACGGCTTGCTCCTATGGCGCAGACCCTCGTTCGAACCGTCGTTCATATTCTCAAACATGGGCGCCCAGCCTGTTGGCAGCGTGGTGGCGTCGATGGCATAGCCGTGGTTTTGGCTTGTGATGAAGCAGTTGTCGGTGCCCACCTCGCGCACGGGCTGATTGTGGCTGCGATGGCCGTATTTCAGTTTGTAGATGCGTGCACCGGCGGCCTGTCCGAGCAGTTGATTGCCCATGCAGATGCCCATGCACGGCTTGGCGTCCTCGCGGGCGAAGAAGCGCCGCAGATGGTCCACCGTTTTGGCGCACGTGGTCGGGTCGCCCGGGCCGTTTGCGAGGAAGAGGCCGTCGAAGTCGAGCGCGTTGAAGTCGTAGTCCCACGGCACGCGCACCAGTTCCACGCCGCGCTCCAGCAGCAAACGCAGAATGTTGTTTTTCACGCCGCAATCCACCAAGACCACGCGTTTCGCGCCGCCGCAATTGTAGGTGAGCACCTCTTTGCACGACACCTTTTCCACGAAGTTCACGCCTTCGTACTGCGCGTCGCCTGTCGCGGCCGCCGCGTCGCAGCCTTCCACCTCGATGCTGCCCAGCATCACGCCTTCTTCGCGCAGCCGCTTGGTCAGTTCGCGCGTGTCGATGCCCGTAATGGCGGGAATGTGCTCGCGTTTCAGCCAGTCGCCCAGACTTTCCGTGGCGTTCCAATGGCTAAACTGTTCGCTGTAGTCGCTCACCACGAGGCCGCGCACGTGGATGCGGTCGCTCTCCATAAATTCCGAGAGCGCCGGGCCCCAGCGGTCGGTCGTCGTGTGAGGCGGCACGCCATAGTTCCCCACAAGTGGGAAGGTGAGCACGAGAATTTGGCCGGCATACGAAGGGTCGGTCAGGCTTTCGGGATATCCCATCATGGCCGTATTAAAAACCACTTCGCCGCGCGCGCCGCCTTCGTAGCCGAAGCTTTGGCCTTCGAAGCGCAGGCCGTTGTTCAATACCAACGTCGCTTTTCGCATATATTATATATATTATATGTGTGTCTAAAACTGAAGTTTTTTCTGGTTCAGAGTCGCAAAGTTTTTTTCGTAGAATCGGATGAACGCCGCGTTCACTTGCATCACGCCGCCCGCCGTAGGGTAGTGGCCCGAGAAGTACCAGTCGCCCGGACTCGTGGGACAGGCTTCGTGAAGGCCCTCCAGCGTTTGAAACACGAGGCGTATGTCCACGTCCACGCCGTCGGGGCGCATCATTTCCGCCATTTTTTCCGATAGTTCTTCCTGCGAAAATCCGTCGTAGAGCTCACGAACGTACTCTTTCATTTGTTCTTTCGGAAAATTTGACTGATCTTTGCAGCGTCGATAGATGCTGTGAAGGCGTTCCTCCTGTCCGCGCTCTTTCAGCAACTCCACAGCCGCGCGGAAGGCGATAAATTCGTCCATGTTCGACATGTCGATGCCGTAGAAGTCGGGGTACCTCACCTGCGGCGACGACGATACCACTACGATTCGCTTGGGCTGCAAGCGCGCCAAAATGCGGATAATGCTTTCGCGAAGTGTCGTTCCGCGCACGATGCTGTCGTCAATCACCACCAAGTTGTCGCGGCCGGCGCGCAGCCCGCCGTATGTGATGTCGTAAACGTGGGCGGCGAGGTCGTTGCGGCTTTTGCCTTCGGCGATGAACGTGCGCATTTTGATGTCCTTCCACGCAATCTTCTCGCTGCGCACGCGGCGGTCGAGAATCTTGAGCAGACGTTCGGGCGTGCGCTCTTCCACCGACAGCGCCTCGATTTCTTCGGCCTTTTTCTCGTTCAGGTAGTCGTTGAAACCGGCCATCATGCCATAGAAAGCAGCCTCCGCCGTGTTGGGGATATAGGAAAAAACGGTGTCGTCGAGTTCGTAATCGATGGCTTTGAGCACGGCGGGCACGAGTTTGCGGCCCAGTTCCTTGCGTTCGGCGTAGATGTCGCCGTCGTTGCCGCGACTGAAGTAGATGCGTTCGAAGCTGCACGCCGCATTGGCCCGTTTGGGCAGAATTTGCTCCAGTCGCATTTCGCCGTTGCGGCGCATCAGCAGCGCTTCGCCCGCTCCGAGTTCGTGCACCTCGTCGGCCGACACGTCCATCGACGTTTGAATCACCGGCCGCTCGCTGGCCACCACGAGCACCTCGTCGTTCTTATACCAAAACGCCGGACGAATGCCCCACGGGTCGCGCATGGCGAAGGTTTCGCCGCTGCCGCTCACGCCCAGCATGGCATAGCCGCCGTCCCACGTGGGCGCAGCCTGCCGCAGGATGTTCGAAAGGTCGATGTGCTCCTCGATGTAGTGCGTAATGTCCAAGTCGGTGAGTCCAAGCGCCATGGCGTCGTTGAAGCAGCGCTCACTCTCGCGGTCGAGGCGGTGGCCCAACTGCTCAAGCAAGATATATGTGTCCGACATCATGCGCGGATGCTGGCCCTTGGAGGCAATCGACGCGAAAATCTCCGGCACATTGGTCATATTGAAATTCGCGCAAATGCACAAGTTCTTCGCCTTCCAATTCGAGCGGCGCATAAACGGATGGACATAAGAAAGGCCACGCTTGCCGGTAGTGCTATACCGAAGGTGGCCCATATAAATTTCTCCGACGTAGGGGAGTTGGTGATAGAGCGTTTGTTGGTCGATGCCATCCGTCTCAACGGCCGACAGTTTCTGCCGCACAGCGTCGAAAATCTCCTCGATGGCTCCCGTTCCCGCCGCACGTTCGCGGAAAATCATCTCGTCTCCCGGCTGCGCGTGCATTTTCACGCAAGCCAAACCGGCTCCTTCTTGCCCGCGGTTGTGCTCTTTCTCCATCATCAAGTATAGTTTTTGCAGCCCGTAAGTCTGGGTGCCATATTTCTCGACGTAGTAGGAGAGGGGGCGTAGCAGGCGAACCATCGCAATCCCGCACTCGTGCTTCAGTTGTTCCATAGCTTTTCTGTTTCTCCGCGCAAAAATAATCAAAGGCAGGCGAAAAGCAAAATGAAAAGCCCACGTTTCGCGAAAACAATCTTTCTTTTTTTTGAAAAAACCGACCATTCAAAATTTTCGAGGCCGGGTTCAGCCAAAACATGTAGATGTTTTTGGCAAAACATGGGCATGTTTTCGCCAAAACATGTACATCTTTTTCGAAAAACATGTACATCTTTTGGCGACGAGCCGGCTTGAAAATTTCAAACGGCGGGGTGGTTGGAGGGGAAAGACGGGGGAGTTTGGCGAAAAGGAAAGGGGATTTTGGGCGAGGGAGGGGCTTTTTTGTCGGATGCGCGCATTTTTTCGCCCGCGTGAGCCGCGCATTTCAAAAAAAGAGCGTATCTTCGCGGCTACAAACTAATCTTCTGAAAATATGAACGCTCCAGAAATCATTGCCAAGGCCGAAACGCTGCATCGCGGCGGCTGCAACTGCGCCCAAGCGGTGCTCGCTACGCTCGCACCTCTATACGGCTTCGACGAAGAGCAGGCCAAGCGGCTCGCGGCGGCCTTGGGCAGCGGCATGGCGGGCATGCGGCTTACGTGTGGTGCGGCCAATGCAATGTGTATGGCGGCCGGACTTCACGCCGGTGCCGACGGCGACGCGAAAGGTTTGGCGCACGCCATGGCTGTGGACTTCGAAGGCCGCGTGGGACACTTGCTCTGCCGCGACATCCTCGCCGCACGCAAGACTGACCCCGTCCCTAAGACGCGCAATTGCACCGACGTGGTGCGCACGGCCGTCGAAATTTTCTTGGAACACACGCAAGAATAGGTGAAAGGTGAGAGGTGAAAGGTGAAAGGTCGCGTTTGCCTCTATGATAATTTTCAATTTTCAATTTTCAATTTTCAACTGAAATGAGAGTCCTTCTCATCGGCGAATACAGCAATGTCCACGCGAATTTGGCGCAGGGTCTGCGCGCGCTGGGGCACGAGGTGGTCGTGGCAAGCGACGGCGACGGCTGGAAGAACTATGCGCGCGACGTGGACCTGCGGCGCCCTTCGCTTTCGCCATTGAGCACGGCTGCCTACTACGCGCGGCTGCTCGCGAAGTTCCGCCGATTCAAGGATTTCGACGTTGTTCAACTCATCAATCCCGTCTTTCTGCCGCTGCGCGCGCAACGCATCACGCCGTTCTATCACTATCTGCGCGACAACAACGCCCGCGTGTTCCTTGGCGCCTTTGGCATGGACAAATACTACGTGAAAGCCTGCCTTGGCGACGGCATTTTTCGCTATAGCGACTTCAAAATTGGCGAGCGCATGCGGGAGTATCACGAAAACGAGACTTGGATTGAGGATTGGCTCCTCGGGCCGAAAGGCGAACTCAACTCCTACGTGGCTTCTACGGCCAACGGCATCACCGCCGGACTCTACGAATACTACGCCGCCTACGCCCAAGATTTTGCCGACAAGCTCACCTACATTCCTTCCCCCATCCAACTCGCGGAGCAGCCGCAAAAGCCCGCCGGCAGCGGCAAAGTGCGCTTTTTCATAGGCATTCAGAAGGCGCGCTCGGAGTACAAAGGCACCGACATCATGCTGCGAGCGCTGGAACGCGTGGCGCGCGAGCATCCCGACAAGGTGGAAATGCTGAAAGCCGAGAGCCTGCCCTTCGATGAATATAAGCGTCTCTACGACAGCGCCGACGTGCTGCTCGACCAACTCTATTCCTACACGCCTGCGATGAACGCGCTCGAGGCGATGGCGCGCGGCGTGGTGGTTGTGGGCGGCGGCGAGCCCGAGTTCTACGACCTGATGGGCGAGCAGGAGTTGAGGCCCGTGGTGAACGTATTGCCCGACGAAGAAGACGTCTATCAAAAGCTCACACACTTGGCGCTCCACCCCGAAGAAGTGAGCCGCCTCTCGCAGCAAAGCCGCGCTTTCATCGAGCGCCACCACGACGCCGCGAAAGTGGCCGCCAAATATGTGGAATACTGGGAGAGTGCGCCGCGTGCCACCTATGACAAGCGCACAAAAGTATAAAAAAATTTCAGAACACCAATTTTCTGCAAAAAAATTGCCCCTCGCCAAGAACGACGAGGGGCTTTTTCTGACATTTGTAAAGTGGCAAAAGTGCTTTTCAGAAGAAAAATGACACGGAAAATTGCATTTTCACACAAAAAACTTGGAGAATACGAAAAAGTCTCCCTAAATTTGCGACTGCAAACGCAAACCAAAATCTAATCTCACCTACTATGAACCTCAAATCGGCCGGTGCGGGCACGTTGGAATCCGGCGACATCTTGATTGAACTTTCGCCCTCCGCAGACGAAGGTTTGAAAATCGACCTCGACAGTTCCGTCGCTTATCAATTTGGCGACAGCATTAAAAACGTGATAGCCGAAACGCTTCACGAATTGGGCATCGAGAGCGCACTTGTGAAGGCAACAGACAAGGGTGCTCTCGATTGTACGATTAGAGCCCGCGTGACGGCCGCCGCCGTACGCGCAACGGGCCAAGACGTGTGGAAAAACGACTAAAAACAGCAAAACGTGATGGAACGACTCAGAAGAACTATGATGTTCGTGCCGGGCAATAATCCCGGTATGATGCAAGACGCCTTCATCTACGGCGCCGACTCAATTATGCTCGACCTCGAAGACTCCGTGACGCTGGCCGAAAAGGACGCCGCCCGCCTCTTGGTCTACAACGCGCTGAAAACCATCGACTACGGCAAGACCGAAATGGTGGTGCGCATCAATCCGCTCTCAACGCCCTTCGGTCGCAAAGACGTGGAGGCCGTGGTGAAAGCCGGCGTGGACGTGGTGCGTATGCCGAAGACCGAAACGGCCGACGAGGTGCGCGAGGTGGAAGAAGAAATCGAGAAGGTGGAACGCGAACTAGGCTGCGTGGGACGCACGCAAATCATGGCGGCCATTGAGAGCGCGCTGGGCGTGGTGAATGCCTACGACATTGCCACAGCGTCGAAGCGCATGATGGGCATTGCCCTCGGCGCCGAAGACTATTGCGCCAACCTGAAAACGCAACGCTCCAAGAGCGGTGCCGAACTGCTGCTGGCGCGCCAAACCATCGTGGTGGCCGCACGCGCTGCCGGTATCGCCGCCCTCGACACCGTATTTTCCGACCTGAACGATATGGAAACCTTCCGCAAGGAGGTGGAACTCATCAAAACGCTCGGATTCGACGGCAAATCTATTATAAATCCTCGACAAATTGAAATAATAAACGAAGTTTTTGCGCCCACACCGCGCGAAATCGAAAAGGCCCGCATCATCCTTGCCGCCATCAAAGAGGCCGAGCAACGGGGCAGCGGCGTCGTGAGCGTGAACGGCAAAATGGTGGACAAGCCCGTCGTGATGCGCGCTCAACGCACCATCGACCTCGCTGTGGCCTCCGGCCTGATGAGCCAAGACGAAGCGTGAGAGGAAGAGTCTAATCTTGAAAAACACGAAAACAATGAGTAATTTTGAAGAAAGAAAATCGCTGATAGCCGACGTGGCCGCCCAAATGGGCAAGAGTGTTTATAAAGACCGCGACTCCAAGCGTCTCACGCCGCGCCTGCAACTGCAAAAACGTTCGCCCAAAGTGGTGTCGCTCGAGAAGGCCATCATCAAAAGCGGCCTGAAAGACGGCATGACTATCTCCTTCCACCACCACTTCCGCGGCGGCGACAAGGTGCTCAACCTCGTAGTGGACAAACTCGCCGAAATGGGTTTTAAAAACCTACATCTTGCCGCGTCCAGTCTGCTCGACGTCCACGCTCCACTCATCGAACACATCAAAAACGGTGTCATCACGAAAATTTCGACCTCCGGCCTGCGCGGCGAACTGGCCAAAGCCATCTCCGAAGGCTTGCTCGAAGAACCGGTGGTGTTCCGCTCTCACGGTGCCCGCGGCTCCGCCATCGCCAGCGGCGACCTTCACATCGACGTGGCCTTCCTCGGCGCGTCGTCGTCCGACCCGCTCGGCAATTCGTGCGGCTATTCGCGCTCGCCGAACGCCAAGAGCATCTGCGGCTCCATAGGATACGCCAAACCCGATGCCGAGTACGCCGACAAGGTGGTGATTCTGACCGACGACCTCGTGCCCTATCCGAACGTGCCCTTCAGCATCAGCGAGCGCAACGTGGACTACGTCGTCGTGGTGGACAGCGTGGGCGATTCGTCGAAGATTGCCAGCGGCGCCATTCGCGAGACCAAAAACCCGCGCGACATCTTGCTCGCCCAAACGGCTGCAAAGGTAGCAATAAACAGCGGATATTTCAAAGAAGGATTCTCCATGCAAACGGGCTCCGGCGGCGCATCCTTGGCCGTTGTGAAGTTCTTGCGCGAAAGCATGATTGAACAAAATATTCATGCCAGCTTCGCGCTCGGCGGCATCACCTCGCACATGGTGAAACTCTTCGAAGAGGGCCTCATCGGCCGCCTGATGGACGTTCAATCGTTCGACCTCGTGGCCGCGAAGAGCCTGATGAACAACCGCATGCACAAAGAAGTGTCGGCCAACGAGTATGCCGCCGCCGACGAGGCCGGTTCCGCCGTCCATTACCTCGACATCGTGATTCTGTCGGCCCTCGAAGTCGACGTGAACTTCAACGTGAACGTGCTCGTGGGCAGCGACGGCGTCATCCGCGGCGCCATTGGCGGCCACCCCGACACGGCGGCCGACTCCGCGCTCTCCATCATCGTTTGCCCGCTGCTGCGCGGCCGCATTCCCTGCATCGTGGACGAAGTGACCACGCTCATCACGCCGGGCTCCACCGTCGATGTCGTTGTGACCGAATACGGCATCGCAGTGAACCCGCGGCGTCCGCAACTGCGCGAACGTCTCGAAGCCGCCGGCCTGAAAATCGTGGAAATCGAATCGCTGCGCGACAAAGCCCGCGCCATCATCGGCCCCGCCGCCCCTCTGCCTTTCGGCGACAAAGTGGTGGGCATCGTGATGAACCGCGACGGCTCCGTGATGGACGTAATCAAAAACATTTGCCCGAACAAATAATCTTCAGCAAACCCTCCTGAGATGGGCGTCTCCTTAGACGAGCTCCTGCAAAGCCGCGACAATCGGCGCGCACTCCAAGCAGAACTGCTTCGCGACAATCCCGCGAGCACGCTGCTCTGCTTGACGGTGCTGGCCCCCGGCAGCGAAAAACGCACGCCGCAGACCTTGCGCGTGGCGGCCGCCGGCGAAGTGGCTTTGCGAAGCGCGTTTGAGGGGCAGACCACGCGCTTCTTCGCCCGCGACCTCCCGACGGGCTACGAAGCCTATTTGCTCACGCCACTCACTCCCTTGGACGCCAAACGCCGAGCTGTCGAAATCGAAGATGCGCACCCCATCGGCCGCCTCTTCGACATCGATGTGCTCGACCGCGACGGCCGCCCCATCGACCGCGGAGCCGTGGGCGCGCAGCCCCGCCGCTGCCTGCTCTGCGACCACGAGGCCCGCTATTGCATGCGTGCTCATTCGCACACCACCGAAGAGCTTTTGCAAGAAATCCAACGCCGCATCGATGCCTTCGTTCTCCAATCTTGAATTGCGCGAATTGCCGCTTTCCTTGGGCTTCGTTCGCGAGCGGGCGGAGCGCTTCCTCGCCGCGTGCGGCCTGCGCTTGGACGCGTTGGACTACTTCGTCGGCCTCTTTGCCGGCGACGACGACGAAATGCTGGGCTGCGGCGGCCTGAAAGGGAACGTCTTGAAATGCGTGGCAGTGAAGGACGGGCTGAAAGGCGAGGGGCTGGCCAATCGCATTGTGTCGCAATTGCGCGCAAAAGTGAAGGAACGCGGCTACGACAACGCCCTCGTCTTCACCAAGCCCAAGAACGAAGCCATCTTTCGCGGCCTCGGCTTCCGCACCATTGGGCGCGGCGAGAAAGCTATGCTCTTGGAGAGCGCGCCGCGCCTGCTCGAAGACTATACCGACCACCTGCGCAGCCTGCGCCGCGAGGGAAAGAAAGGCTGCATCGTGATGAATGCCAATCCGTTCACGCTCGGACACCGCCGCCTCGTCGAGGCTGCCGCGAGCGAGGTGGATTGGCTTTATTTGTTGGTCGTGAGCGAAGATTGCTCGGCCTTCCCGCTGTCGGAGCGCCTCGAAATGGTGCGCAGCGGCTGTGCCGACATCGCGAACGTGGTGATCGATGAAACGCGCCACTATGCCATCTCCGCGGCCACCTTCCCCACCTATTTTTTGAAAGAAAAAAATGCGTTTGCGCCGGCCCAAATTGATTTGGATGTTCGTATCTTTGCCGACGTAATCGCTCCGGCGCTCGACGTGAACGTGCGCTTCGTGGGCAGCGAACCCTTCGACGCGCTCACCCGCGACTACAACGCCGCGCTCGGCCGCCTACTTCCGCCGAAAGGCGTGGCTGTGCGCGAGATTCCCCGCACCGATGGCATCAGCGCCTCGGCTGTTCGCACGCAGCCCTTTGCCGAAGCGCGCGAACTCGTGCCGCCTACGTCGCAGCCTTATTTGCTGGCGCATGCCGCGGCCGGCGCGCTGCAGGCCGAACTCGACACGACGCCGAAGCCCGGCTTGGTGGACCGACACGATGCCGGCGCCCACCGCGACATGGACTACGCCCTGATGGTTCGCAGCATCCGCGCTTTGCGGCCGCACTTCGCCGACGTGGCGCGCTGGGGCTTTGCAGGCGAAGAGGCCTCCATCGCCGAACTCCAGCGCATGGGGCGCGAGGCCGAAGCCGACATGCTCGCAGCCACCGGCGGCGTGAACACCCACAAAGGCGCACTCTTCGCCCTCGGCCTCTGCATCGCGGCGGCCGCGCGACTGTTACGAAAGAATGTGAGCCTTGAAGCGCAGACGCTGTCGGCCGAAATTCGCGCCCTCGCCCTCGCTTTCGCAGCGCCCACCGGAACGCACGGCGCCGAAGTGCGCGCGAAAGGCCACGTGCTCGGCGCGCTCGAAAATGCGCAGACGGGCTACGCGGCGCTCTTCGGCTCGTGGCTGCCGTTCCTCCGCTCCTGCGCGGCCGACGAAGCCGCCAACGTGCGCACATTCCTGCGCATTCTCTCCGAAATCGACGACACAAATATAATATATAGGAAAGGAATCGACGAGGCGCGGCGCGTGAAACAGGAAGCCGCCGACGTCCTCGCGAACTTCTCCCTCGACGCGCTCGAAAGGCTGAACAAAAGTTTCATCGAACGGAACATTTCGCCCGGAGGAGCCGCCGATATGCTCGCACTTACTATCTTGATAGCCAATATCTTAATCTAATAAATCTAATCTATGGTACAACTCATTCAACATGGAGTCTATCTGCTTCGCGGCAGCGAAATTGTGGAGAGCGGAAACGGTCTGCCCACGCCCGACGAGGCACGCGAACAAACTATGGCCTATCAAATTCTGCGCGCCCACGACGTGGACGGCGGCAAAGGCCAAGCAATGCACATTCGCTTCGATGCAATGATGTCGCACGACATCACCTACGTCGGCATCATCCAGACGGCGCGCGCCAGCGGCTTGGAGAAATTCCCGCTGCCCTACGCCATGACCAATTGCCACAACAGCCTTTGCGCCGTTGGCGGCACCATCAACGAGGACGACCACGTCTTCGGACTCTCCGCTGCCAAGAAATACGGCGGCATCTTCGTGCCCACCAATTTGGCCGTCATCCACCAATTCGCCCGCGAGATGATGGTGAAGTGCGGCGGCATGATTCTCGGTTCCGACAGCCACACGCGCTACGGCTCCCTCGGCACGATGGGCGTGGGCGAAGGCGGCGGCGAACTCGTGAAGCAGTTGCTCGAAAACACGTGGGACATCAACGCCCCGCAAGTGGTGCTCGTTTGGCTCGAGGGCGAGCCGCGCAAAGGCATCGGCCCGCACGACGTCGCACTCTCGCTCGTGAAAGCCGTTTTCGAAAATGGTTTCGTGAAAAACAAGGTGCTCGAATTTGCAGGCCCGGGCGTGAAGAATCTGCCCATCGACTTCCGCAACGGCATCGATATTATGACCACCGAAACCACCTGTCTTTCTTCGATTTGGACCACCGACGACGAGGTTCGCAAGCACTATGAGAACCACGGCCGCGGCGGCGATTTCCGCGAGCTTAAGCCGGGCGACGCAGCCTACTACGACGGCGTGGTGCGCATAGACCTTTCGAAGCAAGAGAGCATGATTGCGCTGCCGTTCCACCCCTCCAACGCGTTCACGATTCACGAATTGCAGGCCAACCCCGAGCAAATTTTGCGCGCCGTCGAAGAAGACGCCAAAAAGCGCTTCGGCGACAAAGTTCAGGTGGACCTTCTGAGCAAAATCAAGGACGGCAAAGTGTGCGCCGACCAAGGCATCATCGCCGGCTGCTCGGGCGGCACCTACGACAACCTTGCTGCCGCGGCTGCCATCCTGCGCGACCAATCGACCGGCAACGGCTATTTCTCGCTGTCGGCTTATCCGCAGTCGCTGCCCGTTTCGATGGCCGTGACGCGCAATCACATTGCCGAAGAGCTCATGGAAGCCGGCGTTGTGATGAAGCCTGCCTTCTGCGGCCCGTGTTTTGGCGCCGGCGACGTGCCCGCCAACAACGGCCTTTCCATTCGCCACACCACCCGCAACTTCCCCAACCGCGAAGGCTCCAAGCCCGGACAGGGACAGATTTCGCTGGTCGCCCTCATGGACGCTCGCAGCATCGCGGCCACGGCGGCAAACGGCGGCGTGATTACGGCGGCCACCGATGTGGACTTCACCGACAATCACGCACCCTATTCTTACGACGGAAAAATCTACGACAAGCGCGTTTACTTCGGTTTTGGAAAGGCCGACACCGCCGCAGAATTGCGCTACGGCCCCAACATCAAAGACTGGCCCAAGATGTATCCCATGCAGGACAATATGCTTGTCGAATTGGCCGCCGTCATCAACGACCCCGTCACGACAACCGACGAACTCATCCCGTCGGGCGAGACGTCGTCCTATCGTTCCAACCCGCTCAAACTTTCTGAATTTGCCCTCTCGCGTCGCGTGCCCGAATACGTGGGTCGCAGCAAGCGCATCCAAGCCGAAGACCTGCAGCGCAGGGCAGGGGAGTGCCCCGAGAACATTCGCCAGCTGCTCGCCCGCGTAGGTGCGCAGCCCGAGGATACTTCGTTTGGCTCGTGCGTCTTTGCCCGCAAGCCCGGCGACGGTTCCGCTCGCGAACAGGCCGCCTCGTGTCAGAAAGTGCTCGGCGGCGACGCCAACATCTGCTTTGAGTACGCCACGAAGCGCTATCGCAGCAATTGCATCAACTGGGGCATCCTGCCGTTCACGCTCGCTCCCGACGCCGAGTTCCCCTACGAAGTGGGCGACTGCGTCTTCGTTCCCGGCATCCGCGCCGCCGTGCTCGACGGCCGCGAGGAAATCGACGGCGTTGTGCTGCGCAAAAATGGCGAGCAAGCCCCCATTCACCTCTTCTTCACGAATCTCACGCCGACCGAACGCCAAATTCTGGCCGACGGCTGCTTGATGAATTTCTACAAAAATCAAAATAAATGATTGTGCTTCGGCAAAATCGCATTAAATTTGCCGCAAAATCCGAAAGCATTAAATCCAAACAAATCTGAACTATGGAAAAGATTCAAATGCTCACGCCCATCGTCGAAATGGACGGCGACGAAATGACGCGCATTCTTTGGCGCATCATCAAAGACGAACTCCTTCTGCCGTTTATCGACCTGAAAACGGAATACTACGACCTCGGTCTGAAAAAGCGCGACGAAACCGCCGACGCCATCACCGTGCAGGCTGCCGAAGCCACCAAGCGACTCGGCGTGGCCGTGAAGTGCGCCACCATTACGCCTAATGCCGCACGCATGAAGGAGTACGACCTCCACCAAATGTGGAAGAGTCCCAACGGCACCATCCGCGCCATTCTCGACGGCACCGTGTTCCGCACGCCCATCACGATTCCTTCCATCCACCCCGTGGTGAAAAACTGGAAAAAGCCCATCACCATTGCGCGCCACGCTTACGGCGACGTCTATAAGAGCGTCGAAATCCGCGTGCCCGCCGCCGGTCGCGCCCGCCTCATCTTCGAAGGCGCCGACGGCCGGCAGGAAGAAGTCGTAGTCCACGATTTCAAAGGCCCCGGCGTGCTCCAAGGCATGCACAACACCGACAAGTCCATCCGCTCCTTCGCCCACTCCTGCTTCAAGTTCGCCATCGACACCAAGCAAGACCTCTGGTTCGCCACGAAAGACACTATCTCTAAGAAATACGACGCCCGCTTCCGCGAAATCTTCGACGAAGTATTTGCCGAATATAAGGCCAAATTCGAAGAACTCGGCATCACCTACTTCTACACCCTCATCGACGACGCCGTGGCCCGCGTCGTTCGCAGCGAAGGCGGCTTCATCTGGGCTTGCAAAAACTACGACGGCGACGTCATGAGCGACATGGTGTCCACCGCATTCGGCTCGCTCGCCATGATGACCTCCGTGCTCGTCTCGCCCGAGGGCAACTACGAATACGAAGCCGCCCACGGCACCGTGACGCGCCACTACTACCGCTACCTCAAGGGCGAAGAAACGTCCACGAACCCCATGGCCACCATCTTCGCGTGGAGCGGCGCATTGCGCAAGCGCGGCGAGCTCGACAACCTGCCCGAACTGCAAAAGTTCGCCGACCGACTCGAACGCGCCTGCTTCGACACCCTGAACGACGGCGTTTGCACCAAAGACCTTGCCAACCTGATGGAAGGCGTCGAGGTTCATCCCGCCAGCACGCAGGAGTTCATCAAGGCCGTCCGCCACAAACTCGAGGCCTAAAGCCGCAAACCTGCCTGCGAACGCTCCAAAAATTCGAGCGAACGCTCCAAAAATTCGGACAAACATTCCGAAAATTTGAAAGAACGCTCGCAAAACCCGAATGAAGGCAGGGGAAAATAAATTTGTGACTATAATTTAAAAATTATAGCCTGTAATTTTAAAATTATAGGCACAAATTTAAAAATTATAGCCACAAATTTGTTTTTTGCTCCGCAGGGCTTGGAAACGGGGAGGGAGCAGCAGGAAATGCGGTCAGTCCTTCGGCGCTTGCCAAAAGTCGGCCTCGCTGCGCACCACGCGCTCCACGTTCGACGTGAAGCGGGCAGCGTCGGCATCGCGCGGCAGCAAATAGAAGTATCGCCGTTCGCCCTCATACTGAGCGCTTTCTACGTCAAAGTCGGAGTGCTCGTAGCCGGCAAAGCAGTACACGTTTTTGGCCAGATATTCGCGGTAGTAATCATCGGCGTCGTGTGAATCGGAAGGCAGGAGAGCGTGCATTTCGACAGCCGGCCCGCCCACGTAGGAAGCGCGAATCTCCTGCAAACCAACGGGTTCGCCGTCGCCGTCGGTGAAGTAGTGGTGCATATCCGTGTCAATCATCGCCCAACGTCCCAGCTCCGGCAGCCACACGGCGTTCACCACATGGCAGTCTTGGTCGGGCAGCGCCGGCAGACAAGTGATGAAGCGCGCCTTTAGCCCGAGCGAGAGCAGCAAGTCTTGCAGCATGATGGAATGCCAGCGACAATTGAACGCCGGCTCCGTCGTGAGGTGGTAGTCCCAGAGTGTCAGTGCGTTCACCTGCGCGAGTCCCGCCGTTTGATTGGCGTGCGGAATGTTTCTTGCCACGAATCGCGCCACCGCAAGCGTCTTTTCCCACGTGCTCATCGACCCCTTCACGAGCGTGTCGAGGCGGAAGGCTTCGCGAATGCTCCTCGCGCGCCGAGCGTCCACATCGAACCGCAGTCGCAGGGCGCTCGCTTCGCTCGCGTAGTATCCGCCTTTGCGCAAGAGCTCCTGCTTCAGCGCGAGGCCGTCGGAGTAGTCGCGCACCGGCTCGCTCGTGCCGAAAATGCGCTGCAGCGAAGCGGGTAGGCCGGTGCGGTCGATGAGCATCGTGTGCGTCTGGCCGCTCGGCGTGATGGTCGTAATCGAAAAGGTGTTTTCAGAAATTTTTTTCAGCAAATAGTCGTAGCCGTCGAACGAGACCACATTGTCCGACAAGCGTATGAGCGGCGAAAGAGAGGCCGTGGCAAACGCCTTTTGGAGCGTGTCTTGAACATTCTCGAGGGTGAGCACTTTGTCGGCGCCGAAAATCATGTACGACTTCGTGGTGTGGTCGTCCCACCAATAGTCGTTCAGCGCGTTCCACGTCTGTCCGCGCACGAGCCAAGTGCCGCTCAGGTCGCCCGAGGCAGTGCCCCTGCCGCGCAACAAGTCGAACGCTTCGACGATGGCGGGGTCCATGCCCGCAGCCGTGCTATAGACGTCGCTCACCATCGAGCCGTCGTGCGTGCTGGGCCAGCGCAGCGAGAAACCCTGTTCGGAGACGTCGAACACGCGCGGCAGTTCGCCCACGCGGTCGGACGTGAGCAGCGGCGAGCCGTCGGTGTTGCGGAAATAAAAATACGTCGTGCCGTTCCGCTCGCCCGTCTTGAGCACGGTGAGCGCAGCGGCATCGGCGCAGTACTTGTATTGTTCGTAATCGGGCACGGTGCTCGCGCCATTGTCGAACACCACGCGCTGCAGGCGGTAGAGTCCTGCCGGCTCTTGGGCTTGGAGCATCGCAGCGAAGCAGAAAGCCATCAACAAAAATAAGTTTTTGGACTTCATCGGATAGGATTTGAAATTTTCGGCAAAATTACGAAAATGTTCTCAATTTGCAAAAAAATTCGCCTCAATTTCCTTGTTCTTTCAAGGAGTCGAGGCGTTGGCGCAGACAGTCTTCGGAGAGTTTGAGCAGGTTGGACGTGTAGGCGTCGAGGGCGGCATTGCGCATGGCTTGTAGGCCGATGAGGGCGACGGAGACCTCGTTCTCGGTCTCGAGCGTGTTGGCGCGCCCTTTGCACAGGTTGAGCACGGCGTTGGCGATGGCGTTTTGAGCGTTCACATTGTCTTGCTCGACGAACGACTCCTTCAGCCCGCCGATGAGTGTGAGCAGGGAAACCGAGGGGAAGGCGTCGAAATCGCCGAGGCTGCGTAGGGTGGCTGCGGCGGAGTCGAAGGCTGCGGCGTCGAAGTCGTTGAAATTGGCGAGCGCCAGCGCGTTGGAACGGCGGTCTTGCGGACGCGGCCCATAGACGCTCCAGAGTTCGCCCACGATGCTCTTGCCCTCGCGCTTCCACTTGAGCAGATAGCCGCGCCGCGTCGTGCCGTCGGGCGAGCTCAAGCAGTAGAGCAGCGTGTTCTCGTCGGCTTTTGTCTCGACGCCGTACTCATCGCGCAGGCCGTAGGTGAGGCGCCAACTGCGCGGATTGGGCGCATCGGGCGTGGAAACTTCGTAGACGTAGGCCTTGTGGGCATTGGCCTTCGCGGCCTCATAAATGGGTCGGAAAAAACGGTCTTTTTTGGACGCCTTCATGCGAAACGCGCGCATGGAAACGGTGGACGTGGGCTCGCTCGCATTCGGAGCGGAGAAGTTTTGGACCATCACGCGCGTCTGCTCGATGGAGGCTGCGCCTGCCGCGATTTCGCGCATCAGATTCTCAATAGCGCTCTCGACGCTTTGCGCACGGAGCGAGGGTGCGCAAAGGACTGCAAAGATGGCTAAAACGGAGGAAAAAAGCAAATTTTTCATAGTCGTATTTTTGGGAATTTTTGGTCTCACAAATCGGTGGGGCCTTCGCGCAGCGGCTCGGCTTCGGAGAGGCATCGCAGCACGTCGGCCTGTGCGCGTCGCACGACCTGCCGCTCAACGTATTGGCCGTAAGCCTGCGCCCGCCGCGTCTGCGCAAGGGCTGCCGCGAGGCTGCTGTCGGGGGATGCTTCGCATAATTGATAATTGATAATTGATAATTGATAATTATCTTCTTCGGCTTCCTTTGGCGCCGCGGGCAGGTTCGCTGCCGTGGGCTTCGCCTGCTTTTCCGGCATTGGCAGGTTCGCAGCCGTGGGCTCCGCCTGCTGCGGCATCTTCGCTGCCTTGGGCTTCGCAGGGACGGGCTTCTTTGGGACGGGCCTTGCAGGGACGGGCTCGGCGGCCGAGGCCAGCAGCGGCGCAGCGGCGGGGGCGAGCGTGTTGGGTGCGGCGGACGAGGCGGTGGTGGCGGGCAAGGCGGCCGGCGCGGCGACTTTTTCGGAACGATGGGGGAGGAAAACGGCGAGCAGACAGGCGGCCGCGGCAACTGCGGCGGGAATCAACCACCAGCGACGCTTTCTCCTCGGTTTTTCGAACGCGGGCTCGTTCGTTTGAAGCGCGGGCTTCTTTGGGACGGGCTTCGCGGCGGGGTAGGGCAGCGGCATTTTGGCGTCGAAATAGGCGAAGAGAGCCTTGCGGTCGGCCCATTCGGCGGGAACATCGGACGAGGCGAAGAATGCCTGCAGCGCTTGCTCTTCCTCGCGAGAAGTCTCGCCGGCGAGGAAGCGCATGAAGAGCGCATCGAGGGCTTGGAAATCGGGGGAGAAGGTCTGTTTCATTGCGATTGACTTTTTCGAAGGGCTTCTAAAAGGTGGCGACGCGCGCGGGAGAGGAGGCTCACGACGGAGGCTTCGGTGAGGCCGAGCAGCCGCGCCATCTCGGTGCGCGACCGACCGTCCACTTGGCGCATGCGCAGCAGAGTGTGCTCCGTGGGAGGCAGGGCGGCGAGCAAGGCAGCCAACTCGCGAGCCTGCTCGGCGCCGATGAACTGCTCCTCGGGCGAGGCGGCAGCGTCGGCGGGCTCATCGGCCTCGGCCCAATCGCTCATGAGCGCGAGCGACATGCGGGACTGCCGCCGAAAAACGTCCATCGACAGATTGCGAGCGATGGTGCGCACGAGGGCGTCCACCTTTCCGAAGTGCGCCTGTCTGTCGCGCAATTCCCAAAGCCGCAGCATGGTGTCTTGGGCCACGTCGTCGGCATCGGCCGCTTGGAGTCCCAAACGCGTCGCCGTTTGCAGCGCGAGAGCGTGCAGGCGCAGGGCGTCGGAAGCGTCGATTTCGGAAAAAGCGTGCGGCATAGGGGAAAAGGTTTCTAAAGTATAGACGCAAAAATACCGCTTTTTCAAACAAGAAAAGCGGTATTTTTTTGAAAAATATTTGGGGAAATCACAACAATAGGGCAAAAAAATCGCATTACGAACTTTTCGTAACGAAAAAATCGTAATGCGGTGTGGGGAGCGTTGGTTTTTGGTCGAAAAGGCGGCCTCGCGCGCGCGTGCGTATATATAATAATGCGTGCGAACTATCGGCGGAAGCGGGCGACGCGGTGGGAGACGCCGCGATAGTCCACGGCGCGCACCTCGTAGAAGCCGCTGCCGAGGAAGCGCACGTCGATGGGGGTGCGCACGCTGGTGGAGACGCGGCGGCCTTGGGCGTCGAACACTTCGTAGCGCAGCACG
>Ga0181612_124278_pt1 | contig 19959 bp, 12 predicted proteins | sample HoacroProtozoa21_FD_119630 | JGI IMG/M metagenome (GOLD analysis project Ga0181612, IMG submission 119630) | Hoatzin crop microbial communities from Cojedes, Venezuel. Combined Assembly of Gp0051906, Gp0051904, Gp0051908 | reverse complement strand
GTGCATCTGTAGTGTTTTTGAAAAAAAAAAAAAAAAAAAAGTGCGCCCTGCACACTCAGATCAGGTTGGTTGTTCAATGGGTGTCTGAGATATCTCTTTGCGTTTTGTTTCGGCTGCCTGTTTTTCCAGGCTATAACTGTAGTCTGATGTTTACATTGCTTATGTTATTTATAAAAAAATTCTACTGCAAAAAACAGAGAAAACATATTGAATACTAAATCTGCTTTATTAGGAGTGTATTTATTTTTGAATCATTTTGTAAGCCAACATTTGTGGTTTTTTTTTTGTTTCAACACGCTCTGGACTCTCTCAACACAGTCTTTCTCTTTTAACCGCGTCAGTAGTTTGACCTCTCTCTGTGAGCAGAGCTAATGTTCTCTTCACCGGGAATCCCCGCTGCACTTCTACAAGGTGCACCTCTACCTAGGAGCTGATACGCAGCGTATCTGCGTATCACACTTTATTCAGGGAATACATTAATAGCGAAGGTGGCTGTTACAAAGACTGCCTTCATTCCACTGCGAGTAACATCATCTGTCCATCCCTCTGGCCCCGGAACAACGCTCTCACTGTTTACGCACTCCTGAAAGCCATGTGAGTGGAGAGACTGACTGCAAAGGATGGGACGATGGACAGTTCTGGTTCTTCTGCAGAAACAGTCTGGCTGGACAGACTGGACAGACTGGACAGACAGCTGCCTGACTTGCCAAGCGTGCAGCCATTACTTCTTACTTGCCAGTGGCATACGATAGCCCTATACCACGGCTGCTGCAGACACAGCAGTAGTCCAGCCCACTGCCATCTCAGGTCTACTGCAGCCGACAGAAACATGGACTCCCAGGATTTTACCTGTCTATAAAAATGGGTGCTTATGATGTACTTCGAATTCCTGCTGCTTGTACAGGTACGTGAAATTTGAAAGGTTCACTGTTTGCATTTGGGCAAATCTGTGCATTTAATTTTGTGCAAGACATTGTAAAAGCATGAAAAAGTGGTGTTCTTTCTAAAGTACAAAGTAGAGGTTTTAAACAGCTACTTCTGTACATTAAGAAGCTAAAACATAGTAAATGGTTGCGAATAACAAAGTCCACGCTCCAAAGTGTGATGATCTTAAGACTGCTACAGACTGCATCCAAAGAGTCTGGCTGCTGCAGGCCAGCCCGCTCAGGGCAATACCCAGCGAGCGACGCTTTGTGCGTGTTGTACTCTTCCACCCACAGACATGGGATACAGGTGAACGTTTCTGTTGTCCTTTCGATGGTCAGCGTTTCTGTACTGAGTAGCTTGACCAGGCCCTGATACAGCACTCAGTATGAAGACACATACACACAAATTCTGTTGTTTGATAAAGGCAGCCTGCCTTTAATTTATTGTTCGATAAAGGACCCTCACTGCAGGAGTGGGAGGCATTTGTGAGTCGTCACACTGTGGTTTGGAACGAGGACCACCAACCTCACTCGTCCCCTGAGGGTGGCCTAACCAGCAGGCTATCAGCTGGTGGCAATCCGCATGTCCTTTGGAGCTGTTCCACTTGGCATTGGGAGTTAAATTCTCCTTGTATCAGTGAGAGAAATATCAAGGAATTCATTCATGTGTAACATACTAAGCTTCCCAGTTAATAATAAAAGTTTAATTCCTAAGTCCAGTCTGGTTTTCAACCTTGCTGTATTCGACCCTCCCATGGTCCTTCCTGAAAGGTCATTTCTGGCAGGCAAGTAGAAGTCCAGAACTTCTTTTCAGGCCCCCTGGCACAGTTAACTACAGAATTCAGCTGTGTCCTGTGAGTTAGTCTGGTGAGCTTTAGAAAAAGATCCTCTCACAGGTGTGTCCAGCATTCTGAATTATTAATTGTTCACTTTTAGCAGAGAGCATTCATAACTTGAAGAAGAATATCACTGAATAAAATCAGGCTTCTCAAACAAACTAACTTCTTCTAAATAAGTAAATCAAAATCATAGGTCAGAACATCAGCAAACCTGGGGCTTTGGCAAAAAACTGGAGATGCACAGGTGGCCACTCAGTGGAAGCAGCAAGGCTTATTAAAAGCACATGCTCCTTTACTTATAATGTTTCCCACCTAGCAAATTAGATGGCTATATTTTTTATTAAAGCTAAAACAAACAGCACATTCGTTGTTCAAATTAAATATGCTGATAAAACTAGATTTAATAACCCACAAAAGTGCTTAATTCTTCCTGGGTATTTGTTAATGGTTACAGATCATTTCAGACATTCCTTGGGATCAGAAAAAAGTACAAAGTTTAAGATCAGTGCTGGTCCCAAATATACCAAAAAAGAGCATTAGTTATCAAATAGTGTTTGGAAAACAGATAAACATGTAAGAAGTTTATGGCCTAACTCACTGCATTAGCAATTAGTGTTCAGATGTTGGATTCTCTCCTTTCCCAGCTGACTAAGAATAAGAAAATTATGATTAACTTTGAGCAATTATCTAGAGCAATAATCCTCTAAAAAATTATTTTACTTGCACATCCTCATAAAAATATTGTTTCTAACCTCATGTATCACAAGCAGTGGACAAGAGAACCCAGGTAAGAGTAAGAAAATTATCTATTTTTCAATGGTTTTTTACCAACCACGTTTCAAAATAAGCAAATGCAACATCAGCTCAGACAGACTGAGCATCTTGTGTACAAATACACCTGGAAAGGTTGGCCTAGTCAAGTGATTTTTTCTCAGCTTTGGAGCTTCGCCAGTTTTCAGGAGGGCACAGATTCCAAGAGAGCCAATAGACACCTGACAATACGCTTATTTTTCTCAGTGGTCTTCCCAGGATGGGTTTGATAGTGCCTGGAGACCCCTGCTCCTCTCTGCTGGTAACCACTGTGGCGATCAGCCACCTGTCAAAATGCAAGATTACCCAAACCCATAGTGTTCCCGACAGAGCAAACTGCAAGTCTCCCGTCACCGACAGTTTCTCAGAGAAAAAGCTCTGTTCACTAGCCTTGCAGTCAGAAAATTTTCTGATGTCTAACCTGACCGCAGTTTGAATCAGTTCTGTCTATCAGAGATACGGAGGACAGATGGGGTTTTTGGTAGTCGTGCAGTTGATCATTCCTGCTTAAGTATAGCTCTTTGCTCTTGTCCTTACTGAGCTACATCCCAGGTTTTTCCGACCATTTTCCAGACTAATTTTGGTAGAAACAGGCAGGCCAAAAATCTAGTGCTTAACAACATCTGGACTTGGAAACCAAGCTGGTTTAGCTCGCGGCAAGCAGCAGTGAGGTGGCAGGAGGGGGATGTGATGCTCTGGCAGTAGGGACCGCAGGCAGCAAACAGCCGCACCTCTGCTCGGCCAGCGGTCCTGAGGAAGCCCACTGTCCTCTTCAAGAAAATGGGTCAGAGGAGCCTTCCTACAGCATGTACCAGTTTAAAGTCTTTGAGCTCACAGTTTTGAGAAAACTCACAGGCTGAAAATGACTACAGATCTGGCAAAGTCAGGACTGATAGTACAACTTTCTACGGCTATGTGTTTTGTTTTGAATTCATAGTAGCATTAAAGGTAAAAATACAGTTTAAACAGCACTGGAAACTCCTTATGTCAAATAACCTCCATACTCTGTGTAGGTAATTTATCAAGGTACTTCTGATATGGGGTAGGGAAAGACATAGTTGTTTCCAAAAAAATTAAGTTTAATATTTCAGCACAGTGTTCTGAATTGACAAACACCGGAACCTCTATGACATACACAAGGTAAATTATGTGAAAATACAAAAATCAGTCGTTGCACATAGTGGTAAATAAATACATTTACTCCAGAATACCAAAGAGTTTCTTTAAAAAAATTTACTTTGTAAAAGGACATTCTTGCAGGTTTATCTAAAACTTCATATAGGCCTGAACAAAAATGACTCCTCGAAACAGGTCAAGACAGTCTTGTGTGCAAACAAGCGTAAAGTATTACAGACGTTATGAAAAAACATGACCAGCTAAGTATTCGTTCTCAAGATGAAGACTTTTTTGTCAATTTTGACATTTTCCATTCTTTAAACCCCATATAATGTAAACAAAATCCAGACCATAACATACTCAAATTCTACTGTATATCATTAGTTTATTTAAGAAAGGCAAAGAGATGAATTAGAAGATGTTTACTTTGGGAATTAAAAAAACAAAAACCCAACCCCTAACTAACCTACTTTTTCATTTTATGGGGACAGAAACATTCATGTAGCACCTACATTTTCTACTTCTCAAAGTTTACAAGTCAGAAACAAAGGGTTCTTTTTCTTTACAGGCAGATAGAGACCCACCACACTCTAAAATGGGTATTTCTATGGCTGCTCCCAAACACTGGATCTTGCAGACTGTCATTAGCTGGATGAAGACAGTGTTTGGATATACAGAAACCGTTCAGTGCCTACTAGGAATTCTCAGAAATTAACTACCTCGAAAGCATTTACTTTCGGAGGTACTTGTAAAGGTGTATCAAATTACAAAACATCCCCCACAGATATTTTTTTCCCTTGTTCCCCTACTCTTAAGAAACTGTTCAAAAAGGAGAAACAAAAGCCCCAGTCTTGTAATCACGGGGTACGGACTGACTCGCCGCATGGATCAGTCCCACTGAAGAGTCAGCTCAAAGGAAAAAGCAGATGGCGATTTGTAATAAATAGAGACACTTACATGGAGAGCATTTAAGAGGGTTTTTTTTTAACCTTTTCCACATAAAGATTTCACATGTTCAAAATTATTTTAAAAGGGGTTTCAAATAACAGCATCTTTTAGAGATATTTTGTCATAATTAACGTCAAGACAAATTAATACCACGGTTTAAGCTGTTGGTATGAACAGTGGGAAAGAAAACAGAGTACTCCCCAGATACCACCAATGGAAATTTTGAAAGACTACATATGTATGTATGTGTGTGTGTGCACAGCACAGATATTTGCACATCTAGCATTGGAAAATGCTGGGAAAGTCAAAAATCCAACCTGCTCCTAATACTAAGAACCCTGCCATACTGGACATGGCTGTGTGCTCCCTCTGTACTTTGAATATAACCACCATAGAACCTTATTTTCCTGTCACCAAGTACAAGACCTTTTATTTGAAATAAACTGTTAGTTTCAATCACAAGAAGATAATGTTACACTCTTAAGATACTAACAAAATTTACAAGGCTCCAATGTTTGTCTTGTTGCTTAGGGAAACTCCTTGTGTGATTTGCTAATTCTTCTGCAGGGCCAGTTATCCAGTATTGCCCCTTAGCAACATTTTGCTTTTCTAAACACCCTGTCTCGTTGCAGTAATAATGTAATAGAATTTGACAGCACATTTAATAGAAAAGGTCAACCTCTTCACGCATAGACATTTCAGATCCCCCTTGCAGTGTGAACAAAGCTTCATGGGATGTATGTAAGAGCAATATTTGGCTTCCCTTCCAAATCGCCTTTCTGAAGTGTTCATGCCAACACTGCCCCATTTCTGAGATCCAGATAAGCCCACTTTTAAGCAAAGACAGACAAGGAGACATTAGGACTCTTGTAGGGACACACAAGTGGGGCCACAACAGAAGTTAGAAAGGAACTTTCAGTTACACCAGCAGGCTTTGGATTAGGCCCTTAACAGAAATAAGGGGTAAAAATGTCACCCTGAAGATACCTGCACAAAAATAGAGCTCTTTAGGGGAGAAACAAATGATACGGGCAGAGTTCTTGCCAGTACAACACAACACAAGCAGTGGCCATCAGAGTCTATCAATGAATACTGAAATCCGTTACCCGCTCTAAGCGATGCCTAGCAGCGTGCCACTTCCCCAGCAAGAAGTCGCCCTGCTGTCATTCCCCAGCACACACTACTGCCTTGCCTGCACGCTGGAGTTCCTCCACATCTGTAAATGGAGCTTGCTTCCACTTTTGTTTGCTTCTCTGTAACTGCACTCTTTGGATTGTATATTCCTTTTTCTGGGCTTAGGGCTCAATATAGTGCAAGTGCAACAGAAAAGCGTTACCTTCTTATATGGAATGCAAACACATGAAAAGTTCAAATAATTTTAAAGCCCCAGGTCCCAGTTTTTGCCTTCAGGAGGAGCTCTTTCTTCAGTATTAGGAGAGCTGTATCTTAAGGGCTTCGGTTCTGCAGTTTCTTTGCTAAGCTTCCATGCATGTCTTTGCAGCCATGTCCTCTGACTGGTGACAAGCACGTGGCGGGGGGGGACAGCACACGGGGAAAAACATGCACTGATACATAGCAGGATGACAGTAAGTGTAATAAATAGTTGCATTGCTTAGTGACAGACCTGTCCATAATAAACCTGCTGTGTGTGGTTTTCTTATATGGTGGCTGCTTGCGTGAATGCTAAGAGGGGCTCTCATCCTCCAGATCCAGGCAGAGAAAGGATTATTTTCTGAGAAACAAGCATCTCTCTGCTGCATACTGTAAAAACAAACCTCGTTATACCGGCATCATTTACACCGTGCTCCTAGCATCAAGCTCTGCAATACTCGTAAACCAGTTGCTTTTAGCATACAGTCCCTAGATCCCTGGCATCCACAAAATCCAAAGAAGAAAGCACACTGTTGTCAGGAAGCTTAAATTCATCATACAGGTGGCAATAAATCAGAGAGACGGCTGAAAACCACTGCAGCAAAGAAAGGGGACTTCAGGAACGTGACCTCCAGTGTGCAGGTGCTGAGCTTTGCAACTACAATTCAAGGAGCCAACTGTCAGAAACGGTGTACTCTGTCACAGTTGCCACCCTGAGAATACAGAAGGGTGAATCCCTTTACGTATGTTCTCCAGTATCTTGGTCAGAAACCTATTCTGCGCTTTAAAATTCACCAACAACCTTGAACTGCGCCATGTGATGAATACCCCCCTGAGGATTACGCAAGCGGAATTGAAGGCCACCCTACTTCGAAATGAGAACGTATACACAGGGATTTAACACACTTTAATTCACAGACGTTAACTTTATAGGTTTCACTGACTTAAGCTTTCTGGAGCGTCCCCATATGGAAAAACCTGTACATGTTTGAAACAAGAAAAAGTTATAGATGGAAAAAAAAAAAACCAGCTTAAAACAAAACAAGGAAATTGTAGTAACACAGATTAATAGGAAGCTGAAAAGCATCTACCACCTGCAAGAAGTTATTGGAAGTGATACCAAATAGGAATTCATCCTCATGGACTTGTGCTATGTAGTCCAAAAGACAGAATAATCAGTGCTTTTGAAAAGTTGGTTTTTTTAAAAAAAAAAAAAAAACAGCAATAAAAACAGTTGCCATAGTGTCACTGAATTCAGTAACTCTTGAGAATCTGCCATAAAGAGCCATATTCCACAATCAGCTTTTTAAGATGACATTGTTACAAATCTTGTAAGAGTAAGCATCACTGCTGTAGCCCTACTTTAAACCAGAAGTTAGAATTAACAGTACACAGCATTTTTATATTTTCAGCCTGCATTATAAAACACTGAATCTCCAAATAAATACGGTTAGGAATGATATATAGCCTCACTGGTTTTTTACATAGGAAAACTCAGTGGGCCTGATTTAAGTTATTTACTGAGAAACTTTCCAGTTCCTGACACTAGCAGAGCATCCTCGTGTTTGTTCTGGGCCATCCTCATAAATTAATATGCATGAAACGTGATTTCAGTGTGATTTCAATTGCCTAATAAGAACTCTCTGTAGTAATGCGGTTTGGTTTTCCAGTATTTCGAACTGAAGTGAAACAGTTTAGTCTTCACAGTGAAGTTCAAAACAGAGACCTTCTGTCTACTAGTTGGTTGCCCATGGCAATAGCTGGAACACAGGCTTAGAGACCAAGAACTTGGTTCTAGTGCCAGCTCTAAAAAGAACTCTTTATTTGGTTGTCTGTTTGCTTTTAGAAACTGCAAATCACTGCTTCACTGCCATTAAAAGGATAATAATACCTAGCTGCTGCTCCGGGAGTGCTGTAAGGCTTTACTAGCTGACGTGTAGCGTCTTTGTGAAGCGTTATTTTGCGCTTGTGGACGTTCGTTAAGGCTGATATTTACTAACCTAATCACAGATTGGCCCCAAGATGGAAGATACTGCAATAAGCATAGAAGTATCAGCAGACCCCTACCCCCCAAAGGAAAGCAGTGCCAGTTTGGTGAGAGAGGGCGGTATCTTTGGACCTGGTCCTCACACTGTGTCCCAGGTGCAGTACGCAACAGGGTATATCATAGGACGTTTCAGAGCACACACTATTCTGGCAGTAATAAGATTCCCGGTTGGAAAAAAAGCCCTCTGTCAGTCCAGGCACACAGCTCTAGAAGTTAATGATTTTGCCTAGAAATCAGGGTTTTTTCCTAGATGAAAAATCTTCTATTTTTAGTATCAAATATCAAATTTCCAGATGTAAGGCAGCAGAAAATGAGGCAGAGACTTTAGTAGCAAACACGGCTCTATTTGTGTTTAGTACTGGAAGTAAGTACTGACCTTCAGAAATACACGTAGTGGTGCAGAAAAAAGCAGTATCGTAAGGCAAAACCCAAGAAAAGTGTATTACAGCTATGTTATGTTTTTCCAGCAAGACTATCAAGCACTGCTCATATGTCAACTGAGAAAATTGCTGGAAAAGGCAGCTGCCTCTCAACCAGACCAACTTGGTACACCTATTGCTACATCAAAGACTATTTTCTGAGCTCAAACTACATCTTTGAAAACGTTTTTGAAATAGCTAAAAAATACCCTAATGTTTAAAGACACATGAGGATCAACACAGTTCTACTAGCCACCGAGGACAGAAGATGCTCCCTAAGGAAGAGAACAGGATGGTAATAATTGGATTATCTTCTGAAGTCCCCAGTCTGGAATGAAAACCTCCTGCTACGAGGTGCCAGAGCTCACAAACTTGTTTGAACACTGAACTTCATAGCATGAAGCAGCCCGCTATCACAAAGCATACTCTGCTTGTGTGTACCTGTGAGAATTTTCTGTGCTGGCAAGAGAAGCGATCTCACGACACAATTTTCCAAGACATCAAGACTAAATGTCTGATAAAATTACACTTACCTAGACAGTAAGCATAGCCTTTAAAAAAAAAAAAAAAAAAAAAAAAACAATTAAAAAAATTTCAAAGGCAGTGAAAATATTCCTGCTGTTATTTGGTAAGTGAGCATAGGAAAGGTATGTGATTTCTTACACGATGTTCAGGAGTGCTTAAGAGAATTAAGAAGAGCACTCTTGTTAGGACTGTGGAAATCCCATCACTTACTGTGTCCTGATCACACTGACAAGATTCCTGCAGCCAAAGTCTGGCAGTCTGCATAGGCCAAACTGTATTCCGCCTGCACAGATGGAGCTGCAGGATCAGAAAATTTCTGCTTAAATGAGTTCAAACTTCATGACAAGCTTAAGGAAAGAAAATTTTGAGCAAGTAATTTCCTTGTCATTTCACCCAATCTGTCAGCATTAAAACCAGATAGAGTTTAATGGTAACATCTATAAAAATGTTTATAAATTACATACTGTTACTTTGAGAGAGTTCACTTTATAAATTGCTAATACTTCCAATGGTGCTGTGCTAACTGGGATAACCTCAGTAAGGGGCCACAGACACAGGGTCAAATGTGAGAAACAGACTGTGCTGTAAACATCCCATGTGAGTATAAAGGTAGTCATAAACCATGAGACTCATTGTTTTTAAATCAGATGTGCGTGACAGAGTCAAAGTCCGCAGTAACAACAGTTTGAACAGCTGAGTCACATCCAAGAAAGAAAAAAAAAAAACAAAAAACCCCGAAAGTACAAAGAGGCAATTTGCAGCACAATTGCCAAGTGTCCCAGCAGTTTGCCACGTAAAAGCAGAAACAGGCATAAACTAAACTACTGCAACATGTTCAGGAATAATAGTTTTAAAACAACTGATGGTGCAAACTAAAACACAACCAACAACGCATCTCTGTGAGAAGAAGTGTATCAGATGGTTTGTCCTTACTGTTCTTTCTGCACATTTCGTGACCAAAAATGACACAAGGTAAAAAATTCAAGCCTCACTGAAATCATTGACAAGATTTCCACAGAAATGAATAGTGCTAAGATTTTATTCCAAGAGATTGGTTAGCTACTCAGTTTCTACCTAAGTGGCAGAAAACTGTTCATATATTCCTGTGGTTCCTTCAGTAAGAATCAAATTGGGTACTTCGCACACCAACACCACCTGCCATCCACCAGCCTCAAAACACTCCTGAGAAGCCTCTCAGCAGAACGGGGACATAGGCAGGTCCAAAAACTATTATTTCCATCCAGCTCGTTGGAATTGAGGCACAAAGAGGTTACAAGATTTGCACAAAGTCACACAGTCAGCTGAGATTAAAACCCAGGTGACCTGATCTCCAGGCCTGTGTTCTAACAGTTGGTGGCCAGCCTAAAAGATCAGGTTGATCTTTAACACAGATTTGTGACTCTTCCGGACTCTTTTTGCACACAAGCAGTACATAAGCACAGAATAGGTACAGGAGTGTTCACTGCTACCTGCTAGGTTCTGACGCTCAAGTAGGACTCCATTCCAGTTCGCGTGCTAGCAAGCATTTGTCAGAGTAATTTTCAAACTGCCATTGTAGACTTAAAAAAACCCATGATAAGCTTTCAGTGCTATTGAATAATCCAATTATAAAGTGAATAGGAATTTTGTTTTGCTTTTTTTTTTTCTCAACGGAAGCATAATTTTTCTGAACTGTGTCCTCTTCCTAAAGCAATTTAGCAAATCAGTGTACTGGTTCCATTAAACAGATTCAAGACAGCCAGTTAATTCAAGCCTTCTCAGTGAACTTATCGATACACATACCCTTACTGAAAATGAGGAATCTAAAATTTCTAGGTAGTTAAGTAAAATACAACAAATAAAATAAGTTTTGATGCATTTTCATCCAATATACAGGCATTTGTGAGTATCAGCTACTGAGCTATAGTTCACAGCAAAATACTAAGACATCAAGATAGTTGTGCAAATCCTTTTCTTAGTTCCTCGGCAAGCAACAAAAAGAACTGAAAAATATCTACGTCATTAATTTCAAACACTCGCAGAGGAGAACCCCGGAAGGTACCTTTTGTACATGAAGATCAAGAGAAATCCATTTTCATTAAGTAGCACACGCAAGAGAAGCCTGCATCTAGTTAGATTAATTCTAGTGCAAGATTTATATGTATAAAACTACTTTCTTCTAGTAATCAGAATGAGGCCTTTTGACAAATCCGAGCGACATCAGCCCATAATTCTAATAAAGGTGATTGCTGTTTTATCACATGAGCTGTCCTTATTTGCCAAGCAAAGGTATTTTATTGGTGAGCACATGGTTCTCTAAAACCAGGAAAAATCTTGCAAATGACAATTTAGGAGAGCAACGGGATAGTATGGGGGAACTAATTAGAATGCCACAGGATCAACCCCAAAATCTTCCCTCTGACACCTGCCACACATCAGGAGAAACTCTCTCTGCCAAAAAGAGCGAGAAACCCCCTGTCCTATCTGACTGAAACAACCAAAGACAAAATACTCTGATACTGGTCTAAAGTCATCCTCTCTTCAGAGCAAGAACTCTTGTTTGCTGTGTGACGCCCAGTGAAATCACTACTAAACTAGTACTAAAATTTGTAAAAAGCAAAGATACAAGAACTGGGAGTGATTTTCTATACTAAGGACTGGATTGATCTCCTTCTTTTTTAATAGGCAGCATTCAGGTAGGGGTAAGATTTTTATAGGTAAAAAAGTAGGTCTAATGCTTAGTACTTCTAGAGACCTCACTGATGCCTGTGCTTGTTGACAGTCCTTGCTTTTGTTCATCAAAAGCGAGCAAAAAGCCAGAAAGTTTGAATGGGTTGCACTGATTCACCATGACCAAGTTCGAACGGGTTGCATCGATTCACCACCACCGATAAAACTCAGTGGTGTCACCTGACGCCACAATAATGTTTTTCGGTTGCGCAGCTACCAGATTTTATTACAGAGCCCCTTTCACTAAGGCTCCTTCAGTTCTGGTACCTCACACGGACAGCCAGCTGGGAAGTCCAGCACGACTGTAAGGCAACTTGAATAGCGAGAGATTTGCCCAGCAATTATTACAAAACCATTCGTACAGACTTCCTAGCATCAGAATGTGTAACAGTGGCCTGCGATATTACTATTTTATGTGCCATATATTATCCTACAAAAGCAGCAGAGTGATGTCTAGCTTCTAAAAAATAAACTCTATTTTAGGGCACCAACACGCTTCAGCTCACAAAATCACTCTCAGCCTTTTGAAAAAGGAAAAATAAAGCAGCACTACAGAGGGAATCTGTCTAACAGTCCGCCTCCAGGCTTGCGGACAGTTCTGCTCATTCATTTGCGACCAATGGTTTGGAAACTCTGCTTACCGAATGTTTACCGAGAAAAATTCTGATTATATTTTAGGCAAGCTTTTTTATCTGCTACCTTCTAATGTGTTAATTTACTCTGCTGAAAAGCCAAAGGGCCAAATTCAGCCCTCTGATAAGGCTCCTATTGTAGGAGCATCACTGAGATGTGCACCGAGGGCATTATTCATCTGTGGAGAGATCACTGAGTAATATTGTCAAAATAAACACTTCTGAGTTGCGCATCCTTGAAGAAAAGATAAAGGGACTGCGAAGAGAATGAGAAGGAACAGAACATCAGAGATGAAGAAAATTAGATAAAGGGCCAGGAAGAAACTGTTTGATGTAAACAGAGTGGCAAGTTAGATTAAGAACTCTCATTAAAGCATGCAGTATTTGCCTATAAGCAATTCAGGCAAGGAATTTGTTTACAACTCTGCCAAAATCAACAGCAGATGCAAAAAATCATCAATACTGGGATTTTAAATAATATTAAATCTGCTGTATCCAAACATGCACAAGGACTATGTGAAGGAAATGCACAGATCCGTGCCATTGTACTCCTTGTCACACTAAGTAAACAAGGTTATGCCCCGTTGCCCATGCAGGCCCTGCAGAAGCTACGACTAATATCAGTGTGCCACTAACTACTCCTCAGTTACTTTAGTATACATACACCTCTGAAAATATATAGTGGTGCCAAGGTTTTATTGCTGGTTTGGAGGAAAAATGAAACTTTGTGAGAACTGTGTAATCTCAGGAATAACTGTATGTTATGACAGAACCTGCTGCAACTTGACCAAATTAGGAAAACAAGATTTGGAGATGTGCTGGAAAACTTGTGATATCACCCTGCATCGATACGCAGCAGTGCCCTTCACCAGAAAGTGTCCATCAGAAATTATACAGACGCTAAATTAAAAGAAACTGCTTTCTTAGCAGATGGCAATGGTCAAGTGAATCAAAAGAACGCAGTACCTTGATCAACAACAGCGAGGAATTAGGGTTTTGGCAAATCCTAGTGTAACTGAACCAGATTTAATGAGAGCTCCTCATTCCTCTTAGTCCCAGGTTAACGTCCCCCTCTAGTGACCTCAGTTTATGGTGGGGAATTTTTTCCTCAGCAGCTCGTTGGCTGACGTCCCTGTATGATTCTGTTAAGATGATGAGAATTTAAGTCACCACTTTCCTCCTGGCATGCTTACAGGTTAAAAAAAATACCTGGCCTGGGAAGAACATGCAGTGAGAGTGAAGTTACACAATGTGCTGGCAGCAAAACTGTCCCCAGAAGCTGAACTCGCCACCTTTCCTCAGCCCCTCGCTCTCGCCACCTTTGTGCGGGAGTTCACCGTCCGTGAGCTTCCTTTTCGTGCCAGTTCCCTGGGGGCCATGATCTAAGTCAGACCATTGTTACGAGCCGCATTAAAAATAACCCTTCCTAAACCAACTCCCCTGCTAAAGCCAACGGATCGTGTGCTTGCACCGTAAGACCCTTTGTTCCTCTGACACAGCATTGTGCGCAGGGAGAGACAGAAAACTCTGTCAGATGCCACTTTCTCAGGCTTTAAAGAAAACGTACGAGAGGTGAGCCACAGAGTTAAAGCTGTGCAGATTCACCCGTTCCCATGCTGCAGAGTTCTTGAAATCCACATCATACCTAAATACCAGCAGTGGGAATTCCTGGCTGGTTTTGCACTAGTCCAAACAAAAAACTCTGGTTATCACTGGAACTAGTTTTTAAAGACTGACATGAGGTAACCAAAGGTCTAAGAGCCTTCTCCTAAAATCCAAAGTGAGATCACAGATGGGGATGTGAAGTGGTAGGACCACCGACCACAGGGGAAGACACAGCATCCACGTGCAAAGCCCAAGTATCACACTGCAGCTCACGACTCATCATTTTGATCATTCATTGAGGGAGCTGACTGCTCACTTCTCTCAAACAAAAGGTCTCTTTCCATTTTATACCACTGTGTGGAAAGGCTTCTTGCAAAAAGATTTGAAAAATATGGCAGAGCCTCCTGTTATTTAAAGATGACATCTGACAGGCTGAGTCCATCAACAGAACACTGTTCAAAGCCAGCAGACTTTTTTCCATAGATTTTTAAAAAGGTTGTAAAAAATGCTAGCAATTACTTATTTCTACCTGTCATCTGAAATTTCCTTGTCTGTATACTGGGAAGGAGATCTGAAGGCAAATGGAAGAAGAGAGCATATTTCTTTCATTAGCTATAATTATACAGTCCAAATAGCACAGGCTCTCCTTATGGCCTGTCCTCTATAGTCAAAAAGGGAGTGACAGCTATGAGACAAGCGGGTTTGATCTCATTTTCTCATTATATAATCTTTGGTTGTGCAATGCATCAGTCTATAAAGAGTAAAAAGGAGGATCTGAATGCACACAGTATAAAATGCAACTACTTCCTTCACTTGGCTCACATTTCAATACCCTTCTGGTGAGCTACATGTACATTCTATTACTTTGTGTGCGATTTAGCATAACATTGTACAGACCAATGGCAGAAAGACTCGGTATTTTTAAAGGTGTTTTACAGTGTGCTTTCAGTTGCAGCTCTTGGCTTTTGTTCAAAAGAGAAGAGCAGAGAATGGCTTCTTCTTTGAAATGGTGTTTGTTTATATATTCCAGATAAATCAGAAAAAAAGAAATAAAAAATCCACACTTTTAAGCTATTCTTGGTCCTGCCAGTGTCACATTTGTATGCACCATACACTAGATTTGCCTAGAAGGATTTAGCTCAGTAGCTGGCACGTCTACATTAGAGAACAACATACACAGTTTCAATCGATTTCAAGTGTTCTTACAATGGGAAATAAAGATGAAAAGTGGTTGTTGCTGAAAGTTTAAAAAAATGCAATCAACAAACTGTAAAATCGCAAAAGGCCAGACAAATTTAATAAAATATTTCCATTTACCTTCCTCAGCCTTACACAGCCTGTTCAGAATAGTAAGATTCTCTGCAGAGAGCTTTTATCCAACTGTTTATACCACTTCATACAAAATATGTGTTTGAATTACCACAGCAATACAAGGATATAAATTCCCAACACGCGACATGCCAAATTCAACATAAGTTATGCTTTCTTGGCATCTAGATGTTTTCCTTTTCCTTTTCTGTACTCCAAATACATTTTCATTTGAAACAAATCAAAAAGCATGTAGATGTTAAAACATAATGACAGCTTAGAATTCAAGTGACTTGTGCAACATTATTTTGTGCTTTCTACTTCTCCATTTCCTCCTACTGCAATTAAAATTCATCATGCCCTTCTACATATACAATAGCAACACATCAAGTTCAGTCCTGTATGGGTTTGCAACCCTCAGAGTTGGCTTCATACTACGCGAGATCCTTGCAAATTCAAAAAAGTGCATCTTTTTTGTGATCTTTCTTTTACGTTGGATGATGTGAAGCTCTGATTAGTCGATGTAGGAATGCAACCTTGAGGTACGATTGCAGCCTCAGAATAATTCTTAAATGTAAAAAGAAATTTTTTGAGCGTGCACGCCCTTTCTGGATTTAAAAAAGCCACCGTTATAATGGTGCTACTAGAGCCACGGTACAGTACATCATGGCACATCTCCATAACATCATCAAAGGCATGAGACAGAACTTCTATTTACACAAACTTGATGCCACTTCCAGAAAAATATGACAGAAAAAAAGGGAAAATATTATTTCCTGAATGTCCTGAATTTTTAGAAGATTCCTTTTACTCTCTCTTCAGCAACAGGGCTGTCCTCCACGACTGTGTTTTCCCTGACCTGTTTAGTACAGACCGTAAGTGACACCAGCAGGAACTGGGAATCATATGGCAAACGGCTTCCTTTCAGAGGATGCTCACCCATGCCCCTTTACTCACAAGCCAGCTTGCTGTCAAAACTTGAAAGGGCAATAGCAAAGGCTTGCAGCGCGCACATTGGGTAGTTGTAGTCCATGGTGAACACGTCCTCAGCCACGCGGCCAAACTGCATCACAATGTAGTCAGCTGCAAGAAAGGTCACAAAAATAATGCTTTCTCACTTTTTATTTGCAGCCCTTACTAAATAAGTATGCATTCAACTTCATGCTCTGGCCCCGCTCAACAAAATAATGTGCTCGCTCAGTCAGACTTTGCAACACTTGGTCATGCATGTGGGTGTGCTGATATCAGAGGGAGAGGCAAGGATAGCTTGAGCGAGGAACAGTTGAAGGATAAAGGACTGCAAGACTTTGTTACTGTCTTCAAAAAAATTATACAGAGAGAAAAGTGGTTTTTTCAAGCACAGAGAGAAAATTGCTTCTGTATAGAATGCTCAGACCTCTTACACAGACCTAGCGCCAAGTTCCACATGCACCAAGAACCAATTAGCTCTCGTCCCACTTAAATTCAGGCACGTGGACAAGCAAGGATAACAGGGGAAGAGAAAGCATGATTGTGATCTAGACCTAATCACGTGTCTCTGTTATACTGTATTGAGAAATTCTTCCTCAACTTTTTTCCCTTTTGGACTCTTTGTCAGCAAGAGGAAATCTCAGCCTCATGCACAGATGAAAATGTTTCATCGCAGAAGCAGGTGTACCTCCTTCACCTTATAAAATGCAGCAAACACATACACCAATGTTTCAAACCCAGTGTTGCTCTTGGAGACTGGCACAGCCGCTCTCACCAGTTTCCAGCGTTCGCCTGCAGCCGAAGCATGGCACTGGCATGGCCCAGTGCGCTCCAGCACCTCGTGGCTATGCCTGCCTGAAGCGAGGGTATGTGGGGCAGCATCACTCCTCTCGAGTACTTGCCTCTACCCCTGCTCTAACAACTGTACCCAAGCTGGAGAAGAAAGGGGGTTGTGCGCTGCTGGCAGAAAGCAGCAACTGGTAAGGCCGCAGTGATGGTGTCAAAGGCAGTCCCGACATTTTTAGGGTGTTCTGTAAGGCTAATGCTACAAAGACCAGTAATGGCAAAGTGGGTGTGCGGTGGGACCGGTCTGACTGCAGCACCTCCAGCTGGGCGGTGTGTGGGGGGCAGAGGGAACAAAAAGCCCATGGAAAGACTGTGTGATGCAAGCGCTCAAGCGGAGCGATACAGCCCCGCGGTCCCGCGGAGGTACCGCAGCTCTGAGAGCAGGAACGACTCTGAACTGCCGCTCGGTTCACACATCGGGCAGCCAAGGGAGAAAACCAAGACAGCACGCGGCAGAGCCACCTTTCTCAAGCCTGAGCATCTGAACACCAAGCTTGCATCAATGTCACAGCCACAAGGCAGAGCAGCATTAAGTTGGACCCACACAACTAAATTAAACTCACTCAGGTAACAACAGTAAGGGCAGAATCACCGTCAGGCTGCGTATGCAGTACTGTTTCTACACTTACAGACAGAGAGCTATACTTACGATCGTTATCATGAATAATTTGGAAGTTTTTCACTGAGGCCTGTGTGACTCGACCATGGAAATTTAAAACGTAGGACTGGGTGTCATCATTCCAGACTGGCGTTTTGTTATGCAGCTCAATGATACTCTCTGTATTTTTGTTCTGCCATCTAGCAAGAAGGGTCTCATGTTCCTGCACACACCACAGACACACACTTCAGTTTAACACTCTCACAAGACAAAAAATAAATTCACATAAAAAAAGTTCATAAATCCTAGCCCAAAGATTAAACTGTCACCTTCAACCCTCAAACCAGCGTCATCGAATGAAACGGAGAACTCTGATATCTTAATGTGAATGTGCATTCGAGTCCTTCCCACAGCTTGGAAAAGGTTAGTTGTACCTTTTGTTATCAAAATACATTCTTATTTGTAGTGCTTTTGTGAGTCACAGAACTAGTCACACATCCCATTGTTCTGCAATTGTTCAAATACTGGTTTTTTTAACCTATAAACCTTTAGAAAAACAACTCTACCTGAAAAAGAATTCAAGTCATTTTTATCGTTCACTGACGGTATGACTTACATTTCGTGGTCTGATGGAAACTCTTTCGTGGTCCATATTCATTCCTGGTACGATCACACTCATTTTACGTGGTCCTTTAAACCCCAAGACGTTTGTTTCCTAAAAATGTTTAGAAAATACTTCATCATGTTCTGTATTCTTAAAGTTAATTTCTTCAACAGAGAGACACAGTGGCAGCCCAGGGAACTTTACGTATTAGTCAACTCAAAAAACATCTTGAAACTCCTACCTTCACTGGCACTGCCAAATATTCTAGCTTTGTCTTAGAAGCTCCGACAACAGGAAAAATAGAAATAGAGAGGTTTCCAAAACACTCCTAGCATTGGCTGCCAGCAAACTTAATGCAATTTGAAAAAAAACCTCCCTTTGTTAAAAAAGGATATGAACTAACCAGATTGCTTGGCTACTGCTAGATCCCAAAATAAAGTTGTTGTAATTTAAAAATCATAAAATGCAGTCACACATTTTGATGAGAGATGAAATCAAGTATATGTGACCAACTCCATTTATTCCAGAGCCAGCACAAAAGCAAACAAGAAGCTGCCAGTAAGAGCATCTGTTAGGAGCGCTGTGGTTTTCAAAGCCTTCAGATATGTTACGCTTAGAGATGAGCATGGTAAAAAACAAACACATTAGCATGAATGCAAATTTTTGAGCTATGAAGGCAGGGAAAGTGAAGAAATAACATGGGCAGCAAAAACAAATCTGTGGAAAATACAAGTTCTTCCATTAAACATGACTTGATGATTTTCTGACCAACTTTTCACAGAAGCATTCCAGTATTGCACTATTGTCTCAAAACACAACCACTAAAATCTAAATAGGCCTAAAGTCTTATTTTTATCTCAGGCTTTTTTTTTTCCCCCACAGGAGCAACTAGGGCCACGTATTTCAGTAACTCATCGTCTACATTTGAAAAAGGGCGGTATTTTCCGATCCACTAAGTAAAACCCGATTGCCTATTTTAGCATTAACTCCAGTACAAAAAACAGTGACACCTCTGAAAGTCCACCTCCTCATGTTTTGTGCTACTTTTTTTTTCTTTTTTTTTTTTCTCCAGTCGCAAGCATTTTTTCTCCTGTACCTTTCCCAAGGGAAGGGCTGTGGACACACACTAAGGAATCTCAGGAAGGAAATTCCCATTGGCACTATTGCCAGCAATGTACCACAAGATGCCAAGAACTGGACACCCCAAGGCTCCAGCTGGTGTGGCTCTACCACTGGGACATTCAGAAGTCTCTGCCTTCATATATTCAATAAAACTGTCCTGATTTTTTAGGAACACTAAACTTTCAAAAACATCTCTACTTTTATAAGCAAAAATCTACACGTCTTAATTCATTGGAAACATCTGAAAATACCGGCCTAAATTTACTTGTGCAGAAGTTTTGTCATCCATCAGACCTTTGAAATAACTTCAGTTATTTCAGCAAAACCATCTGGAGATTTTTACACAACTCCTGAAAGATTTTCATGCGCAGACGAAAAGTTACACTGAGTTATTTTACTGAACACTCTTGAAGTAATCCTTGAATCGTGAAGCAATCTTGAAGCAAACTAGTGGTGTCCCCCAGGGGTCAGTACTAGGCCCAGTCTTATTTAACTTCATCAATGACCTGGACGAAAAGTTAAGAGTGTACCCTCAGCAAGTTTGCTGATGACACCAAACTGGGAG
>Ga0181612_110057_pt1 | contig 19961 bp, 12 predicted proteins | sample HoacroProtozoa21_FD_119630 | JGI IMG/M metagenome (GOLD analysis project Ga0181612, IMG submission 119630) | Hoatzin crop microbial communities from Cojedes, Venezuel. Combined Assembly of Gp0051906, Gp0051904, Gp0051908 | reverse complement strand
GGGTGTTTACAGGAATGTAGTAAACAAGCAGACTGGACCGGTGGGGCAATACTGCGGTGTCCAAATCTCATCAGAGAATCTGGTAAGCAGAACTGGACTTTATCAGTCTGACCATTTGTCTGTTTACACCGCAGAAGACCAAACAGACTTTTGATTCCAGGTTTCCCCCATTATTGTGGAGGCAAGTTACAGACTTTTTCTTTCGCTTACTGAGAAGACATCTGCTCCATGTTGCACTTGGCTTGTCCGCTGTGCAGAGACCATTAGCAAGCACGTGTTGTCAGTGTGGTAGCAAGCAACAGGCCAACTGAACCTGAGCAGAGGGGGGCAAGGTATAAATTCAATTAATGTGCTGAAAGAAAAGTAGGAAAATGCTTGACTAGAGAGGATGAGGGTGCTATCATGAACTTCCAAATGTGAATATGTGTGTACCAAAAGTACAGTGTGCTTACCCCAGAGCTAGCTGCCACCTGTAACATCAAGTGCTGCAAATTGAGGGCTTGGCCCCAATCTAATCATTTGTAAACTTGACACACTTGTAATCTAGCAAGAGATTTAATCTTATTAGCAGAGGTCCTTGTTTATTGCTCAGTTGGCCATAAAGACCCTGATTTTCTGTCTTCCTTTGCAGTCTGTGCTCACTTTATGTTGGTAGGAATGACTGAACAAAGCCTGGGGCCACAGGCAATGGGGTCTAAGTAGATCTCTGGTGGTGTGGGTTCCCCAGAGCTACGGCAAATCAGAAGTGAAGTGAAAATAGGGCTCTTGTGCCTTGCTATGGTAGCATCACTCTGGAAACAGCCTTGGCTTGTGCAGACCATTGCCAAGATGCTTTGCCGGTTCGTATTAGTACGGTTGGCTGATAGGTGATGACCAACAGCTTCCATGTGTGGCTACAGAGGGAGGCTGGTAAGGAAGGATGCATTTTTAAAAGTAAAACACATATCAGCACAGGTGAGTGAAAGGGTGCCTGGGGCATAGGTCGTTTCCTTCTTGTAAATTTAAACGCTTACGAGATGTCTTGTTTAACAGGTTGCTGTTCAGAAACACATCCAGTAGGGGCAAAGGGGCTTTAGAAAATTGTCACAGAAGGCCAAATCCTCAGGTGGTCTAAATCCAGTGTGGCCAGTGAATGTGTGCCAAACTATGGAATTTTATTTTACTTTTTTGCACAGTTAATGTAATGTTCAAAGTTCACTTGTGTGGTTATAAGAGATATCCAGCTTGGTTATTATTTCAGCCTTATCAAGTAGGTCACCTGCATTTGGTTGCTACAATTGATCTCAGGTCTGAAGGGATTTACATAAAGTACCCTGCGCTCGCTCTGCTAGGGGTTTGCTCACTGAGGGGTGAGGAAAATAAGCAGTGCCTGTTTGCTGTGTCTATGGATCTGTGCTGCTCGAAGAATTATCACAGGATGAATCATAACAAAGGTACTGGATCTTGGAAGTTACAAAAAAACCCCAAAAAGCTGTGTCTTATTTACCTAGTTTAGTGCATTTGGACAGATTCTCCTCCCTCTTACTCCAGCATTTATATGAAATTGGTGGACTGAAATGTAAGCTCAAACAGGATTTGGCTCTTGAACACCAGTAACGTAATTCAATTATGTAAGAGAACCAGCGTTTGCCTCATGGGGATATGATATAACAACTCCTCTTGCTTTCTGCCTCTCTCTTCCCCCCCTAGAATAAGAAAGGATATGGATATTTAAATATGCAAGTTACCACTGCATGAGGTTTGGACTTTTTTTTTTTTTGTATCCGCCCAGAAGAAAGAAGGGGGGAGGATTGTAAGTTATATACTAACTTAATGCAAATTAGTCTTGTTTATTTGCCTGATGTAGTGGAATAAAAAGAAAGCAGTGGAAAAGGAGCCAAGTCATTTTCTTGTAGTCTGCAGGAGGGAAATTTAGTGCATCTGGAAGGCAGCAGTGCAGAGAAAGAGTATTTGTAATTGAACTGGCACATGGCAAAAGAAGTGTTATGGAAAATCTGCATCAAAACCAGGGCAGTGTCAAATTGGGCTCCAATTCAGTAATCACAGGTGCCAAATGCATGAATTTAAGTTCAAATTTTAGGATTGGTGTGATTACTCTCGTTGTTCTGGGATCCATTTTCAGATTGTCCTAGCAGGCGGCATAAAAAATTAAAAATTTTAATGTAAGGACACTGACAGAGAAAGACAGACTCTGCTGCAGGAATTTAGAGTGGGAAGTTTAGGAAACGTTGATGAAATGGAGAAGTACTTGCGATTCAGTCCAATATAGGACACTTCTAAGTTTTCCAGCCCTCAAAAGCTGGTAATTTGTATAAATGGATTTATGCCTCAACAAAATAGGATTACTTTGGCTAAGCATACCTTTTAATTTGGGGGCAAAAAGAGTACCTTCCAAAACAAGCAGTTAGCCAAGTGTAAGAATACTACAGGCACCTCAGTCTTGTTTAATTTATTGAACGAGTGAGTTATTCACTCAGCGAGTGAGACCAAAATCCAAGGAAATCAAGTACGTTTGGAGAATAGCATCAAAGAGTTCTTGGTGTTGGATGTGGGAGATAACGCCGCATCCTTGGGAAGCATGTTAGCAGTGCAGCTCAGATACGTTACAAAAGCAGTGTGTGTTACTGTCCTCGTTCTATGGGCAGGAGATGCTCACACTGATCCTCAAAGTGGCCAAGTGCCCTTCCCTCATGGATCTGTCTTCACCTTACACCCTCAGTCTGCTTGGCTTGTTGAGGTCTCCCAGCAGGTGTGACAGCTAAGAGATAACTTCAGCATTCCCCTTCCTGCCCTCCCCAGCTGAGGGATCCTTTCCCCCACCATTCTTACTTCCCTCCACTAATGTAGCCTTGTTCCCCACAGGACTTGGAAGGTTTATTTCTATTTTTCCTTGTCTATTAAACTAAAATCCCAACTGCATTGTGCTTAACTGCTACACTATGTGCACTCCATACCTGTTCAAAATTTCCCTTCCTGGACAAAGCATGTAGGCAAACTTCATTTATCAAAGCAAGGACTTTGGGGAGAGCTCAATTAATCTTCACTCATCCCTGGAGAACTGTGAGGTGGAAACAGATTTGGAGGTGTGAACAGCTGAAATGACTTGATTTTTTTGACAGCCCCAAAATGAACAAAGAATTCCTTGTGTGAGAGGTGTGCATGGAGGGTAATACAGAATCAATAAAGAGGGCAGCAAACAGGCTGATGACCTAAGGCTTGGGGGTCCTCACGTGCCCCAAGTGTGGCTAGGTAGGAGAGCCTTTTTCCTACATCATTAGTCTGTCACAGGGATCATACCAATTGGAAAGAATGGGAGAAAGGAGCAAGGGATTAGCTAAAATGGGGTCAGTAGTGCTTTTTCAGCATCCTTTGCAAACATTGAAGCTTACTATTTATTATAGAAGAGTACTAGAAGATGCTTTTCAACCTTTTTTGGCTGATCAGATAAATGGCCTTACCTGTTACTTGGGAGCACTTGGATGCACAGGGAATATTCTGACCCTCCTGGTCAAGTCCGCTGGCAGCAGGAACAGTTGGATGTCAGGAGTGGTACTCTGCATGGGCTGGGTAGAGGATAGCACTGCTCTGCGTCTTCATCCTTGCATTTTCATCACAGATCTCTCGAACTTTTTGTGTCAGTCCTCCTTAGTGCTGTGCAGATTAGGATGTAGCAGTGGATGGTGGGGAACAAGCCGGGTTGTGTTACCTTCAGTGAGAGTCAAGTGCTTTATTTTAGCTAAATTCAGTCAGTTTAGTATCTGCGCTTTGCTGGCTGAAGAGCAAACTGGCTGAAGCATGTCCAGACAAGATCCTGGTCTGTAGTAGGGTGGTGGAAGGGGTCTCAACCTGTTCTAATTGTGCGCTTGTCACAGCACCAAGGGCTTTGCTCCTTGCTTTGCCCAAGAGGTTCAGTCTCTGTGATATGCAGTCCCGAGGGGCTTCTGTGGCCATCTGCTTCTGGTGAACCGGGTCTCCATACGCTAATCCATCCCTTTGTAACCTGTGAATTTGGTCTGTGTCGTCTAGTGTTCTGCTTAGGGAATATCAACAGGAAAAAAAACACGTGCAAGGCCGTTGGTTATTAGTATGAGCAGCAGCACCATTGCCCCCTTTTTTTTTTTTCATTTTTTTCCTTCTTTTTTCCCCCCCCCCCCCGCATTTGGAGTGCAAATTCAAGGTATTGACTTGGATTTTCAAAACTGCAGATAGTTCGTGGTATGAGTTCCTAAGAGATCTTCTTTTACCTTGAGTGCTGAGGCACCAGCTGGGATTGGCCAGGTGCCCTGAATGCTTCCCAGATCTAAAAGCTCAGTGAAAACTTCACCTTGAGGGCCCTCATGTTTGGAAGCTGCCTTCCCCAGTGGCTCAGTCATGCCTGAATCGCTCAATGCTGAAGAAATGTCAGTAGAGCTGCTCTCTTGTGTTTCTCTGGGAACAGTTAGGTGACCACAAAGATGGTGACTTTTCCTGTTACATAGAATCATAGGTTGGAAAAGACCTCTGCGATCATCAAGTCCAAGCATCACCCCAACACCACCATGCCTACTAAACCAGAAGCAGATATATATATATATATATGTGCAGACGTGTGTGGGTTTTTAATTAGTTTGTGTAAATCTGCCCTGAAGTGTGTTGGGAAGAGGGTGCATTTTGTACTGCTAAAAATAAATACATATGAAATTTGTATATTAGATTTCTCTTAGGGAAGCAGGCTAAAATTAATGTGTTAAATTTGAGTGCAAAAAGATAAATGCAATTTGATTAAAAAAACATAACTCTGCAAGTGTACTGTTTTTAATGATTTTGATCCATTCATAGAGCTTTTTTCAAATGCCTTAAATATTAACATGAGTCATTAAAGGCTCTAATGATTTCTGTAGACAGCGAAGCACTTCCTTATAGGAATTAATCTGACAACATAGCAACTTAAATAGCTGCTTTAATGTCTCGTACTTGAAGAAAATCTGATGGTGAAACTATTTCATCATTTACTCTGTGATATTGTAAAATATTATTATATTGTAAGTTCTTTCAATATGTGAAATTATCTTTGTGTACACATACTGAAGTGTATAAACATACATAGACATGTACAGCTCTGCAGACAGGCACTTTTATGTATTTTCAGGTAGCTCTTTATAGGGTTAGCTTGGACTGTGGAATGAGACAGCTGAATCATCAGACTATGCTACATATTCTTCTTGCAGAGCTCTCGAGCTAGGAGACTTCTTTGGCAGGCCAAATAACATGTTGGAAATAATGTACTTCACAAATGTTCATGGTTTCCATTGCCTAATTTTTGAAAGTATGGTGCCCTGCTAGCAATGGTCAGCCCATGAGCCAGTCTGTTATGTCGGAAATAGCAGCTCAGAAAAAGGTTGATGGTGAGCTTTGGTTTATCTTTTGAGCAAATATGTGTTTTTCTTAATATTTTACCAAATAATCTGCATTTCTATGAATAAGACTTCTTCCAACCAGGAGGGCTGTGGGTGAAATTAAAAGTTACAAGACCTGGTTTATTTGGTAGGGTGGCCATAGTTGTTGCACCTAGAAAAGCTGAACTGTGTAAGTTTGTAGGAATGAGTTCAGTGGAACTGGGAAGACGTGGTATGGCGTCACTCTTGTTATGATGGAGAACACATGGGCTGAGAAACCCAGGAAGAGAGAACTAAACTGGAAGCAGTGCATAGCAAGAATTGGAGTCTGGAAAGATCAGTCCCTCCTAGGGACGGGAGGGGATCGCACAAGTCACAAACATGCACGCAGGGCTATATGCAATCATGGATTATTAGGTGCCATTGCAAAAGCAAAATGCTAGAGGAATTGGTACAAAAAGTACAATAAAATATGTATTAGCATGATGAAATATGTATTGGGATGAATACTAAGTGGGATAAGCATAACTCTCCACTGAAACCAATCTGGCAGGCTTATGGAGAAGCCCAATTGCATGTTAGCCCAGTGCAGATGTTGGAGAGCTTCCACTCTGTGTTGCATTACACAAAACACTCCTCTCTGACACTATGCTTTAAAGGGGAATTTAGCACCTTTGGATTTCTCCTTCAAAATGCGGGCAGGCAGGGAGCTGTTGCAGCCTCCTGGGGAAGGACAAAGTGCTGATGCAGGTTTCAAGCCGCAGGGGTGTCCAGCCTGGGAGTGAAGTACATTGCATGCATGCACGCACGCAGTGATATTCTTTTCCGTGGCAGTCTCTCACAGAAAGAAGGGAGGAGAGATGAAATATTTTCTGCAACTCGCTCCCATTCTCACGCATTGAGAGAATACTGTTGAAAGAACGAGTCAGACCCCAAAAGGAGAAGCCCGGACCGAGTTCTATCCTGACTTGCGCCATCTTCGATTTTACATAAGGCATTAGATTTGCACAGGGCATAATGGAGGCAGTAACTTAGGGTCCTGCAAGACACTGCAGTTCTGGGAGTGCAATGCAACTCCAGTGCTAAGGTCTCTTATTACCAGCTCTTCAGCGTGATGCTGAGGCTTGCAAAGGTCTCCAGCACGGTGGCCATAGTGCTTCAGAGGACACAGAGCTCTCAGTACATCTCCATCAGACAAAATCTCTTTGGGAATGAAACTCCAAGACTGCTGTGGTCGTGTTTCGTAGTAGCTGTTCATGATTTTGGCCATAATCCTATTGTAACTCTTACTATTAATCATATTACTATCATATTCCTGCAAAGCATCAGGGAAGGTTTTCCAGACAGATTAATTACTAATGAATTTATAATCTGGCTTTGATCACTCATTCCTTTTGAATGTTGATAGGTGGAGTTTACATGCCAAGATTTTCTAAATAATGAAGATGCTGCCTCTAAGGATCCTCTGGAATTAATTTTTCAAATTTGGATCTAATATGCAAGCTGGGCTCCCATAGTTGTTTCTCTCCTGATTTAACATCAAGAAGTGACTTTGGCAAATTGTACAGCTATGCAGGCCTCCACATGCTCCTGCTGGAATAAAAAGCAACATTCTCTCTGCTTTTGGAGAAAGTTGGAGCAGACAAGTAGAAGTACTTGCAATCACGGATCAGTACTTGCAATCAGATGGAGTGTTATCAGAGGAGTGTGAGCAAATGGCTCTTGAAAGTGACTAACAAAGCTTCAATCTCTAACCCTTCCACACCGAAACCTTTTGCAAGGTCAGCAGCCCCTGACATCAAATATCCAGCAAATAGTTACAGTCAGCTTTGACACAGCAAAGTATACATCTCATTTCTGGTGAGGCATAACTGTCAGAATAATATCTGCACAATATCCAAAGGCTGTGTAAATTGTAATTAAAAGCATTTAATTTAAGTTAATCTTCATTAGGAACATAATTATGTCCGCACAAAAATTGCTTCAATGTAATTGTCACAGTTGTAAATAACTAGTTATATCAACCAGCTTTTCTTCAGGATAAACCGGCTAAGAGACTATCAACTCTGTTGGAGCAAAAGCAGAGGGTGTCTGTTAGTGTATGTGTAACGCATGAATCCATGGAATGAGACCAAACTCACCGTCCCTGCCCTCGCATGTGCTGCAGAGTGGTACCAGCTCACACAGCCCCCAGGGCTCCAAATAAGCCATTGGGCAGAGATGAGAGGGTACTGTCTTTGAAGTTCAGTAATTTATTAGAACTATGTTGTAGAGAAGCAGAGCAAAAGGTCCTTCCTGCAAAAAATGGACCAAACTTGATTTTCCAAGGGGTGTTCTAGTCTACAATGGCTCAGCCTTGTCCCTGTCTTGTAGGTGTGAGAGTGCATGGGAAAAGTCTACCTGCCATAAAGTTGTCCTTTTCTAATCTGATTATCAATGAAATTCATATATGGACTTTGCTGTCCTGATGCCCACAGGAGAACTACACGTTGCAGAAGCCTGGAGCTATACGCTCTGAGCAATGTTCCTCTGGTGGAGACAGGCCAAAGTCTTCCACTGGTCAAGTGGCATCTACCAATAGATTACTGTAATTCTTTCCTTCGGTTCTCTTGATTGCTGTGGGGATTTAGGGCCCGATCCGACGCATGTTGAAGTCAGTAGGGAATTTTCGCACTGAGCTCTGTGTGATCAGAATCACATCTGCTATAGAGGAGTGAAGAATGTAATAGATGTTGGATTCTGCTGAGAGCAACCTAACCTGAAGCCAAGGAGGTTGAGAGTAGCTACTGCAAGACTCAGCTTAGAAAAGGAATGATTTAGTCTTCTTCACTGCCTCAGGAAACAATGCTGTGAATGCACGTAAGAAATTAAATAGCACTTGGGAGATGATTAAAAAATAGTCTTATAAGTGGATGTGAATGCCTGAAATGGATGTCCTAACAACATAGTTTAAAAGGAGAAGGAGCTTTTAACTGTTGTCAGTGCTCTTCCCAAATAATCTGCACTGTTACTGCTAATTGGCATAAATCTTGCTCCTAATACCCATAGCAGAGATTTGCACCGAATCCATTGCTAATCCTATAAACTGGTGAGTTTGATAAAGTGGGTTGCTCTAGGCATTGCTAATTTTATTTTCATGCTTCCAATTGCTATCATTCATTAACCCCAAATGGCAAGCTGATCTGTATACACAAACAAGAGAGCAATAGTCATCATATTAGTGGCTATAACCGTGAGTGGGAAATGACAATCAAATGAATACGTATACAGTTTCAATGGGATGCCTTTTCTCATGTGTTGGTATGATGCTACCTGCTAAATAAAAGGGCCGAGTTCTCATCAGCGCATGCAAAATTAAATCTACAAGGAAATTCTATACTGAATGGCATTATTTTTCACATGGCTTACTGCTATACCCCAGGCACCACAATATGTAATACTACTGCTCCTTGTATCTCCTTGTCTGATTTATTTAAAAGTGCCTATGTCACATTGTTTAAATTCTGCACCACACAGAGTTATTAGAGCAGCTATCAAGTATTGATAGCATATCTAGGGCTCAAACCTGCCCGTGTGTCTTGCAGGGTGGAGTACTAACCAGGTTCAAAGACCAAATTCTGGTGTTATAGTGGACGAGATGCCCCTCATCAGTATTAGAGGGGGTGTGAAGGACTGAATAAGCACCCCCAGGGTCTCTTCAGACCCATCCGTTTAAGGCAGAATCGCAGAGTGCCACTGGAGCACAGTGGAAAGGCTTACAATATTGACACTTTATTTTCAATTCAGTATAAGTGAGCTGGGCAACTTAAAGAGGATTACAAAAACAAAGGCTCAGGCTGTAAGATAAGACTTCCCAAATTTCCATTTACATCCTGAAGAGGAGAAAAATCTGTTCAGGAAAAGTTTGGGAACTTTATCTGCCAACCACTGGCCTACGTTTTACATCTAGTAGCCAGAATAACATAAAAATCCACTTTTTCTTATGGGTCAATCTCTTATTGTGATATAATGCTTACTTACATGAACACCTGGTAGTCCTTAAATAATTGTATACTGATACAGTCTGGGTTTGCTTCCAGTGAAGGAAGTTTGGATGCAAAATAGCATCACGTTAAACTCGTAGTAACCAGAAGAGTTTGGTTTGCGTGCAACTACCAGGAAGCTCTGCCTTGGAGAGCTGCCCACTGCTCTCCCAGTAACCCGGGGCTCCTGCGCAGCACGGTCCGGTGCTCGGCATGAACCCCGTGCAAAACACCTTGTGTGTGCCAAACCAGTGATTTCCATGGTTGGAACTCAAGCAAATAAAAACTGTGACTTAATGCAACACCTTAGAGGGACAGCAGCTGGATCTGCAGAACGAGATCAGATACCTGGGGAGAAGGGTCCGCATACTTCTCAGTAAAACTTTTTACATGTAAGTTAGCTTGGGTAAGAGAATTTAATACTTGCCTAGGTGTTACAAAGAAGTGAAAAGCAGTTGCAGATAAAACTATAGCACTCCTTATCTAAGGCTAATTTTCTTCTAGACAGCCAGAGCTAGTTTTTTCTTTTATCCAAGATTCTTTCCTCTCTTGAGGAAAGGAACAAAATATTTAGCCTGGTCTACAAAGGAAAACCAGTGTCGAGTTTTTAAAATTACTTCAGCATGTTTGAGTTCAAAACAGCACAGCAAAAGCAAAATGCTTGTTAAATCATTCTAGTGTGCAAGTATCATAGTAGATTTGGTGTTCCAAGAATTGACTGCACTGGCATGCTAATTGTCAGGATATGATTTTTTTCTTTAAGGGGTGTATATGTGTTGCCTTTTTTGGTCACAGATGTTTTACTGCCTCTTGGTACAGAGGAAAAAATAAGGGAAAGAAAAAGGGCAGTGGGTTTAGTACAGTGACATTTTAGTGAACTCTAGCATCACATTCCCTATAGAAATACATATTCTGGACTGAACAGTATTTCTTCAGAGACACCAATGAAAATCTAGCACTGGTCTTGTTAGAATTACTTCTCTCCACTTACTCCTGCTATCCCATGCTTCAGAGAGGCTGTGTTTCTGTAATTCTTATTGAACCCAACTGGAACTGCAAACATTCAATGTTGCTTAAAAAAGCTCAGCCCACGCTGCCTGCACTAGATGTTTCCTAGCAGGCTGGAGCAAATTGAAAGCACACCACTGTGGTACAGAGAAGATCTCCACAGGAGAGGCTGATGTTGCTGGATTACCTGTCAAAAATGATCTGAGATGAAAGGGGAAGGGAGCAAAGGGAAGCTATAAAACATTTGAGGGGAAAAAAATAAAAATACAAAGTTTTAGAAGTGCTGTCAGTCTAACCAGGGAGTAAAGTCAGATTGATGCTTTCTATAATTCTTTTGACTTCAGTAGATTTGTACTGAGAGGCTCGTACACCAACACAGACTTGGCCCTTTTGTTTACATTTCTTTTCATGACTGTATGTTCAGTCTTTATGCAGTGTCTACACATGAGTTTATGTAAGAGCAGCATCTCCACCATGAACAGACAGCAAGCCTTGTTTGTTTCTTGGTATCCACAACAAAATTTAAAAAAATACCCAACACAACAACAAAACAAACCAACAAAACACCTGCATCTTTTAACTGATATTAAGATACCAGCTTTGCTGAACCTAACAAAGGGATATTTAACATCCTTTTGTTTTAACTGTAGTAGCAAAGTGACCGATCTCCACCACCACAGTGATGACGCAGAACTAGTGCTTTGACCCAGCGTTGTTTGGTGCATAAGTGAGATCAGAAGCTGACTCAAAATGTGCAAGGAACAAGAAATCCTTTCTTTTCTGCAGAGGTGAGGATCAGCAGGAAGGGTTGGGGGAGGAAGGAATCTACAACGTCTACCCTTGGAAAGGTGAAGAGTACTCCAAGGTGCTATCTGTGCTCATTATTTTCTCACACCAGAGTGCCAGTAAGATGAATAGCTCAGTCCGGCTCCTGTTAGTGTTGGCGGCAGCAGAGAGAAGCCCTGCATGGGCAGGTGCCAGGTTCGTGTTCTTTACATCAGCAGAAAGAATCTGTTTATCATGGAAGTGACATAGTCATAGAGGGGCAAGGGTTGGGGAAGAGCTGGAGAGTGAAGGATAGGGGAAGAGCTGATGAATTCATGCAGCAATGGAGAAAGGAGGAAAAAATCCAGATGCGTTATTTATGTGGTTCAAATAAGAAAAGCAGTACCCAGTTATCCTAGAGGCAGTGCACAGAGGAATGTGAATGTGTACAGCCGTCTGCAGCTGGCTGATCTGTGCGCTCATATAGACACCTCTGCACCTGTAGAAGTGGAATTTGCTGTTTCTTAGAGATTGGGAAAGAAAGGGATACAGTTCTGCTTGTAAGCCTTTGGCTGTCGCCTGTTTCTCTTATCGTGAATCTCTTGAGTGAATCTCATGACAATTAGTTTCTAATTGCTTCAGTACTCTACAACTCATTTTATGAGACTTGCCATGCAAATATAATTGTTCTTGCATGTTTCACAGAAGCAGAAATTAATTGTATCATAATTTTTTTAACTCCTTTCTGTTCGTCCTTCTTCATCTCATAATACTTCATATTTCAACAAGAAAGGTTAATTTTTTTTTTAATTGGGTACTCTTCTGCTACTGCTCAATGGTAAAGATTCACCCTGATGTTCTGTACATTTATTGTAATGATGTAATTTGAATGATACTCCCAAAATTAGTGTGGACCCTTTACACCTCTCCCAGGTGCTATTTAGTTGGGGCAAGAAGGCTTTAACCTTCTGCCTTTCAGAATCCCCTTAGTAAATCAACTGCATCTTGGGATCATCTCCAAATGAAATTTGCTTCTTGCTACACAGCAGCAAGGAGACGTGACAGGATTATAAAACAGGACTATTTTTCACTGCAGAAATGCTTGAACTCGCTCCAGACAATTATGCAGCCTGCCATTTTACACATCATCTATTTCAGTATTCCTGCATCAATTATTCCATTAACATTACTGCATACTAAGCTAGAACTTGTCATTGGCCCTGTAGACATGGAAGGGATGGGATATATTTCAAATAAAAAAAAAGAAAAAAAGAAAAAATAGAAAAAAAAAGAAAAAAAGGTATTTCCATGTGAGAGGCTTTGGGATATTCATTTCAGCAGCCTCGCTGCATGTTCTGCACAAAGTATTTTTATCTCACAGCCTGCTTAACATTGTTAATTTCTGCCCTAAGATGGTTTAGCTCAGGACACAATGCTGAATTTTCCATTACTCAGCTGTCAGGTGAATTGAAAAGACCAGCTAATTAGAAAAAAAAAAATAGTTTTATTCAAAGATTAACAGAAATGAGGGTGAAGACAAAATTGTTCCAATAGGGAGGGCATATGCATTTGCTGTAAATTCAGGAAATCTCCCAAAACACAAAGAACATGTTCAGAATTACAATTAAGGAAGAAATTTTAACTCCCTGAAAGAACAGCTTGATGGCAATTGTTACTTTCCTTTAGATTTAACGTAGCATCTGTTACAATTAAATTTTTAAAGGACACCATTTTTAATTCCCATTAATCTCCAGAATTACCAGTGTAATAAAGATCCTTGCAAACATTGAAATTTAACTAATCAAAATGCCTTTAGGAGCCTTTACAGAATATTTTAGCAATTAAGCAACAGCTTTCATGCTTTGAGGGGGGTAAAGTGCAACGCTGGTGTTAGATACGCAACTGGTTACATCTTTTCTTCTTCAAGAATTACGCTGACTTGGATCCATAGGCTGCAAAGGAACTTATGCTGCTGGAGGACAGGAGGGTTTGGTCATCGTCAGGTTTGGAGATGGCTTTTAGGAAGAATGGCTCAAAGGTTGAATACTTCGTACTTGCATCTTTTTTCCATTAAGGTTGATAGCAGGAAGGGAAAATGTTAGCTTTCGACATCTCCTTCGATGAGAAAGCATTTTGGATTTTGCAGATGCTGAACAAAACAGAGGGGGACTTGTATAAAACATGAGCTCAGTGACACATCCAAGAATTAATTAAGAGAAAAAGTATCTTTAGATATGATAAAAATAGCAGAGATGTCTGAAAGGCTGTGTAGCTGGAGACCTAGACCCTGAATAAAACCCGTGCAGGCTGAGATACAAATATCTGCATAAGCTGAATTGACAGAATAGTCTTGTCTGGTCAGGAAAGATATTTAATTATAGCTGAGTTAGAGTGCATCTTTGCCAGGAAAAATTGTGATAATGCATTGCCGTAATCCTAATTAACATATGCTGTCTACCACGAATGCCAAGGAAGACGAGGTTATCGGTAGTGAAGTGTGTTAGTGTGCTGCTGTGCTAGGAGGGACACAGCCTGTCCGAAACGCGCTGCCTTCAGAGACAGTGCTGATCCCTGACTTCAACTGAAGTGTCCTCAAGCTCTCCTGATGCACTAATAATAATGGCAAGTCTGACACTGATTTTTCTCTAGCACTTATTTTGGAAGGAGGTTACTGATGTCAGCAGGACTCATGATGACAATGTCAGACAACTCCATTTCTTAAAGGGAGGCTGCCTCTGTGAGTAAACCACATCCACTTGTTACACAGAAACCAAATCTGTTCGTATTAAATATACTCTCCTTTGTCACTCTGGGTGATTATCGATGACAGAATTTCCTCTCTTATGTCTCTCTACACCACATCACAAAGAGGCTGTAGGAACACATGCTGCTATTTCCAACAACTGTGTGCAGGACTTTATTCTGGCCAAAAGCACCGTGCAGGCATGCTGCCCTCTGCTCCCATGGCTACATGCTGGGCAGAAGGGGTGTGTTGCAAGACAGTGGACTTACCCCTGAAAAATGGAAATACAGGAATAAATTGGTTTTGTCCCCCTGTGAGCATTCATCTTTGGCCACTGCCACCGCTATAGTGGGCTGAAGTCCATAACCGTACCCAGGGTCCAAAGGGAACTTTTTGGTAGCCGGCCAACGTACTGTCCTTTGCGATGTTTAGGCTGAGAATTAAGTTCCTGGTGCGTCCAATCATGAAGTATTTAACTGGAGGAAGTATTTTTACACAATGCTGACTGATAAAGGAAGGAGCAGGAGCCAGGAGCGCTTATTGATGAGGGAAAGAGTCTCCCAGGGCACCCTTCTTGTGGGTAGGGAAAGCAGAGCTGTCATCTTGGGTCTTTCAAGCAGACAACATGCACTGCATGTGGGGATGCGAGCAGTTCTCGCAGCTACAGTTTGACTCCTTCCCTTCCCCACCACCTTCCTCAACCAAAAGCCAGAGGGGTGGCTGTGGGGACGCTGGTTCTGACCTTCTCGTGCCCCAGGCAGGTGCTGTGGTGTGGGGTATGGAGATAAGGGCTCCTTGGGGGAAGCAGGGAGGAGCCGTGAGACAATGCCAGGCAGTGGCTGCTGGTCTCCTCCAGCCCCTCAGAGCTTGCTTACAAGCAGTAAATTCTTGGTGTAGCTTTTTGCCCTTCTGGGCCTCTTGGTCAGCTAATGGTAATATTCGTTCTGTTCTCCCTGGAGATGGAGGGGGTTGCTTGCAGGCACGAACCAAACAGGTCGGTCCTGGTACAGAGTGTTTTGTTTGTTCGTATATTAAGCAGTGAGGATCTATTTACCAGTGCCTCTCCATCACCATCAGTACCATTGTTACAGTTAAAAACTCGCACAAAGCTGAAGGAGAGCACTTTTTTTTTTATGCAGGTATGCACAATAGGATCAGCGACAGCTATAGGTTTTAGGAGCTTGTGGCTGGAAATCCCATTAACTGCAAATTCCAGCCCATTGGTTTGTCAGCCTGACCACGAGTAGGTTAGTAGGTTCCCTGTGCCCCTACTTCCAAGACTCCCGTTTCAAGTAGTGTTCCTCAACCTTGGCCGTGTAGTCACGCTACTTCCAAAGTCTCTGATGCTCTTTTGTAGTCCGGAACTACTGTTTCCTCTCATGAGTGATGAGGGGGGACAGTTAGGAAAAACGATTTGACAGATCTCTGAATTCTTAAGTGCTACCTGTTTTGGGGCAATTTGTGATGGTAATCTTTCCTTTCATAATCTTAATGTCACCTAGAATTTATCTTTTTATGGTTTTCTGACTGGAGAAAGGGTAATATTTTACATATTGGTGTTGATGGCTGTGCTTCTTATGTCCCCGAACTGCACAGTGCATTTATCCTCAGCCTAATACCCTCATGAATGCAAAAGCAAGCCTTTCTTCTAGGTAAAAAGAATCAACAGCCTGAATATCTGTTTCAGTCCTCTCCATATGTATAAGGATGGGGATAACAAACTAACCTTTCTTCCAGAGGCTAATTGGATTTCACACAGTTTGGAAGCACCACTAATTCACTGGATATATTAAATTCAGCTTTAACATTCCTACTGGGTAGCTTGGATATTGACCTTCCTCCCCCTTGCTTTTTATTCTATTCTACTTCAGACGTACCCATTTCCAATACTTAAATAAACAGGCACCTTGTGCTGCAGCCCTTTTGAGACCAGCACTTCTTCATGCATGAAGTCTTGCAAGCTGCTGTGCACATACATGCATGAATACTTCTTATTCCACTTAAATAAGCATCACAAGTGCTTGCTATAGAAATAATGCATATTGGTCAGAAGCTGGTGTCCCTGCTCTGGTTTAGTCGCATTATAACAAAATAGTCTAAGTGGATATAAAGCACTCATAATCAACTTACTGTAGTTATACAGCCTCATTAAGAGGATTTTCTTTTTTCCTAAATAAAAAGGTGTAAAAATTCCCTCTTGCATCAAAGAAAACACTTGATCATGCTGACTTGCCCATAATTTTCTCTTCTGAAGGTGAGAAAGGAAGAAAAAAATCTCTACAGAAGAGTGGAATGTGATTGTTTTAATCAAATTATGTAGGCTTAAATGTAAACCATGGCTCCCCATAAACACAAGAAAAAGTTGAGATATCTGAATAATGTTTTATAGGATGGAAATCTCACTGCATGTTTCTGTTGAGAGGTCCAATTACGGGCCCTGAAACCTAGATGGTAGAGATGACTTTCCTGCTCTTCCTGACAGCTCACTGCAAGCACAGTAGTGAGGGGACAGCACGACCCTGGTCTTGCCAGGTTTCCGCATGTGTGCATGGTGGGACGGGAGGGCAGAGGTGGAAGAGCAGATGACAAAGACCCCTTCCCTTACTGCTGGGTAGCTCAGCGAAGGGCTCCCCAAACTGGGATTGCAGATACTTCCACGGCATGGGCTGGGCATGCAGGGCTGCTCCTGATCCTTTTTTGAATGTCAACATCCGTGCTTTTTCTCCTCATCTTTCTATTGCTTATCCATTTTAAGCAGTATTTTTTCATGCAAGTGGATAGGCAATTCTCTTTCTGTGAATGCAAATGTGGAATCTATTGAGTGGGTGTGTGCATATTTTAAAGAAATAATTGAATCCAAACATCTCTTCTTTTAAATGCAGGAAACCAGAGTCTAATAAAATGTACATCAATTCAGTGTCTGCTTTGGGCTTACAGTCTTCAGACTGTTAAAAAACCCAAATGTATTAAGTGCCGTGCATTCCAATATCAACATCTTTATTTTCCATCATATCCCTTTAACCGCCTAAGTCTTCTGAAATCTTTTTCTTTCTGGACATGTGGTGAAGAGCTTGTCAGAGAAGAGAGAGCAGTTCATTTAAAGTCTACTCCGCATGTTCATTAATTCCTGATATTCACTCCAGCGCATGACCTTGTTGAGTCTTCCTGTGGACAAGTCTGCATGTGTTTGGTTTCTTCATTGATTGCAAACACCCAACTGATTAACTGTAAAGCACAGTTGGCTTTGTGATTTAGGACTTTGGCTTCTCAGACCTGAAACAAACATATCACTGCCAATTTGACTTGGGATACAGGTGCTGGAGTATAAATAGGTCCATTAGATTTCTGGTTTGAGTCAAAACAGGGTTTAAACAGATTTTAGTTCCATTCTCAGCTCAGTCAGCTCTCAATGCCTGTCTAGCTGCTAGTCTGACTTCCCGAGCTCCATTTAGCATCTAGTGCTAAAAGAGAAAGGACACAAGCAGGCATCTAAAATACGTTAGTTGTCTTTAGCTAACAGATGGTTGGATGCGTTCAATTTTATAGCATTTATCAAAGCAACTTAGAAAATAAGATTGTGTCTTCATTCAGTTCTGTTCTTGATAGGCTTTACGTGTGTATGGCAATCAAATTGTCTTCTGTGGTCTTCTTGGCCTTCAAGGAAGCTATTCCTGAAGACAATTTTTGCCCTGTTCTTCAATCTGGAAGGCACAAGCTGAAGAAATATGATGATTTAAAGAAAGTAAATGGACATCTCTTTGCTAGATCTGCAGAAACTTAGGGAACAGTTTGAAGCCACCTATGTACTGGTATCGCTTTCTGCTCTGCTGGCTACATTCTTAAAGAGGAGGGATATTACAGAGAGAACAGTTAACAAAGTCATTATGACCCAGGGAGAGAGGAGCAGAGGAAGAAGCCTTGCGCTGGCCCTCACTCACCCTAAGACTTTCACAGAGTTGAGCAGTTGGTCAAAGCTGACAGTCCCCAAGACGGAAGACGTTCAGCCCCCAGGTCGAACCTGTGGTGGAGTTATTCCAGATCTCCTTTGCCAGACCTCTGTTGGCCACTTAGGCAGAGGTCCTTCCTCATTCTGTGGCAGAAGGAAGAGATGGAATGTCTGGAAGCAGGACTATGTACATAAATCACTGTTCTGAATAATCACTAGCTACAGTACCTGATCATTTATCGTTCAGGCTCAGCTGGCTCCATCAGCTAAAAATAGGAATCCCTGATAAAGACATTTCTCAGAAAGGTGAAAAAGACCGTTCAGTTAACCCTCCTGGTGATGTATTGCTCTTCAGAGATGTGCTCCGTCATCTTCTTGGCAAGCAGTGATGGCCAGTCCAGGCTACCAGAGGCCTCCTGCGAATGCAGCAGCCGTGGGAGCTGCTGAGCTCGATCCAGCAGTGAAAGCAACTGAAATGTGGCAGGAGCCGATGTCACTGCTGTGATGATACTCATACTTGTAGCTGTAGAGAGTGACAGTGAGGGCAACCCACTCGCCATGCAGAAACAGCGAACTCTGCTGTCCTGCAGATCATCAACGGGAACAAAAGGAGCCGGTTAATCACAACACCGTTTTAAAGCACAGGAGGATCTGCACTGGCCAGCGGTTCAAACTAAGGCTGAAGCCTTCAGGCTTTCATTTCTAATTATTTTTAGTTATTTCATTTATTAATGAATTCCAATTCCTGTATACTGCTGCTGCCTCATGGAGGAGGGTAGAAATAGCCAGTTATTCACAGCTGTACAGGTATATGTCCTGCATATTTACTGCTCCTTTTCCAGGTGAGCTCAGAGCATCACCGATGTTTCAGCAAACTGTGAGCTCACATCCAGAGAGCTGGTTGAGGCAAGCTCCATTTTTTCAAAATCCTGAAAAATGCTTAGTTCTACAACTAGTGTATTAAAATCAACAGGAAGGCTCAGCATCTCTCAGAAGGCCATATCTTTGCTTTCTGCAATTAAAATTGCTGCAGCAGACACTAATTGACTGTCACTGCAGAAATCCCTTCTTGGAAATCCTAGCTATATTGTCCTCTCAGGGAAGGCTTTTCTAATATAAGCAGAGAAGGATTTAATTTAACAAGAAAAGAAACCAACGCTTAATGAAAACCTAAGGAATTGCAAACAGTTTTGTACTCCCAAAATCTCTGTTAATCTCTACCAACTTCTATTTCTCCCATAATATATATTACAAATTTTTTAAAAAAATCAAACCTTGACAGAAAGAAAAATGTCACCGTCAAATCTATTGGAAATCATTACTTTGTAAGGAATAACTTTGTGCCTCATCGACTGGAGTGTGAAGATTTAACTTCCTTCATTGGAATTGCTTCAGCTACACGAATTGGAGAGAAAATGTTTCATGCCGTATGATCCTTTTTAAGTCAATATTGTCTTTTTAATCCTGAATTTCAAATTAAATGTTATCCTCCTTTAAAAAAAGGCATGCACGTATATCTTGGAAATCAGTGCTATTTATCCTGCTTAATTATATACACAAGTTTAATTTTTATTATAAATAAAAAATCTTGTAGACTTAAAAATGGAAAAAGACAAAATCTTACTAATTTGATCATTTCCAGTGTCATTGCTAAAGGTGCATGATAACAGATGCCAACAAAATCACTGTTTTCAGGTAGCAGCACAGGTCCTTGCACTAGCAGGTTGCTGTCTGGTTTTGTCTTGTGCTTTAATAAATTTATAGCTAAGAGCAAAACGCAGCATTTAAAAACAGTGATTTTCAGGTTATCAGCTGGGATAAATTTTTGTTGATGTGAACTTTCTTTTAGGGTTTTCATGGTGTTCCAGACTGATTATTGGATATAATTAGAATAGTAGATTAGAGTAAGCTTAAGCAGAACATACACTTTCAAAACAGTCCAGACTGTCTGGGGGGAGACTTGGATGATTTTTTTTTTTTAACTGGGAAAATATGAGAAAAAAGACTTTTGAAGAATGAAGGTAAGAAGACTTATCAGGTTATTCTGGAGTCACTGAAAACCCCTAAAACAATAAATACGTGATACAAGTTTGTCTTTGCTT
>Ga0181612_180247_pt1 | contig 19963 bp, 15 predicted proteins | sample HoacroProtozoa21_FD_119630 | JGI IMG/M metagenome (GOLD analysis project Ga0181612, IMG submission 119630) | Hoatzin crop microbial communities from Cojedes, Venezuel. Combined Assembly of Gp0051906, Gp0051904, Gp0051908 | reverse complement strand
CCCGTGTATATTGCGGGGTCTTTTTCATGCCTTGTCTTTCCCTAAATATCCTTCGTAAGTCGGCGTCCAGTCGTCCCGTCGTTACGGGCGACTGGCGCCTTCTGCTCGGCCGTAGCCTGCGCAATCTTACGAAGTATACTTAGGGAAAGACGGCTGTCGGCTAGACTGCGCACAGTCTAAAATAGTCGACAAATATGGATCGGTGATATAATATCTTTAAATACGCCCCTAGGAAGCGTATATATCGTGTTAGAGTCGCCTTATGGCGACTTTTTGGTTACTTTACTACCCTTAGGGTAAGCGTCACTTTCAAGCGCCAAGCATAATTGCAATATTTTTGCGGATTGATGCGTTTTGTGTTCTGGTATGGTTTGGCAATTTTAGGGATTATGTTGTAATATATATCAAGAGGCGCAAGCCTTGAATTTTTAATAACAAGGGGGCATTCATATGGATTTGCATTTTCTTGGACGCGGCGGTGCTTTCTTTCCGCAAGAAGGTAACACTTCGGCATTCTTTATTGAAGGCAAGAAGCTTTGCCTGATTGATTGTGGCGAGCTAGTCTTCAAGAAGATTGTCGAGACGCATCTGCTCGAATTTGCTCATATTGAAGAAGTCTATGTTCTGATTACGCACACGCATGGCGACCATGCGGGCAGTCTCGGAAGCCTGGTCTACTACTGCAACTATGGTTTTTATCCAGATTTACAGATTAAAATCAACATTGTGGCGGCGCGGCTGATTTGGCTGAAGATTTTGGAGAACCTTGATAGCGCAATGATCGACTCGGAGCTTTACACTTTAGTTGATGCTTTTGGAGTTAATGGTAAGTTCAAGGCTTTCTCGGAAGTATCTTTTATTCCTACTCTGCATCAAGCTAATGAGCCGGCGTTCTGTATCGAGTTCGAGACTTCTCGCGGCAAAGTGTTCTATTCTGGCGATACACGCGACCTGGCGTTTATTGCTAGATATGTGCGTCAGGATACAAGAATCGACAAGATGTTCGTTGAGGCGACCACTCTGGATTATAACGGTAACGTACATCTGCCGCTCAATGGGCTTGACCGAGTGATTCCGAGGAGTATTCGTGAAAAGGTTTATCTCATGCACTTTAATAACTATGAATGTATCGACATGGCGAAAGCGCTCGGCTTCCAGGTAGTTGAGGCAATTCGCTAAAAAACTAGCCCTCGCGGAAACGCGGGGGCTTTTGCTATCCTTATTAGGCTTTGCTCTTTTGAGTAGATGTTTTCTTGAGTTTCTTACGCTCGCGGCTCACGATAATAACGGTCACGACAAAAGCACAGCAGTCCGATACTGGGCCCGCCCAGAGCATGCCGTTGAGACCCCAGAGATGTCCAAAAATACAAACCGTTGGTACAAGCATGATGACATCGCGCGCGAGCGATAGTAGCATGGAGTGATATGGGCGGTTGATGGATTGAAGGAAGATGCAGCTGGCCTTTTGAATACAGCAGAACAAAATACCACCAAGATAAATCCTGAAGCTGCGCACCGCGAAGGCTTGGTAGAAAACTGGGTCGGTTGCGTTGCCGCCAAATAATTTAACAATAGGATTTGGCAGAAATTCGAAGAGAGCCATGCCAATCAGCCCGACTACAATATTGGCTAGCGTGACATATCTGAAAGTTTCGAGGACGCGGTCATTGCGCTTTGCGCCATAGTTGAAGCCGATAATAGGCTGGCCACCAACCGCAATGCCAATACAGAACGAAATTATAATAGCAAAGACCTTAAAGACGATACCGAGTGCGCCGCCAGCGTCTGTGGCGTGCTCTGCTCCAATCTTACCAACAACGATATTTGCAACGATGGTAATAATTGCGATGGCGATTTGCGTAACGAAGCTGGAAATGCCAAGCTTAGCAGATTTGGTAAAGACGGCTTTATCGAAAGCAAAGGAATCGCGGCGCAGCTTAACTAACTCGGAGGTTAACGGGGATTCGGCGCCAGAAATCTTTTTAGCATGAGGTGGTCGAATGAAATAGAAAGCGCAAAGAATTGCAGAAATAATTTGACCAACAATGGTAGCAATGGCGGCTCCACGCACGCCTAGTCCGAAACCAAAGATCATGATAGGATCGAAAACCAGGTTAGTGATAGCGCCAGAGACAGTACTAATCATGGAATAAGCTGGTGCACCAGATGCACGAATAAGCGAAGCGGCGCCGCAGGAAAAGACATAAAACGGCATACCTAGAGCGATGATTTGTAGATATTGTTTGGCATATTCCTGACATTCTGGCGAATAGCCATGGGCGCCAAGAAAATTAAGAATTGGCGTAGTGAATAAGAGCGCCATTATGCCGAGAGCGATACCAGCGACAATTAGCGTAATAATGGTATTACCAATGCTTTTCTTGGCTGTTTTTGCGTCTTTTGCGCCGAGCGAAATTGAGTAGAGCGCGGCGGCGCCGTCGCCAGCTAGCAATGCAAGCGCAAGTGCGAGCGTGACAAATGGGAAGACAAGAGTGGTCGCCATAATACCAGCAGTACCAGCGCTAGAGTTGCCGATAAAGATTTGATCGACGATGTTATATAGTGCGCCAACTAATAACGATAAAACGCAAGGGATGGCGAATTTTGGAAGCAGCTTTTTGATAGGCGCATTCAACAAGTAGGAGTTTTCTCCTTTGTTCATAAAATCCTTTCTAGTTTTTGGTTGATTTTTGTATGGGTTGTACGCCTAAAAGAGTTTGGGCTGTCGCATACGAATTTCTTTATAATAGCAAAAAAATTAATTCTTCGTAATAACTTCAAGAAGACCTTTGGGCTATTTTAAGTTTTGCACGATATAATTATTCTAAGAATAAGCAGAAAGGAATATATGGATAGACAGACTCCTCCAGATAAACCGGATGGTGACGGTGGTATGCCAGGCGGCGAACCAGGTGGTGCTCCTGGTGGCGATTCTGGCTCTGTTAGTTATAGTGGCGCAACGGAAATTAACAGTAATACGACACTAGATGGCACCTCCTATGCTAGCTCGAACGGCAGCGAGAATGCGCTGTTGGTTTCTGGTGGCGAGGTTACAATCAATAATATTAGTGTCGAGAAGACCGGCGATGCTGATGGCGATAATTCGGATTTTTATGGGACAAATGCGGCAGTTCTCGCATATAATGGTGGCATACTAAATATTAATGGTGGTTCTGTTACTACTAATGGTAGTCACGCAAATGCAGTCTTTGCTTATGGTGAAGGCACGATAAATATTTCCGATGTCAAAATTGTGACGAGTTCGAATAATTCTGGTGGCGTGATGGTAACTGGCGGCGGTACTTTGAATGCTACTGGCCTTTCTGTTGCGACGAGTGGTAATTCTTCGGCGGCGATTCGCAGCGATCGTGGCGGTGGCACAATGAAGATTTCTGGTGGTAATTATGTTACGTCTGGTACGGGTAGTCCTGTTATCTATTCGACAGCGGATATTTTAGTGACTGGCGCAACTTTGACGGCGGCCGCTTCTGAAGGTGTTGTGATTGAAGGTAAAAATAGCGTAACGCTTACCGATACGATTCTTACTGATACGAATAATACGCTCAATGGTAATTCTGAAACTTATAAGAACGTCTTTATTTACCAGTCGATGAGTGGCGATGCTTCTGAAGGTACCGGCAATTTTACTGCTAAGCATTCACAGCTTACGACGAATCAGGGCGACGATTTCTTCATTACCAACACGACCGCAATCATTAATCTTACGAATAATAAGTTTGTGAATAATGATGGGGCTGGAATTTTCTTACGTGCGCAGAGTGGTAAATGGGGCAACTCTGGCTCGAATGGTGGCGACGTAACGCTCAATGCGGAGAATCAGGAAATCATTGGTGATATTACAGTCGATGCAATCTCGTCGATTAATCTTAATTTGAGCAATAGCTATTACAAGGGCGTAATCGGCGGCGATGGCGCAAAGAATGTGGCGCTTTCTGGTAATACGGTCTATGTCTTGAATGGTGACACTGTGCTAAGTAGTCTAACGAATGACAATTCTGAAAACGATAATATTTATGCAAATGGCTATACCTTGACCGTGGATGGCGCGACTGTCGCTATCAATGAGGGCGAGGCGCCGGAATCACACATTATTTTTAACGAGATTGAGACTTCTGACAGTACGAATATGGGCGACGATATTGATTGTGAATCTGCTGACGCGAATTGTGTTCAACAAACCGAAACAAGCTATGCTCCACTGATTATTGGTGGATGTGTGGTAGGCTTTGTGCTGCTGGCGCTTGTGTTCGGCCTGATTGTTTTTGTAAAAACTAAGAAGAAAAAGCAGGCGGATCCAAATACGCAAGTATAAAAATATCCCCGCATTCGCGGGGTATTTTTTTATTTATGTTCCAGAGCGGCTTTGATGTCTTCGATCTGGTCGCGTAATTCGGCGGCGCGCTCGAATTCGAGGTTAGCGGCAGCGAGTTGCATTTGTGAACTGAGTTCCTTGATAATTTGCGGATATTCTTCGCGTGGAATCTTCTTGAGGTTGAGCTTGTTGCTCTTCTCTTTTTGTGGGATGATAGCGCGAAGGCCTTCGGAGATTTCTTTAGCAACAGAACGCGGCGTGATGCCGTGTTTTTTATTGTAGTCCTGCTGGATTTCGCGGCGACGATAAGTTTCTTCGATTGCGCGATGCATGCTGCCAGTCATGTTATCCGCATACATAATAACCTTGCCTTCTTCGTGACGGGCGGCGCGGCCAATAGTCTGAATCAAGGCAGAATCGCTGCGTAAGAAACCTTCTTTATCTGCGTCAAGAATAGCAACAAGCGAAACTTCCGGCAAATCCAAGCCTTCACGCAGGAGGTTAATACCAACGAGTACGTCATAAACGCCAGCACGGAGGTCGTGCAAAATATCTCCGCGCTCCATTGTATCAATATCTGAGTGGATATAGGCGGTCTTAATTCCGAGTTCAATAAGGTGTTCTGATAGGTCTTCCGCCATACGCTTAGTGAGTGTCGTAACGAGGGTGCGCTGGCCTTTGGCGATACGTTGGTCGATTTCTTCGACAAGGTCGTCGATCTGGTTTTCGCTTGGGCGCACTTCGATTTCTGGATCGAGCAAGCCAGTCGGGCGAATCACTTGTTCGGCAACGCCAGCGCTATGTTCTTTTTCATATTCACCTGGAGTGGCCGAAACATAGATTGCATGATTAATATGGCGGTCAAATTCTGCAAAAGTGAGTGGACGGTTGTCTAGGGCGCTTGGTAAGCGGAAGCCGTACTCAACAAGAGTTTCCTTGCGCGCATGGTCGCCATTATACATACCGCGAATCTGCGGCAAGGTCATATGGGACTCATCGACAAGCAAAAGGAAATCTTCTGGGAAGAAGTCTAGCAGGGTTGAAGGCGGCTGCCCGAGTTTGCGTCCCTCGAGGTGGCGTGAATAGTTTTCGATACCCTTAACGAAGCCGGTCTGTTCGAGCATTTCGAGGTCATATTTGATATGCTGGCTAAGGCGCTGTGCTTCAAGATATTTGTGTTGGTTATTGAAGTGCTCGAGACGAATTTTGTATTCGGCACGAATGCGATCGATGGCAGCATCGAGGTCTTCTTTCGGTGTGGCGTAGTGCGTATTTGGGAAGATGCCGATTTCTTCTGGGGTGGCTAGAACTTCGGCTGTGAGCGGATCGATGACTTTGATGCTTTCGATTCCATCAAAACCAAATTCGACACGATAGGCACGGTCACCAGAGGCTGGAAAAATATCTACTACGTCGCCGCGAACGCGATAATTGCCACGCTCAAAAGCAATATCGTTACGATGATATTGGATTTCGGTGAGCGTGCGCACGAATTCGTTAAAATCTCGCGGCTCGCCCTTGGCGACGCGGATGGCCATTTTCTTATAATTGCTCGGCGAACCAATGCCATAGATACAGGAAACGGATGCGACGATAATAGTATCGCGACGAGTCAAAAGGGATTCGGTCGCAGCGTGGCGGAGACGATCGATTTCTTCGTTGATAGCGGAGTCTTTTTCGATATAAGTATCGGTGCTAGCAATGTAGGCTTCTGGCTGGTAGTAATCGAAGTAGGAGACAAAGTAATGTACTTCGTTTTCTGGGAAGAATTCGCGGAATTCGGAATAGAGCTGAGCTGCAAGGGTCTTATTGTGCGCAAGCACGAGTGTCGGGCGATTGAATTGCTCGACAATATTTGCCATCGTGAAGGTCTTGCCGGAACCGGTGACGCCTAGTAGGGTTTGCTCGCGTTTACCCTGCTGGAGGCCCGTCAAAAGCGTTTTGATGGCCTGAGGCTGGTCGCCTGTAGGCTCGTATTTACTGTGCAGCTTGAAATTCATAAACAAGTAATATTATACCATCTTTACTTTTCTAAAGTATTCTGTCGAGAGTCAGTGTTCGGTCGGCCCGTCGTTACGGGCGACCGCCACTTCGCGCTTGGCCGTAGCCTCCGCGATCTCTCGAAGAGTACTTTAGAAAAGCATAAAAGGTTAATATTCTTCTTTATAACTTTCTAGGATGTAATCTAAAGCCTCGGTGTTTTTCGGGCTGGCAATAGAAACATAAATAAGTTGCTGATTGTTGTTTTGGAAAATAAAGTCGCGCTGGTAATATCCAGAACCGCTATCGAAATAACTAATGCTGCGGGCGAAATAATAATGGTTGGCGTGGATAATATTGATGGTTACGGAGCTAACTTCTTCGATTTTTGAATCCTCTAGTAAAGATTCTTCGAGAGCCGTCATCGCTTCGTCGGGACTCATATAGTCAGAATCTAGGGTTGTAACATAAATAGCGTCCGTGCCGCTCTCATAGGCGAATGATTGTAGTGGATAACTAGCGCTAAGCTCGTATTCAGTCCAGTCGATTGGGACTTCGATATATCCAGAAACAGTATTGCCAACCGTACGAGTGCCTCTGTCTGGATTTTCCTGATTAAGACTTTCGATACTGCTAACCGATTCATCCTGCTCTAGGCCGCGGTGAGTTTCGGCTGGCTTTTCTGGCTCGTTATCATCTTTGGCAATGTTTACTATAAACTCTTTTGCTTTGGCAAAGAAGTCTGAGCTATTAGTGGCAATATATGCAAAAATGCCGATTGATAAGAAAACAAAGATGATGATTACAAAAAGAATAATGAGCGGATTTGCGCCTGGTTTTTCTTTGTATGCTGGCATATTTGAGGATTGGTATGAATTTTGTTGTTTGGTCATTTCTAATGTTTATTTTAACAAAAAACTAAACATCAAAAAATCTCCCCGAAGGGAGATTCTAGAGCCAAGTTATTAGGCTTGGTTGCCGTTGACCCATGGGTCGGTCTGACTGCCCTGGTTTGCGTCGCCAGCTGGAGCTGCCCCCGCGCCTCCGGTTGGGGCGTTACCATTCAAGAAGCCGAAGCTGTTGCGATTAATCTTGGATGGATCGTAGGTTGCGCTACCAAAGGCGAGGATTGCCATGAAGATTGGCGAAAGAAGGATAAGGCCAATTACGAAGCCGGTATCCTTGCCGAAAGCCTGAGCGATGCGAATCATCATTGCGATTGCGATGATGAGGTTAAGAACTGGAACACAATAGCCAAGAATCCAAATTGGATTCATGCCGACTTTCTGCATCTTAACAACAGTGTTATAGATTGGGATAATACACTTCCAGCCTGGTTCGCCGAGCTTCTTGAAGAACTTCCACATGACAATAAGCATGAAGACGCTGACGATTAGACTCGGTAGCATGAGTATGCCCATGACGGCGGCGACGCCAGCAGCGGTAGCGGCTGTGCTTGCAGTGCTGCTTGGGTAGCTATAAGTATATGCACTCTTGGCAGCGAAAGTGACTAATGTATTTAACATAGTATTCCTTGTTTAATTTATTGCTTTTATGATAATTGAAAGCTGAAAATATTGCAAACCTTAAGCGGTTACGTGTTCTTTGATTTTCTTGATGTAATCTTCGCCACGTTCCTTGAAGTTTGCGTAGAAACCGTAGCTAGCGGCGGCTGGTGACAGGAGACAAATCTTGTCCTTTTCGGTTTCTTTGTAGGCAATATTTACTGCTTCTTGCATGTCTTTGGCGGCGAAGAGACGCTGCTTGTAACTAGAAGCATTAAAGAGATTCATGAAGCGCTTAGTAGTGTTTGGTAGCAGGATGACATTACGGACGTTGCTGTCACGAAGAAAATCGACGAGGTGAGAATAATCGATGCCGCGGTCCATGCCGCCAAGGATAATTGTATTGACTTTGCCGAGCGCTTGAATGGCATTCATGGTCGCTTCTTGGGCGGTCGCGATGGAGTCGTTGTAGAATTCAATATCGTCGAATCGGCCGACATATTCGAGACGGTGTGGTAGACCGCGGAAGCTCTTTACTGCGTCGAGGCATTCTTGCTTGGTGAGGCCGAAACCTTGGCAGGCGCGAACGGCTGCCTTGATATCGTTACGGTTATGACTACCAATTAGAGTGGTCTCAATCTCGTCGTCCCTGATTGGGATGCTTGAAATCTCGATGGTTTCGGCGTCGAGTGCGGCGATTTCTTCCCTGCTAGCATGCTCAAAAATGTCACCATAAATTAGAATGTCCTCGCTAGTTTGGAAGCGATAAATATTCTTCTTGGCGCGAAAATAATCTTCTGACTTGGCGTAATGGTCGAAATGCTCTTCGTAAAGATTGAGCAAGATTGCGACGTGCGGGCTGGCTTTAACAAACTCTAGCTGATGGCAGCTAAGCTCAAAAACGATGATAGTTTCGTAATCCAGCTGGTCAATCACGTCGAAGCAGGCTTGCCCAATATTTCCAGTCAGAACGGCCTTTTTGCCGCAGACGGTGAGGATGTGGTAGATTAGGGAGCTAGTTGTGCTTTTGCCCTTGGTGCCAGTGATGCCAATGATTGGGTTCTGGCAGAAGCAAAGAAATAGGTCGCTCAAGGAAGTGATTTTCTCTTTGTCTTCTTCGTTAATAAAGTCTTTAATTTCGACGCCTGGAGATTTAATGATGATGTCAAAATCTTTGCAGTGGCGTAGGTAATCTGGGCCAGAAAAGCTGAGCGTGCCGTCGAGCTCTAGCGGATTCTTGTCGGCGACAGCGACGGCGTTGTCTGGTAAATTGTCCTGCACAAATTTAAGCGCGGCTTGTCCTTCCTTGCCACAGCCAAGGATTAGGATGCTTTTGTTGCGTAAATATTGAATGATGTCGTTTTTCATAGAGTCTTGAGTAAGTTTAGGTATTCTTCTGGAATGCTGTGTTCTGGATTATAGTAATTCGGAATGTCTTCGGTGTAAATATTCTTGCCGTAAACATTGGCCTGGTAAAGCTGGAGCAGTTTTGGCAGGTTGGCTGGGTCTTGGTTCTGGACGACCAAGTCGAGCGAATAACAGATTTCGGCTTTAGTGCCAACACATTCAAACGGCTTGATGGTTTCTGGGAAGACGAGGCCGTTAAAGATGTCTAGCAAGCTTTCGTCGTCTAGGAGGTCGTGGCCGAAGATTTGCTTGAGTCTGTCCTTCTCTACCCACGGATAAAGCATGACATAGACATAGAGACATTTGGCGCAGTGGCCACACCATTTGTTTTCGCGTGCGCCGACGTTGCAGCTGCGGAATTTGTCGAGATACTGCGGGAATTGGAGGAACTTTTGGCAGATTTGGTATTCGTTCCAGCAGCGCAAGAGGCTGAAGTAGTGAATTTGGTCGGTAAGGTAGTATTCGACGTAGTTCTGGAAGTCTTTTTCGAACTCGTAACTCTTGGAATACTGGTGGTTGATATTGGTGCCGGCGACGTTGGATTCGTTGGCACTAGCCTCGTTTGAGACTTCGATGTATTTTTTATTGCTGAGATATGCGACAATCAGTGCCGCAAAGGCGAGTGTCGAGGAGAACGGAATGTGGCCATTGTAAAAGCCCTGCTTGTTGAGCTCGAGCATGCGTTCGTCGAAGCTTAGATTGAAGTTGCGAATATCTTCTGTGCTATAGCCGGCCTCAGAAATGCAGGCGAGCGCAGCGCGGTCCTTGTCGTAAAGGCTGCGATTGAACTGTAAGCAGTAGCTGTCTTGATGCATTGGCTGGAGTGCTTCAAGAGTTACGACGGAATCTTTGCCGCCACCAACCGGAATGAGGTTGCCATGGAAATCCTTGCCAATGCTATAAAGTTCGCGCGGCGCCTTGCCTGTCTGGCGATCTTCTGGGGTCTCAATGCACTCGATTCGCATAAAATCGTCGAAGGTGAAGTTGAGATTATTGACGAACATAAATTCGCCGAGGCCGTTATAGAAGAGTTTCTTGAAGAAATATTTTTGATTATCGTCGAGATAGCCGGCTTTGATAATGAATTCTGGCGCGCAACTGAGTTTGTAATAGCTGATAGCATTAATAATGCCGAAGTTGAAGAAGAGTTCTTCGAGAAAGCTTTCGTCGATTTCTTTGTTGGAGATTTCTTTGAGCGGAATACTTGCGACTGGATTAAAATTATGCTCGCCGAGGCGGTAATGATAGGTTACGGTCAGGTCGGTGGCGTTTTTTTTGATATCAAAAGATTCAAAAACAAATTGTTTATATAAGTCGCGCGGATTGTTCATATATAAAGTATAACATTCTTCGAGATAAGAGTTTTCCGTGTTAGTATTTGCGAGCTTCATTTTTCGAGTATCGAGGTTATGGTAAAATTGAGATAGATGTCTGAGAAAATTCTTAAGTCTGCTATGCTCGAGCAGGAAGATGCTGAAGAACTTTTGGATGTTTTTGAGCTTAATGAAGATGAGGATTTTGATTGCTCGCCTGAGTATCTAGGCCAGCGTGAAGCGGAGCGCAGGATTCGCCGTCTAGAATTCCCCGATGATAGACGGAAGGAATTTGATGAGCTCCTTGGTGCGTTGCCGGAGGGCGTAGCGGTTGTTGGTGGTGCTGCTCGAAGTATCGCACGCTCGGCGGTTACTGGTGATTACGAACAGGTGCGAGATATCGATTTGGCGGAAATCGTAATGCCCGACAGCGAGAGTGCGCTTGATGATGATGCTCGTTGGGAATTATCTCATCGCTTTATGCCAGATGATGCCGAACAAGGACATGCAATGGGTCAAAGAACGTTAGAAGATTGCTTCTTGAAATGCGATACTACGCTTAATCAGTGTGCTGTGATTAATGGCGAGTTGTATGTGAGCGAGGCAGCAATCCACGATTTTGAAAGTGGCGTAATTCGCCCTAGCACTCACGAAAAGTCTTCTACTGATCAAAAAGTTCGAGGTCGCGTGGCGATTCGAATGATTATGCTAAAAGTTGTATCGGAACAAGCTTCAGGTGAAGAATATGAGATATTGGACTGTGAGCCAGGCGGTAGGTATGGATTTGAGATGGCGGTAGCGCTCAATAAGGCAATGAGCCGTGGTCGTGATATGGCTGAGGCTTTTACGCGAGAGTTGGCGGCGCAGGATTTGATTGATGAACGATTTTCTGGTGACCCAGTTGGTCTTGCTAAATACTTGTTTGAATCTGGCGAAATTATTAACTTCGAGTTTCGTGATACTATCGGAGATACGGTTAAACGTCCTGTCAGTGCGAAAGAGCGGGCTCGTCGGGCGATGAATGCTTATTATGCTTCGTCTTCTGAGTTGCGCGATGTAATGTCTGAATACGATGGCGACGTAAATGAAGATTATTATACAGCCGAAGAATATGCGGAAATCAATAGCTGCTGCGGCTGGATCGATCCGTCTTATGATGATATCTACGAGGAAGACGATTCAGATTACGAATATGGCTATGATCCTGATTATGATTCAGACTACGAATCGGATGATGAATTCGATGAAGAATATAGCGATGATTCTGACGACGAATACTTTGATGAGGATGCAATAGAATTGAGTGAAGCTTAAGTGGGGTTAAGAGATGGCTAGATTGACTTTTTGGCTATTTTTTGATATAATTATAAGATAGTTTAAAGTGAGGCGAAAAGGGGTAAATGGACGGAGATTTTATTAGAATTAGGGGTGCACGTGCGAATAATCTAAAAGATCTAGATTTGGATATTCCGCGCGATAAACTCGTCGTAATGACGGGGCTTTCTGGTTCCGGTAAATCTTCTCTTGCCTTCGATACAATTTATGCCGAAGGTCAGCGTCGCTATGTTGAGTCGCTTTCTAGCTATGCGCGCATGTTTTTGGGTGTCATGGATAAACCGGATGTTGATATGATTACGGGCCTCTCCCCTGCTATTTCGATTGATCAAAAATCTACTTCGCGCAACCCTCGCTCGACCGTTGCAACTGTTACGGAAATATATGATTATTTGCGCCTTTTGTTTGCGCGTATCGGCGTGCCGCATTGTCCAATTTGTCACAAAGCGGTCGCGAAGCGTTCCGTGCAGGACGTAATCGATCAGGTTTTGACTTGGAAGGTTTCTTCGAAGTTGATGATTTTGGCGCCAATCGTTGCGCATAAAAAAGGCTCCTTCTCGCATATTGGTGAGCAGTATCTTGCGAAGGGTTTTGCGCGCGCACGCGTGGATGGTATCATTTATTCTCTCGATGAGTGGCCAGAGCTAGATAAGAATCTTTATCACGATATCGAAATCGTGGTGGACCGTTTTGTGATGGCGCCAGATATGGAAAGTCGTGTTTCTGCTTCGGTTGAGCAGGCTTTGAATCTTGGCGATGGCATCATGAAGGTGCTTTGTATTAAGGATAACTCGACTGCGCTTGGTAGTAATCATATCAATACGCTTGATGCTGAAGTTGTGACTTATTCGCAGCGTTATGCCTGTCCGGATCATCCGGATGAATTGATTCCGGAGCTTGAGCCTCGTCTCTTCTCTTTCAACCAGCCGCAAGGCGCTTGTCCGGTCTGTACGGGTCTTGGCACGCGCATGGAAATTGATCCAGAGCTAGTTCTGAATCCAAACCTTACGATAGCAGAAGGTGGTATCCGCCCATATAATCGTATTAATCAGGATTCTTGGTGGTTGAAGCGCTTGACGGCGGTGGGTGAGCGTCATGGTTTTTCGGTGCGTGAGCCGATTGGCTTGCTTTCTGATGAAGCGAAGCAGATTATTCTTTATGGCACTGGCGATGAAAAATATCACGTTAAGCTTAGTAATGGCTACGAATATGACTCGGTCTATGAGGGTGTGATTCCAAATCTAGAAAAGCGTCATAAGGAAACTGAGTCGGAGTTTATTCGTAAAGACATTGAACGCTTTATGCGTGAGCGTGTCTGCCAGAGTTGTCATGGCGCGCGCCTGAAGCCAGTGGTTTTGGCAGTAACGGTGCATGATTTGAACATTATGGATATGTGCTCGATGGATGTTGATCAGACGCTTGACATCTTGAATAGTGATTTGGGTTTGACTGAGAACGAGCGGATGATTGCTGGCCCGATTTTGAAGGAGATTAAGTCGCGTGTCGGATTCATGAAAGATGTTGGTTTGAATTATCTTGAGCTGTCTCGCTCTGCTGCAACATTATCTGGCGGCGAGGCGCAGCGTATTCGCTTGGCGACTCAGATTGGTTCTGGCTTGCAGGGTGTCTTGTATGTCTTGGATGAGCCTTCGATTGGTCTTCATCAGCGTGACAATGATCGCTTAATTGCGACCTTGAAGCACTTACGCGATTTACATAATACCGTGATTGTAGTTGAGCATGATGAAGACACGATTCGCTCGGCAGATTTCTTGGTGGACATTGGCCCTGGTGCTGGCGTTAAGGGTGGTAAAGTTGTTGCTGCTGGTACGCCGGAAGAAGTCGCGAAGAATAAAGATTCGATTACCGGTCAGTATCTTTGCGGCAAAAAGAAAATCGATGTGCCAAAGAAACGCCGTAAGCCGAGCGGTAAATTCCTTGAGGTAATTGGCGCACGCGAGAATAACTTGAAGAATATTGATGTGAAGTTTCCGCTTGGTGTAATGACGGTAGTTTCGGGTGTTTCTGGCTCTGGTAAATCTACGCTTGTGAACGGGATTGTAGCGAATGAATTGCTTGCGCGTCTGCATCGTGCACAGACCGTGCCAGGTGCGCATGAACGTATTGATGGCATCGAGAATATTAATAAGGCGATCGTGATTGACCAGTCGCCGATTGGTCGTACGCCGCGCTCGAACCCGGCGACTTATACTGGCATCTTTAATTATATTCGTGATTTGTTCGCGAACCAGCCAGAGGCACAGGTGCGTGGCTATGGCCCCGGTCGCTTCTCCTTTAATGTTAAGGGCGGTCGTTGTGAAAACTGTCAGGGCGATGGTGTGATTAAGATTGAAATGCACTTCTTGCCAGATGTATTTGTAACTTGTGATGCTTGCCATGGTAAGCGTTATAACCGCGAGGCACTCGAAGTGCGTTACAAAGGCAAGACAATTTCCGATGTGCTTGAAATGACCGTAGATGAGGCTTTGGAATTCTTCGAAAATATCCCAGTGATTGCGAGCAAAATGCAGACTTTGCAGGAAGTTGGCTTGGGGTATATTCGCCTTGGTCAGCCTGCAACGACCTTCTCTGGCGGTGAGGCGCAGCGTATTAAGCTTGCGACCGAGCTCGCGCGTCGTTCGACCGGTAAGACCCTGTATATTCTTGATGAGCCAACGACTGGTCTTCATACGGACGATGTTGGTCGTCTGCTCTCGATTTTGCAGAAGCTTGTGAATGGTGGCAACTCAATGATTATTATTGAGCATAATCTCGACGTGATTAAGAGTGCGGATTATATTATTGATATGGGGCCAGAAGGCGGCCAAGGTGGTGGTCGCGTGGTTGCGACTGGCACGCCTGAAGAGGTGGCGAAGAATCCAAATTCCGTCACTGGCGAATATCTAAAGAAACTTTTGAAATAGCTAATAAAAAATCCCCGATTAACTTGGGGGATTTTTGTTGTCCCTGTTTGCCTTGATATCTTAAATGGGGTAACATATACCTATAAAGGTTAATTTAGGGAAGGAAAATCATGAGTGAAATTTCATTGAATCTCACCAAGCGTGAGCTTACCGGAAAGAAAGCAAAGTCCCTCCGTGAGCAAGGCATTATTCCATCCGTTGTTTTTGGCGGTAAGGAAGCTATCAATACGCAGTCTGAATATATTGAGACCGACAAGGCGGTTCGCGCTGCTGGCTACCACTCCCCTATCGATTTGGTGATCGATGGCAAGAAGCAGATGGCGATGGTCAAGGTTGTTGATATGGATCCAGTTAAGCATTTGATTCGCAACATTGAGTTTCAGGCTATTAAGGCTAGCTCGGTTGTTGAGGCTACTGCTCCTATCGTAATTGTTGGCTTTGAAGGCTCTGAGGCAAGCAAGGCTCACCTTGAAATCTTGAGCGTTTTGGAAGAAGTTGAAGTTAAGGCTAAGCCTGCAGATTTGCCAGAGTCTATCGAAGTTGATGCTTCGAAGCTCGCCGTCGCTGGCGACCGCTTGACGATTGCTGATATTAAGTTGTCAAAGGGTGTTGAATTCGCTGATAAGGAAATCGATACCGAAGCGGTTATTGCGAACGTTTATGACCCGACTGAAGAAGCTGCTGAACGCGACGCAAAAGCTGAAGCAGATAAGGCTGCCGAAGAAACTCGCGCTGCCGAGGCTGAAGCTGAAGCTGCTGCCGAAGAAAAGAAGGAAGAAGCTTAGTAATTTACTAACGAAAATATCCCCTGTCGTGGGGATATTTTTTATGAATTATCTACGCAATAGACTTGGCCGCCTTCTAGTCGCATTTGCAATGCGAAATCGTTAGCGCCAGCGGTTTTTATTACATATGGATGTCCGTCACTATTGAGCCCCTCGCCGCATTTTGCATGTGTTGAAGCGAAAATAATATCACCTCGGTGATTGCCAGAGTCGATAATGCCGTTCACGAATTGTGAGCCGACTGGGCTACCAGAATTGTCTTTTTCATTCGTTCTTCCTTTGTGGGTGTCGTGCCAATAATAAAGAACGTACGGGTTGCCGTTTGGACTAGTAAACTGCTCGCCACAAGATTCAAAAGTAATGTATGGATTAGAAGTACCGATGTCGAGGCCTGTCGTCTTGGGATTTTTGCATTCTTCGTCGACGTATTTCGTAACGAATTGGGAGTCCATCTGATGATTATTGTAGCTGTTGTTATTTAGAGTAAAAGGCAACTTGTTGTTGATGCTTTGATATTCCGTAACGGCTGATGCGACTCTCGCAACATCTTGGCGACGTTGAGTATTTCTTTGGCTGCGCTGTAGGGCTGGCAAACCAATAAATACTGCAAGGAAGAGTAAGCCTGCGATTGCAAGAACAAGTACAACTTCGATAATAGTAAAGCCGTGTTTGCTGGATTTCATGACTAATATGTCCTATTTCTTTTTCAGTGCTTCGGTGTTGGCGACGAGGCGAGCATAGAAGCCTTCGCGGGCGGCGTCAGCATTGTTGTTATCGCCCTTCCAGGCATTGAGTGCTGGGTCCTGTAAGGCGCGAGCGAAGCTGAAGGTGACTGGCCATGGGAACGGGCCGTTGTTAGTGACTTCTTGTAGGTTCTCGGTGGCTTGTTCGATGGTTTGGCCGCCACTCAAGAAGACGACACCAGCGAGCTGGCTTGGCACGTGCTGCTTCAAAACATCCGCAGTAGCTTTACCGACTTCTTGCGGAGTGGATTGGACGGCTTGCTTTTTGCCTGCAAGCACCATATTAACCTTGAGAATGCAGCCTTTGAGATCAATGGCTTTCTTGCTGAGTTCTTCGAAGAGAACGTCGAGAATCTTGCTAGTAGTGTCGATATTCTGCTGTAAAGTATAGTCGCCGTCATAAACTAATTCCGGTTCGACAATCGGTACAATATTAGCATTTTGACAATCGAGGGCGTACTGGGCAAGGATTTCGGCATTTTTGCGAATTGCCATGTCGCTTGGGCTGTGATCGGTAAGTTCGAAAGCAGCGCGCCACTTGGCGAAGCGTGCGCCCATGTTGTAATACTCTTTGAGCCTTTCTGGTAATCCTTCGAGGCCTTGAGTAAATTTCTCGTCGGAATTTTCAAAGTTGACGAGACCTTGGTCGACCTTGATACCCGCAATGACGCCACGATTCTTGAGATAAGTAACAAAATCTGTGCCGTCGTCGGCTTTTTGGCGAGCGGTTTCGTCGAAGAGGATGACGCCACTGACATGCTTTTCGAGGTCATGAGTAGTAAAGAAGAGATTGCGATAATCTCGGCGATGCTGCTCGTCGTCTGGGATATTCATGCTCTCGAATTTTTTGTGAATTGAGCCGCCAGATTCGTCGGCAGCGAGGATGCCCTTCCCTGGTGCTAGTAATTTTTTGGCGGTTTCTTCAATTTCTGACATTTTTTCCTCCGTTTGTTTAGTTTCGACTTTTTCGATTAGGTATTCTTCATCTAGGATTTCTTGGTCTAGTTTAGTTAGGCTGCTGGTGCTACCAAGTTTGGACTCTTCAACATTCTTGCGCGCGAGCATTAAGCAGCGACTAACAGTCTTGCCCTTGAGAATGGCGCCAAAGACGGTTGCGGCGACGGTGAGATTAATGCTGAGTCGCGTGAGTAAATCTTTTGAGTTGATATTGAGCGGAGCCGGAATGCGGCGACCTTGAAAAATAATATACTTGTCCGTGATGCGAACTGGGTTTTTGGCCGGAAAGTTTAGTTTGGTATCGGTTATGATTAGACTGGCGCGGCGCAGAAGATTTTGCATGTATTTGGCATTTTGATTACTGCGCTTATTGATAAAGATTGCGAGGCGAGTTTTTGGGTTGATGCGCAGGTATTCTGAAATGCGGTTGCCAAGATTTGGTGTAATGTTAGCGCTGCGATCGATATAGATCCAATCTGGGGCGGCAATTGGACTAGACCAAGCAGATTCGCGGTAAGCGCTTGGCGTCAAGAAAGAAATGTCGTTGTCGTGGCAAAGAATATAACGATAATCTATTTGGGATTCGTTGGCGAAGAACTGACCGTCAATGAAACGTGCTGGTGTGTCGACGATTTGTGCGTCGATGCCAAAGCGCGTTAAGACTTCTAGACTAATGCTGGCGCCGCCATAGATTGATGCGCGAGAATAGTATTTACGAGAAGAATGATTAAAAGGAATGTCGAGCCAATTTACGCCGTTCTGGTCTTGCTCGAATTTATTAAGACGGTTATCCATACGTAGATAGACGTCTTTTGTGATGTTGCCCACGATTAAGACTTTTGCCATATTTTTAGTATAGCATAAGCGGAGAAGTATATAATTTTAGATGAATGAGTAAGAAGAATTTGTTGCCTGATGATATACCTTCGATTGAAAACAATGACAATGATTCTATTGGCTTAATTGATGGTCAGAAGAATATTAGTCCAACCGAAGGAGTAAATTTGAGCGATCCAGCAACTGAGGCGAAGCGACAGGAAATGCAAGAAGTACGTAGGAAGCTTCAGGATGCTTATAAGGAGCCAGTAGAAGAAAGAATTAATCCTTTGACTGGCGAAAAGATAGAGATATTGAAGAGCGAGATTGAAGCACAACATTTTACCGAAGAAACTAAAAAGGAAGCTGTTATATATAAGATAATTGGTGGAATATTTATCGGCATTATAATACTCGTTTTTGTTGTCCTGCTCTCGAGATATGTCTTAATGCTTCTTGGTCCGATTATTGGTTTTAGATAAGAATAAAAATTATTTTTTGCAATAAAGACCCCTTTGCGGGGTCTTTTGGATTATTTTTTCGCGTATAATACGTGGTCGTATCTAATGTTGTTGTCTTCGCCTTTGGCTAGGACTTCGCGGGTATATTTTGTCTTGTCGAAATCTGGAAAGAAGGTGTCGGCTTCGTTGTCGCTGGCGTGGACTTCGGTCAAATATAGCTTCTTGCAATATGGAAGCATTTGTTTATAGACCATGCCGCCGCCGATTACGAACATTTCTTCGTCGCTATCCTGGTGCTCTTTGATGAATGCTTTCAAGTCTGTGACCGGAGTGATGCCTTTCGGAACATCTTCTGGATTATAAGTTAGAACGTAATGGTCGCGGCCTGGAAGTTTGCCCGGAAGGCTACGCCAAGTATTTAGGCCCATAAAAACCGGATGGCCGATTGTGGTGGCTTTAAAAAATTTGAGATCGCCAGGGATTTTAAAAACCAATCCGCCCTTTTTGCCAAGTTCGTTATTCTCTCCTACTGCTGCAATTAAAGAAAAACTCATTACGCAGTTACCTTCATTGAAATTTTGCCTTGATGTTCGTAGTTTTCGAGCTTGATATCTTTGAGCTCCTTACTACTGTCGAACTTAAAGAAGTCCTTGATTTCTGGGTTAATCCAGAGTTTTGGCGCATCGTAAAGTTTGCCATCCTTGGCGATTTTCTCGTCGCGGCGGCGAATTTGCTCCTTGATGCCATCGATTTGATTTTCGTAGATATGGGCATCATTAATAACATAGGTCATCTGGCCAGCTTCCATGCCGACTGTTTGTGCGATGAGGTGACAAAGCACGGCATACTGCGCAATATTGAACGGCATGCCAAGCGGAACGTCGTTTGAGCGGACCGTAACAATCATGTTGAGGCGTGGCTTCTTGTTGTTTAGTTTGCTGACGTTCCACTGCGTATTCCAGACGCAGCTAGGAAGGGCGGCGGTTGGAAGCCATTCGTTTTGCCAGAGCGACATAATCATACGGCGGTTGCCGGGGTTAGTTTTGAGAGTTTCGATGAGGCTTTGGGTGAGTTGGTAACGATTTACGATCCAGCCATAAGCAGTGCCGATAGTGTGAGCGAATTCTTTAGGATCCCATTCGCGGCCCTGATATTTGCCATCTTCTGGAATTTCCCACTCGTCCCAGATTTTAATGCCGCGGTCGTGAAGCCAGCGGACATCATTGCTCTGCTGCTGGTAAATCCAGAGCATTTCGAGCACGGCGGTTTTGAAGGCGACGAATTTGGTAGTAAGGATTGGAAATTCTTCGGATAGGTCAAACTGAAGAATCTGGTGCGGCAGGCGGGTGGGAGCGGGTTTTAGCTCACCCTTCGCGGCGGGGTCTGGGGTGTTTTTTTTTGTTT
>Ga0181612_176570_pt1 | contig 19970 bp, 9 predicted proteins | sample HoacroProtozoa21_FD_119630 | JGI IMG/M metagenome (GOLD analysis project Ga0181612, IMG submission 119630) | Hoatzin crop microbial communities from Cojedes, Venezuel. Combined Assembly of Gp0051906, Gp0051904, Gp0051908 | reverse complement strand
TGTGATTCTGTGAAGGCAGGGAGAAACCTATCACATGCGAACACAGGTTAAAGAAGCTGCCCTTAATTCCTCAGTTTCTGTTGTCACTCTTCTTTTTTTTTTTTTGTTTCCTTTAATGCACAGCATGCTAAAGTGTATTTGGAAGTGGGCACTGGGGGTCATTTAAAAACATTAATTGCTTTAAAACAGTCTCTTTGGAAAAAGTTGTTACTGATAGTGCCAAAAATAGTGACAAAGCAATGATCTGCTCATGCAACAATGGTACAGCTGAAATCGAGCGGGAGACTTGCATGACTCACAACGCTTACGGTTCTCCTAGCAGTAGCAGCTTCTTTCCTCTTCTCATTCATATGATTTTCCTATAGTCTCTCACAATTATTAATTGAAATAAAGGACCAACCATAAATACATAACTTGTCCTGTGCACTGCTCATGTAGTTGAATCCGACATGCCGAAGAGCTCTGACGGGAGGGGTCGTGAGTGAACAAAAAAGCAGAATTTGGCAGTAAGAAATAGAAACCTCTCTCATATAAAAACTTGTTTATTCATGAACATCACAAAGCCCATAATTTTTTTGAACCCACTCACGGTGCCAAAAATGGCAGCATGAGGAGAAATGTGTCCAAGAACAAGCATCAGATGTGAGGCTATATGATGTCATAGAATCATTATGTCACTCAATGCCAATTGATTTCTAGGGCTGATTGCAAGCAATCATTAATCACTTTGTATTGAACAGCATGCCAGCTCCATCACATCTGGGGCAAGTGCAAGTGGCACCTATTTAGCCAACATCCTGCTCTCAGCACTTTTACACTTCATCTTTCAAACTAAACCGCACTGCTAGGGATGCAGCAAATTATTATTTTTTTTTTTTTCTGTATGTCTCTTATTTTTCCTAGAAATTCACATCTTTGAAAAACCTTAGCTTACTTGTGAGTTCAGTGTTCCCTGCTCATGCTGACAGTAGTGTGCCACTGAACAACGGGGCGTGTCCTAGGTGGAATTAATAGAGCTGCTGTAGGAATATTTAAAACTTCTGAGTATTATTATGTTACTCTATATGCTTAACAGAGAGAAAAGTGAGATGGTGTGAGGAGTGTTCCTCTTTTACACATCTGTAGTGGAAAAAGTTGTGCGAGTGAGGTGTATACTCAGATTCTGGTATTAGAATAGTCTCATGGAACCCAGGTGTTCCTTTACTGTATGTAGCTAATATTAAGCAAAAGCATTAGGATAAGTATTATCAAAGCCAAAATGTCTTGAGAAATGGGAGCTAACTGACATGACACATTAACTATACAAACTGCCCTATGGCGTTAATGCCATGCATTTATTCTGCTCTTCCTTTCTGGTTCAGAAACAGACATATTAAAGCTGATACAATGTTTCTGATGAATCCCATGGCATTTTGTAGTAATGACAAATTTCCTTTTGCCTTTCTCCATGTGCCTGAAAATCATGAAAAGTTACTTAGACATGTTACATCAAATTGGAATATTTTTAAATATAAATGTTCCTCCATAGGTGAGGTCTCGGACAGTCAAAGTGATTGGTAACAAAATGTTGCATTCCTAGGAGATTATGAAATACATTGTCCTTTTGTAATGATTACTCTCGAAGGATTGTAGCCATTCTTTTGAAATCCCTGCTTAATCTCTGCAGGTTCTGTTATTTATTTTGTCAGTAACTTCAGTTGTGATGGCTTGCTGTCAATCATCCAGTGTGAACAGATAGGTGAATTTCATAAAATATTCTATTGGTGCTGTCCCACACCCGAGGAAGAATTTACCAGCCAACTTTGGTATTATTAATGAGACATAACTCATTAATGACCTGGGTCATCTGTTTCTGTAAGGCAGGAGAACGTGTATCTAAAGACGACTTGTAATCCTAATGTCTTCTTAGAGTATGCTAAACAATAGTCATTGATAAAAACATAAATTACAGTTATTACATACTTCATTTTTTATGGTACATAACTAGATAATTCTCCAAAGAACATTTATCACATCTATTTTCATTAATTAACATTAAATGTCATTAGCAGTCAGCTCTGCTTGATCAAAGACAGATAAGTTGTAGCAAGATTCTGAGAAATAACATACCATTTACTAATTATATTATTGATTTTATGGTGTGAAGAATCCTAATTACATGTGATATAAACTGGACCTAGATGAGCCTGCTGGGGGTGTTTTGAACATGAATAGTTCCTGGCAGTTCTGAGCATCTCCCTTGCATAAATCACTGCTGCGCCTGGTTGTGCATCTGTTTTCAAAGGTGATGTTTTAATGGACTTTGAAATCTGAAAAAGTGCATTCTGTGTGGCTCCACATGAAAGAGGAAAGAGATTTGGGATTTTTTTTACTCCTGATTTTAATCATTCTGAAAAGATTTTAGATCTGTAGGCGGATACTTTTGAACAGTTGAAGTAGTATATCGTTGATTTTAATTAGTAGGCCAGCCTAATACAGAATTTCCCATAGCTCCCTATGACTTTTTTTTTTTTAAAATTAGTTTTTATTACTTTCTTCAAAGTTAATGATAGATTTAGACTTTCAAAATTTTAATTTAGTGTGCAGGCAAAAAAAGGAAAAAAAAATCACGAGGTGAATATTTGATTAGAACAAATGCAGATCTGAGAAACAGGAACAACCTCAGATATGTCTTATGTAAGTATAGTGCTTTCATAGAAAAAACGAAAAGGAATTTAGATCGATGACATAATTATGAAATGTTACTCTTGCCCTTAATTACTTATACTTAAGAACATGAAAAGCCTGTTTTTTAAAGTATGTGCCTGTGTATGTAATTAGCCTATTTAGTGGCATGAAATTTTAATTTACTCTCAGTTCGTGATAATAAGGTGATACATTACTAGTAAATATTTTGCTTAAATTGTAAAGTGTGAACATCTTTCAGAGCTAAACTGATAAATTTCCAAATTTCCAGCTGGCCTTTTTGTGCTTGTTCTCACAGCGAAGTTGTAAGGTCTGAAGGGGATATTTTGACCAAATCTTTCTGAGGAAGCACTTGAAGACAGACAAAATACTCCATCAGAGTCAGTATTTTTTTAAAAAAAGAAGTGTTTGAAAAATGAGAATTGTTTACTACAATTTTTTAAAACCAAATTCCAGTTTTCAAGTGTTCAAGAGCTTCTGACTGCTGTACTTGCCACCTACTTATTCCAACTCCCACCTGATGTCTGACTTGCTGGTTAGCAAATCAAAGCACTGAAGCAGTCTGAAAAATGAATGACTGGGCTGGTGGGTGGGCTCCAAGCTCAAACAAATAAACAAGCAAAACACATCACATCTCCATACCTCATTTATATCTGTTGTCTGCTTTGACACAGGATGAGTGTTTTTCATTCCTCCGTAGATGAGACTGGACAGCATAAGTTATGAAAAGTAACTAAAATCCAGTTAACCATTATGTTGTGTTTTTATGTAAACTTTTCTTCTATGAATGACAGTCAGAATAGAGTGTTTGGAAGAAGGACTTGTTCCATTTTAGCAGGGCTAAGACTGAGGCGAGAACAGCTCAGGGTGTACACACGGCCTGTGGATGACAAGTGTGCCTGGCACTCAGTACTGCTGCCAGCCATTACCTGTGTGCCTGTTTTGTGGAGAGGAGGACTTCTGCTAGGTCTGATGTTGTTTAGCAGGACACATGTAAGCGATATTTGCTCAGATAATCTCAACAAAAAGTAAGCTGCGTTAATCTTACATTACACTAAGTTAAAAAATGTATAAACAATTTTTAAGCTCCAGTTTTTGTGCCTCTCCAGAGCGGTTAATAAAGCACTTGTAGGAAAGTGTTCTCCTCTGCCATTTGGGTGCTGTGGATCTGAGAGCAAGCTATGGAGAGGGCTCAGTAAGAGGACTTAGCAGATGGTACGTGTACGATGTTGACGAAGGAAGAATACAGAGAGAAAACTGTACTTGTCTTAACTTGTGGAAAAAGCCTCAATTAGTACATCTGTAAAGTGATGGAAGTCAAGCCCCAAAATTACCCCAAAAACTGTCTCTCTCATAATTTTCATTAACCTTTTTTCTCTAAGTAGTTAAATAAGTTTTCAGTGCCAAATTTAGGAGGAGGGGGAAGGGGAAGCTGAGGTAGTTGCACGCACCAGTAATTCAGATCTGGGTTTGTCCGTAGTGGTTTTTCTAGCTACTGTTTTTCTGCCAGAAAGAAAATACTAGCTCTAACCCGAGTAGCTCCAAGTACCATCTGTATCTGACTACTGAGCTGGTAGATCCAAATTATCTCCAGATACAAACTGGCACCATGAACTCAATGGAGTTCAGCCATTTACACCCGTAGAGACTTCAGCCCTTACATCTTCTTTGCCTTCATTCTACCCAAGATATTTCTCTGCAGCCCCTCAGTTCTGTGTGGGTTTGCTCTGTCTGATGTATTTATGAACGTTCCTCTCTCAGCTTTATGACAGATATTTTGCACAGTGCCCTGTTACTGTAAGCCAGGTGCTTTTATCCTTAATGAACAATTTCCTGGAAAAAGAAAGAAATAAACAATAGTTAAAGTAGGTCATGGAGACAGCAGAGTCAAGAGCTTTGCATAGTGATGTAAAATTAAATAAGGCTGGGGTCATGTTCTCACTTATCTCTGCAGTTGCTCTAACAGTGTCTGTGGTGGTTCCTGGAAAGGTGAGGATATTTTGGGAGACTGTTTGGATCTGCTGGGAGTTTTGGCTACAGTCTCCGCTTCGCTCTGCTCTGCGCAGAGGAGAAAACAGGCACAGAAGTGTAAGACCTGGATGTTATGAAAGAGCATTTGCATGCATATGCTGCTACTGCCTGTCTCAACCTGTCTCAACCCATCTTAGTGAAGGTGCAGTTGGGTACTGCTCTGTGGCTGAATGAAGACTGTTCATGGGGTCTGTCTGCAGTTTTATATCTTGAAGGTCTACAGTCAGTGAGAAGTGGTCAAGAAATGCAAGTCCAAGTCTAGACTGCAGAGACATTTTGCTTCATGAAGTGCCCCATGGCAGTGACCATCAGTAATAGCAAAGACCTTGTTCACACACCCTGACCTACTGCACGGCATCAGCTTGCTGTCCTAGAGAAGGGCAGGTCTGTTCAGCCTATTTTCCATGTTGGATGCCTAAACCTAAGAGCTTATAGCCATTTTTAGGCACATAAGCAACTGACCTGATTCTCAGATAGACAGAGATTTGTGTGTGCTCTGAAAATTGGATAAATTACATGGATTCCTAACTTCAGGCTTTTAGCTTTGACATGATTGAACCAAATACCATTCCTCCAGTATTGATAGTGTACCAGATACACCCTGTAAGAAGCACAGGAAAGCACAAAGGATTATTGCAGCTTCTGAGGAAACCTCTCATATTTCAAGTAGAAAGGCAATTTTTAGGTGGACACTCTAATTCTTAAACCATTAGAAATCTAAAAATTAATTTAACATTTATCTTTTATTTAGCAGACATTCATAGCAAAAGTTATATTCTGTATGGGCCAGTCAATGTTTTTAATAGCCATGAAGTTAAAAAATTTTAGATTAATATTTCAAGGGGCAGAGAGGGAAATTGAATGCAGGAAGAGAACATCTGAGTGCTGTTGTAACAGAGAATGCCAGGGAGGATAAAGCACTGGGAAAACCCAGAGGAGAACAGATGAAGATACATGCTATTGAACCAGTGGGGTTAGTAAAGGTATGGATGCAGAGGAAGCAAACATTTTTGCCTTACTGTCTTATGAAGAAACTGAAGATAAAAAGCTTTGCCCTGCCTGCAGCATTTCTTGAAAATATATGTTTAGTTTCAGTGTTCATTTTATTCCAGTGTTCGGTTTCATTTTATTTGGATTACTATCTTCAAAGTTCAAGGCATTCACCAACTTTAAAGCCAAATTGGAAAAACTGAATCTGGATTCTCAGTGCAGCTCCAAGGCTTGCAAATCAGCCTTCTCCCATAAATACTGCACTGTTTCTGGAAGAGACGGGTCTTTAAATGAAATATGAGATGTAGCATCGGGATGTGATAGTACTGCTGTAGATCAACAGCCATCAATCTGTGTTACTTAATTTGTCCCTGGCTCAGCTGTTCACTGTACTTGGGACTTCTTTGCTGTTTGTTTCATTTTATTTTCCTCTGAGATAAATGAAGACAAAAGGAAGGGGTCAATTGTTCTTGACAAATAGAAGTAATTTTTTAAAATATAACAATAAAGGATATTCTATATTTTCAAACAGTGCTTTTTTTTTCCTGACTTTCACAACACTTTTACAGAATCATACTTAATTTATTTCACTCCATATAGGTTGAACATCCTTATATTTCATTGGTTGTTACTCCTGTTTTCAGCTCAACTTCATGTACACTCCTTAAATACTGCAAACAAATTTTATTGGAATAAATGGTTGGGTTTTTTAAGCTAAATGCTTAGAAATGTATTATTCCTCATCTGGGCAAACCTGTAACACTTACTTTGCTTGATTTGTCCTGGGTGTTCTGGGGATACAAGGTCTTTGTTGGTCAAAGTTTCTAAGGAAGCATATGTTGTAATTGTTTGACATCTTGAACACGGATTAGGTGGGTGGCTATATGTAAGCAAGCTAACTTGAGTTCTCAGGAGATCAGCTTTTTGATGGGTGACAGCTTACTTTCTCTTCTGAAGTAATATATGTGAAGGAATATCTGAAATATGCATGGGATAGTGAATATAAATATACTGTTAAATCAGTAGAGAATGTGACTCCCCACAAAATCTCAGCAGCTGTAAAATTCCACTGCAAAAAGACTGGGATCGGTGTGGGAACACTGCAGCACTGGCTGCCTTCCTCTGCCATCCCCTTACAGCAGGGCTCAGACGGTGAGATCCGGGGGTGGAGGGTTAAGCAGGCAAATGCATAAAGTGGCTCTTTGCGAATTTCCGTGTTTACCGTGTTTTAACTGAGAGGGTTCAGGTATGACTGCCCCAGGAGGATTTCTTAGCTTGCAGGAGGTCGTCTTCTGTTGAAATACTGCAGGGTACTACCAGGATTTTGCCTTTGAAGCCTGCCAACACCAACTTGCTTCTGGCAGAAAGTGCCGGTGGAATGTCAGCCATCTCCCTGTCCTAACTGGCAGGGTTTGGAAGATCGGTTCAGGGCTTAGGCACTACAAGGAACACTAACGTTTCAGTGGACTTGAGTTTGGATTAATAACTTAAAGGGCCAAATGTTCAAAGGGCTGGCTTCCAATTTTACACTGGTAGTTGAGTACAAGTACAAAATTATGGGCAGAAAATCACAGATAATTTTTTTTCCAAGCTGACCTTTCTGAAAAGGAGCCAGCAATTATCTGGATTTGGGCACTGTTTCAGCAATGTTTTTAGGTGTTGTTAATGTAATATTTTCATTGTGTAGTTCTGCTGAACTATTGATTAACTATGCAATTATGTAAGAAAGAAATATAGTATTGTAGTGAAAAATAGCTTTTTGTAATTTTTCAATTGGTACTTGTGCTTTGCACAAGCGTGCATGGATATTGAGTTTGTGTAAGTACTGATAGAATAAAAGTGTGTTTTTTTGTGTGTTGATGTTGATCTCACAGAGTGGACAGTTAATGCCAAATGTGTTTATGCATTGTTGCTCCAGTATCTAATCACTTTCCAGTTTGTAATATGCTTATTCATAAAGCACCTGGCAGGTTGATCAGTCCTCATCCCCTGTTTTCTGTGGAAGATACTGAGACTTTGAGAACTTCTATGTCCGAAATTTCAACTGAAGCTTCAAAACGCCGTGTTATATGGTGGTTAAGTGCCTCTGAAGGCTCAGAGCTAGCCTACAGAAAATACTAGATGCAGAACTTGGGTGGAATTTGAGCTACCCCAGTCTAGCCCACTTTGCTAACCCAGTATCACATCTTACATCTTTGACCATATGATTTAAACCCAGGTCCTCTGAATCCTAGACACATACACCAGTCTTTGTCTGGATAAACGCCTTTCATCACCCATAGCTAAACTAATTGCCTGGATTGCTTGCTTAGTGGCATGTCTTTGTGGTACTTTGACCCAGTTTTCCTCTGAGAGCACCGAAGGAACTGTCCTGGGTTTCCAGAAATAACACTTGATAGATAGAAAAGAGTATACTTCATTATTTATTCCTGCTTTGCTCTAGCCGAGCTCCCAATGACTCCAGTGGAAGTCAGCCTTAAAATAGTGCTTAACACTGAAGCAAACCTTCAGACTTCATGAGATACCCGTGGAACTGTAACAGTGTTCACTGTGGCAAATGCAATGCACATTGATATATTTTAGAGATTAGAAAATGAAAGCAACTTAAGAGGTTTGGACATTCAGTTTCCATTAAAATCAGCCCCCCACCCAGTTATGGAAAACCGAGCAACAGTGGTTGAAAGAATATAAGGGAGAGTCATGAGGGCACTCTAGCAGTTAGGATCCCGGTGCATTTATCCAGTCTTTAAAAGAAAGCCTCTGAAATTACATCTTGGGAAATAGAATTGGTTCCTTTATTTGTGCTGAGCAGTACCTACTTCACTGAATGATGTAGCCGAGGTGGCTGCTGCTAAGACTAAGCAAGTATGACTCAGGATGCAGCTCTTTGTACTTTTCCTTGGTGACTTCCCCATAAACTGTGAAAATGTCTAAACTTTGCTTTTATTCTTTTTTATTTCCCAAGTCATATCAATTACAGAAAATACAATGGAATTTTTAAATTTGTTTCTTTCATTCCCAACTTTCACTGTAACTTCAGGTGTGAACTTTGGTTGAGCAGCAGAGGAGTATGGTCAGCTTTCATAGAGAGCATAGAATAGTTTTATCCTGAAAAGTTAAGGTTCCTGCTTACTTTTATTGGCATTACCCTTTTGGATAGAATGACAAAGTTGGGCCAAGCTTGTCTCCATTGTATGTACTCAAGTGTAAGGTAAGAAAGATCCCAGTTCTGTACATCTTGTCGGTCTGTTCCTAGCTTGTGCCACTGCTGGGATTGGCCTCTTCAAGGAACTGAACTGTACAAACTGGTCCCATGCCGTGAGGCTGTAAGCCTTCACAGGAGACTGCGAAGGAAACCTGCTGACAGTCAAACGCAGTGCTGCTGTCCTGGTCAGCTCTATTGCTTTCCTTGTCTGTGTCACCTCTAGGTGACAGGAGACTCGTGTCTGGAAATGGTATCATGGTACTATATTTGCGAATAGTAGTGACTTCTGCATCTCCTCCAAGTACTTCCAGCTGTTGAACTGCCTTCTTGAAACCACAGGCTGAGATGCATGCAGACCTTTAAGAGAGCAGTGCTTAAGGCGAATGTGGAAAAGCTGAGTATATGACTGACAGCATGGGTTTTGCAGCACAAATTATAGACCAGGTGTTTTGCACTGCATAATAATTTGCCCTCAGTGCAATGACTCCTACAGGCTTAAATAGACCCTAACTGAAATATCTTTTGTTAACAGAGGCAGCTCCTTGCCTACTGTGCTTCCACATTAGTCGTGTAAGATGTCAGCACAGGGAACCCAGCAACCCAGTGCATACGCTGGTATTTCTGGCAGTTCTTCTATCACCTGAATTTCCCTGTGCTCAGATGATAAGAATCGCATTCTCTGTGCTTTTGTATTCAGTACCTGATTTTTCCTGGAAGTGTTTATCTGTTTAAAACAGCTTTAAATCTTGGTTAAAAATAAAACAAACCCACAACCTGTCATTGGCAGTATTTCTGTTGGTCATGGCAACAATTTTTAGAGGTGACTAGTGAGTTTGAGTGGCTTCATTCTTGACTGCCCAGATTAAACAGCCTGTTTCTTAACACGTATTCTGAGCTCTGCATATTATTCAGCCCTTTCATGGTATCTCAAGTTATTAATCATAAATGGAGGCATCCAAAAAATCCTGATCAGTTTTGAAACTCGTGGCCTCATTTAGCTTTCATAACAGCTTGTTTCTAACAAAATCTGATGTAGAGCCAAATGAAGTGTGTGTTTAAATGATCCCTTGCCTAAACTATCGTGAAAATTTCAGATGGGATGAGAAGGAGGAATGCCGCAGAGGGCAGCTTGTTGGAAGCTTGCTACTACTTAGAGACTAAAATAGTGTAATCAGCAAACACTCAGTCACTTTAATGCTTCTTCAGTGAAATCCAACTTTTTGTTTGCTGGCTTAACTATTCTCTTGCATTTTCCTCAATCGCTCACACACAAATGCTAAAATACATTTTAATTTTGATGCAAGTAGATTTTCCTACTTGGTGGAAACTATAATTAAGAATAGAATGAGAGAATCTTTTGATAAATGTAATATGTTTATGAATAATCAGCATGGCTTTGTAAAGACTTCATGAATTGTTAAAACTCTTTGAAGTAAACATGTGGATCAAGAAGATCCAGTTAGATTTCCAGCAGGCTTTTGCCAGGTCTTTCATCAAACTTCCTGGAAGAAACTGAACTTTCTTGTTGGGATATTACAGAACAAAAATTCTGTATGTAAACAAAATGTTGTTTATATGATAGGAAATTATAGGAAACAAATTCTGAGAATCAACGATTGATTTCTAACAGGAGCAAGGAGGTGTCAAATGAAATTGAGGAGGCAGACAGAAAAACAAAGGAAGTATTTCATAGAATACATAGCTCAGATGTAAGACCCTCATGGGATGTTGTTGACACTAAAATTTAGATTTAGGGATTGAAATTTACATTTTAACAGATAAAAAATGAATATACAAATTATTGGAATAGAGTCCATCAAATGCTGTTAAACACAAATGTACTACCGGTGGCTGAGGAAGGCACAAAGTTGCAAAGTGATGGTTTAAAAGAGATGTGTTACTACCAGCCATCTTCTTTCACTCTTCCCTAGACACTTGCTATTGGCTGAAAGCAGGATAGTGGTCTTTGGTCTGACCACAATTATCTTATGCTCTGTAATTACTTAGAATGGCTTATCTCATTTCTGTCTTAATTTGTTTCCACTCCCACAAACACATTTTCTTTAACCCGCTATGTTTTCTGTTTTCCTAACTGCTCACAGGGCCAAGCAACTTCCGAGGAGCTTTCTTCTGCTATGTTGTCAATGCGCTGAGTATCTTCATGTGCTGATAGTCCGTAAAAACAAGATCCATTAGGAATTTTTAGCACTTTGAGGTAAGACTTTTTAAAATAGCTCTTTGTTAAATGCATTGCCTGGAAATTTCTGGGAAAAAATCAGGCAAGCTTAATCGACTACATATACAGGTAGACATCCAAAGGAATGATCATCAAAAGTATATAAGGATTTAACAATATTGCATGCTAGTGAAAGACACTTTGTAAGTTTTCCCTGATTAGAGCTGGGCACCAAATTAGGGCTTTTTGCCTGATTTAGAACTCATTTCATCCCAAATTGAGAGAAAAGCATTCGGTTTAGAACTTTGTGATGGACTGGAAATTCTGTTTGAATTTCATGTCAAATAAGTCATGTTATGAAATATTTTATGACAGATATGACAAAATGAAATATTTCATTACTACTGCCCCTGAACAGGAAATTCTCTAATGGTCATTTTTAGTTAAATTTTCTAGTCTGTCAGCCAAGGAAGCAGAGGAGAAATTTAATCTGTGGTTTTGGTTTTGTTTTTCTTTTTTTCTCCCAGCCACTTAAAGTATGCAGTGATCCTCTTTCACAAGAATATTACAAAAAGCACATCCTCAACACCTAGAGAAAGCTTTAGAGGATACTTGCTTCACCCAGCAAGGATTCTTTGGGGTCTTATTTTCTTTGCATGTAGGTCTTAAGCTTGTGGAGTACTGTCATCCTCAGCTTGTGTTTTATCAACCACAAAAGAGAGTAATAAACCTGCTTTTGCCCACACTCTCATGTACTTCATCCAATTTAAAGGATCATCTGCATCTTCTGGTCTCTTTGCAAACCCGAGCACAGTTTCCTCAACAAAGAGTTTTGTAAAGTGAATCCACAGACAAATAAATCAATGACTTGCCACCTACTAGTTTTTCTATAGCTAAGATTTGGGGCTTAAGAGTGAAAGTGCGCTTGCTTTCTTTTGTGGTGGAACCAGTGACCTGTATCAATATTGTAGGTGAAATACGGACATTTATTCAAAAAGGAGCAAGGTATGTGAAAATGGCTTAATGAGTAGCAGATACCTAACCTGATCAGTTATAATTAACAGAGAGTGAGACACTTGTGAAAAATCACCCGATTGTATTTTGGATTGAAAGACCCGGTTTCTTGCCAATTTGTACCTAAATTGACTTCATTCACTCTTGAAAAGAAAAATCAGGTCTGGAGAGACAAGAAGTTAGAGTCCATTTAGGGATTACACAGAGGACCTATGTGTCATTTATTTTCCTTTTGAGCTCAGAAGGCTGCCTATCCTCATGAGAGTGGCAGTGGCAGACACTGGAAATGTTTATATAATTTGGCTGCATCTTTAATGAGGTTACAGCATTGTCCCCCTGAAAGGCTGGTGCTGCCTCTGGAGACTATGTTCCAAACATTAAACGCAATGCAGGAATGTAGTATGTATTGTGGTGAGCAATAAAAACTGGACCCCCACCCCCCCATATTAGATGTCATTACTGGATTCTTTTTTGACGTTGATTTTTAATACATGTGCTCCTCTTTTTAGAGTTTTATTCTGAATCTTGTAATAGCAATCATTCCATTTTGGTATGAGGTCTTTTCTGTTAACAGTGATCAAAGTGCAATATTTCATTTTAGTTAGAAAAAGAGACACTTGAGATTAATGAGGTTCTGTTGTATTTGGAGAGTTGGATGTTTCTGATATACGGTCTGACTTCCAAAGTTAGAAAATTAATTGTACAAAGCTGTTCATTTATAAACAGATAATAAAATAGCATTAGCATTAAAAGTTTAGAAAACAATTTTGAACCTCTTTCAAATACATTGCAAACAAATATTCTGTGTGCTATTAAGGCTTATAAATAATTCTTTGGTGTTTGGTTTAAAAACTGAACTGATGTATTTTTTTCTTAAGAACAAATTGGGACCTCTGAGAACTACAAAATTCAAATATAGGGCTGCTTTAGTAAAGTGTGAAAAGGCTCACTCTCTGTAGGTAGAAGTAATTTCAGTCTCTGTGTGCCTCTGTCTTTCTGCCTTTAATTCAAGGATAAACCCAGGCTGTGGATGTTCTCAAGAAGTCAATAAACTGATCACAGAACTATGTTTCATTTTTAAAAAAACCCTCTATTAAGGACTGTATTTCCTTAAACAGTTTTGCCTTGCTCTTGCTTTGACCATTTCTGTTCATTAGAAGCGGGCTTTCCTATTTGTTCAGTCTTGCCATGTACCAAAAGTGTAGAAAATGAAGAAAGGGGGTAAATTGCAAGCTATAAATACAGTGCTGAGAAAAATTTGTCCTCTAATTTGGTATGATTCAAATAGTAGCTAGTGTTAAAGGGATCTTTTGAAGATATTTTGGCTAAAGAGCTGTCTGTCATTTTGTTGAGCCTCATTCTTAGATATTGTGGTACGTGTTGTGGTAAAAGAAAGTTCAATTCTACTCTCAAACAAGCTCTGAGTTTTTGAACATTAGGTTTGTTGGACTTCTGTCCAATGAGCACTTGCAGGTCAGCCGTTTAAGACACTTTTCCTCCATGGAGAGGTAGTGTCTAGGACAAGTGTAGCAAATGTCTTTTCGATAGACAGAACTATCATGTCCTTTTCTCATCAACCCTCTTAATTTCCAGAGTAAGCTTCTGCATTGTTGCCATGGGACTTTGAAACAGCCCGCAGGTAGGGAATGGTCACTCATAGACTTAAATTCATTTCTAGAGGAACATTAACATTAAATCATGTTAATTAACACTAATATGACTTACATGGCTTAAAACCTAACTATGGGTTTAGCAGAGCTCTAGTAATAATTTAAAGGATGAGCTATTATTCCTGTTGGGATCTTGACTTCAAATCCACTGAAGGCAATGGGTGTCCTTGAACTAGCTTAGAAGGCTTAGAATCCGGAGGTAATTTCAGATCAGCTCTCCTGGCTACCCCTCTGCTGTTCATTCTGCTTTGTGATGGCTTCTTTATGCTGGGCTGTATATCAGTCCCATGCAGAGCAAACCTCTTAACATCCCTTTTGCTGTTCTGGACCAGGAGGCAATGAGCCATGTGTTTTTTAGATGGTCATACGAAGATGCAATCTATTTTAAGGGCAATCCTGTTGCCAGGAATAATATGTGGGACTTCTGATTTGAATGGTGGATTATGTGACGATGTAAATGCCTGAAATGGATATTTTAAAAAATATTTTTTACTGACTTCATGCTTAACAGATTAACACCTCTGATGCAGTTACACTTAAAAGCAGCTTTGTATTTCTGTCTGGTATTTTTGAATGATGTCACTGGGGACATCTAGGCAAACACCACAACTTTGGCTGCAAGCCCCGAATGAGCAAAAAGTAGGTGTAAATTAGAACATTTAAGAGATGAACTGTAAGATGATGAAAAGACCACACCTAATGGATTTTATACAATCTATTTCCAACTTCAACGCAAATATTTGTATTTCATGTCCAGTGTTCTGCATAATGTGACCCAATACATTGACCTCTGCCATTTTAATTGACACCCCCCCCCATGTCAGAGTTGATAAGTGAATGGATTTTCCTTCAGTCATGTAATAAGCATATGTCTCAGATCTAGCCTACTATAGTGACGCATGTAAAACCCACTTAAAAATATCAAGGCAGGTATCTGGGTATTCTTCCATTTGCCTACAGGTTGATGGGAGAATAGATTGTTTTAATACCTCAGTTATTTATTTTCTTGGTACAGACACATCTGTAAAAACGATCAGTATCAGAAATGTTCCTCAGAAGAATCGCTGGGGCTGTCAGTATCTTGGGTAGCTTAATCATCAGATTCATTTGGTTTACTAAGTTTAAAGGTATAAATTTATTCTAGAATGCCTTTACATTTTTTTTAAATTTTACTGTTTAGTGGATTGCTTTTTCAAGTATTTCAGTTTGTAAACAATTTCACAGTATTTGGATTTGCACAAAAGCAAGGATGAAAAGGCCTAGAAGGATGTTTTCTTTAAAATATCTTTAATGGCTATACTTTCTTTTCTTTATCTAGATACAAAAATGGTGGCGCATACGCTCTTCAGGTGGATTCTAAAAGGGCTTATTGTGTCTTTTCTGCTCAAAACTACTCTTTCCCTAAACCCAGATGATCCAAATGTTTGTAGTCATTGGGAAAGGTAATGTATAACAAGCCAATTACTTTTTTTTGACTAGCTGTTTCAGATTCTTTCATTTAAAATGCAAAATAAGAGCCATGATTTGCTAAATACCCCTGTGCCTCACGAAGGAAAATGGATTTGCATGATGGAAATAGCACTTCTGAGTGCCTTTGAGGATTTGGATCATCCCAGAGAACTGTTTCTAAAGCTAGAGCTATAGACCACATACCCTGTGTTACCCAGTTGCTCAGCTGTACTTTGGAAAGCTTCTCCATAGTTTCAGTTAGAGGGCTGCCCAGGTGCATTTTCATTTATCACAGAAAGACCTAGAGAAATGGTGACCTTGTTCTGTCTTGCTTTTTTTCTGGTTGTTGTCAAGCAAGACTATTAGAGATCTCGACTGAGTTTTAAGCCCTTCCTGCTGCAACATGGAGGCTCATTCTTTATGTCCTGAACTTTGTAGCTGTATCTGCCAAATTCGTGTCAGCATCAAAGAGTATCTGTATGAAAGCACTGAGAATTAAAGGCCCTGGTAATTCTGTTCTCTCTATTGTTACAGTGTCCTAGTCCTAAAAGTGGATCTGTGCAGGACACTTCTTGTGAGGACATAGAAACCCACTAGCTTTGATTGGGTTCACATTCATGCAGGGTCTGTTTGCAGAGGCTAAAGTTCCTGTACTCCTAAGTTTAACTTGCTAAATTTCCAGTTCTGTTCTGTGGTTTAGTTGCACACAAATATGAATTACTGTACAGTTTAGCAAAATAAACCCCTTTACAAGAGCAAAAATGGAATCATACTTTAATGGCACTACATTTGGATTCTGAAATTAAACGTTTGTAGGTAATGCATCTGCAAAGAACCGACCACGCAGGAATAGGTTTTTGCAGTCTGTGTTGTGAGGTGAAGTGCATTCAGAGCACAGGAATAAAATATTGATTTTGTCTGAAGAAAGTCAGCAACCTAGAGACCCAATCAAGGAGAAACAAAAATTAAATACCAAAATTGATTGGTTGTACTGACCAAGATGACTTTGTTACTTAGATGTTAATAAATCAAAGGGAAAAGATTGTTAGGGCAATTGCTGGATAACAAACAGGATCAGAAAATAATAACCAAGATTTGTGAGCGTTACAGTTCTACATTAATAATGAGCGATGTAAATATTTTACGTTTTGGCATTCATAGAAGTAAAAACATTATTGTCAAACCCAGCAAATTCTGATAGAGGAGAAAAGCAACGTCTGGTAGAATCTGGGCTTGTCTAGAAAAGGTATGACAAGCAGGGCAGTAATAGTCCCATCTTCGATTTCAAGCCAATCAGACCCTCCAAGCAGATATTTTGGTTTTCCCTTATGGGTGCAATCTCACAGGACTTAATCACCTCAGCAGTCCCATTGATGAGAAGGAAATCACTTGGGTGGTTAAGACAATCAATATAATGAATGACTTGGAGGATCTAATTCCTGGGTCTTGACCCTGCCTAGAATGATTTCAGTATCATTCTCCAAAGATATTGTAGATCTGATAAAGCAGAGCTGGTTTCCAGATCAGAACCTAAGATTATGAGTCTCTCAAGCAGTGCACACACTTACTGTAGGTCCGTACAATGTTCTAAAATGGCTGAGACAAACAAGTTAATGAGATTTGTGATCCTGTGTCATCTGAGAGGCACAGACACTTTCAATATAATCATAGTGATTAATATAGTACCTGTTGCATGAGTAAGTAGTGTTTTGGAAAGGAGATTACTGAATGCTTAGTGTTGTTTGAGCTCTCGTATTTCTAATCAATTTGCCCGGTTTTTGTTTATATCCAATCATTTGTACAAAGGGGGTAATCCCATACTTACTGTACGTCAAAGTGTTCTGAATCCTAGATACCAGCCAACTCCTGTTTCAGTATTCAGATAGTTCTGAGGCTATTTCTGCTACAAATCAAAAGGATTAAATTTGTGCAGCAGCAGAATACGCTCTTCAAACTTTTACAAATGATTCTATTTAATTGGTGCACCCAGTATTTGAAGTAATGATGCTGCTTCATCATAAAATGAAGTGTGAGCATCCCATCATGCTGGCAAAATGCAGCAGTGCTAAGTTAATATGAGCTCTTATTAGCGTTGTGGAATACAAGCAAAAAATTAACAGTCCTAGGCAGGAAGGCAACTGAGACATTTTAAAAACATGGTGCTTTCCTCTCTTTTAAAATTTCCACTATCAAGTCAACCAGATACCCTTTTCACCTTCTAACGTACCATGAATTTTTGTAACATTTGTTTGTTTTCCAGAAGGGAATGGTTTATTACTGAGACTGAAATCTCTATGCCTAGTTCAGTTATGGAACCCAAGTTAGAAGCATTTCCAAAATTTTCAGAAAGAGCTGCGATTGAAGGGAAGCCCTGTTCCAGTTTTCAATAAGGCCCAAAGTTCCTAAGATTATTGATTTAGTTATTTTTCATACTGGAGTTAGATGAGTTGCATATACAGTGAACTGAAGCTTTTGATGTTGTAACAAACAGCCTTTCACTTTCTTTCTTTGTCTACTCCTAGCTACGCTGTGACAGTACAGGAATCTTATGCTCATCCTTTTGATCAGATCTATTATACAAGATGTACTGACATACTGAACTGGTTCAAGTGCACTAGACATAGGTAAGAACTGATCTCCAGAAATTTTAGTTTTATTTTACCTTTTCATCTCCTCACGTACCTTTTGTTTGTACAAGCGTTTGTGGTGCTTCAATACAAATATGTATGGAAAGATGTATTAGTGCAATAGCCAGGGTGTTGGGCATTCTAGGACATTGATTGAAGCGCAGAGATTTTTGCATGAAATTTGAGTGAGATCAATGGCAGTCAGTGTCTTGTGGGGCCATTCAGGAGTATGTGTCCTTACCATTCACCCCATCACGTGACTGGAAGTGTTTATTAAATGACCAAACACGACCAACTATCTTTTCCAAATGATCGGTGCATGTCCAGGTTTACGGTAGGAAGTCCCTGCAGCTTCTAGATCTTGAAGAATCAGGCACTTGAGGGTTAGTGATAGTTATAAATGGATCCATATTTGAAATACTGCACCCAAATCTGTACTGAAAATCGGGTGAAATGAGGATGGGTCCATTTCTAGCACTGAAGGAAAGCTGGTACCAAAGAGTTAATTTTTCCCAGGCTGCAAGATATAGCTGTTGTATTCATCCTGATTCCAGGTAGAAAAGTATCCTAATAGACATCCACTAATATTTGCTATCTTTCAATGGAGTTTTAGCAAGCTAATTGGTAACTTAACTTTCATGCATTCAGTAGCAAAGAGGTTGTTCAGCACCATCCCAGTCTGACTGTGGGGTTTTGCTTTTTAGCTTCTGTGTTACAATGTATGGAATTGAACAGAGAAACAGAGCTTTCTGGACTATTGCATAGATTGGAATGCAGCAGAGTAAATTCGATCAACTTATCTAACATGAGGGACAATAGATTTTGTTCAATTTAGGTAATTTCAAATAAACAAACATGAATAAAGCTGTTCTGAAGTGTTCATTGTTAATTGTTCTTTGTTAAATGTTCCTTTTCTAATGTGGTATCCTTGCTAATGCTATGAAAAAGTCTAGAAAAGCCACAGAATGCTTAACACCCTTTAGTTTCTGTGCACTACAGATTCTGGCAGGGAAAACATGCTTTAAATACTGATCTGGGACTATAATGTCATTTTGCAAGGCATTAATGCCTTGGAAGGGTTAGCAAGTAGGAAGAGATCACTTGAGGTTAACTTCACATTTTGTGTATCTGGAGCAGTTTCCGTTGTGGTATTTTCTTGCATAGCATGCTGTCACAGTGGTCTCCCTGGAAGATTCTGTTCATTCCATTGATGATAGCTGACCTTGCTGATATGCAGAAATGAATCATTTATTCTTCAAGAAACTCCTTGCCCTTGCTTTAAGACTGGGGGAATGTTTTAAGATAGCAGTACTAGGAAGGGCCGTGGTAATTGACTGTCATGAGTACTGTGTTTATAAAACAAGTTATATTTCAAGTTTCAAAACAAGAATTGATTTTTTTTTATTGTGGCTTTTAATATGAAAATCTTTCATGCATTTTAAAGTAATTATTGAATGCTATCCTTACTATAATTTAACACAAATATAATTCCAACACTAGGCATTGATTTTCAATATTGTCAAATGGCTTTCTGTCTTGTGATTTAGAATAAGTTATAAAACAGCATATCGAAGAGGACTGAGAACTATGTATCGGCGAAGATCTCAGTGCTGCCCTGGATATTACGAAAGTGGAAACTACTGCATACGTATGTACAGAGCTTTGATTCAGATGTGAGAACTGAGAGTAATTTTTGGAGGAGTTGTAGACAAAGATGTATTGCAGTAGTAGTATTAAAGGCTGATTTTCAGAGCTGCCTAGAACTAGAACCTTTAAGTCCCACTGTTTTCAGTCAGAATTGCAGATGCAGAACATTTCAGGCCATTTCAGATATACGCATTCCAAGCACCTAAGTAAAAATTTTGCTGAAATTACTGGGGAGGAAGTTAATCAAGTTCCTGAGTGCTTTCTTGAATCAGACCATCCTCTGGGGAGTAATTTATGCAAGTACGCTCTAAGGTTACAGAATTAGGGAAACTGAGAACACTCTTAGGAATGAACTGTTATAGATAGTTTGAGTAGCAGTGTAAAGTTTCTGTCTCTTAACATTGCAAGTCCTTACTCCAGAAAGGAATAGTTAAAAACTCATTGTGTTTCACGTGGTTCCTGTCAATAATTTTGCT
>Ga0181612_150446_pt1 | contig 19970 bp, 7 predicted proteins | sample HoacroProtozoa21_FD_119630 | JGI IMG/M metagenome (GOLD analysis project Ga0181612, IMG submission 119630) | Hoatzin crop microbial communities from Cojedes, Venezuel. Combined Assembly of Gp0051906, Gp0051904, Gp0051908 | reverse complement strand
GCCCCTTGTCCTGTCACTGGGCACCACTGAAAAGAGCTTGTCCCCATCCTCCTGACACCCACCCTTCAGATATTTGTAGGCATTTATAAGGTCCCCTCGCAGCCTTCTCTTCTTCAGGCTGAACAAGCCCAGTTCCCTCAACCTCTCCTCTACAACTACAGATTTCAAGTTACACGGGCAAACAAAAACGACAAGCAGGTTTTAAAGCATATTCAACCTACTGAGGCTATTCCTAGAAAAGATTCATCTACTAACACTGATCCAAAAGGACTGTCAAAATTCACTCACCACATTTTTTTACTTGCTTTGGAGAAAGGCCAAAGTGCACATATTTCTGTAGCTTAGGAAGAATATCAGTATTGTTTCTATTTGCACATGACGTTGCTATTCAGAACATATTTTGAGAGGTATTATTTTAAGTTTATTTGAAGTTTGCCTGATACGTTATGAATATATTAGAATTTGAAATAGTGTTTAACACTTAAATAAACTAGTAAGAAAAGTCTAATATGGTAGAAGAACCTATGTCTCAGTTTCAAATCACACTGAGACACAAATGTTTCAGTCCACTAACATTTAGTACCTTACAAACCCTCCTTTCACTCTTTAAAGTGTAATATAATTTTGATAATCTAGACTTCAGTGAAAACTAAAAAAAGCAACCCTCTTTTCTTTATTATTTATTGTTTCAAGTATACTTTAAGCAAGAATAAAGGTATATAGACAAACTTTCCTCTTCTAACAGCTGAGTGGCTCTGCTGAGAATCCAAATTTAGTGCAGAAATCCCTCACTCCCAAGAAAATGAAAGCGAAATCAGGCTTTTGGGCTTTTACAGTCCATTCCATACAGGCAGTTGATTTTGCAAACTTGTTTCAGTTACTGCTGACAGGCTGGTACATCTGTGTGTGCACTTGAGAACAGAACAAATTCTGCTTCACTTTCAATGGAAAGACACAACTTTAACTTACCAGGAGCCTGGTGCACTCACTCAGACTGGTTACCACTGCTGAGCCCGACAGCTAACTAGTCCCTGCTAAATCCAGTCTGCCTCCCAGTGACGCTAACCATGTTTTATGGTGCCTGGGGAAGTGGAAGCCTGTAATTGCTGGTGCTCAGATTCCTGGCTGAAAGCAAGGGCAGCTGGAGCATCATGGGAGCTACAGGACTGTGGGACTCAAGGAGAGCCCTGAGAAGTGACCTAGGCTTTCCAAATACGAAAGTGAGACTTAATAAATCATATAGATAAAGTGATCTCTCATTATGCAATTACGAGTGAGTCTATTTTCTTTTGAGGTGATTAACATGCACTCATCTTCCAGTTTTGACATTCCATAAATATTATTCGTTTTGTGATTGTTTCTTTTCAACTTCAAAGGAGAGTTACACAGCTCATTACCAAGCAATAAAGACTACTTTTGTTGACACTCCTGGAAACCTCTAATCACAAGAGTCAGTGGAGGCTTACAACTGAATAAACAGTTAAGAAAACTGGAAAAAAATTGTTACACAAGAGATACCGTCTGATGAAAAATGTGATGCCCAGCCATTTACTCATGTCTTACATGAAGCATCTATTTACAAAGGAAACAGTGATGGAATGTAGAAGTGAATGAATTGTTTGGGTACATTCATCAACACAGCAGCATTGTACTGAACAGTCTTGAAAAAAAAGTACAAAAAAGAGACATCCTTTGAGTTTTTTACAAATCTATATTTTCCTACTCTGTGAGCTGTTGATTTTACTGTCATGGTGAACCACATTTTTTCATATCTTTAGTCCTGGCCTTGAGGAACAGATATGGCATTTAGCTTCAACAACAAAGGTTTATTTTAATGGCACAGGTAACTTAAGAAATATTTCCTGACAACTAGTTGGTGTTACATTGTGAAGTACCAGCATCTTGTTCCTCACTCAAGGAGGAAAATAATAATTTATTTTATGCTAAAAAAATCCTTACAGAAAACAGAAACCCCTTTAGGGAAAATCAGAAACCAAGCCTCTAAAAGACTGTATTTTCCGCAAGATTGGCCATATTCTGATCACTGATGATTTTTATCATGCTTATTTTATTGTCTCCTCATGCTTGAACTATCTTTCTTTCAGAGGAAAGTCCAAGAGGGTCACCTCTTCTCTGGTATATTCATTGCTATCAGACTTGATTGTAAAACTGTTCCATCTGATCAACCAAAAGACTACACTGGTTTCCTAGAGGGCTTTAAGTCAGTAAAGTTCAGTTACTGTAACAAAACTTTGTCTTGTTGTTGAGTAAATCATGTTCATTCCTCCTTTTCAGCTCCTCCTTCTTCTATTTTCATGCAAGCAAAAGAGTTCTAAAAATCCCAAAAGAAACATTAAAGGGATGAATGTTGCTGGTATGCATTATCTACAGTCATGCAAGACAGACCAGTCTGACCTGCAGCTGGGTTTTTTTTCTGCTGGGGAGCAGGAGCAATGTCCTACAAAGGAGGTCATACCTAGCAAAGAATGAGATGGGACGCAGGAAAACTGAACTAAAATCAGTTGAGATGTGCTTCACTATAAGATAGGGTCATACAAAACAGTAGTTTAGACAGGCTACACAATATGCTAGATGCCACATTAACACAGTGATTGCTATTTGTACTGCTAGAACAAAGGTATTTCTGTGCAGAAAATCATGCAATATTGCCAAAGCCACTGTTGATTTCTGGTGTCCAGCTTGAGTGATCCCAAATTATTCCCATTTCCAGGAGGCAAAAGAACAATCCTACGATAGAAAAGCTTCTTAGCAGAGGCTCTAGTTAGGTACTGAAAAGCCAAGGCAGCTCAAGCCATTAGGCATTACTTGTCCTTCCTGCACCACCAACATAAAAACACCAGCTGAGGCTGTACCCCAGGGCACACCAGCACACTGCGGCATCCTGGTCTGGGTAGGAAGAACAGAGAGATGTGGCCTGGAAAACTTCAAAGGGAGAACTGTCTCTCGGCGCATCCTATTCTCTTACCGTGTTTTTAGCCAGAAAGAGAATACATCTGTTGCTCCACACTTTTAAGTGTTCTTTCTGCACTCACTAGGCCTGTATTGTTATGGGATTATAGCTCTGCTGGCCCTTTAAACAGGGCACACAAAAAAAGGCAGTGTATTCATGCTCTTCCCATACAAAAGCACACACGACACAGGGGTCAGGGACAAAGTGCCTTGGAAAATTGTTAGCTGCTTTTGGAATGACAGTATAAACAATGTTTAATTTTTTTTTCCCTATTATTTGTTCAACTGTGTGCGGTATCAGCAGGTCTCTGACATATATTGATTAGTGCTATTAACATTACTTTCCCATTCAATGAGGTAACACTGTTAGGAGCAAAGTGCTTTTACACAAACAAAATAGTAATTTCAGCCGAGGAGAGTCTGGAAAGCTCTGTAAATGGGAAAAAACTAAAATATCTCCTAGTTTACCTGTAACAACACCAAATTTGATGGACAAATCTATCAAAGGCAAATTTTTCACTGCTGATGTGGAAGAAATGTTAGCATTTCCAATACACAGACCTGGTTAAACATCCTGCAGAAGAAGCATGCCTGAATAACAGTAATGTGTCTTCAGCTTCTTGGGAGACAGCAGGTGCAGTCGGAAAATTCAAAACTGAGGGACTGGCAGCATGCATGTACACACAGAAATTAAAAAATCACACCACTTTGTCCATCAGGTCGAAACAGCTACTTATCCGTATTGCACAGTGTAACTCAGGTGAACAAAGAAGTGCAGGTTGAGCACTGATGGGAAATAGTAAGTACAGTCTTTGCTGGCTGGGAATAGAACGCAAGATTGGAGTATGTTTAAACAGGGCAGCTCTTTGGGAGCCTATTTCCCAGTCTCTGTCTTTCAGGAGTGTGCCTGGGAGTTCAGGTACCTGTGGGTGTTACATGGTGCTCTACACACAACCAGAAGAACTGTTTGGCTTTCTCTGGGAATCTACATCTGTCTTCTGAGGACCAGAAGTAATCTGCAGCAATAAGAAGTCTGCAGCCATGAGGAGCACACCTTTCTGCAGCAAACTGAACAGCACAGCTGGTGCAGAGACCAGCATGGGGCCCAAAGACAGCAAAGCAAGTTCAACAGCACCACTGGGATAGTGTTGCAGGTACTAAGCAGCACAGCCCCCTGAATTTGAGAACCAGGGTTTATTAGCATGATCTTACTTCTGAAGTGATGTGGCAAAACTGGCTGGGTGCGTGGTAGGTTAACGTTCCTGACTGCACAGGGTAGAAATACCAAACAGTGGTCCAAGCTGAAACCTCAGCTCTGTGGAGTCAATGGCTAAAAGACTGATTTAGCAGCTTGAGGTGCTCTGCAAAATAGACTGTCCATTCATTTGTAATTTTGCTTCCTAGTTTGCTGATAAGTTGCCAGAAAGTGGTCATCTTATCTATTCTTAATGAATACTTCAATATGCAGTAATGTTAAAACTCTCCTTTCCTTGTGCTGCCAGAACTTTCCATCACATATGAGGAAACAAACTGAAGATGTGCAATCCCAAAACACTTTGGTGCTCAGTGCAAACATTTTACAGTATCCAAAATATGACTGAGGTTTATGTATTTTACATGAATGTTTTTGTAATACACACGGGTATAAACGTTCAAATATTAGTATTCTGAATGTTAATTTTCTGACCCAGCCAACATCTTTCATGCATGTGTGAACAGACATAAGCAAAGATTAATGCTTAAACAGTTTACAGCACCATTTGAAATCCAGTTAAGCAATTCCTATTTTTAAAGCATGATGGGACCATCACCTGTGTCTAAACTGGCATTCTGAATAACACAATACACAACCAGTAATTTATTGAGTATAGGAAATTATTCAGCTCACTTTCTGAATAAACTTTACATAGTCCATTACCTTATGATTTAAGTAGAAAATATGTTTTAAAAAGACATCCAAGGTCAGTGCTGGTGTTGGAAATCAAAGGGGAAATTAATCTAAATAATCATTTAAATAAATAATTTCCCTCTTTGGTTTCCAAATTCATTCACTTCAAAAATGAAAGCATAAACTCTACTTTAAAAAACGTAGAAATCCTCATGGTGTATTTTTTGTTATTTATTACCTAATATTGACTTACAGCATTGGATGTGTGCCACAGCAAAGATGTTAAAAGTGTCAGAGCTCAATTTCCCACAGCAGGGTTTGCTGATGTTATTTTTGTCATCTTTGCAGGTAGGCACTGAAAAATGTCACTGGCCTTGCAAATGGTACACAAAGAAGGTGGCTTTGAGTCCTGCTCTCACAATCAAAGAGGTCATCAAAAGGAACAGACCTATGCACCTACACTCTGCTTCATGATACCAGTTGCACAGGAGTTTGAAATGCATAAATATCCATCACACTACTGGACCAAAAACATTTGTGGTGCTTACAGATGCAAATGCTGTCGAAGCTGCAGATCGATTAGTTGGCAAGTGAAATAGCAGTGGAGAAGAATACAACGAATGCTACAACACATTTCAGGGAAGGTGCTCAATGGATATAACATATATCCTTAGAAAGAGTAGAGGACTGATACAGGTAACATTATCAAAAAACCATAAAGCCAAGTATGGACAATGAGGACCTGTGCTGATCCAGCCATCCTATGGGCAGCCTGCCCTGGCAAGATCTCTACAGAAACTGAACTAACATCACTTACAGGATGCTTACAGAATAAGACTCTTTGTCCACCTTCAGATAAATCCCATCTCCTCTCATGGTACAGCACCACCTTTCTACAAGAACAACAAACATGCTATTAGAGTTTTGACCATGAGAATCCACGTATTTAGCCTCTCAAGTCAGGATTTTGTAGTCATTTATTCCTAAATTAGTGGCAAGTCTCACTAAACTACATACCCCATATCAGCCTCTTATGAGAAAACTCTTTTTCCAGCAAATACAAAAACAATACAAGATTTTCGATTTACTGACAGCGAGCAGAACAAATAAGCAACACATCCTTCAGTGAATTATATTTATTCAGTATATCTGGACTTTGCAACAACACAGGCAGTTAAATTGCACAGAAGAATAATCATGATGATGTACTATAGTTTCAGTTAGATATACATCTAGTGATCATGCTTAAAAATAGGTCTTGATAGGAAAACCTTCTGTCCAGCATGTCAGGAAATAAGGAAGGCCACTGTGTCTGTATAAAGTTCTATCATGTGACAATAGAGTATACATCAGTTGAAGATTTGTATACCTCTCTACATTGTCATCATGCACCCTACACAGAAACCATGTGATTAAAGCAACTGAATGTAATCTATCACTAAGCAAACAAGAAAAAAATGCAAAAAATACCGGATGTAAACATCACATGATTTTAATTTGTTTGCCTGGTAAACATGCGGCCAAATTCTTGCCTTCAATGCGCTGCTTCACCACCATTTACCTCATCCGATTTAAATAGTATGGTAGCTTTAATGTAAATTTAACCACCCGAACTCAGAATGTTACATCAGAGCCGTACATCACCCAAGCTTGTGCAACTGTAATAGAAGTCAATGGGTTCAAAGGGAACATTTAGAGTTTGGTTCCATGCCGTCAAAAAGCTAAACAGTCAATTATATGACTGAAGGAAAAAAACCCAATAGCCCTTGTTAACACAGCTTGTGTTATCTTTGACACAGTTTAAAAGTACACCTTGGGATCATTTAGGTTTTTCTTGAACATTTAAAATCTATTTCAAACGCATTTTAAATTTTAAAAAAGCATTTAAAAAATTTTAAAAGCATTTTAAAATTATGGATTTGCCACTTCACCTTTTAGGTAATCATAAAACTTTGTTGAACTATGCTTCAAAAGAAGACACTTAGACAGATGTTAGAGTATTTTCAGAGGAACATTATTATAAGTAAATACATCAAACATGAACATCTGCAGTGACAGATTGCAGAAAACTGTTATCCCTCCTGAACGACTGAAACACTCTTTTTAATAACAGACTGTACCCCACATATTTTATTTGATTGAAGGTTTTTAACTTCTTGAAAATTTAATTTCTTCAGGAAAATTTATTTTATATCTCTGAGCAAGACTGAAAAATATTTTTCTTCAGCTACATCATACAGGACTAGTAACACAATGCTTACAGTTTGGTCTTAAATTCTTGGAAGTATTTACTTGCTATTTAAAGTACATTTAATTTAGTACTTAATTTGATTGATTTAGTAGAAAAGCATTAATCTAATGTCCAAAAGCTGAAACTATACAAATAAAAATTAGGAAAAGGGCACATTTTTAACATTAACTTTAATTAACCGTGCAAATGAGTTACCAGCATAACTACTGATTCCTCCTTGCTGAGGTGTTCAAGATTAAACTTCTTTCTGTAAGGGATATTTCAATTATCCATAAATTATTGGTTCAAAGTTTAACTACATAAACTATAAAAGTTCCCATTAGATGGTTGGGTCAGATTATGTAACAGACTGTTCTTAGTTTACCCCTGTCCCACTAACACAATCTCTTAAAATAAAGTCCATCTCACCAAAAAGAGAGATACATCCCTTTTGTCCTGTGGTCTTGTAGTTTTACTCATTCGCTTCAGAATCTGCTGTATTGCTTCACACCTGTGAATCACAACTGTATCATGGAGACAGCACTTACTCAGAACTTACTGAACATATCACCTGCACATCAGCTGAACTCTTAATCTCACTAAAAATCTTTGTTTGTGGACCATTTCCAGATTTCACTGAACGTTAACAGGAATGGGTCAGTTCATGGCATGGTAAAGGTTTATACTGTTCCTTACATAGTCAAGGTGAGTAAGAATTTTAAATATTGGGGACATATAAACGCAGGGCTTAATTTCCACCCCCCTCCACACTTTCAGGTTGTTATGCTCTTATGCCTTCAGATAGTCAAGTATTTATTTTTTAGACCATTGGAGTATGCTAAACACTAGGCATTCTGGAAACGTAACTCAGTCTGTTCTCCTTAAAAAAAAAAAAAGACATGTTAAGCATTAAGGAATGCAATTCAACAGTCATCTTCTGTTTTGCTGAGTTCAGGCATTTCTGGTTTCTCTCTGCAGTACAATTGCAGATACTCATTTTAAAGCTGCTGCCGCTTTAAGTGAGACTTTTAAAACCAGGCAGGTATATACAGTAGGCACCTTAGCAAAAATGTGCTAAAAGCACCCAGGTTCTCAGTTGATGTGTTTCTAATTTGATGTTGCAACTTAATTTGCATTGCAAATTTTCCAGTGCTGTGTATGGTCTTCTTGGGAGCGTGTGATAACGTACACATCTTCACTGGTGTATCCCATTAGAGTAAAGTGTACCTTGGCTTTCTCCTCACATAACTGATACAGCACTTAACCAGATATCAGTAGAAGACAAGAATACCATAATCAATAGTTACAAGAAGCTTTTTTTTTAAAAAAAAAAATATCTGTCAATATGATACTGTGCAAGACCCTCCTACAGTAGGGAATCCCCAGCTAAGGCAACATTGCAGACCTTTCATCCTGTCATCATGTCTAAAGAACTGCCTTCAAGTTGAGAAAACAGCTTCAAAAGCACTTCATGAGACTAAAGAGTAAAAGATGCTTGAGGATCTAGTCTATTAGTTATTTTATTAATATGGCAGAAAACACCCTCACATACACAGGTAAAAAACTACATGTTAAAATATAGCATTGCCTCAGAAATAGCACAGGGTTACATGAAACGTCACCAGATGGCACTATTAACATAGTCTTCAAGTTCTTTTAATCATGTAAGTAAGTTTTCAGCCTTAAAGAAAGCATACCTATTTTTGTTGTTGTTGTTGTTTTGGTTGTGAGGTACACGGAAGAAATCAATGGAGACAGCAGACTCTTGCTACAGACTGGGGAACAGAGTCCCTCCCAGAGAACTAAGCAGTAGCAGAGACAGACTATGACCCCTGCGTGCACATCTTGCACTGTTTACATCTCATTCAAGGGAGTTGCGCTCGCAAGACTTCCCTGAGTTTACTGAGGACCACAGACCTCTTTTCTAAGTCTTTCCATGGGGAAGACTGCTGTCTTCTGAGGCATGGTCTGTTGCCAAGGAGCAGCTGTGACAGCAGGGTTGAACTACCAAGTATGTCAATGCAGCTGTAATGTCATTGCTTTTGCCCATATGAATAAAACCTCAGACTTTCCTACCTCGTCTCCTAGGAGAGACACCATTCTTTTCAGTCTGAATATAAAATTCTAACAGTGACAGAGAGGAAGGTGTACACCAAAAACTCATCTAATTTTACTCAACTTCTGCAGTCATGTGAGGTGTCCAGTAAACCCTCCCTGAAAGTGACATAACCTGGTGCTGCCACTCAGTGTACAGGCAATTCATGCACTTTAAAACTCTGAAAGAGATTCTGAAAATGATACATCCTGTTCTTTGACTCATTTGCATAATAAGTCCTAAACTGTTCTGTTTACGCAGATGGAAAATTATAGAGCTAAACACGCTCAACTGAATGGTGTAATGACAATATTTCAGAGAACTCAGATTTTTGTCTTAACCAATGTTTGTTCTGTTTTAGTATTTCATAACCCTCAGTCAGAAACACTGAACAGGAAAACATCAATGAATTTCCTGCAAACACAGTCAGATACTTCTCCTTGCCTCTTAAAACACCTTTGCATAGTGCACTGCTCAGAAAGATACTCCTGAGATATCAAGTTTTGAAAAGAAGTTTTAAATCCAGACTGCTACATACAGTAATGAAGATGTTCCAAATCTCTGTGGAACACCAGCCACCAGTCTGCAGAAAACTATCATGCAGAGATATCAGGTTACCACCTCTGACTGGGGGTTATTCCACGTGCTTCAGTTTTATTACAGAAATCCCAAATCTTCTGACAATCCTTTCAAAGAATGTGCTGTGGAGTATAATGAATAACTCTTTGCATTAGAAAGATTCACAGGACTTTGATCAGTGTCCCAGGAAGCATCAGGTCACAATGAACTGTACAAGCTGATTAGGGTCTACCATCATCAGTCTATGTGTAAGCACTGCTGTTGTCAATTGCCAAGTCAACCATAACAACATACACTCAGTAATAACCATTCATATATGATGTGCTAACTAGGAGTTTAGCTACTTAATTTGTATTGAAGTAATTGTGAGCTTTTCATCTACCAATCTAATTCCACAGAAAATTAAATCAAGTCATAGTATCTTGATAAAAGAAACAGTAATGCATGTTAGTGGTTCATTTTGTTGCTGGTTTCATGAGGGAAGCTCAGAATTCACACCTCAAACTAGCTGGAAAAATTTCTGTATTTTAAAAATCTGAGTTAACAGCCACATGCATTTTAAGTTAAAGGACACAATACTTCTATTTTGTAAACTTTCTTTTCTATTCCACAGTCATGAGTTTAATTACTGAGAATTAATTAAACAGATGGAATATTAAAAAAGCCTGAACCTACCCATCTTCTCTTTCTCTATCCATTAAAATGGTTCAATATTTTTATTATATTTGTTCTTGCACCTCCAACATGTTACTGTATGCATGACACTGAGAATACACAAACCTGTGCAAACAGTCCTGAGAAACAGGTAAAGGACATGTCCTGTAGAGTTCCTTCTCTCTCCCTGGACTAGGCACTTAACAGATTGCAAACCACTGCAGCAAAGCACGATTCTCAGGCATACTGAGAAAGTGAGGCCAAGGTGGAAGCTATGCTTTGTCAGTAAACCTAGGAGCCTCTCAAGAAGTTCTTTGTCAGCATTTTATCTGCTCCAGCCAGACAATCAATTACATGATGCCACATGGCAAGGTCACTTTTTTAAATAGGAATCATCCAACCTAAACAAAATAATCAAGATACAGCTGGCCACAGTTGTGCTCCCATAAGTCAATATTCCAGGAGATGAAGAGCAAGCCTGTGAAGCTGACAAGAGTGGCCTGGAACAACCAGGACACAGCTCGTAGGATACAGTCCCTAGGATACAGTAGAGATACTCATTCACTGCTCAGTCCTAATTCCCGCTTGCCCTGCAACTGCCTTCATCTGCATTGGATAGGAATCACTGGTCTTTACTTATCTGTTCTAGTTACTGCTTTTTAATGATTTGCCCATGGTCTGCTTAGGTTTCCATTCCAGCCCAAATCCAAATTTGCAGCAATGGCTCCTCAGATTGATGGTTTCAGCTACTGTATGCCAGATGCTCTTCACAAGGTTTTTGAAACAGTACATTTCTTGGCTTCTTTGATCTGGACCATAACTTAACCTGATCATAATACCCATGTCTACCCTTGACCGTTGCCTAGGTCTGACCACTAGAACTGACTATGTCTATTGCCAACAGAGATTTCCCAGACACTGCAGTTGTTTTAACTTTAGGGACAATATGAAAGTTCCACTTGTTTGTTTTTTTTCTTTCGACTGCAAAAATGCACTTTTCTCATCTTCCTCTACTCAAAACCACCTGAGTTTATTCTGCTCAAATCTGAATAAACACTAAGACTATAAGCATAAATGAGAAATATTGTTGATGTATCTATTTGGGAATGCATGAAAAAAGATTCTGTTTCTTCCTGTATTCTGTCTTCCTCTGTATTCTGACTTTTTTTTATTAGATCCATCTGATGTTTGCGTAGATAAGCACCACTGCAAAAGACCTTTGAAGCGCAAAATAAAGCCAACTGCATTACAGAAGCACATGGCAGTCTGATGTATAAGATATGTGCATGTGTGTTTGGTAAAACACAGTTTAAAATGAAACAGAGACCGCTAAAAATGGGAGCTGCCTCTCACTGCAAACACAATTCTTATGTGGGTCACATCCTCCAGCTGCAGAAAGATCTAAGATTTTGGAGCAGCAACACATGCAATGATACATGCCCTGACATAATTATAATAAGGTTGTTTTCAACACATGGAAACTTCTGGGCCAGAAGAGTGCAGGCTGCTTATGCGTTTCGTTAAGAACTGGACTTTTAACCTGATGGCTGGACATTATCCCATTATCCATTATCTTTTTTTTTTTTTTTTCCTTTTTTTTCCCCTGTGGAGCACTTAGATCTATTTAATCCTCCAGTGTTTGCAATGGACAAGTCACTCTGTTGTTAATAGATGCCTTTCCTTTAGGGTACCAGACATCTCACACTTCCCACCGCTGTTACACAACATTTCAACTGGGATAACAGAGGCCTGTTCATTCCTAAACTGTTTAAAATCAAACAATTAAAAACTGCAGCCCTTCAGGTGGCTCAGTCCTGTTGCAAGTCAAAGGCTTTTGAACTTCAGCTGCAGCTGACTGGAGCCAAGGAACACTGTCTTCACTCAGTATCTTACTGCAAAGAGCTAAGCATCGCATGGTATGCAGCTCAGAGACTTCAGATTGTTCATTTACCTAACTGTGAATTCCTATTTGTGAGTCAGAACTGTTCAGCTTGAAAGCCACTGTAATTAAGCTGACATGCCATTCAGTGACCTTGGCATAATCCTAATGAGATCTAAGTCACAGAAAAGAATTACTGGAAAAACAGAGGTACGGTTCAAACAAAGGAGAAAGTACTAACATTTTCCGTGAGCAAGATCAATGTACTTCACAGCAGAGAAACATAATAAACTGCTTTATCAGCTAAGTCTCTTTATCCATCACAGAAAGTGGCTTGTACCTGGATAGTACATCTGGCAACACAATCAGGTAAACAAATTATTGTAGGAGATTAATTGACTGCAAATTAAGGCCTTTACTGCATTTCTTTCAACAGACAAAACACAATGCAGGCATGCTTTTCAAAAAAGTCAGCAACCAATACTGTCAGATGAATTTTGTAGTTACTGTTGTACACTGGCAGGTAAGGAAAAGCCACTTATCCATGCTGCTGTCATTGCCATTGATGGTCTCCTTCCCAAAGTGAGAAGTCAGTTTTGTTCTCTACTTGGACCCACAGAGGTCCCTTCCAACCCCTACCATTCTGTGATTCTGTGAGTCTGTGATTGAGCGGTTATCAGCCCTTGAAACACAGTTATTTTCTTCTACTTACAACTAAATGAAAAACGGATTTTAAAAGAAGGCTACCATTTGACAGGTTTGTACAGCAGCACTGAAAAAGCTTCCAGGTTTAAAAATGCTTTTATATAAGTGATGGCAGGTTTTATACTAAAAAAGGAAAATATATGTTTAATATGTTAATTAAACAAAGAGTTGTTAAGCAGATACTCTGAGATTAGTATAAAAAACTAATGACATTGTTAAGCAATAACAGCCATTTTTATTAGAAGAAGTCAAATCACAGGACAGTATATGCTGTTCTGTTATTTTGGCCTTATTTCAAATGTACAAATCCAGTTGCCAGTTGAAATTTCAACACAAGTTTAGCAAGATGAAAGTCTTGTTTACAGCTCTAGCACAGTCAGCTTTAGTTATTCTTAGAAGGTATGGTGATACTTGGGACCTGATTTCTGTTCAAGTATTTCTGAATCATCCAAGTTTCTCAAAAGAAATCTGTTATTTCTGTGAAAGAGTCCGTGTCTAGCAACTTGGCTATTTGTAGTGCCCTAAACCTGTGTTACTTTTACCTCTAGCAATCTAATGTTCTGCCATCCATATGCCAGATGGTGTAATTCCTCAAACAGATGATAGAAAAACTTGTGATTCTCCTCAACACGTGAGTATTCTGAAACATCACCACTTAAACGAAAGGGCAGCCACACTAAGGCTAACATATTTTTATTACCACTAACCAAGAAGACCATATACTTGTCAAGTAGCCAAGACTGAGATATTTTGTTTGCTGTTCTAACAGGCAGCAAATGAAGCCAGTCTGTTTTACACAAGAGATTTTTTTTATGAAGAGATATTTATAACAAACAAAAACAGAGCTTTCTGAAATTGCAGTTCTCAAAAATGAGAATGTCTGTTTACATACACCTTATGAAGCAAAACTAAGCAAAACAGGCTTTAAACAGCTTCTTTACAATAAGCATGTGATACATAACTAGCTCCAGATTCTAACACATGCACTTGTGGGGAAAGCACAAGAGGCTAAACTTCACATTTCCTGGGATGGACCCCCTTGTGAGACAGGGGCATGGGCTACATCCTGTACTACATCCAACGAGATTCAGGACACATCTCATTAACTTCTCTTGAATAATGAAATAATGGCATGATAAAATTCATCTGATCACCAATAAGTTGTTCCAAGTGCTAATGACATTTTCCCCAGGGGGCCACATTCAAGGACAGTCAGGTATGCCACTGGGAAGTGTTCATCGACCTACAAAAAACACAGCAGAAACGTCCTGGGTATCTTTGGTGCAAGGACAGTGACAAAGCTCTCTGCTGCTTCCCTAACTCTTCCATCTCATTTCTCACCTCAGCTGCAAAGCTCTTACCCATGATCAACAGTTGATTTATAGCAAGGTTCAGTTTTTGCACCACAGGAACCAATCTATAAATTCAATAGATGCAAGAGAATTTTACAAGGTCTTGATTAGCTAAGAATAACTACCACTTTTTAACAGGTGTTTTTTTCTAGCAATTATAAGATGCTCCAGAATTTTCCTGTCAAAAAATGGGGATAATCTACAAAAATTGTCAAACATTTTAAAAATCAGGCTTATCGAAAACCACCCAGGAGGTTTTACGATACTGACAGTTCCTTCTCATATGCTGCCAGCAGGTATACTTGCAAGCCATCAAGATACTAACACTTTGCCAGTTACCACCTATCTATTGAACTGTAGTATACCATATGCATATAACCAGTCTATTCCAAATGCAAAATAAAATACATGTCTGACCTCAGAAGCAGTAGTAGACTAAGTGTTCAGATATTATGAATTATTATGGCTTTGCAGGTGGCCAGTAACATCGAAAGCTCTGGTAATACAATAATTTGAAATTTAACCCCATATCCATAGATTAGCTCATCTTCTGACACTATGAAATGTTGTATGTAATTATATAGGCAAATGAAGAAAACAACAGTATTATTTCCTAACTTGAGAAACTGCTCATCAGCTCTTCATATCAACCACTCAGGGAAACTTAGATGACTAAATGTTGCTAGCAGCTTTGCCTGACCAGAACCAGAAGACAGAACCTCAGAACAGAGCATTTTATCTTACACCGCAGGTTAATATAGATAAAAATACTCAAAGAACATAAATAAATAAAACAAATAAATAAATAAATACAACACCAACTCACTGTGCCTGCCCCTTACCCAGGACATATGTGTTTCATTTACTGTTTTAGCTTTCCCAAAGCATATGTGTGTTTTCTACGCAGGTCGAATACTTCAGAGCTTGCTGTGCAAATTTAAGTAACATGTTTAAATTCTTTTCTTCAACTGCATTTGTTTTTGAAGTGGTGACTATTTGGGGAGGAAGGTGTTATGGCAATGACACAATGTTTTATCAGATCATGACCTTGAAAAATTTAAATACTGCAAATTTATAGGATAGACAATTATTTTTCTGGGACTCAAGTCAAAACATTTTTCTTTGTAAAGATTTTAATCAACTTAAAAAGAAAAGTCTATCTGTTAATAAATTAGGTCCACGGTTCACTAAGAGAAATTACATTTTGTGTAAACTTTCAACTTCAGAAGGAAAAACACGCAGTTTCTGGAAAATCTGATGAAGCAAGCCAAAATACTGAACGACTCCATGCAAAGAACCCTAAGTACTATTCAAACATCGGAAGAGTTCAAGCTATTTAATTCAGCTTACTCTTACCATACACAGGGATTAAAAAGAGTAGTTATTAAAAAAAAAAAAAAGCCTTTCAATGACAGTGAAAACTCGCAGAATACATAGCACTACAGGGTATACATACCAAACCAACAGATAGTAGTGAGTCAGATTCTAAAAAATTGACTGAACATTTTTTGTATCTTCCTCAGTGTCACTCTAGAGATAAAACAGAACAACTCAGTTTGTGATTTTCTTCAGAACTTAAAAAAAATGACCTTGTTGTTTGTATGGCTCACGTCACTAGTCCACAGAAGGAGGCTCTCAGGAACACTCAGATTGTACCTACACGGTCTTACCTGTGTAAGAAGTGTAAGAAGCGTAAGAAATGAGCTAACTCTGCCTAAACTCTGAGCTTGCTGGCTACATGCCAGAATAGATCCAAATACCACATATCGACGATTAGTGTTGAGGACAGCTCCCACTGCACAGAATTTCTCAAGGATTTTGAAGAGAAATATTCACTACTAATACAAAATGGACTGAATCCTGTCTATAAAGTTGAAAATTGGAAGAAAAAATGCAGATTGAAAGTATGCATAAAACAATAACTGGTATGTTGCCCTCATCACACATGACGTAAAGCCTGTTAGCCTGATTTTCTCCTCTTCCTTGTGATAGCATGTCAAAGTCCTACTATGCAGCCTTCCTCCCCATCCTCCAGAGAAACAAGCAGTAGCAGCAAGAAACACCCCATGCAGGCAGCAGGCTGTTTAAGAAGACACACCACAGCCTCTGTTTCCAGTCTCTGCCACAAGCATAGACTGTTACAGAAATGTCCTTCACCTGTACACCCCTGTGCTAGACACGGACATGCTCTCTGTATCCACACTTGAGACATGATTCCCTCATTACATCTAAAAGGGAACATGCAGATGCCTCACCCTGCTGCAACCTTGCCTTGAGTGCTCTGAGCCATTAAATGCCTCATGCTTCCCAGTTATGTGACATATTATTGAAGGAAAAAATAGTATCTCAAGATAAGGCCTAAAAGACAAATAAGCTGTTAGCTTTTCTCATTTTCTGCGAATATAAATAGCACACAGTTTTGTCTCACTCTCCTTTCTTTATGAAGACTGCATTTTAACCGCAATAGCTTCTCGTAGTTATTCAACCTTACCAAAGAAGTTCACTTGCATCTTTTTTTCCTTTTCAAAAAATCCTAACATCTTTGAGCTAAAATTGCATCAAAACTTCAAAGTCATGGAAATCTCCAGAGACTGGATGAACACAGTCCTTCCTATAAGCAATCAAGAATTCTCCTTGTTTGTCTCACTTTAGTTTTCTCTGCCTCCCTCAGGTTCAGAGGGTGGCCAGGTACGCCGTTTCCTTGCTGGCCAGCTACCACTTTTGCTTGATGGTAACAGAGGGTCTGTCACACCAGCAAAATACAGCACAAACTAGAAGGATACTAACATTTTAGCCTCAGTTTATCTGCAAAAACCCATGGTGACGGGTTCAGTGACCCATCTCTTCTTACATAATGGAAAAAAATAAAAGTATCCAGATACCAGTACAATAAAAGAAGTGTAAGAACTAAAGTTAGTAAACAGAACCTGCTATGATGAGTTCATTTTTGCTGTCTTCTAAGCCTTGCAAAGACTATCTGCAACATATGACCACTATGCATCTTGTACCTATCAGTACAAGCATAAAAGAAATTTAAAAATTAACTACAAAGCTTTTCACTGTGGGTGGCTAAATGATGAGAAAAGATGAGTATCCAAAGAGGCCATCATCATTTTCCAAAGTGTGCGATGATACAGACTCAGTATTCCAGATTAGCACTGCATTCAGGGCCCCTTCAGCAGCTCCTGACAACCAGAAGCAGAAGTAGCAGACCTCTGTCTTCAGAGGAAATGTCAGCTCTCACAAATACGCAAGGCAGACTTTTGAGAACCTGATCATAATTAAAGCAGATCAACAATCTTGCAGATGGCTTGCTTTTAATTTGGAACCAAATTTTCCACTGATTCACCGAAATGCCACATTCCCAGCCCAGGCTTCACAGAGATTCATTTAACTGAGTTTAACAGTCCGAATTTAACTGGTCATATGCCATACATTTTCAATCACTCTGCCTGCACAGCTATCAATTATAATGATTTCTACAGTATTTGCTCAATTTGTATGTCTCTTTCCTTGACAAGTTATGTGATAATGGACCTGCTGAGGACCTGCTGAAGCATAGGAAGTTCCGTCTGAACATGAGGAAGAACTTCTTCACCCTGAGGGTGATAAAGCACTGGAACAGGCTGCCCAGGGAGGTGGTGGAGTCTCCTTCTCTGGAGATAGTCAAGACCTGCCTGGACAAGGTCCTGTGCAGCCTGCTGTAGGTGACCCTGCTTCTGCAGGGGGGTTGGACTAGATGACCCACAGAGGTCCCTTCCAACCCTGAACATTCTGTGATCTGTGATTCTGTGATTCTGTAATCCATGTTTCATAGAAGGCTAATCCCTTTGTTTTAAAAATTTGCAAAAGCTTTGCTGCCAGCGCGAAAGAAAAAAAAAGGGGGTAAAGTCTTAGCATGCAATAGCAAACAGTGCCTTGTAAAGTCTGTTGTTCACTGGGACTGCAGGAATCTGTGCCTGGTGCCAGGTGCTGTGATTTTGTAAAGGAAGTGAGAAAGCTCTCAGCGGCACAGGAGCCACTGGTTGTCCCCATTTCGCTGTTTCCCCAGCAGACAGCAATGACACTTGGTGAAAGATCATTTTGTTTCTGTGTCATAACACCAGCAGAATGACCACTCTCACGTCAGACGTATTTATCCTGGCAATGAAATGTCCCTCTCAGAAAGAGGGATTTCAAGCACAGGCATGCTGCAGCAAGGTGCCTACTTCTCCAGTGGCCAAGCTGTGTTTTAACTCCAAACACCTGTTTTCCTTAAGGAAAGCTGAAACAGGTTTTGCCTCTGCAAATTGACAAAATGCCAACCATGAAGGCTTATAAAGCCAGGAGGATGGGACTTCCACTGCTTGCAGTTTTTTTCCAAGAGACTCCAGCAGCCACAGACACGAACCATTAATCCTGAAAAAATGAATTTGGCTAAAAGAAGGAAGCATCCAAATTCCTATCCCACCATAAGTTTCCAGACATCTCTGTCTGAAAGTCAGATGCCCATGATCAGAAATGTGAATTATGGACCTAGCATGACACAAGGTGAGAAAAGATTACCAGTTTCAGCAATGCCTACCCTTCACCCAGTCACCATCCGTTCATTTCTTTTTCCAGCACAGAGTCTTAAATCCTTCTGCCTTGAAAGGTCTTGAGGTTTTAACTGTACTTATATAGTTTAATTGTACTTCCAGGTCTTATGGCTGACAAAATGCTGATACCAGCAGGTTGCCAAAAGTAGTCCATTTCAGCTGACAGTACCCCTCCGAGGCAGCTCCCTGCTGGCCCCAAGCCCAAGATGAGGAGAGCCCTCGCCCTGTCCCTGTGTGCTGTCGGCTTTCACCCATTGCCTGCAGAGCTGCAAAGCCCTGCGCTGGTGCCTGTGGGTGTCTGTGCAGAGCAAATGCACTGCAGCTGCCGGAAAGCACTAGGGTTCACCTTTGTGTAGAGGTCTATCTGAGGAGGAGGTGAACGGAACTCAAGAAGTGCTTTTTTCTTTCTATTTTGATGGTAAAAATTTCAGTGACTAGGCCATGTATAGATAGGAAGAAACCCACCCTGCTCTCCTTTCCTTGCAAGGGAATAGTGTTGGGAGAATGGAGACTTAATTGCATGTTGAACCCTCATTAACTCTGTGACCTATTCAACTTATCTAGGAGGGAAAAATCACATGCCTTTCCAACATACTTCTTTGTGGCTACACTCTTAAGAGTAACCTGGGTGAGAAGATAAACAAGAAATTACCTTGTATATTGTCTAGTCGTATATCTTGTGTGTTGTACTATCTGTGTATTCCTAGATATGATATTTAGATAGCATTTTGGCCTTCCTGTCTGCCTTCAGGAGGAATGTGAGAGGAGGAGGTGCTCTGCAGTGTAGGGGTATGCTATAATGGGTCACACCAGCCAGCAGGAGAAAAAGCTGAAACCTGTGTGCTTCCCTGGTTGCTCCTATGGATCTGCCCATTTTGACCATGCAGCCCTGAGAGTCACTGATGGTCCCTACAGCATGGAACCACCACAAATGTTTGGTGACCCTACCATCTAGCCATACCCCCACCTCCCCAACACTTGCTTTGGAGAGGAGCATGCTTTGGAGAAGAGCCCATAGCAGTAGAGCCGTCTGCAGCCGGG
>Ga0181612_121910_pt1 | contig 19970 bp, 9 predicted proteins | sample HoacroProtozoa21_FD_119630 | JGI IMG/M metagenome (GOLD analysis project Ga0181612, IMG submission 119630) | Hoatzin crop microbial communities from Cojedes, Venezuel. Combined Assembly of Gp0051906, Gp0051904, Gp0051908 | reverse complement strand
GATTTGTCTGAGACCTGGGGTATGGAGATGGAATACGTGAGGTGATGGGAAAAAGATGAGATAACCCAAACTGCTCTGTTTGCCTCCCCCCTCCCCATCCTCTCTTCCCCAGGCATTTCCTACTTTCCTTTTTTTTTCCCCTCATGGCTAGGTTTATTTGGGTTTCTGGGGAAAGCAGGTGTTAAGGGACAGAACAGCACAGGGAGTGGGTCTGAGCTTTTAGTGTCTTGGAATTGCCACCACAGATGCCTGATTATTTTTTCTGTTCTCTGAGAGTATAAGCTCCAGGAATTGAAATATAGTGTTCTGCACTCAAGAATTATTCCATAGAAAATGTGAGGGAGCCTATAATTAAACACTTGTGCATAGATAGCAGTATTAGAAAAATAAATTTGGTGCCTGTCTCTCCAAAAATGGTTGAAAACAGTAAATCATGTATAGAATAGATAATCACAGATATAACAAACTGTAGCTGCATCTGCTGATTATTTTCTCCTCAGCCTCTTGTGTACAATTAAGAATTCAGATGTAACAGCTGGGAATGATTTTCAAATGTTGATCTGAAGCAGAAAGTTCTATTCAGAAACTTTCAGCAGTTCTTTTATCTTCCTCGTTCATTATTTTTTCTGGAATAGGTTAAAAAAAGATAGTACTTGACCTGCTCTGCACGGAGATAGAAAAGAGATCATTATAAACTCAGATATGGATTTGTGCTTAATGATCCATATTCTTATGTGGTGGAGTTCAATGGCAGGCAGGCTGAATATCTGTCAACAGGCTAAAGTTTCTTTGGTCAAGGAACTCTGTTAATATTTTATTTTCTTATTTCAACAGGGAGACATTTTTTAAAGGTTTCTTGGTGATAGTTGTGGCGAAGAAGCTGAAGCATAAAGCTCAAAGTGAATGCCTGTCAAATTAGAGTTGATACACAAGTGAAAAATGGAGGGTAGATATTAATGCAATCACACATCATTATATACACTGATTAGTATGGAGTTCTATGTATAAATATATCAATATGCTGAATGGATAGATCTGTGTGGACCATGTCTACATATAAAGTTCCCACGGAAAGGTCTCAGGTCTGTCACCATGCTCCACATGCATGTGAATTCAAAGCATTTGGCATTGAAGGTGTCAAAAGCAGCTGTTCCAGCTTTAGGACTGAGAGTTTATGTGTTTCTGTTTTGTCAGTGTTTCTGTATTCTGCTAGTAAAAACCCTGTCTTTAGTGGGTCAACAAGCAGGTACCGGATCTATTATCTGCGTATGTATGCACGTACTTACACGCTTTCCTTACGATATCCTTCCAGATACTTAGAGATCTTTGCTTAGTCTAGTAAAGTGAATTGTGCATCTTTGTTGATGTGGTAGAGGATCATTGTGATGAACCTGGTTAATTAATTAGTCCCTCTAGAAATGGGGAAAGAAGAATTGTATTTTTGGTAGAGGTGTGTCCTAGCAGGGGGCACTTAGGGCATGGGTACTGCAGGAGTAAATACCGGTAAGTCTATGCTCATTACACACCTACACTACTGGTGTACATTTTACCTCCAAATATTTTCTCCTCTGTTATATGTTCTTTCAGTTTGGGGCATTTCCAGTTTCTTTGCAGTGAAACAACAGATTTTTATTTTTTAACAGACTTTGAAGTCTTACCATATTGTTTGCAGATCAGGTCCAGGAAACAGTCTGATTGCCCTACACAGTTTGAGATTGAGATTAGAAAATGTGTCATGTTTTGCATTTTTGAAAGATAACCAGCCAAAGAACCATTATTCTTTAGAGCCAATATTCTCCTATTTATCTTTGGCCGTATTGTCATGGTTTAACCCCAGCCAGCAACTGAGCAGCACACAGCTGCTCGCCTACTCTCTATGCCTGCCGGTGGGATGGAGGAGAGACTTGGAAGGGTACAACTGAGAAAATTCGTGAGTTGAGATAAGAACACTTTAGTAATTTAATTAAAATAACAATAATAAGAAGAACAACACTACATTTTAATGAAAAGGATAATAACAAAAAGAGACAGAAATAAAACCCAAGAAGAACAAGTGATGCAAATGAAAAACAACTGCTCACCACCAACCAACTGATGCCCAGCCTGTCCCCGAGCAGCAGCCCCCAGTCAGCTTTCCCCCTAGTTTATAGGCTGAGTGTGATGCCATACGGCACGGAATATCCCTCTGCTGAGGTGGGGTCAGCTGTCCCGGCTGTGTCCCCTCCCAGCTTCGTGTGCACCCCCGGCCTCCTCACTGGTGGGACAGTGTGAGGAGCTGAAAAGGCCTTGACTCTGTGTGAGCACTGCTGAGCCACAACTCAAACATCAGTGTGTTGTCAACGTTATTCTCATCCTAAATCCAAAACACAGCACTGTACTAGCTACTAGGAAGAAAAATAACTCTATCCCAGCCTAAACCAGGACACTTTTTGTGTGGTTGGTTGGTTGGTGTTTTTTTATTTTATTTTATTACAGCAGTATGCCAGAACTAAGCTGTTTTCTTTTTTTTTTTTTTCCCCCTGCTATTTTTAAGGGACAGAATTATGCCCCCTTCTCTAAGTTGGTCTTGTACTCATGGTATCTAGTCTGAAGAGTTTACTTCCCTGCTGTTCAAGTTAGAGAGTTTTCTTCCAGCAGCCTTTGTGTTTTGGTTTTTTTTAATGACAGAGACATAACAATTTTTTACGTAATTTTACTAGCTGAACACAAAGAATATAAGAACTGTTTCAATATTAATTGAAATACCCAGCATTCCAGAAAATTTGCACAGAATGGAGGAGATCACCTCCAGTTACTTTTTCAGGCTGGTCACACTAATTATCAACTTGTCTAGTAATTATGGGAAGTTTTGCTCATGATAGCCTGTGATATTTACTGGGGTTTCAGCTGGAAGAAAACAGTAAAATCAGCTGGGAGAGGGAGGGAGTTTGCAGATGGTACAAGATGGGGAAATAGTCAACAATCAGAAGGTTCTTAGTACAAAATGATCTGTATTAACTGATGAACTCGACTCAAAGCGACAATGCAATTTTCAGTGCAGCCAGGTGTCAAGGCGTACATCCAGGAGCAAAGAACATGGGCCACGCAAGGTGCTGAAGACTCGGGCCTGCAAAGCACTGACTGCAGAAGAAATTGGGAGCTTTTATTAGATGCTCAAGCAGTCCTGACTTCCCGATATGGCTTGGAGGAGGAAAGCCTGCATGGCGTTGGGGCTTGTAGGAGCAGGGGACACTTGAGTAACGCTAGGAAGACTATGCTACTTACCCAACTGGAATTGAAGGAATTACTCAAGAAAGATTTTTTTCTAGCTTTTCCCAGTTCAAAAAGAGTGTTCCAAAATGGTGAAGACCCAGAAAAGCCTTCTAGTGAATAGCCTGAGGGGATTATTCATCAAAGTAAGCAGGAGTTCCCAACTTTAGTCAAGATCCAAACAGCTGGTAGTCAAGACAAGATACATGCTGTCTGGAATGTGTGTTTTTACATGAGGAACACTATCTACTGGAATAGCTAGCTAAGGGTTGCGAGGAGTTCTCTTTCTTTTTCTTTTTTAAATCAAGGTGACTTTTTTTTCGTAAGGTGTGCTTTATTCTAACAGAAATTAATTTGGATTAGCCCCATGGCGTGGGTTCAGACTAGTGGGTTCCTCTTAACGTAATCTTGGTTTGTGTGTTTTAATTTTCAGGAAGAACGTGAGCATTTCGAATTTTCACCTTTTGAAATAATTAAAAAAATTTTAATAGCAGTTTCTGGGATACTAGATTTTCTGCTTTTCTGTCATGCTTGGAGATGAAAACCTTCCAATAGTAGGGCAGCAGACTGGAGAAACAGTCTTATGAACAAAGAACTGTTGAATCCTTTGAATTAAAATAAAAGCAGTGTTACTCTCCACCCTGATCAATAGAAGGGGCTGTTTGAGCCATAGGGTTTTTATGTTTCTTTTTTGTTTACAGATTTACAATGAGAATTTTCAGAAGCTGTCTTCAGGTCTTCCTTCAGAGCACAGTTGCAGTGTATTTGTCAGATATATATTGGAGAAGAGGGAGCATGGAAAAAAAGATAGCAGTGATGATGGTTTTCAAATAATACGTTTTTATACAGCAGGAAGAAAGTGATTACTGAAAGGTTAGCCCAGATTATTATTCATGAGTTTTCTGAGCTTTTAAACAAATTGTTGTGCAAATGTTCATAACCTCATCATTTTCTCTCTCTCACAAGGTGTTCAGATCCCTACATGTGCGATACATCAAGTGTACTTCCAAAAATAGGCATGTTGTTTGTGCTTGCAATTCTAGATGATCTTGTTAAGGCAACTGCGTCCCTGCGAGGAGTTATCTGTGGGCTGTGGGGATCCTTTTTCACGCAATTCTTCTTACAGCTGGGAGCTGCTACTGTGCTGCAGAACAACCCTCTCCTTTTTGGGCACAGTGCTTTGGTTTCAAAGCCAAATGCAATTAAGTCATCCTGATTAGATCATTAGAGCCTTGAGTGAAATCTGCTCGGTAACATGCCTGAACTTTCGCTGTGGTTCCAAACAAATAATTTTTTGGTATTTGACTTTGCTTTGAAATGTGGAGTGCTCTTTGCCCGAAGGGGTGTCTGGTTTTGTATAAACATGGGAGGTTTCAGACCATTTGAGGGACACAGTACCGAGTAATTCAGTTGTGCTTAAGATCTGAAGTATTTCAGCAATATTATTAACAGAGTGTTCTGTATCTGCTTTATCTTTTGAAAATTTTACGAATCAGGGGGCCTTCTCACAAACATGTCTGGTGGAGCTCGCCAGGCAGAACTAGCTGCGATCACTCCATCCTGTATAACTGCTATATGTGACCCCATGTACATTCAGCACTGGGCATAAAGTTTTTAAGGGCATCTCCCTCCCCAGACGCCTTGTTCCTGTGGTACACCATATGCCGTCAGAGTGGTGACTGAGCATTGCAAACCATTGAACATTGGATATTGAATATTCTCGGTGTGAAAGCTGGCATGGGGGCATTGTTTACCAGCAAAGGTGAATCCTTAGAGGAAAATAGGAATTTTCCTTGAAAATCAGGGTCACTTTCACATTCTGGGTGCCACTGAGCTCTTTCCTGTGGCAAGCCTCTCCCCTTACCGCAGTGGTCTATGGACAGCCACCAGATGCATGTGGCATTTTTACTTTGTGTGTCTTCACAGTATCGTAGGGGTAAGGCATTGTCCTGAGGATCACCAGCTGAAGAAAATAAAGGGAGGAGTATGAAGGTATGCCTGGACAAGGTCCTGTGCAGCCTGCTGTAGGTGACCCTGCTTCAGCAGGAGGGTTGGACTATATGACCCACAGAGGTCCCTTCCAACCCCTACTATTCTGTGATTCTGTGATTCTGTAATGAATGATGAAAATACAGATATAAAACTGTGAAGACAAAATACACAGAAGAAATCCCCTAAACATCTGACACCACCAGCCATGCCTCCACCTACCTGAAAGTAGTTGGATCGTTTCTTGTGAACACTCTGACTTTGGTTTTGTTTGTTTGTTTTCAATGCTAGCAATGGAGAGAGATTTATTGTGGTATTAATTACTACTGAACATGAGTTAGGCTAGCAGAATTTGACTGCGTGACAATATTTGAGAGCCAAAACATGTCTCTGTTTGGTTCATGTACATTGTTGTTACTACCTAGTCTTCGGTTTAGTAAATAGTAAGCAGTTGTTTTTTTCTTCTCTAAGATCTGAATATTTTTTGGCAGATTGGGCCGGTCTTGTTTGGTCTTGGGTAAGGCAAGCAGTTACAGCTGAAGTGTAAATAGTATGATGAGATCTAAGTGCTTTATTTAGCAAGTTTGTCAGAAACAAAACAGCCACTGAAAATTCAAAGTAAAGGCTGGTAATAGTCCACATTATTTCTTTTATTCCCCCAGCATCAAACTAATAATTGATATTTAACATCATTTTGGTGAGTCTTGTCAGAAGCCAGACTGTTAAAGCTACTTATTTTCAGAGTTCCAAGCTTTTGTTTGCCGTTATAGAAATAAGACATCAGTGCTTTAGATTTTACATCAGCTCTGTGCCACTGAATTCAACTGTATGAAAAGCTGACTTTTTCCTTCCAGCAAAATATGTACTTCACAGCAAGCATTTTTGTGTGCTTTTCTGAACCACTCCAGTTAACATAAGAAAATCAAGAAAGGAACGATAGCCTGAAACATAGTTGGCAAACATTTTATGTTTTAATACTGAAATGTGTTTCTTTTGCCAGTAAGTTTACTAAAATTCCATTTTTAAACTACAGTACCTTAAGAAAGCTGTAGTACTTGCTAGGGAGGTCATATTTATTAACCAGAAGATCGTAAGTGGAAAAGAGATGAAGCATGGCCTGTTGCTTTAGAAATTATTCTTTGAATTGGCCAGTTTTCAACTGTAAGAGGGCCTAGAAGGATTTTATCCCATTTCTGCCTCCTAGGTTTTTTTTTTCCCAATAGCGCACTGATGAAAGGTTTCTTGTGAGGCTTCTATTTTTTCCAGTAGACAGAGGAAATCTAAATTGCCTCTGGGCGTTTTCTTAGTTTTAATGAGTTAGGCCTGGTCAAGAAAGAATACACACAAAATGGAGAGGTACGATTTGGAAATGTGTTTTGCTGGTAATACAGGATGTTGTGAAACAGCAGATTCAGGCATTAGGAATGCGGCACTTTGAGGTGGTAGGTTGTGACTGTACTTGCAGCAATTTGCATAGCATTTTCTGCAGGTCTTTATCAGTTAGCTTTTATTACTATTTCATTTCCCATGATAAAGAAGTGGAAGACCCCCTTACGGCAAAGAAAATAGTCTTTGCAAATTATGCTGCTCAAACGAAGCGTAGCCCTCCCAGATCCCACTCTTCTATACCCACCGTATTTTTAAGTTTACACAGTTACTGGTTTTCCCTTCTTTGTGCTGCCATAACTTTTGACTGTGGAAGAGATGCACTTTATCTTACCCAAAACGAGTTGATACTTAGAAGAATTTCTCAAGTGCTGTAATACATTGTGATCGCACTTTAAAAATGCTATGTTATTATTCCTTTTAGCCAAAAAGACAAATACTAAAACCACTCTGGAAATACCAATAATTCGTAAGGCATATGTGAAAGCTAGATATGGTCTGTCAGATGTTCCTAGCTATAGCCCATGGGTGGTTTGTGGCAGTCTAGAGAGAGAGACCTGGCTCTTTGCATGTGACTGGCTTTTCTTTTTGCACGTGAATTAAATGAAGCTAAATCTAGTCCGTATATTGCCATATAGTATTTTCCCATATAAGCAATTGCAATATTTGATGCAAGCATCGCATGCAAATACAGTTGAGGAGGTGCCATCACAGGGGCCATGACTGGAGGAGCTGCTGTGCGGTGGGCCAGAGGTCCTGGTTTCTTTTGATGATCAGCCCTGCACCAACATGAATCAAGTAGCTTGAAAGCTAGCAAAAATTGCTGCTTTGAGATTTGCCTACGGATTTAAACATGTGCAGCTCTATAGGTGACACTCAGCAGGTGAAGGGTGTGTGGCTGCCCAGTGTGGGGCAATTTAGGAATGCTCCGTACCGTACCCACCTTAACTTATCTGAGCCATAACATGGCTTTTACGACCTTGGCTTCAAGGAGCTGAGGGTGTTCAAAAGTGGCTGATAGCTACTTGCCTTCGTCATCCCCACAGCCAAAATCAGGCGTATCCCATCTACTGTGTCATCCAGAGTTTGAGAGCTTGGAAAAGTGGTTCGTTCACCTTGTGAAGGTTAACGTTTGGTAGGGTTTTCTTGTTTGTTTGTTTGCTTGCTTGCTTGCTTGGGGTATACATTTGACAAAGTAACAGGAGTTTGCAAACTGTTTTACCTGTTATTTGGACCACGTTAACACACCTTTCTCAGTTCTCACGCAATATATACTGTAGCTGGTGTTGCAGACCTTAATAAGCTGGTATCTATCGTTGATCCTCAGAAGAAAGTTTTCAAAGGGTAAGTACTGTTTTGTGTCCCCCCTCTTATTTAAATGCTATCTAATAAGGATTCATTCTAGACCGTACATTATCATTATTTGTATAGTATTTACTAAGGCATAAAGAGAGAATTGCCTGCTTTCAGAACAGTTTTTGTTCACGTTTCCATTACAGGACGTGCAGGCTCTATTAACTAGATTGAAAGGGTTCATGATGGGAGAGGGTCTTTTCATATTAGCATTGTCTACAAATTGCTTTTAAAGATATCTATGGTTTTTTGTACTGTTAGGCCACATATTTTAGGCCAAACATATTTTTTTCGTTTTCATTTGCTTTTCAGGCAGGAAAAAAGATGAATGTCTAGCTAATTTAGAAACATACTTTTCTGGGTGTTCTTCACTTGTGTTTTTTTTCTCCATATTATTCAACTGTCTGTCTTTCATTCCTCTTGGTAGAACAATTTCAGTTTTCCTTCCACACAGAAGCTGTCTTTGTAATCTTCAACGTAAGCAATATTGCTGGAGAGTTCTATTTGCCCTTAGTCAAACCTTTCGTAAAGAAGGGTCTATCTTTTTAATGAAAAACAATTTTTGTAGAGTTTTAAAGCATTCATTTATAAATCATATAACCTGATAATGAATTAGCTCTGTGTCCTACAAACAAGAGGCCACAAGCATTTAACTTTCACACCTTTGAGTTCTGAAATTCAGCAAATGCTGTCCTAACAATTATTACCATTTAGAACCTAAAATTCCTCCATAACAATTTTCCTAAAAGCTTTCAATTTTCTGGACAGGCATCTGTAAATGAAATTTATAAAAAAGTAATAGATATTAGGAAGGAATGTAAACAGTTATTTATAAAATCAACAAACAGTCCTTCAGTTCATATCCAAAAGGAGTCATAGATTTGTTGAGTTACACCAGTGAATGGAAAGAGATAACTAGGTATTGCTGCTGCTGGGTCCTTTTGCTGTCCCCTACTTTATTCAGTTAGGACTCTGGCAGAAAGATATATGACATGAAGTTATTTGTTAATACCTTCAGAAATAATCAAATTATTGTTTCTTTTTAGAATTCAGTGTTCCTTCAGAAAAATGAAACATAAATTTATTTCTTTCAGCAGTGCTGTACAACTTACTCCCTTGCCTTATTGAATACTACCAAAATTACTAGTTGTTTGTTCAGTTCCTGAGATAAGCAGAACTGAAAGCTCAGTCAATGCATGTCAGAGCTGATATGATCATCCACTAGATTTTTTTTTTCCACTTGGCTTTCTTTTCTAAACCTTCAGTGAACTCCATTTAACATCTGCTTTCACAGAATTCTCCTTAGTCCACCTTCATTGTCAGATTGGGTTTTCTGTTTGATTTTTAGAAATAGAGAAATAATGATGCTTCTAGGAATTTCAAGAACTAGAGAAAATGACTGATGATGGGAACTAATTTAAGAGGGTTAAAGGTATATTAGGGTAACACAGCCAATGTGAATAGAAGTCTGGAGTATTTTAATGTCTTCATAAGAGCTTAGTATTCCCTTCTGAGTTACTCAGGTCAGAGTATCTCTTCAGTTTTGAATTACTTTTGCCCAGAACCTTCAAGATTAAAAAAAAAAAAAAAAAAAGTTCCTCGGTCTCTCTTCTGCAGCAATCTGCTGAAAGATCCTGTAGTATGGAATATCTGTCATACACCTATTACCTACAACATAAACCATCTTTGCATCGCCTTTCTGTGTGGATGGGAGTAAGAGCTGTTTTCTAGCTAGTCAATCTGGAGATTATTCCTGAGACCGACTACAGCTGTGCCGTCGGTTTATGTTGTGAACAGCACACTGAGTAGTAGAGCACTGCTGAGTATATCTCAGGGTCATCATCTCTCTCAATCAGAATTGATGCAAGTTGCAAGCAAGGAGATAATTTTTTAAGGACACTGAAGGGAAAAAATGTACATCTACAATGCACACTGAGATGCTGTAACCTGCAATGCACGGAATTTTCCTTACTAACAGTTACATCAGAGAATAGGAGGTCTTGGTGTTTGGAAATAGAGAACATGCATTTCACTGCTGTTTGGAGAATAAAGATGCATTGCTATCCAACAAAAATAGGCAAGTGAATGATGAGGAGCAAAGGCCAAAGAAAGAGAATGTGAGTATTGCTCCATGGCCAAAGTGGGAATCTTTTTCTAGTTCCCAAGATAACACCATGACAGCGCAGGCAAAAATTACCATAGAGTGTCTGTAGAGTCTGTCAATGCATTTATTTTCACAAGGTTAGCTGCCTTCACCCATGTTCAGACACACATAAGGAGGACCACTGCCTGTATGTTTTGCTTTATAACTTCATTTCCCAGAGTCACCTGTTGGAGAGTTAATTATTCTCAGAAGCTTCCTGAAAGAACAGTAGGTTAGAACCCATTCTTTCTTCACTTTGAATCTTTCAAATCCATTTGTAAGGGTTAGAGACACTAAAAGAGGAGTAACATGATAGGGATAAAATCCTGGCCCTCTTTGAATGCCTGTAGCAAAGCACATTCCACGAGCTTCTGCAGAGGCAGGATTCCTTTTGTGTGCATACCTCTAAATCATGAGGCACATGTGCTCGCATTTTCAGTAACCAGGCAAATGGATAATGCTCAAGTACAAACCAACATTATGTTCTGGCTACAGTATTTATTGGCTAGTGAAGACTGTGCCATGTAGTAAGAAAAGACCGAGACACAGCTTTTTCAAATATTTGTGTGTATCTTTTTTGTTTGAACAGATAACATTGTCTTTTGCTGAATTTAGGGGAGGAGAGGCACTGAGGAATAGGAGGTCATTGAATGTTCACGCAAGAGCAGAAGACACTGTGTACTGCTCGTCTGATTTTGTCTACTAAAAGTTACTTCATTGCAAAGTTTTAACCTTTTGATTTGGTAAATTTTCAGCAGTTCTAAGAATACTAAATGCATATGTGCTAAAAGAAGAGTACATCAACAAAGAGAAAATTGAAATGTACATACTATTTTCACTGCATCTCCGTCTGATATCCAGAAAATACATCTGTTGGCTCTTATGAGGCTTGCTTGCTCCTAATTTTTGACACTTTGTCATTTACGAGTGGTGCTAGCACTGTTAACTATAAAGAAAGCTTTTTGATGAACAAAGATGTTAAAAAGGAAGATCCCAGTGTGGGAAATGTTTAAACATTTGAAGAGAGGACACATACAACACAAAGAAACAAGATTTCTCTCTTTGTAGCATGTAAGAGTATGGAATTGCACATTCCTTTCTGCATGAATGTGTTATATCCCCTCCCCCAGCTTCTCCTCTGAAAAACCCTAAACTGTATTGCAAATTATTATCCACTGGCGCAGGGCCTGGACCCCTTACAAGTTGGAAACCATTTTATGTGCTGTAGATTCTTTTCAGTTTTAAAGCCCTTTGTTGGCTTGTGAACAATGGTGACATCAACTCTTGAAATCCAACTCTAACTCTGTTCCTTGCTCTGTAAGGCTTGTAAAGCCAGTAGCATCTGTCTGTTGTTTCCAAATGGGATATATTTGAACGGGCATTTCTGATGAATGAGCTGACATTATGGTTTTTTTATTATTGCGTTTTCATTGTATCCCTTAAATGTGAGTAGATAATTTTAAGAAGCAGATTTTGCAGTATGTAATAAAGCATATTGCAGTGAGGACATTTGAACTATATATATTATTTGAATATCTATATATATTTAAAAAACTGAAATTGAAAGTAATATGTAAATTTCCTTAGCAATAAAAACTTACAGTGTTGTTTTGCAATAGTGATATCAAGATAATTTTCCATAAGCTAATGGTGGCTGTTAATTAGCCCCTAGTATCATAGCAGTGATATCTGATTGTATCAAAACCAGGATTCACTCAGGACCTTGCAGAACCTCACTGTTTGTGTGTAGCGTTATATGTACTTAATATTTAGCTCAATAATATGAGATAACTGATATTATGAGATAATAAGACTGACTTATTCAGCTGGATTCCACTCTAATTACTCTGTATACTATTCAAGTGTAAGCTGGTATATGCTGCACAAAGGCATTTCTGAGCTCATATCTCTCTTGTAATTGTGTAGATGACAGGTATGTGTTTAAGAAAGGGTGGAAGGTAATAAATTCAGTTAATAATAAAGACAGGTAGGCTTTTTATGTTTGATATTGTAGTTCAAAGTTTTAGGAAAAAAATCTAGGAGACTGTGGTTAACAAAACCTCACTACTGTCCCGAGTCTTTGTGATCCTTACAAGAGGTTTAGAGCAAACTTAATGTGGTGTATAAATGTGATACTTTTCTGTAGCGGTTTCCCCTGCAGTGTGCTGGAAACTATTCGTGAGTTAATTGTTGCAGAAGCCTTGTAAGGTAGGTGGGTATTGTGAATTCTGTTGTGTCGGGTGGGCCAAGGACAGGAAAAGTGGTTTTGTAAGGACTGAAATGGGAACAAAAGCTTGATAACTCTTGGACTGTAGAAAGCTGTGACTGGACATCTTTGCCGGCCCACTTAAACAAGAAGTTTGGATTTATTTTTTTTTTTGAAAGATTCTGGATTTTCCCGAGGGAGAGAATTAGAGCCCCTTTGGAAGATTACTGCTTTATACAGTTTAAAGTGAATATAACCACGTTTATTCGCCCATTTGTCTGTGGTCAAAGGAATTCTGATTAATGAAAGTTTTCTAAGAACGCTTTAGTATATCAAGAAGTAATTGTTAAGAGAACCACTCACAAAGGAATAGAGTTGCCTGTACAGTTCTATATTGATTTGTCTTACCCAGATTACCCTCAATACCCTCTTTAAATTGTTTCTGCTCTACCACCTATTTTCTTAAAAGAAATTAGGCCTATTGAAGCACATAAATGAAGTAGTTTATGGTTTCTATAAGAGCTGAGCACAAAAGCAGGCTGCTGGGTGCCGTCACTGATCGTCCTGACGTGGGCAGGTGCTATACTGCACGAGATCTTTCCAGAAGTTGTCTCAGGCAGTAGTTAAAATGGTGATTCTTGACAGAGACCTGCAGTTCCCATCATTTGGAGTTGTGGGGTTTAAGTTGTTAGAAAACCTGTCCAGTAATGTCCTTTTGTCTTATGGAGGAACACAGCAGAAAGGTGGAACAAAATGTGTGCACAGCCACATTTTGGTTTATGCTGTCTTCTGAGTAACTACCATACAATTATTTTTTTTTTAGTTTGGAGGGGAGGAGCAAATCCTGTAACCCTAAAGTTTTGAATAGGAAATAATCCAAATTTTGATCACTTTGAGTAGCTTTTTTAAAGGTTTAGTTGGATGAGCTGATGACAGCCTAGAAAATACGGTACATTTAATCAGTAAGTGAAGGCCAAAATGAAGTGTAAAAGAAAGAACTTATGAAAGAAACACTACAATTAAATGTGAGCAATGGAATATGACAAGGCCATGCGTTTTTTCTGCATTTCAGAGGATGTTGTTCTCAGTAGACCCATCAGTTGTCATTGCATACACCATACTGTGCTTTTCAGTGATGGTTATTGTATGAATAACCAGGTCAGCCAGTTGTTTAAATAAAGGTGGAAGAAAAATACCACAGAAAAATGAGAGAGAAGAACAGCTATATTCTTTAAACATCATATTTTCTCTATTATTCTTACTTTTCAAAATACTGGAGACAGCTTATGAGAATCTTTTCCTTCTTAGGTTATCATTGTTTATTCCTTTATAAAGACTCATAATAGTTTTTTATTGTTTATCTTCAGCAATATATTGTGATTCCAAGAAGAGATGATAACGATAGGAGGAAAGGAATGAATAATAGGAGAAACAGACTATTGGAAAAAGATACAGTGTTTGTCTGATTGTCCCTATTTCTAACTGTGGGACAGATACAGAAAAATGGCAGACAATATTCTGGCCACTTAACTTAGTAAAGCTTAGTGTCTCCGTCCATATTTAAACTGCCAGAGATAACAGATATTACATGTCAGTGGCTGCAAAGCCCTAACAGAGCCACTAATTCAAAATTGCTCTGTTCCCTGCAAATTTTACCAGAATTAGTAGAAGGCATGGTGAGGCACCTCTTTGTAAGCTTGTACGCCTCATTAGGCATCTAACTTTGAGATCTTCAGCCAATGTTTTTTCACTTTTCCATGTCTGTACAATGTAGGCTTTTCACATACAGAATTTCGCATCACAGGAGAGTGATGCAGGTTCGGATTCACAGATTCAAGTCAGGTTCAGATTACCTTAGAGAAACTAGACCCAGCCGTCATTTTTTCTCCAGCCTGCGCCAACCAGTCTGGGTTTGCATGGTGCATTGCACAGTGATACTTAAGTACTGTAGCAGCGGACAGACAATTCATAAATACGGGAATAATTTCTTTTATTTATTTTCTTGATTACTTTTATGTGAAATGTGGAAAGCGAAGACTCGGATAAGCACTCACCACTATAGGTGTTAGGGCCCAAGAACAACCAGATTATCAGTTCATGCCTAACTTTATTCATGAAAATAATCTCATGGACTTCTTATATGATTATTCTTAATTATGTGTTTAATTATACGCTTTTAAGTATAAATCCATGATGGAGCCAAGACTGAAATATACAATAACCTGCAGGATCTTGCTTAAAAATCCTTAAACTTGTAAGATATCTAAGGTGAATAAGAAGTTATGTTTTTCCTTGGTATTAGGTCTGGAGTATAGATACAATGTTATATTTCTGTTGAGACAGTGAAAAATATGGAATTTCAACATAGCATCTCCACATGGGTGGAGAGACAGCAAAAGGTGGAAGGCTATGTGACCCTGGAGTACTTCTGAACCTCTTGAATACCAGACTATTTTTTACTTTAAAGGTGTAACTATTTAATATCTCTAAAAAAGTATGATTTGGAATATGATCTGGATTTCCTTGAGATGTTTTAAAATTTGTCTAGGTCTAGTTGTTTGATTTTAATGTTTATTAAATATTATATGAAAGTATATAAAATACTAACTTAGCTTTAATCCTCGCTAAAATTAAATGAAACACAATTTTTTAGGAATTTTTTTACAAAAACTGAGAAAAAGACAAAAATGACAGTGGAGACCCTTCCTCACTGTTGTTTGTTTTTTTTTTTTTAATTTTTTTAACTTTTACCAAGTTAACACGTGTCATTTTCAGCTGTAATGTTCAGTGAGTCGGAGCCAAAGAACATACACAATTTGAGGGATGCTGTAGATGTAGAATGTGCTGGAAAATGTAAATCCTGAAACGTAAGAAGTCCTAATGTTTTGTGCAGACCTCTTCCTTTGTTCTCATCTCTCTGACTGCATTCCTGGTTTACATTTCACTGGTCTTTTTGTTTCCGTGCTTCATTTTGAACCATTTGTCGTTGCCCTTCTCCGTTTTTATCCCAGTTGCTTAAAGGCTGTCTTGCAGATTGCTCGCAGTTGATCCTGTACATTGACAGTATTTTCATGTGATGAAAGACTTTACCCTTTCCCTTCTTTGGCAGACGCACTTGTGTGCTTAAATTTTCTGTTGGAAGAACATCTTTGGCCTGAACCCAGCTGAGTTCCCATCCTGACTTTTTCCCATCCCAGCATTGTTGAGAAATGCCACTTTCTCGGAGCCTCCCCGCTAAACCATTGTGCGCAGGAAATAAGCCGTTGATCTGCATTTCCTTCCTTCTGTTTCAAGCTGTTTCAGAGGACTTATGAGTCAGCATCTCATTTAGTCATGTATCATCATCTACATACTCGTCTCCAGCCCTTTGTGTTTTCATTATTGTTTCCCTCCAGCATCGGCTGATTGCATGTCTCTGCAGGATTTCACCCAGAGACTGTAAACCTAGGGAACACTAATTGACATCGCAATGTCCTGCCTAACCCGGCTTTGCTTCACACTGTACCCATGCGTTGCTCTGATTTTAGCCACTTCTCATCTCAGCAGCTGTGTCATCTTCCTGGGTGACCCACGATAAATGTAACGTATGTAAGGTATTCTGCCTTTGTAAGAGATTCCCTTGTGAACTCCGTCAGAAGCATAAATCAAGGGTATATTACACAGGCTGGAAAAACGGAGAAAGCTTGACGTGCTCCTCGGTGTCTCCACTTTCGCAGCACTGCTAGTACCTCAGTGAAAAGGCACTTTGGCTTGTATCATCACTGCTGGCAAGAACAGCAGTGCTGCATTCCTGCGGTGGGAGCACATCGCGCTCCTGACGCCCTTCTGTGACATTACTTCAGGCTGACTCAGGGGGACAGATGTCTCCTGCTAAATCATCAACACAAATGTCTCAAGTATCTGCGTTTTCCTTCGGAAACTTAGAATTTCAGTGTTCAACAGGCCTGATCCTGCTTGAAATGGTGAATACTTTGATCTGCTTAGCAAGCAGATCCCACAAGACAGACTTACAGTTCATTCACCCTTGTTTTGAAGGCCCTGGAATAATGACTAATACAGTCAGTCAGCCCCAAGATATTAATCCTTGTCCTCCCTAAGTTACTGCATGCTAAACCTTTGGGTGCTACCTTACAAGTGGTATTCACCAGACTTTTCTTACGACTTCATTTGATGACATTCAGCACATTCCTGGCAACTTTGCTTTCCTCCTTAGCTTTCTCCACTTTTTTTTCCAGGGCCACCACTCACTCTGTTTAGGTTTAAAGTTCAAAAGCAACATGTTTGACAGCTGTTTCCTTTGTCTCTGGCACCTTTCTCATTACAGTAAAGACTGGCTCCTGAAACTAGTTTTTCTCCATCCCATCCTGCTCATACTTGCCGTTAGCAAGGCTCTGCAATCATTCCGTTAGCTGCGCACCATGTCCCAGCGCCGGTTTCCACTCTCCTCCTTGGCCTCTAATATTTTCCACTTTTTTCCAGAGGAAATTACTTACACTCTTTTGTTGATTTTCTTCGTATTACCTTTATACGTCTACCTGCCTGAATTAATCTGTTTCTTTGCATGCCAGTGAGTTGGTACCTCATGTATTCTGGCTATTTGCTTTCACAGCTCCTGAAGACTGAATACTAGTTTCAACAAGAGCCTCACTGCTCTGAGGGTATTTGGTAACAGACAGTGGAAATCCCTGTAATTTTTACCAGCTCACTGGGACAGGCCCACCTTTTATAGGTTATCCTTGTGCTGTTCAGGCTGGTCAAGTAATACTCGTTCAAGGCAGCTAAGGATCTGCACTCTCATATATGGGAATGAAATCACAGGCTCTGTACAACTCCATTTAGGAGGAGGCACAGGATCCTGTCTGCTGGCCAGCAGAGGTTGCTCAGAGCATGTTAGTTGAGTGTTCTGTGCTCTACAGCTCTTTATTTCTGAATAAGTCAAGTCCAGAGTTTTTTAATCAGCTGTGGGATTTGCTCCAACATCCTGTTTCTCCCCTCATGCTGGGTGTTTGCTCTGAGGCTTCACCTCTCTGGAACAATGACGGAATCGGTGAGGGAAGTGGGAGACAGGGTATTGTCCCAGAAACCTGTCCCTGGGATGGGCGAGATTGCAGCCCTTGCTGCATTTGGAAATTGCAAAGCTCTCCTTGAATTCATTTCCATCATTGTGGGCTATATATATCCACATGCATGCCCACATATGGAAAAAAAATAATATTCCCCTACAATCTGGGAGGAAAGGAAGAAATAGATCATTACTGTTTTCCCTCTTTAAATATCCTTGAGGTCATCAGAGTGCTGATGAAGGCATCAGTGTGGTGTTGAGTTTGGAAAGGAGTGTAGAAAGTTAAGAAATATTTTGGAAAGTTCCAACAGAAGCCACGCTTCAGGTTTGGATTCAGACCCAAATGTCTTCAAATTTCATTCATAATAAGATCTTTACGTGGTCTGCAGTAATGGTCTTGATTATATTTCTCCCATATTGGCATGTCTGGATCTTCTTTAGGTGATCCAGAGTTTACTGTATAACACTGTGGAGGCCTCGTTTGCCTCCTGCTACCTTATGCAGGAACTGGCGAAGCCTGCTGCTGCACTGCTGTGGTGGTTCCGTACTCGTGTGTCGTTCATTTCTTCCTCCCAGCCTGTGTTTGTTCAGAGAATGCTAGCTCCTAATCCTGCATCACATCCATATGATTTCATATCAGCTCCCTTAAGAGGAAGGAGAGACTTCTGGATCTAGGTGGACTAGTTTTATATATTTTAACTGCAAATCCTCATCTATATACTTGCTTTAAAATTAAAATGAATACCATGTTATGAGAAGAGAAGGGGGAGAGGTAAGGATACAGACAGCATTTTCCCTGGATTGAGGGTGGGAAGTGTTGCCGATTTCGTCAAGCACCCTCATTTCCTTACCCGCCCTTAGGTCAGAACGGATGTCTCACTTCCTTTGGGAGTAGGAAAGTCCAGAGAAAAGCCACACAGCTGTGATTCCGCATGAGGTGACAGGGTTTGAGGAAACTAAATAGCCCAGGTTGATCCTATGCAATGGCTTTAGGGAGGGCGACAGTTGCACTCTTTTAGTGCTGCCGTTGTGCAGAGTAATGTCCCTGCCAAAGCGGGAACTTGATGTATGGTGAAGCCTGAACGTCAAGCAAATAGGCAGCATGAATTTTTCCTTTGGAAGTCTCGTGTTTTTGGCATTGAGATGGGATTTAGTCCTTAGAGAATCCATAATTTTTTTTTTCTTTTTAATCAGAAGAACAGTTAATTAAAGGACAAATAGAACTTTGCAGGTTTGCATGTTTGGGGTGGTGACAGAAAACTATGAAAAACCCTAATACGGTTTCAGTATTAGTGAGACATTAGCAACAGACTGTTTTGTCTTTGTGGTTTGTAATTGGAATTTTTCCAGCTGTTGCCGGAAGGCTACATTTAATTTGTACTGTGTTTGCATAAATAGCTTATTTGTAAAAGTTGCATTTTACTTGAACAATTCTAAATGATGCATTTATCATAGGGAAAAGAATGATCTATTGTTCTTTTTAAATAAAATGGTACTGCCCTTCCAAAGTATCCAGTTGACGAAAACATGAAAAATCACGGCATACTTATATGTTGCTTATCTCGTCCCCAGAATCAGCTCTCATATGCTCATATCCTCTGGGTTTGTAAAATTCAAAAGATTCTTTGAATTACTCTCTTAATTATGATGTTGGCATTATAATTACTTGCTAAATAAGATTCTTTAACAATGACATCCTTGTTATGAAAGCAGTTGCATTTCTTTGCCTGGTATGAATAGCTGCATGCTCTGAACGGGGCAGCAGCAGTTGTCGTGGGAGCCTGACTCTGGCTGAAGGAGGAATTGATTGTTCAGAGAAGGTTGTTTAGAGCTCAACACAAAATCTCTTTTACCCCACCTCCACCCCACAGGCAAATGAAGACGAAGGAAAATATAGGACCTCCACCTATAAGGACTCAAAACAGCAGTAGACAATTTCCCCTCCAATTTGCATCTCATGCATGTGTTGGAGGGAAAAAACTGTTCGAGTTTTTTGGGCCCTTAAATCCTTTTTGGCACATTTTCACATTCTGTGTGCTTTAAGATAAGATGTAGAATAGTAAAGAGAGATATGATTGGAGAATACTTCTTAATCATACCATTGTTTATCTTTTATTCTTGTTAAAGCTGTGGTTAATCAAGAGTACTACAATATTTCTAAGTATGGTTGAAGGATTCTGTGTCTCTGTAGTAAGTGTGAAATCAACGCAGTAGTGTAATGACTGCTGCTAACTCCAGCCAAGAGTTGTATCATTTCTTAGAAAGAATGCATATTTTGCGATTTCTTGTCAGATACGGTTGCTAGATGTATGTTTGAATCTGTGTGGCTCAACTCTCTGCCATTAACTCTTATACTAGAAGAACATTCTCCATTTCTTTGACACACTACCACACATTGCGTATCCGAACTGAGTCCAGCAAGGGTCCTGAGAATATTGGATTTTAAGTACTGAGAGAGCATATTGTTCCCTGGCACATGTGCCTTTCCTTCATTACTTTTCAGTGCTTCTCTTCTCTTCTCTTCTCTTCTCTTCTCTTCTCTTCTCTTCTCTTCTCTTCTCTTCTCTTCTCTTCTCTTCTCT
>Ga0181612_143453_pt1 | contig 19972 bp, 10 predicted proteins | sample HoacroProtozoa21_FD_119630 | JGI IMG/M metagenome (GOLD analysis project Ga0181612, IMG submission 119630) | Hoatzin crop microbial communities from Cojedes, Venezuel. Combined Assembly of Gp0051906, Gp0051904, Gp0051908 | reverse complement strand
CTTGGCTGCAAAAAAAGCCCTTCCAACCCACTGAAGGAAACCCGTATATGACGCACCCTCATTCACCAACGCCTTTTTTTTTTTTTTTTTTTAAGCAAGATAGTGGTGGCGAGGGGTTGGTTGTTTGTTTTCAACATGTGTCTGTCTTTGCAGGAGTTGTTGCATTCATCCATGAAATCGGACATGCTTGGAGAGATCAGCAGAGAGAACCGGATGCCTCGGCATCGAACATCCTGGACGTCTGCTGCCTGAGCTGAAGAATTCTACCCTTGGCACATCCCAGGAGCTTGGAGAAGGAAAGCACGCTGAACAATCCTGTGCTGCACGGCCAGACTCAGGGTGCAATGGGGCAGAGTGAGTGCAAATGCTGCCTGACAGTCAAAGACAGAAAGGGAAGGCTACAAGGTTGTTTTTTCTTCTTTTTTTTTTATAAAAGGCAAAATACATATCTCTTTTCAGAAGGCGGCTTTGACTCCGGAATTGAAAAATGAAATTTCCAGAGGGAAAAACAAATTCACATCCTTATAGAGTAACCACTGATACACAAATTCTGTCTCCTTCTCTTTTGTAAGAGGCACCCAGAAAAACAGCATGAATTTTCTGAATATTTCTTGCCAACTCCCACTCCTTCACAATGAGCAATTGGAAGGTTTCAGTCTGAATAACTGACTTCATAGATTTAGGGAAAAATAAGTTACTATGTCAAAGGGCAAAAAAGCCCTGTTTGTGCTCTCTGGAATATACTGTATTTGCTCCCATGAGCAAGTGACAAAATGCAGCTTCTGTCATTCAGAAGTCAGAATAAACATCCAGAAGTTTAAATTCAAGTCTTACGAGGTTAGGCTGTATCTTTCTCATAAGAAATACAAATTCTAGGTAACCTCAAAATGCAGCACTGCTTGCAGAGCTGAGGTATTTTAGACTTTCTGGTATTAGCTGCAACCAGATATACAAATACAAAAAATATTTGTGTTTGAAGGTTTTCTGCTTATTCAAGAAGATTAAGCCACTTCATTCCAAACATGTGGTGGAGTTGGAATAATCAAAATAAAAATCTATACTGAACTTTTGATCAGTATCTTCAGTTCAACAACATTGGTTTTGCCTTTTGCCCTGTTATTTTGCATTTATGTTGTCTCAGAGCATTTTGCTCCTGAAGTGACTATTGATAAGCCAGTTACAGATATACTGAAAGAAATACAGAGATATAATGGGATTGTACCCCGATGCCATCTTCCAGAGCTGTAGGACTTGCCTAAATCAGCAATAGTATTCATTTTTATCAGTGCCTTAAAATTTTTGGGTCACCCTTTGCCATTTTCTCTTCACTTAGATGCACCATGCTTGCTGTCTTTCCCTTTCATATAAACACATATGCAATACCATATACCAAGGGCATATGTGCAGAGATATACAGACATATATGTATGAGGGGTGTGCGGTGTATCCATGTATGTGTGTATATGTAGATATACCTACATACGCTCACCCAGCCATTCTCTCTCATTGCCTTGGTGACTTACAGACCAGAGCAGGGAGGAGGATGCTCAGCCAAATAAATCACTCGTGCAACACCAGTGAGTTACAGCCAGGCAGACACGTGAGTGAAAGGAAAAAAAACGGTTCAGTAATGAAGGGAGCCACCTGCCCTGCTTTGCCTGGTTGCAGAAGAGCCTCCCTGCCTCCTCCGTCACAAACAGGAGGGTGCCAGGGAACGCAGCGCAGAGGAAGCCACACCACCTGAGAAAGGGGTCTCAGCACAGGGCTCCTACCTCCCCAGGGGTTTCCTTCTGCGGGGTCCCTTCGCCTCTGGGCTGCGCTGGAAGAGCACACCTGTCAGTAGTGCAAAACCACCTTCAGCATCCACCCAGCCTGGCTTTACTGCTGTGTCACTCTTGCCTCCTTTCACATCAGTGTCTGGTAGCACTGCTATGGAAGGAGTTTGGGGAAGGGTGATAAAAATCTGGATAACAGCAGGAGAAAGAGTCAGAAAGCAGCTAAGAAAGAAGAGTAAGCAGCCTTAAATGGATTCATAAAAACAGACAATAACATATTTTCCACTTGAGTGGAGAGTCACTGCAGACTCATTTATAATTTGACTCCTGTACTTAAAGGAAGAGACCTAAGCAATACAGACAAAACAGTGGAAAATTAAACTACTTCCTCCATTCAACATTTTCTGCTCTACTTCTGCTACTGTTAATCATCCCTGTGTCCTATTCTTGCTAGTGTTAATCACCCTTGCCAGTGGGTAAGCCCTGTCTCCAGCTCAGGAAGCATCCTTGAACATGCCCATATAGGATAGCTAACACCCAAGGCACTGCTCACAATGAGGGACTGGGCTGCTTCTCCCTGGCCAAAACCTGTAATTTGCTGGATAAGAGAGCGACGTTTTCTTGTGTACAGTCTAGGCTTTGTCAGCACTCCTGGAGTGCCAGCTAGACCATGTCAGGGACAACGCTAACGCTTAAAACAACATGCACGCGTTAGTACTCACACCTGTGTGCTCGCCCTGTCTAATCCACTATTATGTATTTCAACAATCTGTGATCGCTGTTAACACAGGCAATCAAAAATGCTACAAACTACATTCATACCTCCCACCCCAAGATCATGACAGAAAAAGAGCAGCATCCTCTGTTTTCTTTCTAATCAGACTCCTTGCCATCCACACTTTCAAGTTCTTCTGTCATTGAGAAGTTAAAAAAGAATATATGTGTTTTTCCAAAGAAAAATCTAAAGACACAGGCAACCGCATGAATCCCAGCAGCCAAGGCTTGAAGAAAAGTTATCACCTTTTTGAGACAGGTGAGACATTAATGACAGGTCACAAATTTATTTTTCAGAGACTAAAGAAAATCAGATTAATAAATGAATTCAGCATAGTGTATCTTAGGCCATCAGAGAGTTTCTGTTGTGCTTTATAGAGAGTTCTGTTTAATATCTTAACTGCATGGAGAAAAGAACTATAAAACCACTTGCTTGCTTCCTTTTCTGAGAGTTTATTTATAATATTCCTAGCTTCTGCATACTTATTAAGCCCAGTCACCATAATCACAGAAGCTAAGAAGTTAATCAATAAGCCGAAACCGAAGTCTCTGTGGGAGAGCATGTTGCAAGTCTCCTTCGAAATACTGCACTACTCTAGCCCAGAACTGCCTTGAGAGATAGCAGAGCCTCAGACTTCAAAAGTTAGTTACAGGGCACCAGAAGACAAGAAGATAAAGTACTTAAACTGCAGCCTGTTAACATTTGTAATAAAAAGGACTAACTTGTTAATGGGAGAGTAGACAAAAAAAGACTTTAAAATAATCACTTTTATTTAAAAAAGATCTACGCATTATTCCTCCACTTTCTTAACTTAAAGTCTTCAATTTTAGCACATATTAGGTTGTACTTCATATTTATACCACATTACCACAAGAACATTTTTCTCTGCAGAAATGTATTAAATTTCATACTTGATATGTTCATTTATGCTAAAAGAGAAGTAACTGCCCGGGGCCGAGATTACATCCCGCCTCAAAGCGGCACACTGAACCTGTAACATAAAGTAGTCAGTTAATTGCCTGCCTGAATATCCTTTTCAACCTTGAGATGAACCTGACAACTCCCCCAAAAAAGCTGAGCAGCTGAATTATTTTGTCCCGGTGCACTTTAAAGAAAATAGTGTGTGTGCTCTAAGTCACTCTAGTGATGGAAAATCGTACCTTCTGGTGCCCCAGACTGTTAGCTGAGTTTGCATGCTAAGAAGTTCAAGCTACGTTTATCAATGTGCTATAAATAAAAACGATGGTTTCATTGCTAACTCTGCAGTTTTTATTTTAAAGAAACAAGATCTTGCAGCACTAAAAAAAATGGCAAAATCCCAGTTTTAATACTTCATGCCACTAACTTGTATCCATGGAGTTACTGACAAAAAAAGAAAAAGCTCCATCTTTGCTTAAATTCTGATAGAGCACAACAGCTCAGAGTACCTGTTTGAAGGAGATTACAGCTTACAAGCATTTTCTTTCTGAAAATTAAAACCGAAATATTTTTGTTTTGCCATTTTCAGTTTGGTTTCCTGACATATCAGAAGTAGAAATAAAATCATGTACATTTTCATGTAATATTTCATTTTTAATTCTCATGAAGTCTTTTTAAATATCAAACAATAAGTCTTTTCTAAATCAAAGAATCTTCTGGCTGTTATAAGGAAACTCTTTTGAAAAATAAAATCAAAACAGATAAAAGATTTGCCATTAACTCCAGAAAAGAATTTTAGATCTCACTATTTTGGGATCTCTTGCTCTGATATGATTCAGTAACATTTCTTTGCTATACTGGTATTAAAAGATCAGCATTTATCAGTTTAATTCACTACAGCTACACATGAAACTTTGTAACAGCCTGAATTTTAAATTTAGTCTATGCAGTTTCAGATGGAGAAAATTCAATGACTGAATGGCAAGGATATAACTTTTACTTTAAAAATTCCCTGGTTTAGTCAATAAGGATCTTCTCTGGGATATAGAGCACTTTCATCTCTATTGCACAGAACCATGATACTAGCCTTTAATAGAAAAGGGTGACAGAGGCCTATTAAACTGCAGACTTGACCCGAGTTGTTCACCGAAAAGTCAAAACTGAGTTTTCTGTGGCTTAGGTCTGCCTGGCAAGCACCAGCTCAGCTGCATGCTACCATTTACGATAAAAGGCAAGAGCAGACCCCACAGGAGTCAGCCTCACACGCGGAAACACACGAGTTCACAGAAGTCATTGTCTTTCTGACTACGTGGGTTTTTCTTCTGCTTCTTTTCAGTCCCCACGGTGCAGCTACGTATGTTCCACTGCCCAAGTTGCGCCCCAGAGTCACAACCTAGTGATGCTCACTGAACAGCTCGTCACCAACACTTTCTTCCACATAAATCTTACGGCCAACCTCTTTGCCAGCACACCCCTTCCCACTGCAGAAAAGCTTTCCAGCTCATCAGCACATCTGCAAGTTTCAGATCAAAAACAACAGGGTGAAATGTGGTCAAGAAGAGAAAACGCAGATGACCATTCAGCAACTCCTAAAGCTATGTACGCAGAGAGGACTCGTGCACCTGCTACAGAAGGGCGGAAAACATTTGTAGAAGCAGACAGGCATACAGCCTGCCTCTACAAGGCCTTCTACAAAGTAGAAGCAAATTTAGATAGGACATGGTGGAAACAGCAGAGCCACTGAACTGCCAGCCCTAAGTGCTTTAAAAAAAAAAAGAGTCAGGTTTATATAAATAATAAGATTGCATTCAAAGTAAACAAAAACAAAAGCACAGATACTTGACAAAAATATGACATTGACAATTCTGTAACAAATAGAACTGGGTAAATATTTTTTGAAATACTAAGTTTAATTATGCAGATAGTGAGGCGGAGATTAATGTCAATCTCAGGCACTCTCACACAAAGCTAAGCAATCATCTTTCATCTATCTTCCTTCCAAGAGTCAAGTTTTCCTGCAAACTTATTACACCTTCAGCACTGAAAAGAAATACAGGGGGGAGGAAGGGAATTAAAAACAAAAAACCACACACACACGCTGGTTTTGACTAAGGCTCTAGTATGGCTTCTTCTGAATTTAGCAGCACGTTCAAGGAACAGGCTCCAATGTCATTGTATTGATGACACTTGAGCATTTTGTATTTGATACCATTAATAAGTTCTTTCTACATGCATTGAAACACATTAAAAGTAAATGAGTGCTTGATGCAAAATCACTAGGGGAAACACTGAGCAGGGCACAGAAATCCATGCTAAACTGGCAGTAGGTTTGGAGTGGCAGAAACACTAGAATTCACTTTCCTGGTTTTGTTTTAAAAAGTAACCAGCCATCTCCTCTGTATACCAAGGCAGAAGAAAGCACATTCAAGCAGCAAGCATGAGGTTTCTGACATTTCTGAATTACGCCAATCTGAATGCCTTGCCACTGAGTAAAACATAGCTAAAGATACAAGGCGCTGCAATACTTGCATTCAATTCAAAGCTGAAAAAAGACATAACTTCACACAGCTGTTGGTGAACTCAAGCATCATTAGAGCTGGTACAAACTTCCTCCGAACTTCAGATAACAATTTAGATCTAACTCTTCCTCGTACTTCTGACAGGAGGGAAGGGAAACCATGAGATAATCAGTTCACCACTGTTCTGTTAATTCTAAAGGCATAATCTGCAGGGAAGAAGGTGTCCATGTTCTGTGATTTTTAAAATAAACAGGACTCCCTGGATGAGTTGTTACACATATAATCAAAAATGTGTTTTATCATCCTGTTCCAGAGGTGCATGAACACAGTTCATGTTCCGTTTTAAGACTACTATGGGCGCACATATGCAGTTTAATTCTCTAGCTCTCTGGCAGGCTTAGAACCTGAGTTTCTCTAAGGGACACAAAAGGTCTTCTAATTTCTATTTTCAATGCATTAAACTTTAATTTTACACTATTTTTTTTTGCTCTGATATTATTATTTTTTTAGCTGAATATAAAAGTAGAGTTCCCCATATCTTCTTTATATGGCAATGCCATCTCAACAGCTGTCCCTCCTCCCTTTGACCCCAAGCTGTCCATCACTGGACTTGCCCTTCATCTGCTGCATGGCCTTGGTCCTCTGGGCTCTCACAGGCAGCTCTGCTGCTTGCAGGCAGGGGCATGGCACAGGCTTGGAAGAGAGGCAGAAAGTCTTTAAACTGTCAATGCTACCAGAGAAAAGGAAACGTTCTAACTTCACTTCTGCGTTTACAAAAGCACTCGTTGAAGAAAGGGTAGCGACCATTCTCTGCACAACATTTCCCTGATCCTTCTAATAGCTGTTTCCCCTATCTGTTCCACTTGAATTATGTCTTTCTGTATTTGAGGGATTAAAACAAAACACGAAAACTTATCTTACCAGTGTTTTATGCAGTAACATAAATATTATTCCAGTTTATGGCACACACAGCTTCTAATACTTCCTGGAATTTCTTTTTACGATGCTTCTCTCACTGTTAGTTTTGGTGCTACTGCATGCAATCAACACCCCAATCCCTTTCCTCCACTAATGTGCCCAACTCACAAGCCCCTAGTGTAGGGCAGAAATCTGTTACACGTTCCCATAGCATGTGTACCCTCTCTGTGCTATTGCATTTCATTTATTTCTACCAGACCATGAAATCCTGTCTGATATTACAGTCTGCTGCTATGTTGAAGACATATTCCCGTCATGTGTCATCACTAAATTGTATTCACACACTCACTCCTACTTTTTCTGCCACTGTTATTAACTAGGATATTAAATAGTAACATCCAGATCAGTTCTTAAAGATTCTCACTAATCATCTCTTCAGACCCAAATTTTCTCCTGCAGCATGTCCCACAGACAAGTTCTTGCGAGCCACTTCACTATGCCTTTACAATTCCTGAACTAAACTCCTTCCTCTCTATTCCATGCAGCACCATGGAAAACGATTCAGATAAATCCACCATCCATTCCTATGTGAAGATAAGCAATAATCCTCTACTGAATAATCAGTTTAGTTATCCTCATAATCTATCTTTGGTAAAGCTGCTTTGCATTTTATCTTACTTTCCGTGTTCCTCTCTCATGTCTTTCCCGTAGAATTTACCCTGAAGCATGTCAACCCCTAACGTACAAGGTGAACAGATTTGTAATTGATCACTGCTGTTCCTGAAATATTAGCAGCATATTCACGATTCTTCTGTCATACGCAGAACTGACCCTGCAGTGGCTCAATTCCAATTTTAGTTGGCCACTCAGTGCAGGAATTGTAAGGATCATTCAAGGACAACCAGTGCATGAGTCACTGAAATATCTGAGGACAGAAAATGTTAAAAGGGAAGAAATAAAACCCTGATGTGGATAGTTCAGATGGAGAACATAGATGCATATCCAAACCTATGTACTTACCTGCAACGGAGGTACTGCTATCACAGCTTCATGCTGTGTGAAATTCAACCACCACAATCTTTATGAGATGACTCCAGAGTTCTTTCTGGGATTCTGTGCTCATCTTTCTCTATGCAAGCAAAACTTTAAGAAGGTCATTTCTACCTTTGCCTCAGAGGTCACAATCAAAGCAGTATTTGAATTGTATCTTGTCTCTGAACCACAGCTTGGCTTCCCATGATTATTTCTAACATGAAGAGGATGATATAAAGGTAAGTTTCTGGGCCATCATATCCACAGCTCTCTCCTTAATCTTACACTTTGCTGCTTATTCTCTGACGCTTTCCCTTCTGTTCCCACCTTGGCTGTCTCTGCAAGCAGTTTCACCTTTCACAGAATATTTACCTCGTTCTCTTCTCTCTTTCTTTTCATCTTCCCCTCTCTCCCCCCCTCCACATATGTCTTACAGAAAAGCTCTCCAATTTTAAATCATCCAATAATAAATTACAATCACACTCAAAACGGAGCATCGGTAACCGCATAATCCCATGTAATCACAGGAGGCCTGACTCTGTGTAACCACTGAGGTCTCACTGCTCTTATTCATCCCAATGGAAGGTCTAGGTCCCAGCTCCTCACAGTATCACGCCAAAAGATTCACCTGCCACTACCTTCTAAATAATCTAATGTGTGTCTAATGACACCCATTGTATCTCAGAACCATCCCGCCTCCCCTCACATGGGGGTGGCTTCTGCTTCCCTTTTCTTGACAACCATACTGTAAATCCCTTGGAGTGACTCTGTTCTCCTTCGCTTCTTCCCTAACCATTCTCACAAGCTGTCTCCTACTAAAGAAGGGGGGATGTAATGATTTCTCTTGGTGTTTAGCTCTCCTTAGTCCCTCTGCAGGTACCTTGACGTGTTTTCTTGCAGGACACCTGCACAGCAGCAGTATTCCACAGCTTCGGTTTGTCCTTTCCCTGCTGGCCCCACAGTGTTTGAGAGCTGCATGGGGAGGGCACATCTTGGAGGAGGAAATGTAGCCATGCTGAGTTACGCACAGGTGCGAGACGGCTCATCTGAAATAAACAGCTCTAAAACCACTCTGCCTATGTCTGCCACACCGTACTAGGATCTGAACAAACCAGCTACCTGATAGAACAATTTTAGGAAGTTCCTAAAAAATTATTCCAGTTGACCTGCTGTACTTCTACATGCAAAGAGAAACTTCGGTGATAAGAGTCCAGTCGTCCAGAGCACCGACGGAAAGGTGGATGCCAGATGACTAATGTTGCTTTTCATATGAAAAGAAGCCCTTACTTTAATGGCCATAATCATGACAACTTGGCCCAGAGAACAACTTTGAGATGTATGCTATATGGTCTTGAAAATCTTCAATAACATTAGAATACACTTCTTTCTAGCATGCAGCATATTGAACTATTACTTATGTCAAGAATATATATATTAAAGATAATATAAAATAGATATATAATACATAAAGATACTATGATATATGGTTATATTTATTATCTTAAATGCTTAATTTATCTATATGGGGTTGGCCAAACTAGGAGGAAATAAGAAAACACTCCATAACAGGTTATACTGGTTTAAAGCTTGGGTTATTGAAATTGCTTAGGATGTTTGAGTCATTGCAAGTTATCCAGTAACAACAAATAGTTCATAGGATTGCCAGAATTTAGGTGGTTTGAGTTATAAAAAATACATATGCACTGTATCTAGCACTTGAACATACTACGAAAATTCAGTCAAAGGTCTAATGCACCTGCAGTAAATTTTGTCATATCAAAAAGTCTTAATGTAGACTATTTATTAAAAATAACTCAAATAAATACAGCCATTTTATTTCCAGTGGCTGGGGTGCGGCAGGTGGGTGGAATCTAATTATTCTTTTCTCCCTTAGCTACTCATTTAGTAGCTATCTCCCAGGAGTATAGCTAGGCTTTTTACCACAAAGAACATGCTACTTAATGAAAAATAAATAAAAAATACAATCTTTATTTCCACTTAGCTGTAGGGTAAGTGGGAGGCAAAGCAAGTCAGTAGCAGACTCAAAACAAGATTCCCACTTCCAAGAGATAAGGCACTGAATTGTGTTACCCTAACATTATAGAGACAAGATGAAGAAAAATAAGCCTACAATCCAGAGACAGTTAACACACTGGGACATAACATGACAAAATTAGAAATAAAATGCATTTGGAATTGTGCTATTACAATCTGAAATGGATTATGTCAGCTCGGTCTACATCATCTTTTCTTATAGATTTGCATTTTAAACAAAAACTGGCACAAGAATTGGTAATGGGTTTTGTTGAATATATTCCAATTAAAACAGCAAAGTCCCTTAGCAAAAAAAAAAAAAAGCAACAAAAAAACAAACCTAAAAAGCAGTTTCATGTGGGAGACTGAAACAAAGGGAACGCAGAAAAACACGCGCATAGGAGGAGATGAGAACTGCTATATAATTTCTTTTAAACAAACTCTTAATTCTTAAAAATTCATTATCTTTCTGAACTGCACACCCAGTAATTCGTGTCCCCATTTGTTTTTTTCTTTCAGCTGAGTCCCCAGCTCCTAGAATAAAGCTGTCACTTCAGCCAGCAGGTGCTTTCATTCCCGCCTCCAACCTACAACAGTTATGACAAGAGATTAAGAAAAACAGCTACCCCGGGCAGCCCTGGCTGGTGCGTAATGAACGGTTTAACCCTGGATAAATTTAATGACAGTTGTGGGTGGCTTTGATTGAAATGACAAGGCAGTTTGTCACCCGTTGCTCTGTTACAGAGATCAGCAGTGCTAACATTTTCTGCTGAGTTGAGGGGAAACCAGACTGAAACTTGCACATTTTGGAGGCTGTGCACAGAAATCATTGAAAACAAAAGGGGTCAGACTCAATGCTGAAACACTTCTCTCGCCCTGAACAAGTCAGCAGCGGAAGAGACGTAGTTTCTAGGACACTTTTGCAAGAAAACACCACTGTCTCTGGAGATGGACAGAAAATTTAAAACAAAAAGCAAAACAAAACCACAAACACATTGAGATCTTTCGCTTTAAATTACCTGGAGACTTTTAACAGAGGTAGTCAGCTATTCAGTTTACCTTCAGATGAAACTCCCAATAGCAACCTGCTTCAGTATAGGGGTTGTGTTTTGCTCATTGGTGAGTGTTCAGCACCCATAAAATTATAACAGTAATACTTGACTGCTATTGTAAATCATTAAATAGTCTTGATGGCCCCAGCTCCCAGTCATCGCAGTTTTGGATGATACTGTTTATGGTGTTACAGCTGTGCCTGCTTACATACAGCAATTGTCCCCAAAAGGCTGCACATATCTCAGTCCTGCAAAGACTTGTGTTTCTGTTTAATCTTAGCTTCAATTAATACATTCATTTCCGGACTGTGTGAGGTGCTACATGATCAGAATCCAAATAAACAAGTGACAAAGGCTGGTAAAGAGCACAGATATAAAAAGAGGTCATTTGAAATTCACATGGCAGATCAGTGATAGTCCTGGATCCAAAACCACCACAAATGGGAAAGGTGTGTGTCAGTATCACATGACACCCAGCGGTGGGATGAACCACGGTTTTCCTGTATAAGAAGGGAATTAATATCACAACTTCAGACCCCGTGACATTATTGAACTCATTCGTTATATGAATTTGAAGACTGTGGCCTTACTCTGTTTTCATCTTCTACACCCACACAGAGCCTTCCCGAAAGCCCTTCTGGTTCTTGCCATTAACTTAGCCTGGCAAGTCTAATGGGGAAGACATTCAAAATATTTTCAGCCTCTGTGCCTGGAGAAAATTTATGGTGGCTTCTGTGTCTCCCACTCTCCCCACTCCTTTTCAACACCTTGGAAAACCCCTGCTGTTTTAAATTTACATACTTTTTCAGTTACAGATGCCAACATTTTGAGTTAGTCAAATGTGTGTCGTGCTGCTACTCTCCAAAGACCAGTAGGAGCCTTGCCGAGGGTTTGCTACCCAGCACTAATCCTAGGACGTCCGGGCTGACACAGACACACTATCCAGTCTCATAGCAATCTCCTGGGGACTCAAGACCTTATTACCGCTCTTCATCTGTGTTTTGCTTGAAACAAAAAGAAAATGCACTTCTCTGTTAAGATGTTGCCAGAAATAAGAAATAAATCAAAAAGGGGGATTCATACACTTTCCTTCCACTGAAGCCTTTAATTTAATACAGCAGTTGCAGTACTGCCATTTCAAGAGAAAAACAGACTCAAAGCAAAGAGATTTCCCTTCTGGCCGTAACACAACAATCTGCCATTTTGCTACAGAAGAACACATTCATGGCAGGTTTTTTGGTGGTTGTTTTCATCTTGACCCCCTTCTAATGTCAGCTATTGATGTCCAGCTTTTTCAGGAAAAGACAACTTTGCTGTTTCCATCTAACAGATGGTTGCCTAAGAGAAATCCATCTGCCTTACTCTTCTGATTTCCAGAACATCTTTAGCATTCCCAGTAACAAGGGTAGTATCACAGAAAGATATTATCTTGTTAACAATCATAGAATGGTAAGGGTTGGAAGGGACCTTAAAGATCGTCTGGTTCCAACCCCCTGAGATGAGGTAATACTTTGCTTTCCCAGTGCCCTTTCTATCTTAACTTAAATGCTTACTGATGAATCTCATTCACTTCCTATCTCCACGTTTCTTTACACTTGTCCTTTGGGACTTTTCTGCACAGAAAACTTTCAGCATCCCCAGCATCCTGTTATGAAGCACTGAATGGACTTTAACCACGTTCTATGTCATACTGCCATGTCTGGGCCTTTACATGCCAAGTGGTACTTACTGTAAGTCAATCAGATTTTGCTTTGGCTGACAAGTTTTGATCTCTTTTTTTTTAAAATTTGGTGGTTGTAAAGCTATGGAAAGTGTCTTACAACTCATCTACTACATGCTTCAGCACTGCATTTATCTTCCAGTCCTTTTTATTCTTGCTGCAACAGCTTGTGCAGAGATACTTTGCTTATCTTAACCTGGGTTTCTATTTATATCGCTGTTTTCTTTCACAAATAGCAACATAAAACAACTTCCCCTTGCTTTGGCTGAAAACTCATAATCAAAGGTCCTGAAATATACTTTTGCATAAGTAGTTTCTTGCCTGCTCTAGTCATTCTATTAGCCCATCATAAATTCAGACATGGAAACACACTATAGCTTACGGCTAAAGCAATTGGCAGTTATAGTGCCGGCTTTGCCAGATACTTTCTGAATGGCAGTTAACCATTCTGTGCCTTGATTTACCCCAACAGAACAGAAATTACAGGAACATACTACTTCAGCAGAGTAGTGCGAGGACCTATTAATGCTTATGAAGCACTTCAAATTTCTAAGAAATCATTAGATTAATGAATGTTATGTGATTAGTGGCAAGTGCTGATTCATTGAAAGATTAAAAAGGTCTACACTGGAGGAGGAAAAGGTACTCATGAGACGATAATTGCTCAACCCTGCTAGGAACACAGTTTATTCTGCAGTGTAGATGGTGTCAAGCCGCATTCCCAAATCATGTTACAGCCCAGCCAAAACCAAAGGCTATCACATAATTCAGGGACAAGGTGAAGACACAATTCACAGTCCTGTCTACACTGCAAGACCAAAATGTGTTAGCCACACTGTCATGACAACTGTCAAAAAGTTGTTTTTGCAGCATAGCTTGACTGATTTTGCATAGTGGCTTCTTCCTTTTTGTTTCCATGGAAGAGTCCATCAACACTGAGGCTTTTAGGAGATTTCCCATTCATATTCCAATACTGATACTTGTTGAGGTGCTAATAATGGTCAAAAGCCTAGTGCAGCCAAGCTAGACTAATTTCATACACCACATGCAACAATCACATGGTTTCTGATACATGATGCTGGGTATGAAGGTGACATCTCACACATTGAACAACAGGGCATTCAGGTCTCTGCCTTTCCATGACCCCACACAATCCACCCACCAGCAGTGGTCCGCTTGGAGGAGTAGCAAAGTGACTCTGGCAATGACCTACACTTTGGGGTAAGCAATGTGAACATACCTCTCTGATCAAAAAAGACATAATCAAAGGTATATTTCCTTACAGCAGAGCATCACCCTACTCTTCCCTTATCAGACAGCACAACAAATTAGACTGGTCTCCCTCCTTGTAGCCCCGTATGTCTCAGTTTTATACATACAGCCAAGAGGATGGATGGTACTGGTTTAATGGTTTCCTGTCTTGACTTCTTTCTCCTCTAAGAAACCAACCCATCAACACCTTTCTGGAGCTGACAGAATTGCCATGTTTGTGATCAACTGCCTAGGTATCTTCTGTCATAAAATCAAACAATTTATTGAAGTAGTATCAAAATAAGTACAGAAAAATATTATGTTCTTTTTTTATTTTGAATTCAACAGAGAAGTTGTTTGTATTTAATGGTGGCTGCAGAGGCAGTTGTTGCTATGCCAGAGACTAAAGACTTGTTATGGTTCAGAAAACTGGGTTTTGATGTAAATTTTAGAGCCTGCATGTCACAGAGCTGCATTATGTTCATACTTGTAAGCTGGCTAACAAAGGTTGTCAACAACAAAAATTCAGAAATGAAACATATCCATGTCTATTATTGTCTGATGAACCCAAAGCAAGAAGGCTGCTGAAATGCCCTTTCTTTACATTTAGTTGCAACTACCATTGCTCTTCCCACATCACTGACAGTTCAGAGAGCCTGTATATGAAAGGAATATACAGGAAAAAAAATATTTCTGTCCCACAATTCCATTAAAAAGATCTGTACTATTCTTTTCTCCACTCTCAGTTTTAAATTACTGTGAAACATCAGTAGTTTTAACCAGTTCTTTTTCCTCTATTATCTTCACTGCTAAAAATAAATTGCTACTGAAATACAGCATTAGATTCTAGAGAGTGGGACACATGTAGCCAACCATAACAAAAAAAACCCCCACTTCCACACCAAACAGATGAACAATTGGAGGCAGGAATATCACAGGAAGGGATAGGCATAGCTTTAGAGGAAGAAATTAATCACTTACATAACAACTTTCACTTATTCCTCTCATCTAAAATACATACTTTATTGAATGTACTTCACTAGATTATATGAATACCATCTGAATCAGAAAACCCAGTGAGCATGTCAAATCATTATTTTATCCTCAGTAACAATCATTTAGTTCTTCTACTCTAAATTCTTCCACTATGAAGTTTGAGGAAAGCTGTTTTGCTTCCTTGTATTTTCATTTCCCAATCTGTCCTTCAGGGATAAGAAAGCAAATCTGACTATACAGAGAGACTAAGAGAATTTTGTTCTCTCTCACAGCTTTCTTACAGCAGGGAAATTACACATTTCTCTAAAATAATATCAAAGGCATTACTCTTAGCAGGCTTTCGTTATTCAACAAATTCAATATTTTAAAGCCAGGAAAGTTTGTTAGCCCTTAACTTCCAATAATGTAATTCTAAAAGATGACACACACATACACAAAGCCTTTTTATATATTAGAAAATTGTACTGCATCTGATCTTGTTTTTCAACACTTCCGTTAGCATTATGCTTCACAGATTAGGGCAAACTGGATGTTATCGAACAGTATGTCATATGTCATTAATATTTGTGTTACCCAAGCAAAAACTCCTATGGTTTGGTTACGACCTGCATATCATTCTAATACACATATACCTTAAAGTATTTGGTTTAACCATAGCAGTTCTTATTGAGACTATACCTCTTGTATGAATTAGATAAGGAAATTGGTCAATTACGGTGATCTCAGATTTGTACTGAAAAATAGTAAGTGAATAAATAAGTTGAATGAAAAATAAGAACACACACAGGGTTTACAAGACTCTTTCCTAAGAAAAGGTGAATAAGGCACTTGCAAACTAGCTGACAGAATAAATACTGAAATTGGAATTTCATACTGTGAAGTTGAATCAGGACAGATGAATCTTTAATACATACATGGATCATCAAAGGAGGGAAGTTTGTGTGGCTCACTCAAAAAGTGACTTCAAATATAGACCGAGTTAGAAGTTCAGTATGTCAGTTTGGAAGGATAGCTGGGAATGACTGACTGGCCCTGGACACGTGCAAGACATTACATATATGTGTGTAGGAGTACATCCAGGGATATACACATAGTCCGGCCAGAGAAAGACAAATATAATGAAACTTGAAAAGGTATTCATGAATTCACATTTCTGGATTTCCTGATTTCTGTTTGGATTTTCAAACCATTTAATAGTAGTCTTTACCATTACAGCAGTGGTAATGAATCTCAGATGTGTCACTGGTGGGAAAGTAAATAACTAGAAATATATACCCACACCTCTTGCTTATAAAAGACAAAATCCAGGTAGTACTTAGCAAGCAAAAGGAAGCAGGACAGAAACAGAGGCAGTCCCAGCAGCAATAGCACTCACTGCCTTTGAAATCGTAACGTCAAGCTGGAAAACGAAATGTTCCATTATTCCTGGCAACAGCTGAGAAAAACATCATTCTCCCCACCTCGGGCTGCATGTATGTGATGGTAGAAATTCACTTACAGAAATCTGCTGTTTATCTGATAAAAGATGAAAGATTATCAATAAATTTTGTAATTTTAATAAATATACATATAGCAGTGAACAAACACGTGCTAAAGGTCATCTTCGATCCTTATTAACTCTACATTTAAAAATAGCTTCAATATTGGAAGCAAAACACATTTTCATGCTAGGATACTGAATAGCACATATGAACTTAATGGGTTTGCACAGATCTGCTTGTAACACATGCTTATAAACGCATGCATTTTTGTCCAGCTCTCCACACATACACTTGCACAATGTCAATAGCATCTGTGTTTATATCTAGCCATTAACTTATATAGCATAAATATGTATGTAACATGCTTGATTAAACATTGGGTATTCTTGTGTACATCTCAAACATGTAAATAAGAACAAAGGACTGAGGAAGGTCTCCTTGGCAAACAGTTTTTGGCTCCTACAGCAAGCCATTTGAAAAAGTCCATTCCATAAACTCAGCAAATGCTCCCAAGTTAGAATTCAGTTTCTACCCCCTCTGCCCCAAAAAAAGTCTATGCCAAAACTATTCGGATAGTGTGAATCCTTCTTCTGATCCCTCTGAAGTAATTCAGCAACCAGTTTATAGCTATTTTTTATAATGCGTACTCTCATTTTCATTTCATCGTCTCTCCTCCCAGTATATTTTAGACAGCAGTCTTCACCTGTCTCAAATCCTCTGCATAAATACGCAAGTGGGTGTTATTTTACACACTACATACAGATGTTGAAGAAGCAATGTTTTGATGAGTTATACATAAACTCCATTCAAAATGCCACTTGCCTTTAAGGCTCTGTTGCCAAATATTCCACACTTTCCCTTGTCCCTTCTCAGATCGAGACCCCAGGACTGAAAGGCTTTGGAAGAAGTACCCAAAGCAGCTTGCAGGCAAGCTCACAGCCCTCTGGTTCTCGCATATGACATGGATAATGGACAAGGGTCATGCACTGAGCATTTTCCAAGCCACATTACAGATACTATCCTGTATAAGCCAAAACACCCTGAACGAAAGCTCTGATGAAGTATAGCTCCCCTTAGGCAACTTTGCTGCTCGGAAGCCAAAGACCAGGGAGTTCAAGACCAAGGTGCTCTATTCGGAGCCTGAGGCAAAAGAGACTACATGCACTGAGCAAATAAACTGCAGTCAGTCCCCAAAGGAACTCCTTGCCTGATGCCTGGTTAATAGTTAATGTACATGGCAAGTCCTCAGTAGCCAGGAGCTACCTGTGAGAAAAGCAGCATGCAGTTACAGGAAGACAGACAGCTGAGAGTTGAACTTCAATACCTACTGACACAGCAAGAACAATTTCCATTAAAAATAATCTATGTTTTAATTAATCTAAATGAGGTATTTAGACATGGCAATGGTGAGGTCCTAGCACAGGTGTTCTCATGGGAGTAAAGGATGGCTAGAATAACTGTACAAATATATTCACAATCCCAATACTGCATTCTCTAAATAAAAACACTCGGATGCCAACCAGGTTAAACACCATCATGCTAAGAGCTGTACCGGCATGAACAGTGACGGCATGCATGTGTTGCATGGATGGCAATAAGTGCTCTTCATCTCTCAAGCACATTTTCTAAAGAGCACAAGATGATTTGTGAGTGTGAAATAACACACAGTCTGCACAGGACAATATTTTTTCCTCCCTCTCTCCACTTCAGGAAGACTAACAGCGTGTCCATAACTGAGCTTTTACTTTTTTGTCTCTCTCGTCAGTTCAATTGAATCTAGAATGATAAAGGTTTTTTAAAGAGAGGGAATGAAAAAGGTTGGCCATTTTTCCAATGCAAGCAAAGGCTGCCCTGTAAGCAGTCAGGGTCACCGTGAACGTAGTAGCAAATTAGACACAGCCACTATATTAGTTTCCTATATATAAAATACATTATACTGGAGGATCGAAAGGATACTTGATAGATCTCAGTTTTCAAAACACCATCATGAAATAGGGAAATAAACCTCTTTGTTGATCAATGAAATAGTAAAACAGCATACAGTCCTCAGGACCATGCGTGCAAATACTTTGTAAGTGGTATTCGTATACCAGCTATTGGATAAGCAATTCAAAGTTAACAAAAACTGCTAAGAGAGTGGTCCAGCTTGATCGAGCTTGGACATTGGTTTATTGGAAAGCCTACACACATTTCAGTGGCTTTCTAAAGGTAACACAGTAAATCAACCACAATTAAAAGCACAGAACCTGTGACCCCGTTTTTCCACTTTCTTGCTTTATCTAAGAATACCATTTTTTCACTGAAGGGAGAAAGACTTTGTAGAGCAGCGAATATGATGGGAACTGTGAGAATTATCTACAAATCCTTCAGACAAGATGCCAAAGTTCAGACTTCCCAAATTAAAAAGTTCATGTTCCACTCATACTGATTTTTCTTAGTATCGTAAAAGCAATCTTTCTAATCAGATAGATTAATAGGCACCAGAAGATACTTTTAAAATAATCAGAACTCCAACGAAAGAAGATAATGAGTTAAACAGAAAAACACTGAAATTGAAAACCTCAAAACAAAACTGCTTTAGGAATGAAACATTGTTTAACTGTAGACTTCAGTAAAACCGCTTTGTAAAATCATTTATACATGCAAATTGACAAATAAAGGCTAGACAGTACAGCTACTTAGAGGTACTCTTTTCCTTGGGTTTAAGATATCTTCTAACTAGGCATGAAGCTGAACACTATTATGCTTTTATTGTAGTCTGATCCTGATGCGTCAAAGGAGGTGAAGACCCCCACTGAACCCAAAGGAACAGAACGAGAAACTTTCTCCTTTCCAAAACGTTTATATACATTGCACTCACTATGAAGGCGGCAGCAGCTCACAAAAATGTCGCTAAATTGTTTTTCAACTTGCTGATAACAGTGCATTTCCTTCAGCATATATCTTAGCGTGAGCTGCAAATATCTGGCTGAGCAGTATGGTAAAAGCCCAAGCAGTTTTGCTGAAGTAAAATAGCTGCTGACACCACTGGAGAGCTGTCTAAACAAGACATCTAATTTAAAGCTACTTTAAGTATGTTTAAATAAGCGACGTTTACTGAAACACTGATGTGACCTAATTAGAAGGGGAAAGTTTGACAGAAATTAAGTATTATCCCCACATTACAATTACAGCATGTAGACAGCACATTTAGAGGTGAAGCTACTTGCCGAATTTTTCAAATACCTGAAGTCCTCCTTTCTGGCTCCAGAAAATCCTTCTCTTAAGAAAGCTCCGCGCATGTGCCGGGCTTTCTCAGATTGCCTCTTCTGTTCGTATTTCATGTTGCTGACTCCCTCAGATCCCTGCATACCCTTAAGAATTAGTAGCCTAGGACCTTCTTCTAAATCTTCCGTTCCTGTATAATTACATGTGGTTTCAGAAGTGGCAGAATCATCAATATATAAGCATATATTGTCAGTACTTTTCTTTATGTTATTCTTATATGACAACACATAAGAG
>Ga0181612_144324_pt1 | contig 19979 bp, 9 predicted proteins | sample HoacroProtozoa21_FD_119630 | JGI IMG/M metagenome (GOLD analysis project Ga0181612, IMG submission 119630) | Hoatzin crop microbial communities from Cojedes, Venezuel. Combined Assembly of Gp0051906, Gp0051904, Gp0051908 | reverse complement strand
GCCCGGGCGCCTCACGCCCCGCGCGGCGGCCGCGCTCTGCAGAGCAGCCGCGCGCTGCCCGCGGTGCGCTTCAGGGGCGGCACGGAAAAGCCGTCTCCGGTTAAAGCTGCCGCGTCACGCGTCAAGAAAAGGCAGAACTCAAGCGAATTTTAAGCACTGCGCAGTAGCAGCACACGATTTAAGGACAGCTCCGAGGAGCCTCAACGCAGGTCAAGGGGCGAGCGGAGGGGGGCACGAAGCCTCAGGACACCCTGCTCCTTCCCGCAGCGGTCACATCTCCCACGGTGCCAGGACAGGTAAATAGCGAGACTCCAAACTCCTCTGAACAGCGGACAGGACAACCTCGGCTGGGCGATGGCTGCACAAGCGCAAGGACAGTCCCTGGCCTCGGAACAGAGCTGACGCTGATGCCACAGTGCTGACTTCTCAAATCCTTGCCCTCATCACAGCATTTATCTTGCCCTGTCTTCCACCTTCCCATTCAAACCATCCCTCACATCAAAATAAGGAGACGCTTCCAATCCCAGAGACTGGCACTCCCAGACATGCACATTGTAAAACCCAATTAGCTCATCCCGAGTTCACTTTTAGCCATTGATTCGAAGTACCAGAAAAAAAAAAATCAGGTAATTTGCTTGTTCTTAAATGCCAGAAAGCCACAGACCATTAGAGACTCTACACCACAAGGAAAGGCACCAACATGCAATCAGCCTCTCACTAGTTTTATAGTCTGCCACAGCATTTTAAATCTAATGAAGACTGAAAGGACTGCAGTCAACCGCTGCTCAACCCTGCTGAACAGTCATTAAAATCGTTACCTGGGGGCACTGCATCTCAGTGCTGGGAAGTGTCAGCCCAGAGAAGGCCGGGATGGAATTCAGAGAACAGTGCTTGTCTTCCATGGCCCTGGCACCATCAACACCGACCGAAGCAGAAGTGCAAGGTCAGAAATTCAGCCAGGGTCCTCTCTCCAGAGATCTTCACTGTAGCAGAGACTTGGCTTCGCAAACATACTTTCCCCCATTAAGTTGTGAAGTGTTTTAACACAACCAAGTTCAAACGTAACTGAAGATTAACAGCAGACAACATCAAAGAAGTGGCAGAAGGCATAAAAATTAAGGCTACATTGAAAGGAATGCACTTGCGTACGGTATCAGCAGCACTGCAAGCTCTTCTTTGACAATTATTAAAACAGATCTTAGGCTTTGAGCCAAAATGCTCCAGCTGGAATCCACAGGCCCAAAGAAGGCAGAGACTGTCAATCGATAATCGGTATCCGGTAGTAAAAATCTGTTCACTGAGGCTTCCCACATAAGAACTGTGACAGTGACTGTAGGTATCTTGCTTTAAAAAGATGGGGGGGAAGCTCCATTTTTAGTAAAATTAAATACCAGATGCTTTTGAAAGTCTGCTTCCCCATTGTCCTAGTTTGCTTTGAAAGATGAACCTTTCATGTTACCTTTGTTCAGAGAGCTAATCCAGTATGTAACTAATGTATGTGACTAAAGTCTTGGTTCCTCAGGCAGGGTGGAGCTGTCCTGACTTTCATAAACACAAAAGGACAGCACATCATTTCAAGGTTGCAAAATATGATGCAAAATTCTGGAAGAAAAACAAGAAGAAAGGTGCATAGAATGGGGCGCAATTCATGAGCAAGTGTTTACCGTTAGATCTCTCCCCTTGGCCCTCCTGACAGACATCCTTATAATTCAAATCTTCACACAACCTGAAGATCCCGTCTTTGTATGAGCACAAACCCATCAAGCCATTTCTTCTTTCAAATTCATTACAGCAGCCACTGAGATAACAATGTAACGTCCACTTTATGCAGTTCAACTCCAAGCACAAGCCAGATACGCATCCCTGTGATGCAAATCATTCGTTAATCCTGTCCTGATTAAACACTCATTGCTAGACAGCAAAATTAGGGCTAATCATTAAATGACAGACACCCCAATTTAGTACAGAAGACAAAGTGTCTCAATCCCATATTTGCAAAACAGATTACACTTATGCATATATAACACATGCAAGACTGCAAAAGCATGCAGAAGAGAGCATCCAGAAGAGAGCTATGCACTCAGTAATGACATAAAGGAAACTGCAACATTCATGAATTTATAAACTAAGGGGTACGATCAGATTTTCCAAGGTATTTACACACCTAAGAGATGTCAGTAGGTGCCTAATGAACTTTGGGGGGGCAGGGGGGAAGTGGATGCAAAGCCCTGCTACCTAGCTTCCAGTTACAACACATTTAAACTTGTTTTGAAATTAAATCAAAGCAGCTGGTATGTAGACAAACTCCAGAAAACACCTTAATTTCCCAGGGTAACTACCACGATTCCTTTGCATATGCACTGTGCACACCCATTACAACATTTCATAGATTAGCTTAAAAAAGCCAAAATCCAAAGATAACAAAAGCCACCCAACATTCAACATTTTGCATATTCATACAATTTATTACAAAACTTCAATGAAAATTAGTGTTATGGTATATAAAATGTTCAGTACATGCCATCACTCAGCTGACAGATAGAAATGCCTGTGACAGAAGTTCTTGCAATCAATACTGACGACCTGAAGACAAGTCTTCAGAGGCATCCCCAGAAGTTGCTGGCATGCGTAGTGTTTATGGTATGTTAAGGCACGATGATTTAGAAAAGTCAGCTTCTTTGCATCACTGGTGAACCATCAGTGTTTTGTATGTTTTCTCATACACCATACAAATATGAATCACCAGAGATGAAGCTTCAAAACAAACCGAAAGTACAGAGAAAGTTATGAAAAACTGATACGATACACAATGACTTAAAACGGCAAGTGGAAGTTATGATGCTGTGCAAACACACGTACATTTACTGTAAACAGGCCACAAAGTCTTTCAGTATTAATCACGAAATTGCTCAGAATAACCTAGCAGATACACGATTAACTCTTTAAACCCATCACGACGACTAGTCCAAACAGTGTACTCTATCAGTTTTGGTATAAAAGGGTACAGGCAGGATAATAAAACCACATTTATAAGTATGAAAACAGTGTTACCAAAAGAATCAAAAAAGATACAATAGAACTTGATTAACATTGAATATATAAAACAAGCTGGTTTACAACATGATCTTCAGACTTTGTGTTTGTCTTAACGCAGGTCTTGATCTGTGGCATCCAGCTTTTGCTTTTGAACATTATCATTCAGTCAAAGAAAACTGAGCACCCATCCACGCAGAGAACTGCTGCGGACAAAAGGGGAAAACAAAGAGCATTAGAAAGGACACACTCTCAGCACTGTCCGAGCGTGTGGAGCAGTCTGAGCCCTTCTGAGCAAAGCAGCCTAGTCCAGGGAACAGAGCGTTTCAGTTACTGCATCACAGGGACCTGCATCAGAACTACATCAGCTGAATCAGATGCAGTTTGGGCCCAAATGTCTAATAAGAACACATAAATGAGAATCCATTTTTAGTTACATACTTTCTTAAGCACCCAAGAAAACAAGCACTGTGTTACAGCTCATCTCCACAGTAATGCACACAAGGAACAGGGCTAACAGTAAGCAGCAAGTCTGATGTCATGCACAAACAGCTCTTACGATACTGCTTACATAAAACAGGAAAGCAAACAGATTTTTTTTTTTAAGCATTCATACAGCAGTATTCATATGGCTGAAAGAATGGATACCGGTCTGCAATTTCAACAGTAAAAAACAGCTTAATCTAAACATTCATCTGGACGGAAAAAAGAAATATCCTCAACAACATTGTGTCAAGCCACTTGTACAGTGCGGTGCGACACTCATCCAGACTACGCTCGCTGACTGCGGTGGGAATAAGGAGCAAGGAAAGCTGACAACAGGGCCCTTTGCTCTTTGTTGTTCTCACAGTGGGAATTCTGTTCAATTCACAATTACTTCATATTTTAAGGAGGCCATGACGTCCCATAACAACAAAAACAAGCAAGCCAGCACTAAGGCTTTAAAGCCAGAGTCCATACATTGTTAACCCAATTCAATATTCAAATTAAAAATTAACCTGTTGTACTACATTGCTACTTTGAGTACGAAAGAGAAACTAAATTTCTGCCATTGCCTGCCTAACTCTAATCTGTTACAGAAGACACCACAAGATGACGTGGTAACTGATGTTTCAGACTCACAAAAAGACTAGAATTTCCAATAAACACCAAGGCTGGGGTTATAAGCACAACTGTGCACTGATGTTACCAGCGTTAGCAACACGATAGCTACAGTTTATATGCTCGTGGGCGAAGTACGTTTGTGCTTTTTCAGTGTGGATTCATTTCACTGCTCGTTCTTCCTAATCTCCTTATGAGACAATATTTTATGATACATTAGGTTGACACTGTTCTTTACAAATTTGATCTCCAGTTTTATTAGACTAACCTGACGGCCCCCCATACTCCTTTCATCAACACACAGCTTTAATGACTGTCTCCATCTGCCATGTGAATTCATAACATGAAGAAAGACGATACATTTCTCCAGTATGCCATTAAAACAAAGCTTGCCCAGTAAGCAGTGTAACTAGCACCACATATGCCTGCACCCTGACGCACATGGTCAGACAGCTCAGAATCCTGTATTTGTAAAGGTTTCAAAAGCCTTGGGAAGGAATGGGTTTGCCTCCACCCCAGCTGCTTCCAAGAACACCACTACAATGCAGGGAAACTTGACATCTCTCCATGTACACTTTTCCTAACCAGAGAAATTTATTTTATAAGCAGTTACATTTTTCTCACTGACCTGAATTCTCTTCTTCAAATAGCACCCATTTTATGTTGTAGCTACAGCCCTTTGAATGTCCAATCATTAGCAAGAACTTTGAGAAATGGCATCTTTCCAAAAAGAATGAGTACTGGATGACACCTGTGTCCTGCTGTTAGCTAGTTTTGACTCAGTTGTCACTCACACCCCTAATATTTTGGGTTTCTGACATTTCAGTCATCCTCTGTCGACTTCACTGCTTCAAGTTTGTTCCCTTTCCTTTTGTTAGTCTGTAGCAACACCTTACACTTCCCCATAGCAAATGTCATCAGTCAAGTACATACCAAGTTACAAAACTGGCCTTTGAACTGCTTTCCAATGTTCATCAGTTAATTTAACATGCTAATAGGGTTAACATCCACTGCGCCACATATACACACCAGGCTTCAAGCTCTAGAACTACAAGAACTGTTCCTCTGAAAATGTTTATTTAGCAAAACATGGCCTGAAGCCTTTACAGATCCCCCGTGATACCACGGTCAGGCTTTGGCACGGATCTGGTAGGTCTGTGCGCTCCACCCCTCAGGTCCACTAATGTCCAAGAAATTCTGGCAGCAAGCACCTCCCCTCACCCCCTGCATCCCAAATGCATTCAACAGCTGCACTGGATGCAGCAGTGTGACACCGAGGTGGAATATGTCAATTGTGTCATTCCTGGGTCATCCAGCCTCTCGGAGGCAGAGTGCAAGGTGCCACTGCAGGTATTCACAAGAATCAAGAACGCCACTGTAGCCGCTGCACTGTGGACTTTATTCTTCCCAAAGCAGCGACACATTACTGAAAAGCAAATAAATGTATTTCCGCTCACCCCTGACACTTCCCCACAAAACAAGATTTCTGCAGTGATCCATTAGGAATTTTATATTCTCTCTATTTCATATTCTCTGGCATTACCTGGCAAAAATTCTACCAATTTGCATTAATCCATTTACTGACAAAATTTATTGAGATACAGTTTGGGGAATTATGTGAAAATATCAGAAAAACTTACTATCAGGTGTTTTAATCTTTTTCATTTTATGTTTTGCAAGCTTTGTGTCATTCCTTGCAAAGCTTTTAAGTCTGAACAGAGGAGAGTGTTTGGGCGTTTTGGAGATGAGGGGACCATTTCTCTCTCCTCTATAAGCATAGCAGTTCCGGAAATTGGTCTCAATGGGAACGTGCTTTTTAAGATGCATAAATCCTGCTACTTCTAGGACAGAATTTTCCTTACAGAAATAGGTCCTGACAAACACCTGGAAATTTTGCATACAGAAAATGCAGACACAAAAATCTAAGCAAGATTCCTTAAGAGCCAGAAAACAGACAATATTTAGGTACAGGAGGTTTACAGACCTGACTAACACTTCAGACATATCATAGTAATGTTACGTATTTTTTCTGTACAATATTTTGAAGACTACAATTTTAACAAAGTGCTACCTTCTTCCTACTGGGAGAGTCACAAAACTTGTTTTCTGTCAAAGGCCGCAGACAGAGATGCTGTGGAACAGCCAAGGTCACAATTCAAGTACAACATCGTCTTTTATTCTGGTCTACTTACAACCCAGGAACATGACTGTTTCACCAGCTGAGAGCAGTATGGACAAACAGGAAGATGTAAGACATTATTTTTAGATGAACAGAGTCAAATGAAAGCGTTATTGTTCTATATATCACTAATTAAAAGCCATAACACTACTCCACCACCTGAACTCTGCATAGCTCCCCAGACATTATACACAAGGGCATGTGGGCACCAGCTACAAGGTGGCTCTTGAGGACCCTGCCAAGATCTCTCTATACAAGTTAACTTCAGGGTCCTATGGAGCCACCCAAGTTCAGCACTTCAGCTGTACAGCAGCAGAGGAAAAACAACAACTTCTATCCAAAGTCTTCTCTCTAAGGGAAGTGAAAACTAGTCCATCAATGCAGCGTTTGCTGAACAACTCCACAGTTAGAGGAGCTGAAAAGAGCTGGAGAACGATGGTGCTCTTCTAGTCTAGTTTCTAGCCAGAGAAACATCCACTGGCAGTGCCAGACAGTTGTTCCAAATGCTACAAATTTGCCCAAGCTTCACATTCTCTAGGCTCTCCATTTCAGCTGCCAAAAACTACAACACAATCTTTACTTCCTCAAATGACATTTCTCATCAGATCCATTCAGCATTCAGCAGCATCGTTTTAGAAGGCTGGTTGCTATGACAATGCTTTGTGCTGTTCTGTTAAATGATGTCAATTCATCAGCAGAAAGAACTAGCTGTTTGGTTCCTTTAATACTGTTCTTATCAAGAATCAGAACAGCGTTAGTGAGCTCAGGAGGCTTTAAAATACTTGTGGAAATCATGAGCTATACTAAAAGAATTTTCAGCATCCTACAGATATTTTAAGTGCAAGATGCCTGTGTTTTTTTTCTGAACACATTTCCCTAACCATATTTTCAGTTGGCTATATTTGTTTTCCGTAGCCTGGCTTCTGTTACTGCTTTGTCCCAGTATGATCTTGAAGCTGAGCGGAATTGTAAGAATAACAGGAGGAAAACAGATTGCAAAGATCTACACTTTCAGAAACAGAAAAGGAAAGGGAAGAAACACCCATCAGTAATGATTTCATTTGAAAAAAATAATTCCAGCTCTCTGTAATAGTTGCTCATCTGAGATGGACAGGATGAGAAACTAGTAAATATGCTGTTGGAATTACTGCAGGCTTATTTCAAGAGCATTTCCTACTGGAGTATCCAAATACAACTAAATCTGTTTTAGTTTTTGGTAACTTATTCCACTCCTCCATCTCCTTCCTCTCCAATCTTTCACTTGAACTGCCAAATATAAGAAGCAATAAGCTCCTACACTTTACAGCAGTGTCTTGCATTTTATAAGCAAAAATATCTGAAAAATAAAGCTTGTCTTGAAGCTTTCACCATGCTTCCCAGGGACTGCTACAAACACCTCCACAGGCACTGTTTGTACACAGAAGCTGTGAAATGTTTAGAGGCAACAGACAGAAGTGTAGATCAACACACCTTGGTCAGGGCTGCTCTCAAAAGCTCTTCATCACCACCATCATGTAGATTAAGTCTGTACTCATAGGCTTTTGTAAAGAACTGCAGCTGGCACGCTCGTCACTACTGTTTGAAAAATCGTCTTCCTTTGCTACTTCTAACCCAGTCTCCACCAGTGCCCTTTTGTGTTTCTACTTCTCCATAGCAAGAAATCTGCCCATCCTCTTTGGAAATTTTGAACAGATTCCCTGCATACAATCTTTGTCTTTGTCACTCCCCTTATGCTTCTCTTACTCTAGCCTTGAAAGTAAAGGAAACTGCTTGAAGTAAATTCTCCCTTTGCTCTTCCCATAAAACCTTTTAAGATGCCCCTGCTCAAAAGGGATCATGCAAACCAGACCTTCCAGTCATCCCACCTGTGTAGCACTTCATGATAATACAAACTCGTCAGTCTTTTTGGCAAGGATTTAAGTTTAGCACTTCTTAATCATTATGCAATGCCAGACTCTTTCCAGAAAACCCCAAAGCATTCAGCAATCTTCTCTCCACCCTGAAATACATCTGAAACCAGGAGTGGGTATTTCACATATTTGGGTATTACCATATTTCATTATCCTACTGTTTACTTTCCAGCTCCTATCTATGAAGTTATTTACACTATACTTATATTTTCCCAAAATATCTGAAAATATCTTTCTATCTGTGCTTTATGAAGGGGAAAATATTTTTAAGGTACTTCTGAAAAAAATCTATAAATATGTATTTATCCAAAATAAAAAAGTGAAAATTTTAACTTTTATATAAATTATGTGTAAAGCTACACATTTTTCTCAGCACAAAGATAAATATGGGTGCAGAAGAACAAATGGAGGAGAGACTGTGCTTTCAGTAGCAGAGCTGATCCTATAAAGTTCTTGTAAAACTAGAACCTGAGAGATGCTCAAGATAAGCTGTGATAGAACAAAAAGATTGATATCAAGTATATTTACAGTTGTTGGCAGTTTGGTTCTGTTAACTACCACGTTAATTACAAGTTTCCTGGTTTCTCTGGAAATAGCAAGTTCAATAAAATACAGCAAATACATCTGATGGGAATGCTGGAGGTCGCAATCACCATTCCGCCTAAACTGCAAAGTCAGTTAACACAGATGAGAGAAACTTCCCTCAGGCTAAGTTCTAGGTGAGGATTCACTTCAACATGCTGACGGGACTATACAGCAACACCCTGGTTTTGCAGGACTGCAGTTGCAGTGCTGACTGTGCAAATGAGCCAACAAATTACGCTAAAAGTCTATCAATCTGCATCTGAAGCGTAACAAAAAAGAAGTTTGAAATTTATTCCTGAAAGCAATCTGTCAAACAATATGATTTCCATAGCAGCTGCAGAAACGTAGTTCAGCAGATTCTAAAGAAACAGCAGGACCTCCACATATGAAGATCTTGTTCAAATCCCTCTCCATTTTGCCCACATTCAATATTTCAGACCAACTACCTTTCTTTAGATTTAGTTCAAAATCCATCGTAACAAGATCTTGTGGATGCTTAGTTAAATATGCAAAGCTCTCCTGTTTAACACATTTGGTGGTCTAAACTATATTCCCCATTAGCAATGTAAAGTAGCTACACAATAACATTTCACTTGGACGCACACCAGCATGCTCAGAACTCTGTTTACTTATGTATCCATGGCTGCTAATTCAGCCTGGGACAAACCGTGCTCAAATTTGTTTTTATAAATACCATATCCAGTACGGCCAGAAGCTGTGAAACACAGGGAATTCTGGTGCCGTTACAGGCTAACCATTAGTGGGAATACTGCATCCTGCTAGCCCTCGGATACTGATTTCACAGCAAATCCAGTACCTAGGAAGTGAAGAAAGAGCTCTGGATATATTTGTATCATCTTCCATCCTGTGCTCTGTAAGCAACAACAACGGACAAGCCTCTTAGATTTAGGGTGGTTTTTTTCTCTTACAGAGTATCCATTTAAAGGATGCCATGTGACTAAATGTGATTTGTAAGTTGCAGAAAGAATTGAGTTCCTTTGCAAAAAACAGTAATAATAATTTACACTACATAAGGTCTCCTGCATCAAACAGCCATTTTCACAAGCAGTCAGAGTTTGACCGAATGATAACAAAGTCACCATGAAAACTTGGGACCTTCAGTTCAGACTGAAATACTTAACAGGCTGCATAATGATGAGCTCCTGTCTGGGGAAGTGAGAGCTTTACGTCAGACACTGCTATCACATACACTGCATGGTCAGCCACAAAATTATCCTCAGTGTTTAGACTTCCAGCTCTGAGAAAACACATCTTGGCGTGGAATTTGGAAGACATGATGCGAAGACTCCTCTACCTGCAAGACTTGGAATTGTGACAGTAAGAAACCTTTGAATTACTTTTTTCCCCTTAACTACTTCACTCAAAGATCACAGTGCACATACTAGTAAAACCATCAACATCTGCTTAAATAGGAATCCAGTGAATAAGTTCATTACTTTGGAGACTTTTTTTTTTTTTTTTAATATAAACAGGAAGACTGAAGGTTCAAATAAAGGCAACAAAAAATCTCCTTATTTTAGGCTTGGAATGTTGGCAGCTGCCACAAGGTCATAAGGGATAATATAATCCATTTTATTCAAGCTTTACATTCCAGAAGACCAGCAATCATAGCTAGAGTATTAAACTGAAGTATTAAGCAACAAGACTCCTCATACCCTTCTATTTTCTGTTTTTGCATTTAAAAGAAAAATTACACCAGAAGAGATGCATTTTGAAGAAAGCATGAATATTTGCTACAAGAATTCGTTTTCATCGCTCACTCTGATCCCACCTAATACATCACATAGGACATCTAGGGACTGTAATCAGTACACTTGACCAGGTTGTCTAAAATTTTGTTTGGTTCTTTGAAAAAACTGCTATGAATTCAGCAGCCTACATACCCCAAAGCACCCTAACTTTTGTTTATATACAGTCAAGTTAATTTTCTGAGCAGCTTTTGCTAACAGAAACAAAACCAAATGATCCAAAAATAAGGCACTGAAGATAAGCATTTGAAGGTCTTAAAAACAGCTGGAAAGGTAACATTTGCATAGATCTTTTTTTTCTAGTCTACCCAAAAAATGACTAATTTTTTCTGTAAGTACTGTAAAAGCAAGTCCAAAGTGCAAAATTAAAAATAATCATTGTGAAAATCTTAAGTAAGAGGACAAGTCAGAAAAGTCATACCTGATGCATCCAGGTGTTAAGCACCTTAATCATCACTAGGCTTCATCCTCATTTGGGCTTGCATCTGTGCAATCATCTCCTGCATGCGGCGCAGCTGTAAGAGAAAGACACCCACGCATTTAAAACAATTTCACGAGGAATCCAAAATCCAGGAAACTTTAAATCTTCTTCTTCCATGGTAGAACACAGATGCAATTTGCCTCTTTATAAATTGGAAATGTTAGATTAATTCACATGACTGAATACTTTGTTTTTCCCATCTCAGATTCTTTAATGCATTACACCTGACTTTCACAAAAGATTTAAGAACACTTACAATTAAAATTAAGCAATAAAATCCAAGTCTTTTGAAGCTTGCGGACCTGTGAATTAACATTTAATCCACAATAAAGAAAACATGCCCTTTACGTGTGTACAGAGATACACTGCTTGAGTGAGCTGAAGCAGCTTTGTTCTGATACAAGTGCCCAAACATAATATCATGTATGAATACTCACCTTGTGGCTAACTAGATATTGTTGCTAAAAATTTGCAGAGTTAACAGCCAAAGTGCAGACAGAATTTAAAAACTACTTCAAAAGCAAAACAGAAAGATGTTTGCAAAATTTGGAAAGACAGACTAAACATATTAAGGACCAATATTTTTACATCCAAACAATGACCTTTCCAGGAAATAACTATTTTCTTAAAGGCATTTTCTTATGACACTTAAAAGTTAATTTCCATCTCATAAAAGGCCAGTTATACATCATTCTTTTTTTTCCCCTCCAAAAAACAACATTAAATAAATGTTCCTGAGAAATAATAAGAAACACTAATATAGATTTTCAAAATGTATATGCAAATACCTCTAATTTGGTTTACAAATAACTAGGTATTTCGTTCCAGATGCAGGTGGGGAAGCTCCACATATACAATTGCAAGTGCCCTGCCTTACAAACTGGAAAAGAAATAGGCTGCAATTTCCATGCACATTGTATAAAATTCGAGTCCATCTCAAAGTGCAGATCATGTCATAACCTGAGGCTTGTATAGCAAGTTTTCATTCTTCTAAGAATAATCGTGTAGTTTTTAATATAGCCAGCTTTTTTCCCCATTAGGAAAAAAGTAGTTAGAGAATTGCTTTCATTAGTTTTCAGGGGGCAGGGGGAGAAACTCTTCAACTCCAGAAGTACTGCTATGTTTAAACAAGTGTACTGTATTTTCACCCAGTCACCTACATTAGTTATTATGATACTTAAGTTACTCCATCAGATTCAATACAAAGAATCTGTGACAAACACTAGACCATGTTATGTGGTGTTGAGCTGGGCTTTTTTTGTTGGTTTAGGGATTTTTGTGTTTTGGGGTTTTTTGGGGGGGAAATAAAAACAAAGGTGAAAGGAACACCACAGTACAGGGAAAAACTAACTGCAGATGATGCCTGTATCACTTTTTCGTGCCTGGCCTCAGATACAGATTTGGGAAAGAGCAAGAAACTGAAGTGCAGAGCCTGCAGCACAGCCAGAGACAACAGAGCTTCCCTAAAACCAGCTGGCTTATGTACTGGTACCTATCCTCACCGCAGGGGTCAGCAGAGGCTAACTCTGGTTCCTGTGACGGCAGCATAGGTACACCCTGACAAAAGGAGATTCACACAGAAATAGTGTGAGATACAGCTACACCTGTGATGATTACTATATACTCATCTACATCTTTCTGCTAAACACTTAAAACAAAAAGCTTCTGATCAAAAAGCTGACATAATGATGCAGGAAGGAGGGGAAAAAAAGCAAAGTCTCAGAAATGAGAGTTGCATTCATTCCACGCTCCAAGAAAGGAGAAATATTTCAAAGATCAACTTGTAAAAATGTAAGACACCTGGTCTTTTGAACTGCCTCTCTGCAGATTTACTACCAGAATAAAACCAGCTTTTTGGAAGCTCGCCTACTTGAGCTTTCCCAAGAGCACTCCAAGCTGAGCCATGAAACATTCCCAAAATAGAAACCATTCAGTAACCACAGGGGAAGATATTGCTGCACATGTATTATGCTGATTGCTCAAACGCAGCAGTCTGCTAGTAGTCGACATCATATTTTAAGACTTAAATACAGCATTGAGCCTTGCATTTTCTTAACCTTAATTGATAAAAATATGTCCACACCATGAAAGAAATCAGAGGCTGCATACAACTCAAACATAAGGTAGGACAAAAGCACTACGAGGCCTACTCTGCTCTAACACTAAGATTGTAAGATTTTCCTTTTCCATTTTCATGTAGTGTTTTTGAGATCTACTGGTGGAGTGTTAGTCTCATCTATTAGCTAGATTTCTGAAGCTATTTTAGCATAATCCAGTAGAAACACTTTCACACACAAAGTCTGCTAAAGAAACCAGGCACATTGTTGTCTCCCATGGCCATTAGTAGGTAAATAGTCACTGAAGTTTCCTTTTCATAAGGAAAGCTGGCAAAAAAAGTAGTAAAGAAAATAAAAATAAAAAGGTACTCCAGCACACCTTTCCTCCTCACTGCATCCCAGGCTGTATCAGCATTTTGTTTTGGTTTTTGTTGAGTATTTGATATGCAAACAATCCAGAACGGTTGCTTTCTGCTGTAAAACTGTGGCTTCTCAAGAGCTCTAAGCAAACTCACAACTTTCAGTTTCATAAAAGTATTCTTAGTGGACAACCTATGAGTAATGATAGACACCACACACTAAAACCTGGCTGCATAACTAGAGGGCTAAAGTTAGGAGGTAGTAACTGAACTTAGAGAGAATGCACACAAATATCTTGGAGAGATAATCGCTTGCACAGTAAGAATCCTGTCACCTCAAGTGTAAAATCAAAATTAAAACTAAGAAAAAAGAAGGATCAAGCTGTACTGCACTGAAAGTGGCAGCCATGTTAGCCTCTTCCACAATTCCCTTCAAGTGGAGGACAGTACATAAGAACCTTCCCTACACATTATGATACAAGCTAAAAACAACTGGTGTGTCTTCACCTTAGTAGACCTATTGCAGACAGAAACAATCTTTCCTCTTAATAAAGGTGAACGTAAAAGATCACACAAAAGACTGAAACTGATGTCGTATCAACATCTGTGTTCCTTTCGCTGCTCGGGGCTGCAAGCATCAAGAGCATTCCATGACTCTGATCTCGCTCAGCAGTAAACCCTCTCACTTGTAAGAGCAGCACTCATTTTCTGCAGGGAGCCTGCATTCATCCCCTAAAGAAAGGGTACTACAACATGATCCCATAGAATCAATACACGATGAAAAGGAAGCTAGGAAACAATGTTTGGAAATCGGTTAAAACAAACGATTCCTGTGAATTCCCAGATAACAAAAAATCAAAAGAGTAAACTTCACCTTGGTATAAACTCCACTCAGTTTACTTATCATGTCAAGAGTAAAATTTACTTCAAACTATCACGTAACTACTGGGTAGTGAATACACATAACTACTGTAGCAACACAAGGGAAACAAACATCTAAAATGAGAGTTAAGGTTACAGAGTTAAAAGTGAACCCTCCAGCTTCCCAATGGCTTGTACACTGTTAACAGAAACCACTGATACACAGCCTTGCTTCACCTACAAGATTTCATCTGTAGTGTGTTTTGTCCAGAATACCAACAAGTACTACTCCTGTCTCAACAAGGAGAGTGGCTTTTCAGTGACAACCCGACAGGTATCACACGAAAAAAAAAAATATTCAAAACCAAACAATACTTGCTTCCTACTGACATGCTTCCCCTCCCCACACCAAGTATGATTACTTCTGCCCATGCCTTTACATAAGAAAGTTCATAAGGGAAGGGGCTGCAAGAGTAGGGCAGATGGAAAACTGCATACAGCGGATTTTCTAGTACAGCAGCATGTTCCCACGACAGTCGCTGTTGGTTAAAAATACTTCCAATACCAAAGAGTACAACTAATCTCGTTAACAGCAGACAAGCAAAATACTCCTGACAGAGGAGTTATATTGGAGAAGGGACTAACCATTGAGATGAATGTCTTTCATAGGACACATTGACATTATAAATAGCAGAAGTCACTATGGCCACAGCCATCGCACTGCATGGGCAGTAAGCATTGTTCCTTCAAAGAACAACTCAAAAGGACATAAAAAAAAGCATTTACTCAAAAAATAGTTGTCCTTCATTCCACATCCCAAGGGATTCCCATTGCTAATTGCTTACTAAGGGTTTTCTTCTCATGATGTTCTCCCAGGACTGAGACTGCATCACTTCACAGAGGAAGGCTGAAGCATTCCACGTAACGCGTGCCTCCCACCCCCTGCACTAGGCCATAGCATTCCACAACACAAATTAAACCTCAGAGCTGTTTTTATTTCCTTCAGGTCTGCAGGCCTTCATCAGCAGTCATGCTGTCTCTCTACATAAAAGTTTTCACCTTATTTTTCAAGAAAACACTTACACAAATACCTGCAACACCAGGCAGCTGCCCGCACCCGTAAGTGTTCATCACACCCTCACCGACCCCGCAGGGCTGCTGCTGGACCCCAGCCTGGCAGCCCCATCACCGCAGGCTGTCCCTTCATTGACTGCCATACCAAACCAGGGTTCTTCATCTCATCTGACAAATGGTTAAACATGCTCAGAAAGTTGAAGGACAGAGAAAAAACATATTTCAACATTGCAATTATTTCCACTGTGCTCAGCCTAGTGCTGACCAACTCCACTGCAGACAGTGGAGCGAAGGGATTTGCCCAAAGCCTCAGGGTAGGTCACTGGAAAAATCAGAGGAAGTTTGCTCCTTGCTGTTTCATGTAATCACGGCCTTAACATTTTTCTGCAAGTATTGATTCTCAGCAAAATGGAAGGTATTTATTGTAAGATATTTTCAGAGCAGGAGGAGTATGGCATAACACTCCAAATTTCTTAAATTTATGACCATGACATCAATATAATCTGAACTGCAGCATATTTACAGTAAGGAACATGGATACATTTTTCTGATTTTCACTTCCCAGCTCAGAAAAACAGGTCATCACTTGCAAATGAGCAAAAAGCACAACCAGACTAAGCAATAAATCCAGAATGACAGATTAGCAATTCCAAATTGCTGAACAGGAGACCACATCCTTTGGCACAATAAAAGATCATTTAGCAAAAGCGATATCTCAATAAAGATGATCCTGGCACCAGCCCAAGCATTCATTCCTTCCAAGGTTATATAAACCTCACAAAACTGTAAACAGAACTTCAAGCACCGTTACTGATGGGAATGCAAACCAGGAGGGGAAATGGGTATTTGTTTTCTCTGCAAAGGCCGTGGAATGCAAGTCCATTTCCTCTGTGCCTCCTTCCTCCCCAGACTTTTCCCAGTCTGAACCTTAGGGATGATGTGGAGATGAAGGGATTTCATACCAGCTTATCTACAGAAGATTCAGCAAAGCCTCTTGATCTCTTTGGGACAATAGAACGCAGAAGTTAAAAATGTATTTGTTTTTTCAAGTTCTAACCTAATCCTCTACAACTTCAGCAGCAGTTATTCAGAGATGATTACTCCCAGAGGAAACTTTCAGAGACTGTCCTCCAAGAAATTCAAGACTTCATCCCTTTAGCCTTATTACATAAAAAAAAAAGTTACATATATATGTATATAAATACTGTATATAAATTCACACAAGGGTGGTCAGAATAGACAAGTATATAATAATGTGCCTGCCATATCAACAGTTTTCAGTGGAAACGGTTACAGGAGATCTGTTTCAGATGTAAGACTTATGACAAATAGTTCTACAAGGATACACAAGTTTCTACTTAACTACTAGACATGTACAATTTATATAGTTCAAGTAACAGGAGAAACAGTTACGACTTAAGTTCTCTAAGTCTACCTACTGCCTGAATCTTGGAAGCATTAAGAAAAAAAAAAAAACACAACACATTTCCAAATGATACTCTTGAGATTTTCAAAGCATCTAGTATTCCTTGCTATCAGCTGACAGTCTACTGTTGTAAATTGGAGGCAGCTAATTTGTGTATAGAATACTTGGAGTAGTTCCACTCTCGTAAATCCATGCCCATCAAGTGTGCTCATGTTGCTGAAATGAAGCTATACAGTGATAAAAATGCAGCTCATTTAATGTCCAGTAACTAATATTATTAACTACTAGTTATGGTGATAATCAGTTGCTACTGCATTTTCTTTTAGGAAAATTTTTTGCTACTTAGGTCAACATGCCAGGGTTAGCTATTTTTAAATATGGATGCTATAAAGGAAAATGGAAATGCACAGACTGAAGTAACTATATTCCAAAAATTTCCATGCACGGGAGTCTGAATCTTTCACCTCAGAAACACACAAAACTGCTTATAGGTTTTTTTTATTTCTTACTCCAAACCACTGCATATATGCATTGATCTTTCAAATAATGCCTTCCTCCATTTATGGACTTGGATCCAAGCTGAACGGGATAAAAACGATAAACAGAAAAAACACTATCTTCCAATTGGCAGCAAGTCTTAAGTTTTCACAATGCAAGCAGTCGTAAGCATTGGCAGTGTACTACTTGAATTTAAATACTAGGCTAAAAATCTCTGAATCTTTAGAACTTCAGCATAAAAATGTTAGGCTGAAAAGCCTAGTAATAACTTGAAACCTGAGTAAGAAATCAGAGATTGAAAAACATCAAATCCATAAATTGAGTGGTACAACAGAAATGCTATGAATTTTGCTGCAAGTCAAGATGCAAAAACATGCACATTAATTATATCATAGGATTTTTAGGATTACACAACCTTTTTTTACTCCATAGCCACAAGACATATGAAGAAATTTACTGGTAACGTGCTTGTAGTAAGCCATGCACATCTGAAATGATATTAGACTATCAGTCTACCCCAACATGCTAAGTTTAAAGCAGCACATGTAGCTGACAAACATAAATTAATTTCACTACTTAAAAAATAGTAACTATCCTTATGGAAAATTAGCATACAAACTGGAAGCGATAAATACCCTACCTACAAGAGCTCACATGCTACCTGCCATCCACAGTATGCAAGCTGACTATAAACAGAACACTTTGTATGGGCAACTTGTGTGTTCAGATTAGGTCTGCCATTTTTCACAACTCCAACCTTACACTCCGTAGGCAGTAGTTGACATAGAGTACTGAAATTGGAACATAACATGTTATATTAAAGAACAGCAGTTTTAGAAGCTCCCTCTTACCTCAGCCTCTTTCTGCTGGAGGATTCTATCCTTGTCTACCACCTCTTCTTCAACAGGCCTACTGAACAAAAGAATGCATTAATGGTATAAGATACAGAAAGTAGAAAACTCCAAGAACAGATTCAAGGCTCATATTTCAGCTAATATAACAAGAACAAAGTCTACATGCTTCCACACAGGGGACGTTAGGACATTCATAAACCCATGCCTGCATTTTGTAAAAGGCCATTCTTTACCTCATAATACTCCTGTTATTCACTCTCCGTTTCTTAAAATTCAATTTCTTCACGGCTATGGGGATTTTTTGCCATTTACTCTAATCAAGAGATTCCCTCCACTATCTATATGTGGTGCAAAAACCAACCATTAAAACACTGTGTAGGCTATTTCCTTTCTTCTTTAAGATCAAAATGCTTGGCTGAATACTTAAAGAACAAGTAAAGTGGGGACAAGAATAAGTTGCTATCAAAAAAGACGCAGCACAGGTAGATGTGCATTTTTTGTACCAAGTTGCCAAGGACAGAAACCTTACCAAAAAATCAAAACCGAACAACAAACACACCACACCACAAACAACCCCCTACATTACCAAAAAAAGATTGTTTGGTCTAAATTTCTCTCCCTAGCTGCATATGAAGGAGAAAGAGAGCAGCCACCATGGCAGTCCTGCAATAACTGGAGAAGCAAGATCCTACCTAATCAGACAGACTGAGGCCTATTTAAGTTTGTCCACTAGAGTTTACTTTTTCCAAGTAGACATCATTAAATAAAAACCTATCTTGTTGGCAGCCCACTACTTCTTTACGCACATTCCAAGTAAAAACACAGATAAAAGGGAACGGATACAAAACCAAGAACAGTTGTTTGTAAGCACGGTACTTCACCATATCTTACTTCTCTTCAAGAAGAGCATTTCATACAAATTCCAGTAACTCCACAGATCGAAATCTCGTAAGAAATAATTTACAGGTGAGATTTAAGTTAGAAGCAAGAACAAGTCCAATGCCACAGTGGAAAAAGAAGAGACTCAGCAGCAGCAGCAGCAGAGCCCAAAGGCACGCACACACTTACTTGCCAGTTCGTTTTAGCCTCTCCGAACGGAAGTTCTCGTAGTGCAAATCTTGGGTCACCTCCTGCAGGTCCTGCATGTGCGTTCTAGAACATGCAAAGGGCTACTGAACACTTTGTCCTTCTTGTCAAAAGGGAAGAAAAACACCCTTTTATCTTCTATTTCTGTTTTGTATAATGGATGCACTTACTGGAAAAGTAGTCCTTACAGACCCAGCCTGCCATAAAGCTAACCAGAACACCGCTTTCATGTTTACTGATCTTCAATTCATACTTCAGTTCCCTCCCACCAATGTTCTTCAAAGACCCAAAGTATTCTGTCGTCCTCTTGTTCAATAAGAGTTGTTTATACCAGTCTTTGCAGCGTTAAGAACCTTGCAAAGACAGTTATTCAGAAAGATACTTTAATTCCTAAAATATTTTTTTACTCTTACATGCTATTAAGTATAATTTGTAACTGAGAACTAGGTGGAGCTCCTTGGCTCACATAACAGCTGATATTGCCAAAATTGTCAAAAAAAAGAAAAAAAAATGCTTGCTACCAGTGACCAGCAGAGGGCAATCCCTGCCCAGCAGAGACTGAAATCAGAAATGCACAGCAGAAGGCAATTTCCAACAATTGCGAGATGCCATTAAGAAAGAAAAAAAAAAAAATCCCCTGAAACCAACCTCCCAAGCAGAATATTCCCATCAAAATAAAATCATAACGGGGCGGGGTATCATATTT
>Ga0181612_162623_pt1 | contig 19983 bp, 9 predicted proteins | sample HoacroProtozoa21_FD_119630 | JGI IMG/M metagenome (GOLD analysis project Ga0181612, IMG submission 119630) | Hoatzin crop microbial communities from Cojedes, Venezuel. Combined Assembly of Gp0051906, Gp0051904, Gp0051908 | reverse complement strand
TTGCAGGCTGATAGTTCAGCAACATATCCATGGCAGTAGGCTGAAGACAGAAACTTCTGGAGTTAATGAGTCTGTCCTTGTTTTTAAAATGCAACCACCTGACCATGTCATACTGTAACAGAAAGGTGGGCCCTCAGGTACTGATCAATGGTTGAAAATCAGGATAAAGCCAACTATTAAGAAAAAATGCAATGTGAAGTAGTCAGCGTTTTTATGATTAAATAAAAGAGAGAAAATTTTTGGAAGCATTGTCCCCTGGAACGTCCAGTCACTTTTGCCAGCTGACAACTTTTTTAGAATGATTTCTGTGTTAATTTTACAGGCCATCATTTTGACAAGTATTACAATAATGTGCTCAAATTATTGTTAATGTAGCAGAATAGGAAGGAAAATATTCGGTGCTATTAATTCAACAGGCAGAAAGTAATCCAAAAGAATATTTATCACTATATAAATAAACACTGTCACTTCACCGCATATGGGTCTTTATTAGCTGCAATTTTTAAAAGTAAGAACAAAGCAATGCACAGAGTTTCATCATAAATTTGAAATACTTGTGATACTGGTAATATTTTTACCTTGAAATGGTGTATAAGTTGAGTCTGGAAGAAGTTAATCTGATTAAAATGAACAGAATTAGCAAACCAGCCAAAGTAAAAGGCCACTTTAGAGTTGTTTCTCTGATTTAATAGAAAAGTAAACCCTCACAATAAGCAAAGAGAATTGAGAACGAAAACTTTATCACTTATACAGCTTTAATATTCTATACAGTGTTGGCAGTAAAGATTAGAGCAGCAAGCCCTGAAACGATGGCTCTGCTAGAAAACTATGCAAAGTCAGAGAGACCCAAAATGGATTATTTTGTTAGTTTGCAGTAATGCAGTGACTGCAGCAATTGTGCAGGGACTGGCAGTTTGAGGCAATAGCATTCACCTGTGTAAACAACCACAACAATGAATTTCATCGCTCTAGGACTCTACCTTTCTGTTGAGATTTGAGGAAAGAACTGTAAAGGGGCTATGCTCCGCAAAGCAACCTGGCTACATTTTCTGAAATCCTTCCAGGAGTGCTACCATTGAATATTAGAAGGTTTGTGTATTCCATTTATGTCACTTCACGCGGCAGAATAGATTACAGATATTTCTGTTTACCCTCTCCTTCCCCTTTCTCAATATGAGTGGGAAATTAATTCCTAAGATTTAACACAATTAAGTTGTCGAATGTCATGACAATAATAGTACATCAGACTGTACTTGTCAATTTCATTATTTATGGTCCACAAAGATAGTGTTTGTATGTGCGTGCGTGTGCTTTTTTTTTTTATTAACAGCTTCCATTAAGTCAAAATAGATTCTTTGCTGAAATCGTAAGGGACTTTATTTGGACTATAGGATATTGTGCTAATATTGGTAGTGCTGTTATTTTATTTAAGTCCTAAACAAAGGTTCTGCCCCTGGGCATGAGGGCAGTCACTGAAACTCTGTGGAATATGTCTGCCTTAGCTGATCAAGTGCACTTCACACAAAACGTTTCCAGAAATCTTTAATTTTGTTATGGCTACAGGCAACAGTTATAATTGGGCCACCTGAGAATACAATTCCTTCAACTATTAGCAGAAAAAAAATCAAACAAAGTGCCCTTTTTATAAGACACTGACTTCAGGAAGCAAACTGCAGCTTAGAGGAGAGTAATTGTATGAAAATGAGTTTCGTAATAACTCCAAGTGTGTATATTTTGGATTTTATTGTTAACACATTAGAAAAATTGGACATAAAATGTGTCTGAAATCCATCATTATGGATACACACAATGACTATAGAGTCATTTCTTTGTCCACTACGTAGAAATTTGGCTTTCACGTAACACAACTGTATGTATACCGAGACAAAAGTGCACACAAATTTCAGTACCCTTAATGCTGCAGTAGCACTCCGTAAGCAAAAATGACAATAATATGATAAGAAAGCCCTTTTGGAACAAAGAAATTTGCATTTCTTTTGTGTAAAGTTGGTTTTGTGATTCTTTATATGTAGTAATGTAATGATAATACTTGTGCCCTGTTAACCTGTATTATCAAACATCATCTTTATAGCAGCCCTCAGAATCTTTTGGTGTGAATGTTACTTCTCACCTGCTAACATTTCCCTAAAATTCTTTACAAGTACTAGATTTAAAAATGAAGCTAGCAGTTCTATATATTATTAATGCCTTTCTGCGCAGATATTGCAGACTAACCATATTATAACTTGGTTTGTTATTTTTTATTAATGACTGGCCTATAAAGTTATATAACTGAAGATGTCTACCTGTATTGTCCTCAGAAGAAGAGTGCACATGTTACCAGCACTTTCCAAAATCAGCTAGCCACATGCCTGTTCCAAGGGCTAGGTTAGATACTGTGCAAAAATTATTTCAGCAATCCATCTCTGTATGATGTTATGAACCACTGAGGAGCATAGTCAGGTTTTCCTAAGTTCTAATACCTCTAAATTCTAATGCCTCTGCACTAATCCAGTTTTGTAAGTCTGGGGTTTCTGCATGTGGTTCATCCACTCAAAAGGTGTGGGAAGTGAGGTTGCCAGTGGACACTGAGGCAAAAAAGTTGTTTGAGTACCTCAGCTTTCTTCTTGTCTGTTGTTAACAGTTTGACAGTCATGTTTGTCAGAGTGAATGAGTTGAGTTGAACTCCAGAGCACTGGAACAGGCTGCGCAGCAGGGTTGTGGAGTCTTCTTCTCTGCAGATACTCAAAACCCATCTGGACGTGGTCCTGTGCAGCCTGCTCTAGGTGAACCCACTTTAGCAGGGGGGGTGGACTAAATGATCCCCAGAGGTCCCTTCCAACGTCAAACATTCTGTGATTCTCATCTGAAAAAAAAAAGTCTCTCATGCTTTCAGCTTTTCAGGTTATTAGACATTCTTAGATGTCCAGAAGGGACTCCAGTTCTTTACCAGCACTTCACCTCTGAGTTACATTCATAGCAGACATTCTTGGTCTGGGGAAATAGGCTGATTTTTGCACTCCTACAAGGGAGCTTCCTTGAAGATTCACTGAGTTCGAGATTTATTGTCATTCCCCTATCTTTCATAGAATTATTTGACTTATTAGACTCACCTCTTTGGAAATGTCCATATGTCTGACACATTGGCTGCAGCCCTCTCTCGTGCTTGACTAAGCCAATTGTTAACTCCCTGCGTAGTAAAATGTTCTTTCTGTCTAGGGAGGCACTATGTGTCTCTTAACAGGAGCATTTGGACTTGATGATCTTAGAGTTCTTTTCCAGCCTTAATGGCTCTATGATTTTAATGCATTAAAAATGTATAAAACATACCAACAGGTGATTTTGCTTTAAATAAAATATAGATGGATAAAATACACATGGCATAGTACTGACCATGTGACTGAAATTAGATTACAAAAAATCAGCCACTGTGGGGTTGATGGCATCCTAATCAGTTTGGAGACATGTGTCCCCACAGCTGCCCAGTGCCATGCAGAAGTCTGGCAAGGAGATGGAAACGCTATACACAGGAGCTGCAAGCCAGGATTTGAATAAGTCAGTCAGGGCAAGCACTTCTTTCCTCAGGGTGCTGGTCCAAACTGAGCCAGAAGGGCTGGGGCCTTAACTGGCATGAGTGTGTCACATGCAACTGTCTTTGAACAGAAATCTTACTATAAAAATTGGTACTCACCCTCCAGGCCCACCCCACTTAGTAAACACATTTCAGGTTTTTTGTCACTAAGTGATATGATTACTTCCCTGCATACGCCCTATCCCGAATTCCACCATGACAATATGCCAAGCCTCATCAGCCCTTCTGACCCCAACAGAGCATGGCTCCTTTCTACATAACTCTTGTCCAAGAAATTGTTTTTCAAAAACCAAGAATACATTGCATAACCACTGATTAACAATATACTTAGGCTAAACTATGTTCCCGCAACCTTAGACTTGAACAATAGCTAGGTACATCAGAGTGCCCACTAATAGACTCCTAAGTGCACTACTTTGAAGGCTGAAAATTACACGGCTTAGCAACACACTTGGCTTACAAAGCATTGCTGTAGGAGTTAGATGCCAAGGATTTATTGCTTTTTATTTTATACCCCTCAAACAGTTCAGCACGGGGTCTACACACTCCCAAAAATGATTATGCAAAAGTGAGAGAGCATTACAAGCGCTGGTGGTGCAGGTACTCAGACAGCTGGAGGAGGTTACTCAAATGTGTTCCCAAGGACAGTGCAGCTATACTCCTTCACTTTGCTTTGACCTTTTCCTGTGTACAGAGGATAAGCCACAGCAGTTTCTCCCATGGGATAGATATTGAATATTGACCTGACTCCTCTCCGTATGGAAAAATGTTAGAAGTGGTTCCTTCCATTGTCCCCATCAGAACTGCTGCCAGTTACTGAGAAGAAAGATACCACCCTTATTTTACACCTTGCTCACCCACATGTGCAGCAGAGGGAATTTCACTATGTGATGTACTTATCTGTGGCAGGGATCAGGCCCTTGATCAAGCCCAGCAGTGCCTTTGAGGGCAATACAGTGCACTTGTTGCTGTGTCCACAAACTGGTCAGAAGCAAATAACAGAAAATAAATTTTTGTCTGCATTCTTCTTGAATACAAGCAGCTAGCTGTAGTATTTTATTGATTGTATTGTTGGTTTCTGGGGGAACAGGTGTGGAGTTAATTAAGATCAAGGGTTAGAGCTGATAAAAATTGGAATTTTTAACGCAGTTCATCTATCATGAACATTCAGATTAGTTTCCCCAACGAAATATCTATTGTAGAGAAATAGTGATGGCTGAATCATTTTGACAGAAGTAAATTAAACTTGTTAGGAAGAGCTTGAAGCTGATACATTTGTCTTCTGTTTATCTTGCTGAAAATGTTTTCCCTTTGATAAATAAATAAAAACACTTTTTAAAATTTACAGATTTTGGATTTAATCACCAAAAGATCTTTGTAATCAAAAGCAATCCTCATTACAATCTGCTTGTCAATGTTCATTTCTATTAATTCATTCACCTAAGGACCCTAAGTATTTTGCACAGCTGCTAAAACATTCGTGTAGGTGAAAGGAACCACTTCTTTGCCTCAGACCTCGTTATTCCTGTTAATTCATTCTAGTGCCTGTAACAAAGAGCTGACTTCCCTCAGATGCTCCCTGTGAGGTGGTATGCACATGCCCAATCTCCAGGTAACTGCAGCTCTTAGCAGAAGGTGAATGTGTCCTCACTTTCTACAGGTAGTACCATGAAGAGACAGTTCCCAAGTTCGGGTTATGATTATACCTCTGTGTGTTTTGGCAAAGCTGTCCTGAAACTGCAATTACAATGCTGGTGGTTCTGAATCTCCCTGATGGCTCCACATCCAAATACCATTGTGTTTACCCACCTGTGTCTCCTATGTGACTGATCTGAATGGATTCATAGTGCTTTCTCTTTAGCTCCATTGAAAAAGCAGAAGGGCAACAGGACTCCCTGACCTGGTCACTGTATGCTAGCTACAGCTTAATCATCTTGTCAGCTCACAAAACATGCCATATTTTCTGAAATGGAATAGGAAAAGTAAAGGGAAATTCATGGAGAACACCGTATGTTACCCTTGACTCATGTTTTCACATTTTAGCTTCACAGGGAAGCTCCTTTCCAAATGAGCTTACAATCAATAAAATGAATTAAATTACTGTGATATTCATGGCACTTCAAAATGGCATCAAAGCCACAGTCAGAGACTGCTTTGTATCAGATACAGTAGGAGATGTAAGCTAGATTTGAATTTAGTGTTTCATTGTATTTCCCCAGAAGGGCTTTAGAAATGTGCCAGCCTCCGCTGAATCTCCCAAAAGGCTGGAGCAGCACATGTGCCACTGGGAGGGGATGCGTTGTCTCAAAGCTGGTTTACTCAGTTCCTTTCCTCTCCTCAGTTCCACCTGTGCATCTGTTTATGCAGCTACTCTGTGAACCAGGACGACAAACTGACATGATTAAAAATACCAGCAGCCAGTTCAATCTGGCTTTGATATTAAGAAAAAGGTTCAGCTTTGGAAGGAAGCACAGGGAAGTCTAACACAGGAAGGCTGGGGAAGAAAGCAAGCCTAATGCAGCTTGTCTGTCGGTCTGTTTGTGTATTTCTAATCACTGCCTATCTGTTTGTATTATGGCCATCATCATAACGTGCCAGTCCTGGTGTTTGCTGCATCTACAAATCCTACTAAGAAGTTAAATACGACAGAACAATTGCCTCTTTTTTCTGCTGAAATACATTCACCTCTACTTTTTTTACCAGATAGGATTTACCAGATGCTAACATGCTACACAACTGTTCATAACAAGCCCAACACACACTCAAGGTGTAAACTGTAATGTACCCAGCAAAAACTCCAGAGGGAATGCAAGTAGCTAGAATGTAATTACCTAAGCTGGAATTTAGCCAGGACAGTGGGGTTAAAATCCCTATTTGTTTGGATTAATTTAATTGCTAAATATATTGTTCCACTAGTTGCTGTAGAAATAACCTTTTTGTATTAGCCAGCAGGTTAAATAGCACTTTTATTGCAGTACTTACCGGCTTCAGTTCCTGCCAGTCACTTCTGCTTTTTGTTTGACTTCCAGGTCTTTTGCATTATCCCTGTCAGCCTTGGAGCTGCATCTCTTAAGGATAAGTATGAAAAGCCATGATATTAGGGGAAAAAACATGGTATTAGGAGAAAAAACTGCTACTTCAGTCAAAGAAAGTTGGCAATAAATGTGAAAATATCTTTGTAGTGGCTATATTCTTTAATAACTTCATGAGGAAAAATGGTCACAGATCCTTCAGCTGTTGAAACAAAATTAGCTTTTATTACATTCTAAAAAAGTAAATATCAGAGAGTATAAACAGATATTGCTGCGGTGTACCCAGAGGCATATACTGGCTACCCTCTGTCTTGTAATTTAACATTGTGACTATTCCTGAGAGGACTAACCCTGCCAAACTCCAAGTATTACGGGATCCCCCACTCCACCCTGCCCATACGTGGTATGATACATAATGCCACAATGCACAGTATAGGCTCTGCTCAAAGTAGCCTCATATATTGCCAAAGAAGTTTTCCATCCTGCTTTCTCATGCATCTTACATTCTTCTCAGAATTACTCTGGAAACTAGACCAGAACAGAGTGAAGGGTCTATGAAGAAAAAAAAAAAAAAAAAAAAACAAAAGAAAAAAGAGCAAGAGTTTCTTCTCTTCTCTATTCTTGATTCCTAGGCCTGTACCACATCTAGACAAGCTAAGCTGCCTCCTTTAAGAGGAGGCCCAGAGATGAAGAAACATCACTCACAGGTGTCTACAATACTGCTGCAGGATGGGGAGGGTATATACAGAAAAGGCTTCCCTTTCTCTAATATTAAGAATGCATATAGCTGTGTAACTAAAAGCTTATTCAAAGCCATCTTCTTCTTGCTTTCTCATTTTCCCACCACTGATGTGCTATCTGGAAAGGCTTTGCGCATTTCCCTGGTAGATGAGGTCCATAATACCCCTCATTAATGTATATGACCCCACAGATGAAGCCAAGACAATCCTATGGTAAGGTTTCGACAGATAAAAAAAAAACAAACCTGGGATGTCTAGAGGTGCATTTTGAAGGTTACATAAACAAAATGCCAAAAATGTTTTTACTTCAGTATCTCCACCACCACATATTTTGTGGAGGAGACATGCTACCAAAAGAACTCATAAAATAACAAAAAACCCCACACAACTTGTTCCTGGAAGCTGAAGACAGTTGAAAAAAAATGTATTGAAGCTTTCTCATATTTCTGTTGCCTGCAAAAGCAGGTGTGTAATTACTAGCTACAGAGAGCTCAGAGGGAATCATAGAAAACCATTAAAACTCACCAAAAATAGCTCTTCTATACATAAAGATGTCAGAAATGTGGAGTTTTAAGTCCTTCCAGGGCTTGAAGGAAATGCTGTCTCACTGAGAAACTAGATCCCAGCCTGGAAAGCACATGCTTTTTGTTGTGAGGAATCCCATTTCTTCCCAGCTGAAAGTGTACTTTGAGCTACTGAAGCAGTAAAAGCCCCTGGGGACAGGATTGACTCCTGTGTGACTCTAGCACAGCTGGGTGATCTGCATGATGGGGAGCTCCCCTTCTGCTGGCAGAAAGCAATGGGAGGACAGAAAAACTGTTAGCAAAGGAGGGTGCTGGAAGCCTTGCAATAATGGATTTAATGTGATGGAAGAAGGCTCAAAAATCAGAAGTGCCCAGTAAAGACAAGCACCCTCCAGAGAAATGTTTCTCTAGAATCTCTGACACAAAGATCCTGAGATTTACAGAAACAGAACTGGAGGAAACTTCTGGAGATTCAGCCCCTTGCACACCATCATATCATATAATCCTCTTCATAAATTTCCATAAACTGTCCCTTAAAACTAGGTAAGTTATAGGAAAGAAGACACTGGTAGAAAACCTTATTCCTCTAAGTTACAAACTTCTAACATCTATTCTAAACTTACCTGTGGCTGTAACATCTAGATTTGTTTCTTTACAGATCTTGTGTGCAAAAGAATGTAAAAGAGAGAAACCCACAATTTTTCAAGACTTTCAATTGCCTCTTCTGAAGTAGAGATCAAGAGCATCTGCTCATTAACTCATGCTATAAATGCAGCTTTACAAGATGTCATGAAAACAGAGAATCAGTGAGCAGTAGGAGCAGGCTGCTCCACGAGCAGGGAACCAAGGAGACCCCAGCACAGGGCAGTGTCCTCAGCACCCTGGGCATATCTGACAGCATCCAGACTGGCAGCTGGTCCCCTGACTGTCCCAGCAACATGTAGAGAGTCAGGGCTGGGCTCAGATGGGGATCCTGGCCCATAGGCAGTGGGTGTGTGGGTGGGGGTACCTGGTGGGCAGGATGATCAAGACATGAGTGTGCTCAGGGTGCTGGCACAAAGATATCTGACCCTATCCCAATGTCCAGTAGAAGCCAAGCCCAACCCTCCAAAGTTCACTGCTAGAGGTGCCACCTCTGGATGTAGGAGAGTGAGCAAGGTGTCCTCCATCAAAGCTGTGGACCCCAGCAGCTCCAAGAGAGCATGTGCTTTCCAAAAGTCACGCCTCATAAGTCCTGTGTTTGTGTTTCTTCAAAGATGGAGGACTTTCACAACGGAAGATACAGTTAATGAAATATTTTTTACCCAGCTTAACTCCTGAGCAACAACGAACTCCCCTCCTTTGGATAACGCTTCTCAAGTATCATGCATGGCCATTCTGTATGCACAGTGTCTCACACTGCCTTACTATAATAAACAGTACAATTCCTAACTGTTTTTCCTAAGAAACACTTCTCCTTCTGTACCTTTCCCTTCATTTTTCTGGTAAAAGTTGATAAAGTAGATTAGTACACTCTCCTTCTCACACCTTCAGTGCTGGACTTCAGGTCCCACAGCAGCAGCACAAAAAAAAGTTTCTTTTTATTTCTCTTTCTTTTCCTCCCAGATTGACCCATCAATTGTAGTGTCACAGTTTAGCTGCTAGCCATAGCAACCTCCTATCTGAGATGCTTCCCTTTTATGATAATACCAGAAGGCAAGAAGATGAGAGTGGGTTAGGCAACAGGTGCCTACATTCTTTTGACAAGACCTTTCTTTGTTCCTTATTCCAACTCTGTTCCTTTTTTAGTCTTTTTCAGCAACAGGTCTAAGGGCATTCTTTAACATAATTTTGATCCAAAAACCATTTAACCACTTTTTGCTAACCTTTCGGTTGTCAGGGCTTTATTATGTGGGGCATCATCACCTCAAACTTTAGAAGTTTGTTTGCTATAGAAAAGCTCAGGTTATCTATAGAATGACTATTTTATACTGATTACTTTCATAGACATTTTCTTTTAGATTTAAAAATTCCTCATCACATGCAGTGAATCTAAAATGTTCAATGAAATTAAATTGCAGGTCAATATACATTTGAAAAATTGAAGCAGAATACGATCTGAAGAGAGTACTTTTGAGGGAGGACTGTGTGACATTTTAGAAAGCAGAGCTTTCTTCCAAAACTTTAAACTGAAAACAAATAAACAATAAACATGTTCTAGCCAATTTCCACATGAAAAAAGAAGCTAAGACATAACGTCACATTTTATGAGACAGAGATTTCTTTCAACCAACCCTGTCTAATGAAACGTCATCAACCAGGCAATAGCATTCATATCATAGTCTTACTACAGGAAGGATAAACCCCTCCAGCCATGCAGACCTCCACCCTTTCCTAGAGTCCTAGAGCACCAATTCCAGAGAAGATGTACCTCTCATTTGGGGGAATTTCCTCATGCCATTGAGTCTCTCAAGGATCTGCCTTTGATGGATATCAGCACCAGCATTGTTCCTCGTCTCTGTCAGCTTCCTCTAATGACAGTTTGCACCATCTGGTAAAGAATTGCTCTGAAATACCTTTTATGACCCAATAGACGATTATCCTATGTTACCAGTTTACAAATATTTGTCATCTGAAAGAGTACAAAACAGGCAGTGTACCACATGGAGCACAGGTCTAAAGCAGTGGAGCTGCCAGCAGGGCTGGATCAGGTGACTCACAGAGATGACTCAGAAGCACATCTTTGGTCCACCTTCATAGCTTGCTAGACCTGGAGCAGCTTCTTTAGCCATAACAGCTCTAGGGCCCAAGGTTATTTTAACAATTACATGGAAGTGTTGGGAAAATGTGTGTCACCAGCACGTGCAATGATGCTCCAGAAGCATGTTCTCTCCATCTTGCCATTAATACATTCCCTGAGTCTGTGCTTGGTGCCTGAATATATTGAGCTCAGCTAGGAGAAGCCTAACAAGAGGAAGGAAGCACAAGACCACAGTATTATCATCCTGAGTTTCTGTGTATTTGCAAGCCAGCTCTGTAGCTAAACTGTGCGTGGTTTGTATTTAATTTCCTCAGGGATTCAAGCAGTAATTAAAATAAATTATAATTAATAACTGACCAAGCCCAGAACTCTTCATGCACCTTAACAAAAACAGAAAACAGCTGATAATGTTGAAATAAACAAAACAATATGCTTATTCATCAAGGTCAGTAGCCAGGAACATAAAAGAATAAAATTCATTTTTAAAACCTTCTTAGAAGCTATTGCTATGAGGTATCTTGAGCTCTGCTAGGAAAAAAATCATGCAAGGTTTCTAATAAGCTAATGTCCCTGAGTTGGTGCTTCTCTGTGTCCTCTGGCTGTCTACAGTCCCTACCAGAGGTGTGATCTCTCTCCTCTAGCAACAGAGCAGGATTTGCAGGCTCTCTGCAGGGAAGTATTTACAGTGCAGAGTATTTACAGCTCTGGAGTGGCGTGAGGTTATCCCTCTGGATTTAACAAGGAGTTTAACAAAGCTAGGAAGCTGTACCAGTATGATTGGCAAAGCCACCTAAACTAAGCCCAGTGCAGCCACGGGTTTTGTTAGCTCCCCATCATCCAAGGGAGGCCTTTTTCCCCACAGTTCCCAAGACCACCAGGATTGCCAATCAGAGAAACCTCTCCCCAGCAAGCTCCCCAACTTGAAATTTGCCAGGTGTGCTGGCAGCGCAGAGTCACACGTGTCAGCCCACTCACTCCCCCGTGACAGTAAATTGCAGGGTGGGAGGTCTGTGTGTTTGGTCCCTTAAACGCTGCCCGTTTCAAGAAACCAGAACTGTATTTCCTTACAGAGTTTTTGCAATTTGTTCATACTAAGGCCCTTAAGCTTTAGATTAAACTCTTAAGCTTGTAATAGAAGAAACACAAAGAAAAGAGTAAACTGTTAATTTAGATAACGGTGAGAAAGAAAAACCCAGACTGCTTGCCATTTTAATTCCTCCCCCTCAAGTCCAAATAAGTCTCTGTAGGCTTCTACATTCCAGATTCTTCAATGCAATACAAACTCTACATAACATGCCCCCCCCCTGCCCAGCTATAGCATATAAATTCTAGAAAGCAATGGAGAATAGAAAGTGAGGACAGGTTTATTTTTTCCTCCTCATCATGCAAAAACCTAATGGGATAGCCCAGAACTCTCAATGTTAATGATTCACATAATGTAACTACAGACCACACTGCAGAAGCATTAAACAAAGTCTGATGTAAGTCCATTTGCCACCAGATCTCCAAAAAGAAATCTGACTCCCCATTCTGAACCAGGGCGGCAACTTGCCAGCCTGTATAGTTCCAGGATCAAAGGATTTTCAGCAACACAAATGTGCCTGCCGCTAGGGAATTTGGAGCTTGCCTCTTCCCTGACAGAGCACATACACCAAAGCAATTCCAGTGAAGCCAAGTTGTCACACCACTATGACTTTGATGCTGAAGGGGCATCAGTTGTTTCTTCATGCCCGATTCTAGCACTTTCTGAAAAATTACCAAAGCATCACATCCGCCTATACCAGGTCCCTGCCTCTGGAAACAGCCAGTCAGTGCTTCAAAACCTATCTGTCCTTTAGGTCATTGCTGTGGTGGCTAGGGCAAACATGCTATCTGGACACAGCTGGAGTCTTCTGCAAGAAAGAGCTGAGGTGCAGGTGTCTTGCTCAAGCAACTGGGAAACAACCTCCTCATGTTGGTACAAACTGGGAGATAAACACTGCATGGCTGTAATGCCAAACAGCTGGTTATGCACTGAGGATGGCTCAGCTCAATTTCGGGAACAGCACCCTTGATGCTTTGGCATGTAGCTGCTGGGTCACCAAGCAATGTGGTGGGGTGCACCGTGTTTCAGTATGAATGGGGCTGCATGCTTTGACCGTACTGTGGAGCTCTTCAAAGCAATGGCAGCTCATGAAGATATGGAGGTGCATGACTTGCTTGTACACGCAGGCATCCCTTGGGCACCCACTGGCAGGTGCTTTGACACACCAGCCGTCTAGCTGTTTACTAGTCACCGTCTTCCAAGAAGAACAAGTCCGTCCTGTGGCTCACCCAGCAGCACCTCTGCTGCAGTACTTACTGCAATCCCACTGGCCCTGGAATCACATGGCAACATCAGCTTCTAAGGAATCAAGAACCCAGCACGGTGTAAAATAGGGCAGGAGAGAGAGTCATCGCTGCCTCACAGCGACAAGTTTCCCTGATTTACGTTCTTTACAAAGGTGTTACCTTGCATTTTTACATATATTACATTATAATTTGACAGTTGTATTAAATCCTTTTTCTCTTTCTTGGAGAGAAGTAAAATGCACAAAATTTGCCTTCCCTCTAACGTTGATATTTAGTGTAGCTATAGCATGGTCTTGTGTCTCTACATTAAGCAGTATTAATCCTCTCTGTCTGTCTTATGAAAGTCTTTTCCACACCTCTAATCGTTTTTAGCTCTCCAGACACCTCTGTTTCTGCTGTATGCTTCAGATAAGGAAAAAAAAAAGGTAATAATCTGTATTTATATACTATACAGAGAAGCTATATGCAGCAGAAAAAAAGCTGATAGGGAAGGACTACTGAAACATCACCTACTTAAAGCAATGCCACACACATCGCCAGCGAAGACTTATAAAATAATGAGACTTGTAGCAGCGACTCAAAGTGGATATTATACACTAGACAGAGAGGTGTTACAGCAGCCTGTCCAAGTAAAAGATTTAGTAGTTATTTCAGAAACACTCCTGAAGCATTCAACCTGATATGCTGCTACATTAACAAAGGAGGCAAATAGGATGCTGGAACGTCTCGCTGGAGGCGTACAATGTACATCAAAAGGCTGATGGTTAAATTACTAAACAAAGCACTCCATGTGGACCAGAAATAGACTCTTTTCCATACTTGCAATAAGTTGCAGATAGCAAGTAATTACCTGCAGGTTACTACCTTTATTCGTTTCTTTTATGCTAGCCCTTTTCTTCCCCATAACAATATCTGTCCAGTGAACACATTATTCATAGCAATTCCAGTCTGCATTCATAGTAACTTCAAGCCATTTTTTGGACAATGTTGGGTTTATTTCTCAGTTGTTCTTTGGACAAAACTACAGAACAAATGCAGCAAGGGCCTGTTTTTTTTCTCCATTTTGAATTTCTCAATTAGGCAGGTCACTGATGCACCTTAAGTTAATAACCACAAACCTATCCTGATAAGGGCGTAGCTGAGAGTCTCTTCTTCCATACTGCTGCAAGCAGCAATGGCTTACTTCTCTCCAAAAATGACTTGGAAACAAGCCCATGTTGTTCCTCTGCTGAGAAAGAAGTATGTATTGCTTTGTTCAAAGGAGCAATAAATAAAGTGGTGGATGAAAATAAACACCCCAAATTGAACTGAGTATAAAGCACAGTGAGATGGTGGAGATCACTTTTAAAAGCTGCCAGGGTTTGAGAAAATCAAGTCCATTTGAAGGGAGAATTTTCCTCTCAGCTATATTGCTCTAGATCAAAAGCCAGTGTAACAGATTGCTGTGTAAAGGACAGATGTAGTTTAGAACAATGTGCAGTCTAAGTATTTCCAACACTGAATGTTAACAAGGCACACAACTGATCTAAAAAAAGTTTTGAGATATATCTAAAAGATACCCTTCAGTTTTAAAAAAATAAATATATTTGAATTCTTGTTTGCCTTTTCATTACTGAGACTTTAGGAAGCAAATCATATTTTCATAACTTTCTCCACCAGTATGGAAAAGCAAGCGATCAAACACACACAAGCATATATGTTTATATGTTTATATGTTCAGAAAAATAATTTTAAAATCACCTGATTCCAGGAACTGAGAGTACGAGGAAAAAACCCAATGTTACAGGGTTTACAATAAAAAGCACTAGCTTCCAGCACAGCAATTCATTTGTTCTGAGTAGGCTTTCAGTTACACAGATGCAATTCAACAGCAGAAGTCCTGAATAAGTAGACAACAAGTTTTGTGGTACTTCTTCAATGATCATACATCTGGATTTTAGCATAGGACAAAGCAAAAATTTTCAGTGGTACCTTATGCAGACCTGATTTATTACACTTGTTCTCCACCACAGTAGCAATTCTTGCATTACATCACGAGAACTGCAGCAGATCCTAGCATGCAGAAAAAAGACAAAAAATGTGAGTAAAATTCCTTTGTGAAATGTGGCACATTAGACACACATCATGTGGCAAGACCTTTGTTTTCCTGTTTTCCATGGGAAGATTTTACTGAACTACTCAGAATACTGAAAACTGTATGATGAAAACTGATGCTGACTGGGAAAGAAAAAAAGGACCTAGAAGAAACAGCTGCCATTTGAGGGCTTAAAAACCCCTTTTGCACCTTTCCCTGACACCCCCCCAAGGAAGAGCTTTGCCCTCTCTGCTCTTTGCATGCTTCCAAACCTGCCAAAGTAACTAGCCTTTCTCTTTTGGATCTTCTAAAACGACAAACTGATGAGCCATCAGATGGAAGAGCAAGAGCCATTTGATGGATTTATGCAGGATGCTCAAGAATTATGTGACACCTAAGGGGGGGAAAAAAAAAAAAAGTTATGTAGGTATTTGCACTGTAATGTAACAGCCTCATGACAGGTCCCTTGAAAATATGTCCAGATAGAGGCCCACCACTGAAATACAAAAAAAAGACCAAAATTGAGAGCAGGGAGAATGCTAAAAGTTTGTAAAACATAAAAGATGAGGATGAATTTGAATTCCAGAAGCAGAATATCCGCATTATTACAGAGAAAAGACTAGAGTATTTATAAATGCAGCAATATACTTAAGTGCAAATTGAATAGGTATATTTAGCTTTCTGCAGGGATTCATGAAATTAAGTTCAAATAGCAGAAAACTGGCGTGTGAGTGCTGTTATTTCTTATAATAAATGAACAGTGAAACAAGCACATTTTTATAAGAGAAAGTATATCTCATACAGCATACTGACGAACAAGACACTTGGCTATCCTGAGGGGAAAAAAAAAATAAAAACCTTTCCTCCTTTATTTTGTGATTTATCTTCATGGCTAGAAGAGCCAGCAAACTCATCTGTCCCCAAGGTGAGGAGTCAAGAGCAGCGCTTCTGATCCCTCTGGACTCTACTGTCTCCAGTGTGACCGCTTTTGCAACAGCTGTGGAGCCTGCTAACACTGCCTTGGTCACTGGAAAACAACTCCTGCTTTCAGGTTTGCCAGCCAGAATTGATTCTGAACACTGCTTTCACCCCGAGTCAACAGCCCTGCTTTGTCTCCGCTAGAAGTGGTTTATCAGCTCCGCAGGTATGTTTCTATCTGAACTGCAGAGCAAACTCAAAACCTGATATATGAGCAGTGGGGGTTGCATCGGCATAGCCGACAGCTGAATTAGCCCCACTTGCTAGGTTGGTGGTCACTGTGGAAACCTGAAAAACAGAGTGGTCCCTTTCCCCATCTCTGTGCTAATTTGTGCTGGTGTTGTCAAAGTCTGGTTGACAAGGCCTGCAGATAATTCCCAGACAAAAACAACTTCATTAAGCTAGAGTTTAGCTTCTAAACAGCTGTTTATTACCAAATGGAAAAACCTTAAGACAATACTGGAGTTTTCTCAAAAAAATATTAAAAAATCCTAGGAACTGAAAATTCAGATTTTACTAAAAAAGAAAAAATCCCCAAATGCCACAACACAGCTATTTGCATAGAAATGTGTATTTAAAGTCACTCAAGCAACTTTAATTTTGTCCTCTCTTGTGTGTGCTGTTCACCTCTTTCCAGCATCTGTGTCTTGTGCAGATGAGACACATTTTGTTGGAAGAGTTTTCACTAAAATCTAAAAGCAGTTCACAGGCTCTAACCAAAGGAAACCTAAGCCCCCTCTGTTGGATTAGTTTACCCAAGGAGACAAGAAAAACTGGTGCACATATCATTGCAAGTGCACAGAAGCAGATTAATAGGTGTTAAGACCAAAAGATCATAATAAGCATGAAGTCTGATCTCCTTCATAACACAGCACAGAGAATTTCATGTGTAATCTTTACCTCAAACTCTGCTGGAGCTGGACCATAGCTTTTAAAAAGATGCTCACTTTTGATAGAAATATTTCAAATGACAGAAGACCTACTATATCCCCAGGTCTGCTCTAGATTGTGACATGCACCCTTATAAGTGGGAATCTACTTTGTAGACACACACATAATTTCCTTTGCTGTTGTGCTCCCTCGGTTGGCAAACTGCAGTACTTTACGCCTTGTTCTGTCCTTCAGAAGTTTTTTTGCCCAGACTCATCCACTGAATACATTTCCTATCTTCATCCACATGCTTCAAATGGATGTTTTTCTTCACAGATTTTGTTTTCAAACCATCTTCAAATCATTTCTACTCCCCTAATTCCCTTAGGTTTCCTAGATGAAACTCTAGTTGGAAAAAAAACCAACACAACACAACCCTGCTCAAATTGAACAAATGATCTTTGTAGCCTTTGTACTCTCTGAGAAATCCTACTTCTCCCTGAAGTCCAAGGTGGCAACCTCTTGATTTTACTGTGAGTCTCTAACTGCTTGATGCTTTTAATTCAAGCCCCAGCTCCTGGAATAGGACAACAAAAATCTTGTCCTCCAGAAGAGCTCTAGCCCTCATGGTAAGCAATAAAACTTGAACATACGCACCAAACACCACAAAAATACAGCCTCAGATGTAAAATTGTTTCATTATTTTAGACAGCTCAATCACATATTTGAATGCACAGGACTAGAAGAGGTATAACTTTGTTAAGCGGAAGAGCAGGAGTCTCCTCCAGCCAGAGACTTACCATCACATCCTGAAGCAGAGTGGCAGGAGCTTCCTAGCAAACCCTGCAGCTCGTCCTTCAGCAGGCAAGATCTGAAGTAGAAATTCTTCTTGTCTTTGATTCAAAGATCCGGTAATAACCTAACAGTACAACGTATACTGTTAGGCAGCTATCCTTTATCATGGCGCCGGGCACACGAGGGATCTCTCCTCCAAATATGCATGCCAAACACCTTATCATTTTAGGTTAAATACATTCATACGAACGTATTCTTTATATTTCGGAAAAATACTTAGCATATTGATAGTTTTTCTGAGAACTAATTAGCATATGGTAATAGCTTTCACACATGTCTGTTGGTGCCTCCAGGTGGTCATCGGGGGTTTTCAAATGAAGACTCACACTTTTCATCACAGTGTCCACTGGTTGACCTTTGTTTCTGCTCAGACTCAGTTCTAAGATCACGTATACCATGTCTTTCCAGGTTGTTTTGCTTTGGTCTTCTTGTTCTCTTGGTGCTTCTTTATCTCTGTAGCTTGGTGCATCTGCTCTCCCAAGGCTGAGCTGTCTGGAGCAGAATTATTTAGGAGTCTCCTATCCTACAGCTATCCCAATTATCCACTGAGAACCAAGACTTGCTTTGATTTTGATTATTTTGTAGCTCTGTCATGTAATCATTGCCTTAATTATTCACTGACAAATTAGAAACTCAGCACGATACCTTGGTTGAATATTTATGTGGCTTTCACAAGAATGTGAGAAAACAGAATATTGCAATAATAATAAGTTTGTGAAAATTAAATGGCTGAAGATCTATTTGAATTATAAGAATTATCTGGAATTTATTAATCAAAACTTCAATCCTTTCCTTTGAAAATGTGGGGTTTGTACTTAACACTTTACTTCCCATAAGACTAGAAATAAATTTATTTTAGAAAAAAGAAATATTCAGGTAAGCATAATTCCAAATGCTTTAGGGACTGGCATACAATCTAAAAGAAATTTGAGAATAAGTGGAAGAATATTGTTTATTTAATTCAAATAAAATGGAGAATTTTAAGCCAGGGCAATATTGTTATTAGATGAGTTGTGTAACTTAATAAGAAAAGTAGATCCATCCAGGTTCTTTTTTGTCTGTTTTCAAGTGCTTGAATGCCTTGTATACTTGGTCATTCCACTGTGTTTTTTTAATTTGTTTGTTTCTTTTACAGTGAATATTTTCTGTTGCTGTTATTCTGTATGGTTGAACTCCATAAATCATGTGGCAATCTGTCTGTTCAGGAGGACAGAATTTGTCTTGAAACATTTAAGAAGAATACATGTTCTAGAATAGAAATTAAGTATTTTTGGTCATTAGTCCTGTAAGTTGATTTCTAAGAAGTTGAATCTATTTGAGCTGAAGCTCTACTTCTTGATGCTTGGATTAGTTGAACATGCAATGATCTTGAACATAATCAACTGAAAATTCATTCTTGGAATCACTTGAGCATCAGCAGAAAAAGTATTCTCATCATAGCCCCAGATGTAATGGCATTTGTCCAGGATACTTGGCTTAACAAACCTCGCCAAAACATCAAGGGACCTTCCATGATCGCATCATGAGAGCTGTTGCATGATCTAAGGTAAGATGGTTGATTCAAGAACATGCTTCATTGTTCCTTCATTTTTGATTGATATGCTAGTTATGAAAACACCTACTGATATATTTTTTGTGTTACCATATATTTTTGCATTGCCAGGTGGTTTGAATCTTACTTTTCTGGGCCTTTCATGACTGTTTTTTTGCATTATAAAATGTAACAGCAGTCTGTTTTTGATGTACTTATATGTCCTGGCATGTTATTTTTTTTCCCCCCGAGAAATAACATTTTGCTTGACTTTTCTTTACAATGTGTTTTAATTCCTACAATTATAGGTAAGATAGCAGGAAGTGGAAATCAGGAAGTGTAAAAATTGAGATCCCACTTTTGGAAGATTAACAAAATCTCCATTCATCTGTATATCCACAGACAGGCACATTGACCTCAGTAGAACTATTCATGTGTTAAGACTTGTATTAGTGTTAAGATAATGAATATGCTTAATGATTGACATGTTATGGACCCGCTTATAGTTTCCAGGTATTAATGAAAAAAGAATATTTTAAACTAAGGGAGGGTGGATTTCGAGTGGATCTAAGGAAGAAATTTTTTACAATGAGAGTGGTGAAACACTGGAACAGGTTGCCCAAAGAGGCAGTGGAGGCCCCATCCCTGGAAATACTCAAGGTCAGGTTGGATGGGGCTCTGAGCAACCTGGTCCAGTTAAAGATGTCCTTTCTCAT
>Ga0181612_178143_pt1 | contig 19985 bp, 9 predicted proteins | sample HoacroProtozoa21_FD_119630 | JGI IMG/M metagenome (GOLD analysis project Ga0181612, IMG submission 119630) | Hoatzin crop microbial communities from Cojedes, Venezuel. Combined Assembly of Gp0051906, Gp0051904, Gp0051908 | reverse complement strand
TGCAGAGCCTTTTTGCGAAGCCCAGAAGCTTTTAGTTTGGAGAGAAAGTCGTGTTTGGATCTATTCCTTTAACCCACCATTAGAAACCTGAAATTGTGTGTCTTAGCTCCTTGCTGATGCGGGTCTGATAATCTGGAGCTTTTCAGCATCATGATATGACCAAGGCAATACAGAAACAGCAAGAGGACCTAGCCTGCTCGGGGGCGAGGAAGCTTGTGACCTCTGGCAGCAGGAGGGTGTCTGCACAGCTGTTGGCGGTGGCTGATCTAGAGAACGTGTTTGTGGCCTTGGTGGTACAGCAGGGGAGAGTACCACCAGAGGAAGGTTCTGGCTGCATGCTTCAGATCTTCAGGTTAGGACCAGCAGTATCAAAATTGGTGATGAGCGCTGGCGTTTAGCAGTTTCCCTGCTGTTCGGCATCACAGCACCTGTCTGCCAGGCGGACCTGTTCCGGGGAGATTTGCTGCCTGCCCAGACCTATCATGTTCCTGAAAGATTGAAGAGTCTTGGCCAGCCTTCTGGCAACTCTGTTCCTTGCTGCTTATGCATTCATACGGACACTAGTCAGAGGAGATCTTGGGCAGATAAAATGTGAGTGTAGGGCTCTGGCAGCGAGTGTTGGGGCAGTGGAGTCTCAGGTGGTGTTCTCAGCCCTTCTGGTAAGGGGGCAAGGCCCAGCTGGGAGCGTCTGGGAGACCAGTGCCTGGCTGTGCAGTGGATTTTGCTAGTGAGGAGTCGGCTTCCTCAGGCTGGTGTCTTGTTGGAAGCCATCTGATTGAGGGACGGAGGATGTAAAACCCAGGTGACCAGAGAGGAAAGCAAGCTGAGTGACCAGGCTTGTTAAACTGTCGAGAAAGGCTTTAAACTCAGTTTGCTGTGGAGTCCACAAGTGGGAGAGGAAGAGCTGCAGATGAAAGAAGCAAGCAAGGGAGAAGGCTGCAAGGGAGACTTTGACATTCCTGCTTAGCAGCAGGTGTGTGTTCAGAGGCTTTTCTTAAATGTCTCCACACAAGTGTGCATCAAACAGGAAGGCTGCAGGTGTGGAGACTTCCCGGGATAGTATGCATCACTGGAAAGGCAAAAAAAAAAGGATGACACAAGCTGATTTGCAACTGTCAACCATTCCCCCTGGTTTGGTGGTACAGTGTATGACTGATCTGCATTCTGGTGCTTTGCGTTGACTTTCATGTCTATCTACTTTTACAGCTTTCCAGCTTGCATGGTCTGTTTTTAGGCCAGCCAACCAGTTCAGCAGTCTTATTAGACTATACTGTAAAACTGAGAACAAAATGGGAATCTTTTTTAAAGGCCTGGAAGTGGTTAGTACTTCTATGTTCTAGTAGGAGAGAAATCTTTAAACAAACAAACAAGCAAACAAAAAACCACCCCAAAACATAACCTCAAAAAAAAAAAAAAAACAACCAACACAAACAAACAGTAAAGCTGCAGAGAAACATGACTTGCGTAAAAACTAAAATTTTTGCGTGCTAAAACTAAAATTTACTATATTATGTGCTGTTTTCAATATAGTATTTGTACTTTATATACAGCTTTTGAAATTAATCCAACAGAGTGAAAGTACTTGTTCACATTTAATACTCTTTTTTTTCAGGACAATAAAACTGCGTTATATTGGGCAGTTGAGAAGGGAAATGCTACGATGGTGAGGGATATCTTGCAGTGCAACCCTGATACTGAAACATGTACAAAGGTAACAATTAGAATTTTGGTTGAATTGCTTTAACACCTGTTCTGTTCTGAATTCCTGTGTGATGTTAAGAGCATAATACCAAATTCAGGTTTTGTGAAGTGGTGTTACATTGCACGCAGTAAAAAAACCCAAAAATTCTTCTGAAGTACAGAATTTATTTTCAGCGACAGTGATGTCCTCTTTGTTGATAAACATCACTTACTACTAAAACTCGATAGCAGGGAAAGTGCAGATACTTTACCTCAGCATCATTGACGTGACTAGCAAGAAGGAGTAGAAAACCAGTGCTAATGGAAACTGAGGAAAGAGGTTTCTGATACTGCTAAGCATGAAGGTTCAGACCACAGTTTACTACATGTGCAGAAATAAAAAAAACCAGAGGTAGTAGTATGTACAGGAGTGAATTATGTCTTCCATGAGTCTCTTTTCAAATAGCTTTTATTACACCTGAATGTTGTTTTTCTCTGACGCTGTTACTAACAGAAATGTATTATAACCTTCTGGTACTAACAGAATGTACTATTCTATGATTCTGTGATTCTGTATTTTGTTCTGTGATTCTAATCGATCTAGAATACAGGGTCTGTGATATGTTTGCAATAACGTGCGCTGAAGTATTGTCTTCCACAGTAACATATGTAATTAAAAAATTATCTTCAACGTTTTTGGCTTGATTTGTTATGCTATCACTACTTTTTGGTTTTTTTGAACATGCAGAGAAGATCTTTTTATTAGGCCTGCTTTTCCCTTTTAGGACGGAGAAACACCGCTTATAAAAGCAACCAAGATGAGAAATATTGAAATAGTAGAGCTTCTTCTGGATAAAGGAGCTAAGGTCTCTGCGGTAGACAAGGTAGATATTATTTGTTTGCTACTTTAGTATATTTAATCAGTTTAGTGTTGTAGCAGATTTTTGTAGTTAGCTGTCAAGGCTAATACAGAAAGAGAGCTTCCCATATGCTTAAAATTAAATAGACCGTAATATTTAAATACTTAGTCTCCATGTGCTTAATAATTAAATAGATACGAATACTTAAAATATAAATTAGTTCCCACCATTAATATATTCATTTTGTTTGTTTGTTTGTATTAGAGTGATTTTAGTAATACGAAAAGAAAAAATTCCAGGTCGGGAATAAAAATTTCACAGATAAGAATACTAATTCTTAGTACACTTGAAAAAGAGCATAGAGAATGGGTGTTATTTGTCACTGATGTTTGCTTTTCATTAATAGACATTAAACTAAGCAATGCCAAGGACAAAGACAACAGTTTGTTGCTGTCCTTGTATGCGTTGCCCACTTCAACTGTAAACCTTTTAAATACGGGAACATATATTTGATACTTTTTTAATCTCTTAGGTTATATTTAGGGCAAATAAGTAATGATTTTGATGTGATGTAGTAAGGAGACTTACCAGAAAGCTTTTTGGAGAATTCTGAGCAGACATTGAAATAAATCTAAGAAGCAGTATCTCTTGTTGCAAACCAGTCTCTGAATTTGCTAGTAGACACTTTTTTCTAAATAGAGACTACAGTTTTCATGAACCTTAAGATATTACTATAAACATTTAATAAAGAAGATAATGCCTTACGTTTAGCGTTATAAGAACTGCCTTTTCACATGTCTTTTCTGAAACTTTTATAATTCTTTCTTGAGGGGAAAAAATGCATACTGTAAGGCATTAATGCTGTTGAGAATTCCTTAAGATGTATTTCAAGTAAATAACACATCTGAAGCAATGTGGAACATACAGTCTGTTTATAATCTTAGGAATTCATGTTAGATATTACTAGTTTTTCACTTAATTGCAGAAAGGAGATACTCCACTTCATATTGCCATTCGTGGAAGAAGCCGTAAACTTGCTGAATTACTCTTAAGAAATCCAAAAGATGGCAGATTGCTTTATAGACCCAACAAAACAGGAGAAACACCTTACAATATTGACTGTAGCCACCAGAAGAGTATTCTAACGCAGATATTTGGAGCCAGTAAGTATAAGTATTTGGTTTTGTATTTTTTTATCACTTATATAGTGAGAATCCAGTTTGTTCAGTTCTGTATTGAAAAGTGGTAACCATTTAACCATTGCAACTAATGGGAGAGCTTTAAAAAAACATCACTTGGCAAAAAAATTCATCATTCTAAAAGCCCAGCAAAGCTTAAATGTACTTTTTATTTTAAACTTTTGACATTGGATACTGTGCGACTTCTGTTTATCGTTTTGTTTTTACTTAGATCTTGCTTGTGTGGGAATTATTTTCTTTGATTTGCTGTGATTTGGGATTTTGTTTGAGTCTTTTGTGGTAAGCTCTGATAATTTTGGTAATTATATAATGTTTACGTGGTTTATTTAAAATTCCTTTGAACAAGAATGTACCAATAATGACAGGTGTTATATGGGAGGAGTATAGATACACAGTAGGCAAACCTGTCAGGATTTTATGTATGAAAATTGTCAAATTGAGACATTTCTTAAAGTAAAGTTCTGTAACATAACATTCATATTACAGGACACTTGTCTCCCACGGAATCCGATGGTGACATGCTGGGTTACGATCTGTACAGCAGTGCTTTGGCTGATATTCTGAGTGAACCAACCATGCAGCCACCTATCTGTGTAGGCTTGTATGCACAGTGGGGAAGTGGAAAATCTTTCCTTCTCAAGAAACTTGAAGGTAAAAGCTGATTCACCCTTTTCTGTAGGCTCAGGTCTATGAGAAATGTCACATGGGAGTCACTAGTTCTTGCGACAGCTGTTGGTCCATGCAATGTTGTATCCAGTCTCTGTTTCTGTAATGAAATGATTTAAATTTTATTGTGGTCAGTTCATCCAGAGGTTGTTTTGTTCATTTATACATGTCAAGACAGTCTTTAATTATTGCTGTCTGTTGTCCTGTGGGTTTCCTGCAGCAGTGAATCTGCCCCTTTAGGTACTGCTGAAAGTATGGCTGCTGAAATATGCCTTGCTGGGGGTGTTTGTGTGTCAAATCAGGTTTGGATCTCTTTTGATGCAGTGTTTATTTATTGTGCTTCCTGTGTGTCATTATATTTTTTTTTTTTTGAAGTTTAAGAACAAATTTCAGGCTATTAATATTTTTTTCTCTGTAGTATATTTTTTCTGCATCTAATTTTCTTCCGCTTTCCCCTTATTTACTTTGAGCTTCTTGAACTTTCTGATATGACAGAGGAAAGCAAATGCAGTATAGGAAGAGAGTCAATGTTTTTCACAGAGGAAGTAGGCATCTTATTTACAGGTTTAGCTTTTTCTGACAAAGGATGTTTTTCTGAGATGTTTCATTATAATTTTAAATACTTTTACCAGTCTTGATATTTCATACTTTCACCGATTTCTGTGTTTTTGAATGCTTATGCATTAGTCAAAGTGGAGTCTCAGCATTCGTTCTGTTCATCTCGTGCCCCATGTCATAAGCAAAAAACGATGTGCATTTTTGACTGTGATGTTTATTGTTGATGAGCTCTTATGTTTTTTATAATGCTTTTTCAGTGTTTTCTTCTGTTCACCATTCATCTTTTTAGTCTGGATTGTGTATTTGAATGTAATGTTTCTTAAGCAATAGATCTTAAACAAGTTTCTTCAGGAATTCCTGTTTTAGTAAATATGAATCAACAAACAGATATAAATACTGAAGCTTTTACATTGTACTGTTATGTTTGACTATTTGAAGAACGTGATCCAGATTTCAATGATGGAGATTTTGGGTGTTGGTTTTTTTTTTTTTTTTTTGACAGACAGGGTGGATTTATTTTTCTTGGTGTCATAAAATAATGCTTTAAGCTTTGGAAGGAGGATAGGAAATGACATAGCTTTTCTAAAAGTCTGCAGCAGACAGTGCACGTAGTATGTGTTTAAATAGTTTCATTCATCGCATGGGTGAAAACTGAAGAGTTTTGCACTGATGTTTGAAGAATTCAAATATAATTGTCCTTTTTTTTGGGTCAATAATAGGGAAAAGTTACACAGAGTAGTGAAAAAGTCTTTTCAAAGATGATCATTATAATATCTTTTTTGCTTTCTGTTCTAGAATGATTTATCACGTTAACTAGTCTTTGTCTTTTTGTTTTAGATGAAATGAAGACTTTTGCAGGACAGCAGATCGAACCTCTGTTTCAGTTCTCCTGGCTTATTGTATTCCTTACACTTCTGCTGTGCGGAGGTTTGGGCTTATTGCTTGCTTTCACAGTGGATGCAAAGCTTGGAATAGCAGTGTCACTCAGCTTATTAGCAGTTCTCTACATTTTCTTTAGTAAGTCTTATTTTATATGAATTTTGTGAGGGTTTTTATTGTTCTGCAGACATGCTTTATGATTCAGAAAAAGTACTAAATATTTTTGTAGGAAATGGGAACCCTTCAGACCCTTTCCTTTTGTTTTGCATATAGTTTGTAAGAGGGAATTCTTGAAAACAAGGAGGAATTTTTGTATATTAACTTCATTTTGTTACACTTACCATTCTCGTTTTTAGCCATAACTGTTAAAAATTCATTCAACTCCTTTTACACAACTTCATGACTTATCTGTTCAGACTTCATGGTTCTTTCAGTTCTGAATGCGGACTAAAATATAGCTATAACATATTTTTAAATTTTTAATATTTTAGCTGTAATTTACTTTGGTGGCCGAAGAGAAGGCGAGAGCTGGAACTGGGCCTGGGTGTTAAGCACAAGGTTGGCAAGACATATTGGGTACTTGGAGTTGCTTCTCAAACTTATGTTTGTGAACCCACCAGAGTTACCAGAGCAAACCACTAAAGCTTTACCTGTCAGGTTAGTTATTTCATTTATTTACTTCTGAATGAATAATTCAGGTTCACTCTGATACTTTCCAAACTGTGAGTGTTAATGTGTGTGGTGATCTTCCTATGAAAAGCTGTTGAGATTCCTGTCTGAAAAACAGCCCTAGAAGATCATGCAGTTAAATTTTTCAGTGTGACGAAGGTAGTAGTGCTGTCAAGAAAAGCTCTGTGCCAAAGTCGGTGAAGGTTACTGCTTTTTAGTATTACGGGCTTTGACTAGCATACTAATAAAAATTTGTAACAGATAAAATAAGATTTAATTTTCTGGTGTAGCTTACTGTGTATTACATTTAGTGCTCGTTTCACTGATTACTTCTGTTAAGGTTTCTTTTTTCTTTTCCCTTTTTTATTTTGATGTAGAGCATCAGACTGCTGAAAACTTCTGGTTTACTCGAAAGTGAGACAATTTATGCCATGTGTTGTATAACTTTGTTGACTCCTGTTGTTTAGAGGCTTGTATTTTAGCCTCATGGTGCTTTTATGTGATCTTGTTCTTGTGTATTTTTAATTCTCCATAAATATTTGAAAATAGCTCAGAATACAATTTTTTAAGTATTTGTCAATATTATGTTTTGGCATCATAAAGATCTTTTTATGTTTTTGCTGCGGTCTAAGGAGCCATGAGTGGTGTGATCACTTTATGTTTTTAAATAATCAAGTTTTGGAATAGGAAGTGGGGCAAAGAGGAGGTTGATAACAGAAGGAATGAAGAAATGACTTCTTAAATTCCATGTAGAGTTTTAAAAAAATAAAATATTGAAGTATTTTACATTTCATACCATTTGAAAAAACTTTCAGCTGCAGGACATGCAGGAAGATTTTTGTTTTGCTTGCCAGAAAATATTTAAAACTTTCTAAAGTATACAAAATACATATTTTTTGTTTTTCAGATTTTTGTTTACGGACTACAATAGACTGTCCAGTGTAGGTGGAGAAACTTCATTGGCTGAGATGATTGCTACCCTCTCTGATGCATGTGAAAGGGAATTTGGTTTCTTAGCAACAAGGCTATTTCGAGTTTTCAAGACAGAAGATACACAAGGTTTTTATTACCTGAATGACATTTCCGATTATTCCATTTCAATGCACTGTTATCAGAGGTTCTGTTTTTCACATTAGAAGCTCTTTTTAGAAACTGTTGTAGCCATGCAGAAGTTCATACAGAAGGGGAAACTTCATGTTATTTTGGAGAGAAAAATGCCCTGTTTTCTTTGCTCATCTTGATTTTATGAATATCATAATGGAGTATCTTCTGTGAAGTATAGTTTTCAGAAGTGTCAATGGAAATGTGTATTTATATTGCATCCTTTTAGATGCAGCATGGTATTTTTCTGTACGATTAAGTCTTTATGTTGGGTCAGATAAAGGGAAAAGTATACTTCTGTGTATTTCTAAGAGAAGTTTTTGTTTAGTTTAATAGATTTTAATTCAGAGCTTTTATGAGCGATCACAACTTATTCTTGGACATAATAAATGTATAGAACATGTTGGTCCAAAGCAACAAATTGGTGTGATCAGTGCTGATAAGATGGGACGAAATATTCCTACTTGATATAAATGCAACAGACTTTTTTCTTCTGTCCCATCTGTAGATTTCTGAAAAAAATATGCAGAACAGTATGGTATTGTGAAGAAAAGGAGTTCTTGAGGGTACCTTTCAATTCATAGAGGACTTATTTCTACTTTGAGCTTAGTTTCAGTCAGTTACTTCTCATTTCATTTTGACCTTGACCACAAATTGAGGAATCTGTTAGATGCTGTTTCACAAGATGAGATGTTTAGACTCTTCTGCCTTGCAGAGGGTGGAAAAAACCACACTATGTGCTGAATGCAACTCTCAGGTTCACTGAATGTTCTTTATCAAAGTGATATGTGGGATTTTTCACTTTTATTGCCATATTAGACATTCTGCAGTTCTTCTTCTTAACCTCAGTGAAACAGCTTTCATGACGCTGTAATTTCTCCCAATATTCACTTGAGAATGGCACTGACTTCTGATTATTTGCAGTAATCTTCCTTTCCCCTTCATTTGTAATCTTACATTTCTCTTGTATTCCTTGGCTCTGTTGCCTTCCTTTTGCTCTTCTCAATTATCTAATTTTTTTTAATTTTGTCTGTTTGATGATCTTGCACATCTTCTCCTTGTCTGCACATATTCGTAGGTCTAGGGTCGTAGCTTTCTTGTCTCTAGATGTTCATAGAAATTGCATATAGGTTTCTTTTTAGTCTCCTGTGTCTTTAATTTTTGTTGTCTGTAAACTTGCAGACTATTCAATTGCTGTTTCATTGTTGAAGATTCCTAAGTCTCTCCCTAATCCAGTTATGTCTCTTTCTAGCTACAGGAAGCTTACATCCCTACTTCAAAATGTCTAGAACTGCGTCTAATTATAACTGAACTGTTACTCTTCTCTTCTTGCCTCTTGTCATTATGCATTGCTGTTGCTTTGTCCTGCATTACAATCCTATCTGTCGTGTATGTCAGTAATGTGAAAGACCTTTGCAGCTCATACCCCAGTCTAGAATATCATACCCGGGTCGTGTATAAACCTTGGATATTCTTTCCGCCTAGCATATTTAAAATCTAATTTTTCCATTCCAGTTCAAATACTGATTTTTAACTGTCGTCATTTTGCATCAGATTATTACTATGTTCTGGTTTTTGGCACTGGTAAGTGTTGAATTTCTCTGCTTGTACAGATTCCAAAGGCAGAGGTTGCTACTTTAGACAAAAACTCTGATCATTGCTTTAGCTGTGGTAACCTCCAGCTGTGATACTCCCTTGCCTCTTGTCAATCCAGTTGAAATCACCTAGTTTATATTCTCTTCTGAAGCCCTTGTGGTCTGCTCAAACCTTACATAGTGCTGTCCTCTCTTGTTTGTGTATGATTTAGCACACAAGAAAGGATAGTCTTGGGTTGTAGCCTGCAATTTTGATGTAGTTCTCCAGTGGCACCATTACTATTAGATCATCATGTAAATACCATGTTTTGGTTTAAAACCAGTAATTACCATACTGCGTTCCTAGGATTTAGTTGCATAAATATAGTTTACTGAGAGATGGCACAAAAGGGACGATACCAATGATCTGGAATGTATTTAATAATGAGCATTTCCATCCATTGTGGATTTTTTGAAACAAGTGAAATGAAGCACAGAGATTCCTTTAATCTTCGGTTTATGATTTCCAACAATTTTGGCAAATTTTTGGTGATTTTTTTTTCACGTGTTTGAATGCTAACACTGCTGTAGCCTTTTGTGCAAGGTAGTGTTTTATGGAAAGTATGCAAGTTGTAGACTTTGTAGTCACGTGTAGTTACATTTTACATGCATTTTAACAGCACATATTTGTTTTCTAGGTAAAAAGAAATGGAAGAAAACTTGCTGTCTCCCATCCTTTGTGATTTTCTTGTTCATATTGTCTTGCGTTGTTTCTGCGATTGCCCTGCTGGCTATTTTTAATGTAGAACCAGCCAACATGACAGTGAATGTTATTCTTATATCGGTTACCTGTGTTGTTGGTTTGGCCTTTATATTGAATTGTCGCACGTGGTGGCAAGTGATGGATTCAGTTTTGAATTCTCAAAGAAAACGTCTTCACAATGCTGCCTCCAAGCTTCACAAGTTGAAAAGCGAGGGGTTCATGAAGGTAAGCATTTATATGAACTAGCCATTAAAAGAATTGAAACAAAGAGCCAAACCTGTAGCCTTCTTAAGATGGAGTGCCATTTATTTAATCAGGCCAAGTCTTGCAACGTTAGAATGAGCCTTGGTGAGTTTTCGCTGAAGGGAACACTTCTGTTCCACTGGTAATTATGCTTAGTGTATGAGATCTGTCTTTTCAACCAGGAATGTTAAATTTGGATTAAGCTTTCAGTTTCTAATTTTATTTTTGCTGGGAGGAAGGTACTAGGAAAACAGTTGTTCTAAATCATCAGTATTTAGTCAAAGCTTACTTTAGATCATAAGATTAGAAAGAATAACTTCTAAAATATTCTGAAGGTGAAAAACCAAGCCTAACTTCACCTGTCTGCAAGACCTCTTTGCTAAGAAAGGAATGATAACACTGAAAAAACATTCCAAAGCAGTTCACACATTTCACAGAAAATCGTAGAAAATACTATTGGTTTGCTGGGCTGCATCTAAACTGAAAAAAATGTACCCATCAGGCAGTCATCAAATATCCTGTATGCTCCTATTTGAAGATAAACTTTAGCTTCATGATGGTTACCTCCGAGAGATTACAGTTAATACATTTTATAACAATATATTGTGCAAATATTTCTGTAGCACAGACGACCTTGGCTGTGTCTTGCTACTGTGTTTCCTGACGGTTGTTTTCTGAATGGTATTTGTTGGGCATTACTTCAGCCATTTACGAATTAGGTTCACCCTTTGCAGTCAAAGGAGAGAAGTGGGTATTACCAGAGATTTATTCATATGACTTATGTCATTTTAATGTGCGTATTCAAGATGAATCTAGTGGTGAATAAGTCAGTTTTTAATGTCTTAACTGTTAGTTGCTGAAATTAGGGCAGATGAATTCCACCTTTGTTTCTGTATTAGGGGTCGTTGCTAAACGTGTAGCTTAATGTTGAAAAACTTAAAAAATCTTTAGATTGCATATCCTGACTAGGAATAACTGAGCATTAGAGTAATAGCATAATTTGGTTGGCTGGAAGGCAGGTAGAAAATTTTAGTGTACATTTTATGCAAAGCAATTTTTAAGGTTTAGCTGAAGCTACAAATACTTGTTAGTTTACTCGTGAAATGCAGATTTACAGTGCATAAAGATTACTTTCTTTTAAAACAATGTTGTAATGGAATTTAACTAATGATAGTTTTTTACTTTAAAGTGGAATATGCGGTTCTGCTGAATGTTTTTGCACAAATAGGAAATTAAAATTTTGAAGTGACATTTTAGGACTTTTGCTTTGGGTATTTGGAAGTGTTTATTTTTGTAATCTTATTGAAGTATTTTTGGGACAAGTAGGAATCTGCAAAAGGAGTTATGTGCATTTTTGTGAGTTTGAATTATTACAGAGATATCTCTTCCTTCTTTTTTTTGTTTTTTTATAGGTTTTGAAATGTGAAGTGGAACTGATGGCCAAAATGGCAAAAACCATTGACGGCTTCACTCAGAACCAGACAAGGCTTGTTGTAATTATTGATGGATTGGATGCTTGTGAACAGGACAAAGTTTTGCAGATGCTGGATACTGTGAGTTGGATCATTTTATAAAGATGATCTCTGGATCATCTGGGCGATCTCTTACACAGATGAGCTCAGATACATATGGTTGTTGTGTATTTTTGGTAGAAGGCAGGCATGTATACAGTCTGTGTGTTGTCTTTTGATGTTTGTGTACATTGGAGTAACTGTAATACAAAGTGTGATGGGTTTTAAAAGCTGAAAATTAAATCCCAGTAGGACTGTCCATGTTAATACTTGTGAAAAGTTTTGAAATAATCAGATAGAAGTTATTGAAAATTAATATCCTGTTGAAACAAACTTAAAAAGTTTGGAGGGTTTTTCATACTTATTTCAAAATACTTTAGATTAAAAAATGCTTAAATGCTAAATATTTGGAGGGGTTAGTACGTTACTGCATGATACCTTCTTGGCGGTGACTTCTGCTGTAGCTGCTTCTGCTAATTAGTCAAATATGCTTATTTCTAACTGTGGATAAGTTCCTGACATTAGATGTGTCGTATTGAAGAAACTGGCATCTCTATACATCTCTTATCCATGCAAGTTTGACTCAAACAGAATGAATATAAAATACAGAGTGAGGCATTCAAATGATCCACATTTACTATTAATTATTATTAACAAGGTGTACTGTCTGCTTTTTTACAGGTGCGAGTCTTGTTTTCAAAAGGCCCATTTATTGCTATTTTTGCAAGTGACCCACACATTATTATAAAGGCTATTAACCAGAATCTCAACAGTGTTCTACGTGATTCAAACATAAATGGGCATGATTACATGAGAAACATAGTCCATTTGCCCGTTTTTCTGAATAGCCGAGGGCTTAGTAATGCAAAAAAACTGATGGTAGCTTCGACAACCAATGGGGATATTCCTTACACAGATAACACAGGTAAGGTTGTGCAGGAGGATGATCTGTAAGTTACAAAACCAGTGTTCCAAACATCTGTTTTTTGGAACAAACTATTTAAAAAATTGGTAGATCATTAGTGTTATTTTAGACATCAGTCAAATGTATATGAACGGAGAAAATGTCTGCCTTTTGTTTTCCTTTCCGTAGGATTGCACGAAGAGGTTGACAGGAGAGTTTCTCAGAACAGTCTTGGAGACGTGGCCAAACTTGGTAGCAAAACTGCTCTCAATAGGCGGGTGAGAGAGATTTTTAGACTAAGTAGAGATACTGGTAATGCCTTTTTTCTTTTCTATTGTTTTATTTTTGCTTTCGCTTTTTTAATGATGTCAACTTGGAAGACTTGCCAAACTATTCTTATGAAATTAATATAAATGATCCGCATAGGAAAATAACTTTTTTTAATCATTAGACTGATGCTCTGTCAAAGAGGGAGAAGTTTGCTTGCTCACCCAAGTGTTCTTTTCCACAAATACTTAAGTTCATCTCTCTGAATGCGAAGATGGTACCGCATACTGGTAGTAGCTATGATCTATGTATGTATGTATATTTTGGATTTTTGTGTATAGGCCCATTATCACTTGATCGCAGGATGCTGCAACAAGAGGCAGTAATTTAGCAAATCAAGGAATTTAGAATATGATAGTACTAGACTTTTACTGAAACATGTCCACCACACTTTCCTGCTTTTGGTTCTGTTTTTCCATCTTTATGTAAAATCAGAAAGCAGTTGAATAAAAGGTATCTAGGAAGTAGTGAAAAGTAATGCAGAATCTGAAGATTCTGAGGTTTTTGAGCTGCCACGGGTAGAGACTTGGGGAGTTTTGTAGCAGACGAACATGATGTTTGCTTTAATTTTAAAATGTAGTTAGTAAATCAATGGCATTAACTTTTTGTAGAGACAGTAGGAAATTGTGGTGGCACTGCTGAAATTAGTAACCTTTTTACAAAATATCTCACTGTGTCGCTACTTTGCCCTCTCAGAATTGGCATGGAAGTAACATGTGTAACTCTTACCAGTTCTTGGCTTGTATGGCAATCATGTTCAACTGTTACACAGCTAAATCAGAATTAAATTCTGGTAAACATTTTTATGGTATTTCATGTCAACCTTGCAGACACATATTCACAAAGTTTCTAACTTTCTAATTAAGTAAAACTGAAGTATTTCAAATTAATTGAAGTTTTTTATACTAATCAGTATTCCTTGCTTTTTTCTATCCTTACTAGGATACTTACCGAAGACGCCAGATGCAACGTACCATTACTCGCCAAATGTCTTTTGATTTGACCAAGCTGTTGGTTACAGAGGATTGGTTCAGTGATATCAGTCCTCAGACCATGAGAAGATTGCTAAATATTGTTTCAGTGACAGGTAAGTGTGGCGCATTTGTGTACAGTAAATGGTATTGTGTTTTGGTTGCTTGTGGTTACACTCAGACTTTTCAGTGTGTAAACTAAATTTAACAAGTCAGTCCATGTGTGATTTTGAAAATCCTTCTGAAGCAGACTTTCTAGAGTGCAAGCAAAGATTATAGACTATTCTACGTAGAATTAAAAAGAAAATTAATGTTTGTTTGTTTCATTGATTCTGTTGGGAGGCAAACAATTCTAGTCTACATATTTAGGAATTTTTTCATTTTCTAATCTTGAAATGAGATAATAAAATACATTTTTCAATTTCATAATACTCTAATGTGAACAAAGCTCATAGTGCAGGTGTCTCAAAAGGTAAACTGCGAGGCAAAACCAGATATGTATCCTTTATGTTTTTACTATGGGTATTTGGAGTCCTTTTCCCCTAAATGGCTTTCTGGGGCTGATGAAAAGCACTTTATGACCTGTTTTCCTTCAACAGAACACAATTAAGACATTGGTATCTTTGAGGTTTAAAAACTGGAGACAACTGGAAAAGGACTTACAGAAGTCTAATAACATCATGTTTCATGTAGTAAGTGAATGGGGAATGATTATTTACTGTCTCTTCTGTTACAGACACCAAAAGGCACTGAGTAGCCTTATAGCTAACTGGTTCAGAACAAACAAATTGTGGCATTTTTCAAATGTGTATAGTTAAGTGCATAATTCTGCAACAGTATCATACGGATGAGGGAAGCTTACATGTATTCAGAAACAACTAAGTACCTGAAAAGTAAAATTCATCCAGTAATAATAGAAAGAAAGCAATGAACCACCAGGGGCTGGAATCACAAAAGAGAATATTATTTTTCCCCAGGTTCTGAAGCTTTTACATAAGCATTTGCTGTTGTACAGTATGAGGCTTTCTGGGCAACATGGATCTTTACTCAGAATTGGCTTGATCTTTTCTCCAGCATAATTTTTACTAGTTAGGCTTGGGCTTAATTTCGGTATCCTTAATTGATGTGAAAGCCCATACCAGTGTTTTCAAAGGATCCAATTTCATGTTTTCTCTTGTTCCAGGCTTTGTATTCTGAATATTTATGATAGAATGTGGACCCTGGTAGGAAACTGCCATTATTCACCAGGTGCTAGTGAAACACTTTTTTACTGCGAGGGTGACTAAGCACTGAAACAGGTTGCCCAGGAGGGTTGTGGAGCCTCCATTCTTGGAGGTACTTGGAAGCTGTCTGGACACAGTCCTGGGCATCTCGCTCTGGGTGGCCCTGCTTGAGCAGGGTGAGTTGGACCAGATGACCTCTGGAGGTCCCTTCCAACCTCAAACGTTCTGGGATTCTGTGAAACAAATAATGTTAACAGTTTCTAGGACTAACTGGAAAACGTAAGGAATTCACGGATGTGTCAAATGTATTGTCTTTAATACTTAAAAATATTTTAGTACTATGTAGCATGCATATTTAGTATATTAAGTTAGGTTCATTAGGTAAGATAGGAGATACAAACAAGAAGCTTAATTCAGGAGAACTTCTTGCCACTGGTAAGCAAGGTTATTGGCTCATAAACTATTGAGTAGCGTAGTGGCTGAAGAGACAGTAAACAGTTGTTCTACCTAGGGCGGAGTTCAGGAAAGGACAAATAGTGCTTTTAAAATTTGAAATAGGTATTTGACAAGACATTGCATTTACTATACAGATATTTCTGCTTTTGTTTCTTTATCTAGTCTTGCATGCAGTTGTAGCTTTCCCATTGATCCGTGAGGTATCAGCGGTGTCTTTAAGAAGAAGCGGTGCATCTTTGAGCTCTTCCTTAACAAATTGGTCTTAGTTACAGCTTCCTACATTACACTCTGAGGAGGGTCTCGGAAGATGACATTAATCCTATTCTCTACAGCTCCTTTGCTGTAGAACTCTTCCCGGAATGAAATGGATTACTTGTTTTTGTGCCACTTCATCTCTCTCAATCCAAGTTTCTGGTTTTGTGATAAAGGATCTCACTAAACGGTGACTAGTACTACACTGTACAAATGGAGAACAAAGTGAATAGTACTGTGCTTTGAAGAAAGAGTTCTGCTATGGTTTTTTAGTTACTTCAACATTGAGTTGTCACAAGCTCTGTGTTGTGTTAATGAAAATAGGTTCTGTAAAATTTCTGATTTCAGTAAGCCTAGTAAAATTTGATTACTGGGAAGACTACAGTACAATTCTGCCGATAAAACTAGCAATAAAAGATTATGTTAAATGACCTTTGTCATTTCTAGAAATATGACCTGTGTCTTTCTACGATAACATTTAATGCTTAAGTAAAAAATCTTCTTAAATTTCCAGTGAGGTCTGGATCATTTGAGAATTTTAGGAAGAAGACTTTTACAGATACAGGAGTATCACAGTTGCCTGCAGGCATATCAAGGATGGGTTCAACAGATTTGGCATGAAATTCTGCGTTGGGTGGTTGTAGCCATATTGCCTACACTGTGTGCAGTTCAGAAATCGGCCTGTCTCTATTGCACAGCACATAGCTGGAACCAAGAAACCTGCTGCGACCATCTTGGGTCTCGTTTAGGGTGTTTGCTTTACCAATAGGTGCACAGAGTGATTATACAGGCCCGAACTGAACTGATTCTTGCTGATCCATTTGGTTGCAGAAACCCGCTTACAGCAATATCAGCGCTGCATCCACTGCCCAACTTAACGTTGCATTTGAGAGTAGGTGCTTCCTGCATGTCACCGGTCGGTGGAGCTGGTTCAGGTCTGGTGCAGTGCCGAGGTGATCGTCGCAGTGGGCAGTGTGATACAAGGACACAGCTGGATGTCTCTGAGCTGAGGCTCAGCTCTGTCGAACCAGCTGGGGTGACACAGAGGGCTTGGCTGTCTCTGCCATTCCGTTCCCAGTGCTTGCATAGTTTGGATTGTCCTAATTTACCTTCACTCAGGTTATGAAGAATTAAATGTAAATACCGTTCTAGATTAAGTAAAATAACCCATGGCTTATTTTCTAGTCCATTAACTTAATGCTAGTGTAATTAATAGAAGAGTGTTAATATGTCATTTGCCCCATTTTTCCCTTGCCTTCCCCCTTTTTAGTGGTAATTCATGTGTGACAACGGACCTGAAATTCTGAGCTAATCTTTTAAGTAAACGTGCAAGTCTCTTAGCATTGTCATTACAATTTGTAGCATGAAATACGTGGTTTTGGCAAATTATAGTACAGATGTGGAAGTATAACGAAATCACAAAGTGTTTGTTGTAAAACCTAACAAACAAAAAAAACCTGCAAAAGCACTTTTAGTGTACTATAATCTGTGGTTATATATGATGATTTTCTGAACAGCTTCATGAGCAGAGCCTTCAGGCTGTAAGTTATACGCTGTCATCAATATTAATGATTCAGTTCTAGAAAACTTACTAAAACTTGAAATGCATAAACTGTAGCAATAATTTTTTCTGGTTTTTAAAATTAACTTTATTTATAATTCATACTTTGCCTGAATAACTTAAAACAGTCTTTTGTTTATAGCTTTCAGTTTTATTTTATTGGCTATTGAAGATGGCAGTTGTATGCTTAACTTCTTTTGGCCGTATTTCATATGCCAGTGCGCAGAAGATCTTTCACACTATTAGCATGATTTTTATGTTTAAATAGAGAAATTAATGCTGTGTGAAATTCTCTGCTGAGTTTTGTTAAAGTAAATTAAGATTCACCTGTAACAGGATGATAGTAATTAGTGTTTAACCTTGAGCTGAAGTTGACAGTTTTGGAGAGTCTCATGTTCTGAGCAGTATTTGCAAGAATTTTTAGCAGGTTGTCAAATGATATTTTTAGGTGTGACTTGAGATGATTTTGAACTTTGTGAGTTAAAAATGTAATACTGGAAAGTTCACAGATCAAGTTGAAGGACTTAAATAGCTGATACTTTGAGGAAAAAAAAAGATATTTTTTCAAAAGGGAAAAAAATCTGTTGTGTTTCTTCCCTTCTTCCCTGTTATATTAGGTCGTTTATTAAGAGCTAATCAGATCACGTTCAATTGGGACAGACTGGCTAGTTGGATCAATCTCACAGAGCAGTGGCCATATAGAACATCGTGGCTCATACTGCATCTTGAAGAGACTGAAGGGGTTCCAGATCAGCTGACTTTAAAAACCATCTATGAGAGGTAGGTGATCCTCTGGTGATGGTATGCACTTTCAATGGTTAAAATAGTGATCGTTATTAACAACTTTTAGAATAACCTGGCTTTCAAACAGCTACCAACTTGCGTTCTAAAATTCCCACAATCTTACTCTCTTCTGTTAACTTTGGAAACTTTTAAATTACTTCTGTTGCTATTTAACGTGCCACGTACAAATGTGTGCTTTGTGTTAAACACAGAATTATACTGGAATTCTTTCACAGTACTGCTTTCCAGTACTCTCTGTGTACATATTTCTAACTTACCTTTATTTAGATTTGCCATATGGCATGTTTTGTAATTTTCTGTTTTCAGTATTTGTCCAACAGACTCATTACAGTATTTTGATTATTAGCATTGGCAGTAATAAATCGCTTTGGAGCAATCAAAGTTATCTTCGAGACAGAACAGTGTTTATGTTTGCTGATGAACCAAAGAAGGTGTTAGAGACCCATGTTATTCTCATAAGTGGGTACTAGTAATTCTAGTATAAACTAATGTTAAAGCCGTAGTAAACCAACATGAGGAGAAATAAAGGACAGTCACAACTGAATGTGAATGAGTTATTTGGGTTCTGGATTATTGTTGTTAGCACAGGCACTTGAACTGTTGATATTCGGTGCCAACTGGAGAGTGTCAGGGTTTATTGGTTCAGGTGCGGAGGAGACGGTGACTCAGGCTACGCTGTTGTGCCTCTTGCTGTGCAGGTGGTGTTCAGAAGTAATGTAGCCACTTGAGTGCCAGTTCATAACTGACAGTCATAAATGTATAAATAAATTTATGGTGTATAAAACTAGGATCCGTAATGGGAAGAAATAGTGAAGAACCCTGTGCCATATATTGGAAAAGGGAGGGCGATGATCTTCTTTAAAGTTCTTTGTGTTCTACCTGCAATACCAGGGTAACAAGGAAAAGAGGACCAACGTTCAGGATTCTCTCTTTAGCAAAACATACCAACAATATTATTTGATACGAAAATGATAAAGCTCCAAGACGGAGTTTCTTTGGCTACTTAACTATAAAAAGAAAAGGTTCATAATAATAACAATGCCGCACGCTCAAGAGGAGAGTTGATGTCTCTCAGGCCCACCTGTTGAACCTCTGTGAGGAACTAAATGTGTAAATCTGCTGATGTAGTGACAGAGGTGAGATCTTGTCTGTCTGCTGGTTCGGGTGATCATATTTACCGTATGCTGAAGATGAAAAGGTCTGTGAACTCTGTCCTGCAGTTATCTAATGCTCTGAAAATTCCGTTTTATCCAAAAGAATCCTTTCTGTGTCATTGTCGTTCTTTTTATCTGCAACTGTTTGAAGCCACTTGGCTTGAGTATCTGTTTCTATCAGCTCAAGGTAGAGTATTTAGTTTAGTTCCTCTTTTAACGCTTCTGTTTCTGTTCTTGAAGGTTTTCTAGTTTATAAAGCAGCTCTTCCACTTGGAGTCTCGTGAATAGATGCCAGATTTTGATACTTTCATAGCTTCTGTTCCTCTATCAAGTCTTACTTCTCCCTTGCCTTTTATTCTGCAAGGATTTTTTTTTTAAGTATTTTGGTACTTCAGAACAGGAACAAGACCATAATCTTCCTAGTATTGAATAGTTTGTGTCAAACTACTTTTTATTGTGAAGGTGCAACGTTCTTCTTCGGTTTTGCTGCATTTCTGAACTCCGCGGTGTGTGAGGAGAGGGGTCTGCTTGGACACCTCCCTCGGGTGGAAGGAATCGTGTAGGTTCTGTGCTGAGTGCAGGACTTCAGTGCGGGAGCGCGCTGCGGCGGGGGCAGGCGGGCGCAGAGCC
>Ga0181612_153711_pt1 | contig 19990 bp, 11 predicted proteins | sample HoacroProtozoa21_FD_119630 | JGI IMG/M metagenome (GOLD analysis project Ga0181612, IMG submission 119630) | Hoatzin crop microbial communities from Cojedes, Venezuel. Combined Assembly of Gp0051906, Gp0051904, Gp0051908 | reverse complement strand
CTCTGTCACCCTCAGAGTAACGAAGCTTTTCCTCGTGTTTTATTTTTTTTTTGCTTGATTCGTGATGATTTAGCATTAGTGTTTCCACGCAGCACCCAATCTCCCTTGCTTCCCCAGCTACCTGCAGCACAAGACCATCGTGCTAGGTCTCCGATCATCCGGATGGCATGTGGGCTTTAAAGATGAAGCAAGCAGTAATAAACTGCGTAATTAATAGAGATCTCTGTATAGAGGGGATGACAACTTGCAAAAGGAGTTGCATTTCTCCTCCATAAATAGGAGGTTCGTGTTAGCACCAGAAGAAAAGGACTTTAGATCTATTTTCTTTGGGTCCTCTTTGTATCTAGCGGAGAGGCATCCATGCCACAACTAACAATAAAAAGTAGTTTTAAAAGACGGAACTAAAAATTGCATCTGTACACTGCTTCTTAAGGGAAAGCAAATGCAAGGTGAAGTTATCATAGTGATGCAGTCAGCTGCATAAAGGACTTGAAAGTTTCCACCTCCATCCCCAGGGTTTGAAAAAGACTTTTATTTCTATCTGTGCTTATTGAGCAAACTAGCACCATGGAGATGCAAAACCACCTCAGTGCTTTGTCCGTAACTTCTGTCATGGCAGCAATTAATATGATGTGAGCCCTGGCTTTCCCCACAGTTTGGATTTTGTGCTTCATTCATTTGTGACATGCCTCTCCCTTGCTGAGGGCAATGTAGTCACCCAGGACTAAGAGCCTGTTGTGATTAGTGGATTTTAAATCTCAGGGGAAGGAGAGACAGCTTGACTCAACTCCAGTAATGTTACAAAAGCTGGAGGTGAATCCCACTCTTGTGGGATGGTAAGCACCCTTGCTTCTTGTCACTCATTCATCCTCCCTCTCCATCTCCCACTTGTTCTCCTGGCCTTGACCAGAATCCAACAAGTGAGCATCCCCCACTGCTCTTTAAGCTGCCTTACGAGTGTCAGCTCCCACAACAGTTGTGCAGCAGGATGGACTTGCAGGCAGCAAACTTTGGTGGGGTGTTTCAGACACATGGCTGAGTTGTGAGCCAGGTTGCTTTCCCACCCAGTGGCCATGCAAGGAAAGGGGGAAGGAGCAGGCTCAGCATGACCCCAGACATAGCAGTAGGTGCAACGGGTGAGGAGACATGTTGATGTGCAGTTTGCAGCTCCCTTGATGCTTTGAAGACCCTGATGGTCATAGAAGTTGCAGCTACAGGGCATAGTTTCAATAGTGAAGGGCAGAGAAATGGAGCAGTAAGAAGAAAGGCATTCATATATCTAAAACGGGAGGATCAGAGATGACTGTGAAGTAATTTCTGCACAGCAAGTTTTCACAAATCTGAAATTCTGAGTTTCCTGAAAGGTAGCATCTTTGGAAAAAGGAGCTTTAACTAATTTCTTCATGATATCTAAAGCCACTGACCATGCAAGTTCCATTCTGCAAAGAGGAAATGCTAAGTATCATTTGTTTGTATCCAGAATTAATTTGTGAGGCCTGAGTTTTTAAATGGAGTTATCCAAAACAAACTTAACGACTCTACTGTCAGGACTACTGCAAAATTCAGTGAGAGCAAGCTGATAATCTGCACCTTTGAATGTTAAATTGAACCACTGTGACAAGAGAAATTTGGGATTAGGTATGTAATATCAATAAATTGACTTTGAAGAGTTTGTCCTGTCTGTGTGATGTATAGTTTGTTGTTTATTTTAACCAAGCAATTTATAAGAATTTATTATATAGTGGTGCAACATGACTTGATATCACAGCTCAGATTAAGTGTTCAGCTGAGTTATGTTAAATATGTAAGATATGGTGGAAACAAGATTTTCTCTACGACATTTTGATTAATAACTTCTGATGGAAGGATAAGTTCAGGCAACGCAGTTAAGACTTACAGGGGGAAAGAAAAGCAATAACACTATTATTTACACCAGATATTGCAGTGGAAATCCAGGATAGTGAGGAACTGGTTGGAGAAAAGCTCCTTCGAGTGTACCATTGAACCTTTCTCCGTTGTGCTCAACTAATGTTCCTTTGGTTTCACTTCTATGTATGTTGGAAGTCTTTATTTGTTAAATATGAACAGAAGTGAAATTTTAAAATTTTTCTGTAGGTTGAATTAGTTAATTTAGTGTTGTTTTTGATGTTATTGACATGTGCTGCTTTGAGTAGGGTTAATACTTTTATTTGCATTTCATTTTTGTCTAAAAATACCCCACATTCCAAAGACAAGCCAGCTTGTAGTGTTGTGAGGAACCCAGACTAGAAAAATTCTCATTTATCTAATTTCTGCACTTCGTTTTTTTGCCACGTACCCACATGGGTCTCAGTCAGTACAAGTCTGCACTCAGCTCTGCTGAAGCCAAGCTTCGCTTCAGCCTGTCTGCTTAGTATCTGCTTGCTTGAATTTTGTCCAGAATTTCTTTCAAAGAAGACTAAGTGTTCAGATGAGAGATCGTTTAAGGGCCTCTGAATAGCCAGAAACATTAATTGGTTCAGGAGATCCCTTTGGCTGAAAACAGAGGAATGGAGGGTACCTGAGGAAAGGTTCTTATATACTCGTCCTGTTCTTAGTGTTTTCTGGGTGTTTGCTAATGGCTGCTGTTGGAGACAGGTTGCCAGGTCAGGTGGACCCTTGGTCTATTTTATGGTCCTGTGGTAATATTTAAGCTTGAGCATCACAAGGTACAAGTCTACATGGGGCTGTTTATTAGGTTTATCTGGCCTCCACAAGTCATAGTGATCTGTTGCAGAATAGTGATATTAAGCTGAGGGAACTTGACCCGAGGAGGTTGCTGGATGCTGCTAGTAGTGCCACCATGAAATGACCTGGCTCCCCTGCCAGAGCTCTTCTCAGCTCAGCCCTGCCCCACGCACCAGCACCAAGAGGGGCTTGTGCAGTGCTGGTGCTGCATGGAAAGGAGACAGGCAGCCCCTGACCCAGCAGGATGTCATCCTCAAGGACCTCAGGATAGCTCTGTGTGGTGGGTTAGAGTGGGGTGGGATTCAGAGAGCAGCCATCAGCTCAGACACTGGTGACTGGGAGCGTGGGTTTAATGAGCATCTCTTGGTTTCTGCTCAAAATGTTTCGGTCTGAAGTTTTATTTTATGCACACAAAGAAAAACAGAGATATTTGAATATTCAGATGGCTTGATTTGCTGTATAAGACAGTTGGCAAGTGTACATGCCACACATCATTTGGATTTGATTTTCCTTTTGGTTTTAAAACGTCCGTTAAGTCACCACTCTGGTACAAAAAAAAAGAGGACAGTTTTTGTTAACTATAAACCCTTCCTATATTGTCTGTACTCGGAGAGGGAGAAACAGTAGCTATTTTCTCCAGAAAATCTGGATTTAAGAGTATGCATTTGTAACTTCTGCGCTGCTAGATGCTACTAGACTATTGCATTCTTTCCAATTATCCAAGCAGCCCTCAGGTATTTTAAAATAAATAATATCTCAGGATTTGCTGACTCCATCAGGAAAGTTTGGCCATTTTTAGTTTTAACTATCAAATATGCACCTTAATCTGAAATAGCGTTAAAGTTGCCATTGTTGTGTTGGTAGTGATAGTACCATTAAGCTCATCTTTCCAATAAGAAAATAGCTGAATTTTTCTCCTTGCTGTTTTGGTCTGTATGGGTAGTCACACAAGAATGAGAAAATGTCCTCCCTGGAGATTTGTTTTTAATGTGCAATAGAGCTAAAGAGTTGGACTTTTATGGAAGGTCAGTCCCCACAAACCACAGTTCACCTCATTAAACATTTTGATGTAGTAAGAAACACTGTCCTATTTGCTACGACAAATGTTTAGATGGCTGAAATCAGAAGAAATGGTCCTCAATGTCATTATCTAGATTATGGTGTTGCATTCTTCAAGTATTTGCATGTTACATGTCTGGTTTGCACACAGTTACTCAAGTAACTTCTGCACAGGTTTCCACTGCACTAATCCTGAGATCTTCCCAGTTAGAGCTGTTTTCTTTCTTTCTTCTGAAATGTACTTGGTTCTTCTGTCTGTCTCTTCTTGTTATGTAAACACTCACATTAGGACTAGCCAATCCTAATTTTATCAGGAAGTAGGAGAGAAATTAAATCAGAATGCCCATTGTGAACAGGTCCTGGACAGAAATGGCCTTGGCACATCTGCGTTAGTAGCGTCGCTGTGGTGCTTTATGCTGGCTCCAAAATCGGCTGCAGTTTTTCGCTGTTATTCATTACAAATTTTTCCTGTGCCCTTATAATACCATGATTACTTTCCTTACTGTAAATCTTAGAGGGACTTTTGGATTTTGAAAGGGAGCAATATTTTCACAAGGTACTTGATTTCTTCTGAATATGTGAGCCCAGTGTCACACCATAAATTATCTTTCCTGATCTATCAATGGCAAACATTGATTCCAACTGCGAGGGCATGTGCTGCTTATACAAATGTCTGACACTGGATGCAAGCCACCTTTTTACCATGTTAATTGAAGATGGATAGCAAGGACTTGAGATCAACAAATGGCCCTGTTTGTCATGTTGTTAAAACTCAATCTGTCTGACACTGGAAATGTTTTTCAGCTCCTTAAAATGAAAGGGAAACTGTCAGCTTGAAAATCACTTGTCTAACAGAGCTGTCATCTTTTCCTTTTCACAGTACTCCTCAAATAAAAGCTCAAACACTAGATGAAAAAAAGGCTAGAAAACGCATCTTGCCTTTTATGGAGATGCAGAAAACATTGTCCAGGTCGGGGCTGCGGTGGGACAGATCCATAAGCGCTGACCCAGCCCTGCTCCAGAGTGTCCCTATGCGGGGGTAGGTAGGTGCCGATGTCATGTCAGGAAGGGTGAAGGCTGGATTTTGAGGAGTATTGGGACAAGGGAGACAAGTGTGTACAGAGCTGCTTTCCCCAGCTGTGAGCATTGTCCCTCCAGAAGTTTCAGAAAAATGCCTTAACTCTCATTAGTGCTAATGGCACAGCATCATTTCACCTGGGTCTTTTGTTAGTGACGGTCCCAGGCACTGCTGCTTCTCACACTGAAAATTTTGTTGTGTTAGATGCTATATAAATGTCCATGAAATACGAGTAGCTCCTTTTCTCCACAGGGCAGATGCTGCATTCACTGCTGATTTAAGACTTGGCGTCCAGGTTGTTGGGCTCTTGTTTGTCTGCTACAACTAGTAGCCCATTAATTTTTGTGGCTGTAAATGTTATGAAGTCATCCCTGGGTTGCTTCTTCTTGCAGTGCTACAGAGAAAAATTGAGTTTTCCATTTATAAAGGCTTTTGAATAAACTAGACAATCTCTACAATGAGTAGCCAAGAGGATGCCAGCTAATTGTTCAGTAGTAGCTACTGGTGAGCTAGTTAAAGTCAGAAATTATTTGGAAAATAATATATAAAGCACTGACTTTTTCTCCCCCTTGTCCCCACCTCCATGGGGACCCAAGGTGAAAAATCCCCTGTGCTATAAATGCTGAGGAATAGATTTGTGCACGATGTCTGTCTTCTCTTGACTACGTTTGCTTGGCTATGTCTTCCTTGAGAGGGTATAGGAGACCTCCACAGGCACGACTGTGTATGCTCTGTGTGCTTCCTGAGGTATGGGTTCATTCTTATCTAGATATGCAAATATAGGATTAGTTCTCTTAAGCTTAGGAATATCTTAAACTGTGATATTTTAACATATGTATTAATTAATTTTAATGCTGTTCAGTAAAAGTCTGAGATGTTTCCAATTCACACCAGTGCTACCCTCTTGCTACGTTATACTGAGACATGAAGTGGAGGAAGAGATGCCAAGGGATGTGTATGAGCCTGTAAGAGCTGCTGTATGTCTGGTGACTTTGAGAAGGCACGCTGATTTACACCGGTCATGGGTCTGCCCTCACTTCCCATTTGCGTTAATGGGATTTGTGCATCCGGCTTCCCCAATGTACCGTGAGGAAAATTGGTCGTACGAAGATTAACACTAGTGTGATCATAACATCCAGTGGTTGTTACAATAGATCTGTTCATCAATACTTTCTAGACACATTCAATATTGTTCTGTTTCATAACAAATTACTGTAAGTTGCCCTTCTGTTTTATTCCCTTATTGCATTTTCACAGCGCATTATAGGAATGATAAAATTCCATGAGCCATAACTCCTAATGGCAGAGATGATCAATCTGACTTCTAATTTGGAAGAAAAAGAACATACACAGTGTACATTTTGCTCTAGTGTAGAATAATAGTCCTGCTCGTCTTTGTGGCAACATTGGGACATTAGCGGTAATGATTAGCAGTAACGGCTTTTAACAATAATTTATTTCTAGGTATGTAAATGTATCTGATTCATTGGTCTCAGAGCTAATGCCAACAATATCATATAAGCAAGTAAGAATGTGCATCTTTCAATACGTCTATAATTCAGAGCATTCCTGACATCTTTTTAAGGCATAGGAAGTACGCTGTGCACAAAAAGGTGAACTTGCCCCGAGGGTCTGGTCTGCTGGTGCCAGGTGAATCAGTGCAGTCTGTGCGATGGCTACCTGCAAATCTCCTCCAGAAAAAATGTATTGAATTAATGTTCAAAGTTGAGTTTCACTTTTAGTGAGGCTACTTGCACTGCGCACGGCATCGTCACAGTTCTGGATAGATAGGAGGGATCTTTTTCTGCTTAATCTTTACTAAAAATTTCTGTTGAGAAGCTGTTTGAAGGCTGACGGGCCAGTAGTGTGCTGGAATTTCTCTGGAGCAAAGGTGGGAGGGTTTCCTTTTTGCTGACAAACCAAGGCAGATGGTACGCTGAAGCCTTCCAGTTGCTCCTCGAAAGCACTTAAAAGTAAATCTACCGTTTGCAATCTATTGTCTATTTAAATCTATTTAATTTGCAATTAACAAGACACCTCTTACTCTCTCAACTTAATTAAAGAGCTACTGACTCTTAGAAGGATTGAAATGCAATAAAGAAGATAACCTAGTTAGGGTATAATTAAGGGAATTTACGTAAGTAATAAACATGGTATTGCTGCCTTCTGAAAAATATACCCTGAACTTGTGTTAATTTTAAAAAAAACTTATATTAAAATAAGTGTTCAGACATTTAATTAGATAATAAGATAGCTATGGCAAATTGATTGTATGTAATTTCCTTTAAGTAACCATTGAAAGCATGACACACCAAATGGCCTTTGTGTGATCTGTCAGCAAGGCAGGTTTTAACCTCTGCATCTTGGATTAACCCCTTCTGGGCTGCTGCTGATTTCAACTAAATCCTGCAAGTGCCTACATTATGTCCTCCAGAGAGGCAAGATGAAAGGTGATTAGAAGTATGAAATAAAAATTATCTCCTCGTTTAAATGCTTACTTGACCTTGAGTTGAAAACAAAGCATTAATTTTCCAGGATTCTGTCTGGAGCAAGGAATAAGTTAAAAAAGCATTGTGGCTGTGCTCTGGTGGCAGGTACTTATTTTGTCCTGAATGTTATAAGACAAGTAAGCATAGCTGCATGGGCTTATAATAAAATAGAAAATAATCTTATTAAGTAATAGGATTTTGATGCCAGTTCTAGCAGGTGTACCTGCAGTGTGTTTTGAGATACAATCTACAGTTCACTTTGAAATTTCTTTGGTTTTTTGAGGAGGGCAAAAAGAGCCCAAGTATTTACAAGGGAATACTTGGTGCAGAGGTGAGCCTGCAAGGTGCTCGCTTGTGCCGCAGGAGAGTGTGTTGGCTCCTTACGGGCTTTTGGTCATGGCTTGTGCTGCACGAATCCCTGAAGCACCACAGCTGGGTTTCTTGTAGCTCAGCTTCTCTTCGTGCCAGTGGGTTTCCAGCTGGCTGCTTGATCAGAGGTGTATGACAGTATGCTCCTGAAGCTGCTTCACCACCACAAATGGTAATGTGCTCTTCAATCGCACGTCTGCTTTGCTGGATGCAGACTATGCACCATTTATTGTGCATAGGGACAACCAACAGAAAGATATTTCAGAGTGAAGTAACAAGTGTTGCCGAAGGGCAAGCTTTCAGGCTACATCGCTGATGTGAAGGACAGGATCATGTGGTCTGAGCGTAAAACGTGTCCTTCTTGTGTGTATACAAAAGAGATAGCTTGGAGATGTTTTCCTGTCTGGAAGAAGAAATGAGATCACTGTTAACAGAAGTATTCAAAAGCTGTTTATATACAACATGAATATCTAACTGTATTTCAGGTCTGCCTAGTGCCCCATTAGCAAACCAAGGTTTTTTGGGGCATCTGGGACTTGATATTGCCCAACTTGCGAGACTCTGACTGAATCTGTCAGGGCTTTCTCTTCAGCTTTACACATCCAACAAGAAACCTGTCCTTTTACATATTCTGTTTCAAAGGGACAAATTTCTACCTGTCTAGCTTGAGATGAAGTGTTTGAAACACTAGCAAGTACATCCAAAAACCACTGTTTTAGTTGCCACGCCATTAGATTGGGCACAGCTATACCTTTAAATGATGCGACCACAGCAGCTAGGGCCATTAACACTGGTGACAGAATGGCAGACGTGTTCTGATTAAAACAAAAAAAAACAACTCTCCCACAAATTGCATTAAGCCCTTCTTTGCATTTTGAAAGGCAATATGTGCTTTTTTGCCTGCCACGACTGTCAGCTGGTGTGTGCTGTCTCTAACCAAGCTGACACCTACAAATTCACGATCTGTGCTGCCACTTCCACACAGAGCATTGCAGCCCGCAAGCCCTTTTCCCTCCTCCAGAAATCTCTTGCCTTGCTTGCTGGCCACGCTGCAGGCAGTTTCAGCCAGCAGGGGAAATTAAGACTTTCCCAGAAAGGTTCATACTCTGCATTTGCTATTAGGGACTTCAGAGATGCCTGGTTTTAATTTTGGAGTTGTTTAATTTTTTTAAGGGAGCTGTTATAGCTACTTACTTTTGAACTAAGTGCGTAATGTTTCTATTTCTACTCTAAACTACAGTCAGATGGTAATTCATCTGTTTCTGTGCATCGTCATCTAAAAAACCTGAAGAACAAATGCTTCATTGCTGTATTTAATAATCTTGGCTGGCCATCCCATTTTAATCGGAGGCTGGAGTGTCTTTGAGTCGAAATGTGTATTTAGAGACCATCAGAACCAAACCACCAAGGCTTTTGTCAGCGTGGTGACATTGTTTGGTTAGATGAGGAACTTGGAATATATTTACATGCCTTGTAGCGATATAACGAAAGATGACAGATTAATTAACTGTTGGAGCTGGGCCAAGTAGAGGACACTGTGGCCTAGCAGGTGCCCCGTTCCCCATGCGAAAGATCGTGTTTGTTCATGCACTCACAAACTCATTAGGCTCAACCTGAGTTATTTGGTACGAAGTGTTATTTGGGTAATTGCTGTTGCATTGTTTGAGTGAGCTTGTGTGCAGAAGACATTTGCGGGGGTGGCATTGGGGTCTGGCAGGCCAGGGGGCTGCAAAAGTTTTTTGACTGAAGGGAGTCAATCCAACTGGGAGCGTAATAGTGACAAAACCCAAGAAGAAGTGTCCGTGGCTTGCGCTTCTCTGCCCAGACGTGCCTGTTTGGAGCAGAGCTACCTCCAGCAAGAAGACATGGGGACTTTTCCTCTGTTCCACAGCACGGATGACAAACTTTTTTTCAGTGGGATAAAACAGTAGGAGTTGCTGCTCGTACCCTCTTTCTCCTCTCTGCCGTGCTGGTGGAGGATTTCAGTATTTCTTAGTCAGGCTCAGATGCTTGATCTGCTTTTCTACCTGCTTCAACTTTGTTATGGAGACTGCATACTGCAATAGAGAGAGTCACTGTTAGGAAATGTTTACAGAGAGGAGGAGAAATATTTTTTTTTTTTTTTTGAAAAAGAGAGAACATTGTTCCTCCAGTCAGATGTTGATTTAGTGGCTGCGTATCAATTATCTGTTTGAACAGGTTTCATTACAGAAAGTGCAAAACCCCTGAGTATGTTTTAAAATATGCTAATCCTTACTTAGGCAGGAAATGGAAAAGGCTCATTTACAGTTTAATTTGTAATCCATGTGAGTTGCTATGTTGTATGCTGGGACATAAATAGAAAAGCTGAAGTGGAAAGGACAGCTTGCTCACAATAAACAGGTGCTGCTGCTTTGCTTTTTCTGCTTACCCACTCTCATCAAATGTCAACGCACGAGCCACAAAATGTTGAGCACAAACTCCGCCAAAACCGTTTATTCTGTGCTTTTCCTTTTGAGGGATAACATACGGGCAAGAACTTATAAATCAACACTGATGAGGAGGGAACAAACAGGTTGTTTTCTGAAGTGGTGAGCACCCACACAAAGCGCTGTTACAGCCCTTTTCTTTGGCTGGCAATGTTAATCCAACAGGATCAGCAGGCAGCCCCAGAAAACACCTGAAAAAAAGCAAAGACACCTTCCCCACTCAGGTCCTTTCCACTGCTGCAAATGTACTGGGACAAAGAAAGTTCTTCCTTTCTCTTTTTTCTTGATTTTCTTTCTGTAAAAATCTGAGTTGCACAAATGAGCTCCCCCCCCAACTTTTCCCCTTTAGTAGTTTGTAACATTAATGGAATCAACTAATCCCTCTGATTAAACATTTATTTGGGCAAGGCTACCAATTCTGCTGTCAGGCCTCCCACCAATTCTGCTGTCAGGGCTCCCATACCAGTGTTTAATCAGTTGTTTGATGCTGTTGTTTTCTGGATGAAACAAATACTACTCTCTACAATTTCAGACCTGGGCTGCAGGCTTCTCCTGTTTGAGATTGCTGGAAAGAAGGTGGAGTCGACAAACTTGCAAGTGTGAATCCTTCTTGAAATACTTGGCTCTGCACATGTTTGAAAATCAAGAGGAGAAGATGTGGTGGAAGCCTGGGAGGGAAAATCTAGCTGCGGCAGGAGCTGCAGTGGCAGCCCTGGGCCCAAGGGGTGCCCAGAAAGGTGTGTCCCTTTTGCAGGACTGTTGTAAACACAGCCCTAGTGGGGTGGTGACAGATATTCGAAGCAATGGGACAGGGCATATTTGATATAGAGCGGCAGAGTTTAATTATGGACAAGAATCAAATTGATATTCATAGGGTGATAAATAAATAATGTGTATGCACTCACAGGGAAGGACAAGAACATTTTTCTGAAGCCAAAGAAATAAAATCAGCAAAACAGAAATTAAAAACGGATCCATTTAGCAGCTTCTGGTTACATGACGAATGCATCAGTTTGTGGGCTCAATCCTTCTGTTTCTCAAGGAGTCATTTGTGCCTGGGCTAAAAGGGTGTGAAATGGGCTGGGGTCACATTTCTCATCCTCTGATCTCTGCTCTGAGATTTCCAGCTAACATTTTCTCTCCTCAGGGGGTGGATTGAGCCTTGGGAGGCTCAGCAGCAGCCAAAAGCTAAAAGGACAAGAGGGAAAACTGAGGAGCTGATTTGATGGTGATGGAAATAGAAGGGAAAGTGGGGCAGTATTTTCCCTGGTTGGCTGAGGCAAGGGTACAAACCACCACACGCCTATTCAGTAGGAGATTTTAATATGGGTTAGCTTTTAGTTAGACCTTCTCAGAAAAGGCTGGGCAGCTTACATAGGAGGGTCAATGCATCAGTGCAATAGCTGCTTTTTTATTTTCCTAATTTCAGCAAAAGTCCCCTAAAGAGTTGGTGCTTCTGACAAAGCTCCACTCCGAGACGTGCGTGTTTCTTCAAGATAAGTCTCAACTTTCGCATATAACCTGATGTTTCTGGTACATGCAGCTGCTGACATGAGCTTGAAAGTGGGAAGGAAATTATCTGAAATGAGAAAATTAATGAGAAAACTAGAATATTATACTTTCAACAACATGCTTTAAGTTTGACTCTTGGATTTTGGGAGTGGATTTGGGGGCTTGCCTCATAATATTTTTAATATGTGGTGCTATCTATGTTATGGTAAAAACCTGAGATAACTGGCAAAGGCTGACAGAAAACGGCAGCCTGGATGCATCAGGGACTTGGGTGACTTCAGTGACTCAGTGAATCTGTCCACTGAGCACCTTTGCATGTCTCAAAATGGCTTATTCTGAGCTATGCCTGAGACGGTGCTTTGCTGCGGACTGAGCAGCATGTAGTTCTAGAGATAAGACAGGAGGGAGACACCCCCCCAAATGTGTGTGTGTGTATATATATATATATATGTAAAAGTTTTTTAAAAATTTATACAAAGAGGGCCTTAGGTCATGCTTGGCATAGCTGAAGCCCAACGGGGTGAGGCAGCTCTTTGGTTTTCCTCCGCTTCCATTCCCCCCTGCGCTCAGCAGCTGGCTTCCCCAGCGTCTGGGGGAGGCCTGAAAAATGCTGTCTTAGCAGAGAAGAGTTTGACAAGCATGGAAAAATTAGTTTTTAATTAATTTTCTTCTTGTTTAAAGGAAACATGGAGGATGTAGCGTGGAAGAACAAGACCTGGAACAAATTTCTGACTGTAGCAGTAATAATTTTTCTCTTAGTTACATGCTTTTTTTAACCTTGGCTGCTGTACCTACACAAATGTCCTTCAGCAAGAATTAAAAGAACAGGTAAAAGTGTGATAGAGGCATTGTTTTCTTTTCAAAGGTTCTAGGAGGTTTTTCAGAGTTTTCCAGGAGGTATCAGCAGTACTTTAAAGCTTTCATTTTCTGTGATGGAGAATTCTGCAGAAGTTATTCATCTAAAATAAATTAAAGGAAGAACCCCATGTGAAGGAAATTGCAAATGTCATCATCCAGTCCCACCCTTGAGGAGCTGGGTCCTCACTGTCACCTCAGGCTGAGTTTGCAAGCTTTGGGCGCTGCATCTTTCGGCAGGGTTTCTTGCCACTGGACTCTTGGCTAGCGGGCTGTGCTGGTACTGTTTCCCTTTCTGTATTGTTGGTAAGTGTCAGCCATGTGGTTGGCTCTGGAGATCTTCTTGTAAGCTGTGGGACTTGGCAACTTCCAAGTCCTGCAGAACCCCAGCTTTCTTGACAATAAAGCAAATTTTTACCCAGGTCCTCCGAGAAAAGCCTAGAAAATGTGACCCAGTGTGAATAAATCAAAAGGCAATTAAAATAATTTTAAATACTTTTTTAAAATTAAAAACGTCACGGAGATGTGTTTTCAGAATTGGAAATACTGCTTTATGGCCGAGGGGAGAAACAGCTCTATTTATACTTCTCTTTCATCATCTGTAGTTGGCTTTCATAGGAGGTGTCGGGATAATCTGGTCCAGGTCCTCGGCTGGTGTAGGCTGGCAGAGCTCTGCAGGCTTGACAGAGGCTCAGCCAAGTTATGCTGTTTTAGAAGCCAGGAAATTAATCATAACAACATAGAGAGCACTTTCCACCTGAGGATCAGCAAGTAGACAGGGAAGCCCAGGGAATAGTCATGGCATGCATCTGCAAGGGAGAACGTTACTGGAGGTGACGGTTAGTTCAGTATCATGTATCATGTAGCTTTTTGCGATAATAAAGACAAAGGTGGGAGGACGTGCAGCCCTAGAATGGCACAACTGGGAACGTAAAATGCTGTCCTTTAAATCCTGCTGTTTGTCAATGCAGCAACGTTAGTGAAAAATGCAGGTGGCAATACAGGTGACGTTGCCAGTCTCAGTGTTTTCAGTCTGTTTTTACATGGCCAGTTAGTAAAGAGAAAGGATAATCAGTGGAATAAAAGCTTGAACACATTTCATTTCAGAGCTCGCTGTCAGGAGGCCTTAAAAGCAAGCATGGGCATTGCAAGGAGATGGGTCTTTTCTCTTTCAAAATCCGGCAGAGTCCAATAAAATAAGGCAGATTGACAGGCACAAAAAATTACGGTCAATTTACTTTTGGAAATGAGGACCATTGGGTTGATAGTGGGCAGATTCACTCGCTGAGGTCTGCTTTGGGGCTATCTGATCCAACTCTTCTGTGTGATCGTAGATATCATCTTAAAGCATCATCATACTGTTGCATGATTTTTCACATTGCGATAATTAAGTGCTGGGATGCTCGATAAGTGCTAGGGAGAGCTTGGGCTGATGCACAGTGAGTACTGAGCTAAGAAAGCCGCACTGCTGGAACGGATGTTTTCTTAACCTCTTGTACTTGGTTCTGGCTGGATATTTTATTAAATGATCTTTTAAAACAGGTCAGCTGGGTAAATATAATCAAGAAGTCTGCTTGTGAGTTAGATCAGCTTTAAAAAAAGCACTGCACTGTTCAAATCATTAATAGCCAGCAGGGTTAGAGATGCAAAAGAAGATAAATCTGTTGCGTAGGATTGTGTGGGATGGAAGGACCTCTGCAGACTCTCTGCCTGAGTTTTACCCCATGCTAGCAGGTTATTCACCTGTGGTTTAGAAGTTCACTCTCAGTCTTTTTTCCCTGTTTTAATTTTAACCCTGTAGCACAGACATCAATGGGATTATATCTACTTAGTTCGGAAGCTCTTCTGGGGAGGGACTTCATCTTCTTGCTTGCCTGCTTAACATCAGGCACCATCATTTGCTACAGCACATTGCACTACTACACTAAGACACCTAGCACTGGAGAGCAAGCTGGGTGCCTAAAAATGGTCGCTCATGTATGCATGGATCTGGAGTGGAACTGGAGAAATAGGCACCAGGTTTGGAAAAACAAGTTGCCTCAGCCCAGAACTAGTGGAGCCCTGTGAAGTCCAGCTCGATCTCACATGGGTTTTGATGTGTCTAATATGGGGGTGAGCACTTTTGACAGCTTTCCCTCAGTAGAGACACTGATAAGGTGTCTCTTTCCTCTCAATGCCAGTTTGCAGGAAACTTGTAGGAAGTGCAGAACAGAAAGGACAAACTGGGTAACATTGGGCAGTGGGCTCAATACATCATCACCGCACGTGCACAGGCTTTGTTTCCCTAAAAACACAAATCCATTACATGTCAGGCTCTCAGCTGAAAAGCTGTCTGAAAGGAGGAAGAGGAGAAGACAGTGAAGAAGGATAAAACCCAGTGTTAAGATGTACAGTAATGGGTTCATAAGGGCAAAGAGAGTAACTACGTGAGAGTAGGGATGCAAGGGGGGTTATGGGGAGGTTGCAGGAGGGAGCTGGTGCAGGATCCTTACTGGGGCTGATGCCCAGCCCTCACCCTGGCCAGGCTTTAATCCTGCTTGGCAACTGCACTCTGCCCCTTGTCTGGGAGGTTAGAGGAGAGGGGACCTTTTTTCTTCTTCTTTTTTCTTTCCCTTCTTTTTTCCCTTGCTGGATATCCTTTCTGGAGCATCTCCGCCCTGTCTGTCTCAGCCGTGCTTGGCTTCAGCGCGCCTGCGTGCTCTGATGCCCTGGGCTGTGCTTAACACGTCCCCAGGAAACCTGCCCCCCCTGCCCCCTGGGACCAAATTTCAAGGCATATCCCTATTAGCTTATTTTGATGTTTTTATCTTTCTGTGATCGAGAACCATTTTCTGCAGCCAAAACAGACACTTTCCCGACGGCGTTGAGTGAATTTTTAGCTCTCCTCTGAGGAGAAGACTTCAATAAAAGATGAGGCCGCTCACCACGCTGGCTGGTTCGAGCGCTGTAACGTCTCCGGCGGCTCCTGCCTCTTGCTGTAAGTTTACACTTGTATGAACATCGGCTCGGCTGCCCAGTGTTGCTGTAAGTGAAGGTTTGCACGCAAACATGGCCTCCACAAAAGCCACCTCAGGCGAAAGCGCTTCCCGCAGCAGCAAAGTGCAGTGTTACGCGGAGTCTCCAGTGGGAAACTCTGCCAGCTGCTTGGCAGCGGCGCGTGCGTTTGTCGCGAGGGAAGGGGGTCCCTTCCCTTCACCTGCCCCCTGGCCGGGGAGCGTGGCAGGTTTACTCAAAGGCACCGGGCGGAGATCGCCCGTGATTTCTGGTGGGGGGCATGTCACCGCAACAAAGTTTTGCTCAGCTGTGGGAGCATTTGTTGAAGGCTTGATACACGCGAGCCTTCCTCTCTGCAGAAACGCCACGGAGGCCCTGTTGCCCTCCTTTAACCTCCTGAGCGCCCACCCTCGCTTGCTCCAGCTATGAAGAAACAAAACGCAAATAAAACTGCCAATTTTCTTCTGCAGCCTGTGAGGTGCAGAAGTTCTGTGGGTCATTCAACCCCCTCTTCTCCTTCTGAAGCTGAAATGACTGAAAATCCACAGGAAATACCGGAACGGTGGGGGGAATAATAAATCAGGTTAGTTTTTTCACCTGCTGAAACCTCCTGGGTTTCTTTTATTCATGAGGCTAATGCTTCTGTCTCGCTGCCCTTAATTACGGGTTGGGAAACTCCTCGTTGCTTCAGGGCCACCCCTGCTCGCGGTAGTGCACAGATTAAGTGCTGGAAGCGTCCTCGGGGTGCTGCAGCTCCTGCTGGCAGGTGGATATTTGCCCAGAGTGTGCAATACCCAGGTGAAATTATGAGGATCCTGCATGCCATGAAAACACAGCTTCTGGCTTCACCGAAGTCGGGTGTTTTGTGGGAAGTGTTTGGGGAGGTGAGGAGGACAGGCAGGAAGGCTCCACAGCAGGCTCGGGGCAGAGATGCGCGTGAAAAGGGCGTAGCGGAGAGCAAAACCACTGTCATGGCAAAGCCCCGTGAAGTTGGTGGAACTGCACTCTGAACTACTTCAGAACTGATGCACACAAAACAGGGAGTAATTATATCTGTGCGCCTCTTGGAAGTTCTCACACTTTCTGTGCCTGCTTTCTGGGAATTTCAAAAACAGGCTGAGATTGTCCCACAAGCCCAGCTGGGGGGAGCTTGCCTGGATAATAATTTTCAAGGGCTGTCCCACTTATTTCCCTGTGCCGTGCAGCCATCTGCAAGTGAAGGTCTGGGGGAGGAAAATCTGGGAGACACGTTTGAAGCTGATGCTGAAGCAGGTCACCAAAGGAGAAATGCTGGAAATTTTCAGGAGCTGAGACCTGGGGAGTTTTAGGAGGCTGCAGGGCAAGGGAGCCACAGGAAGGGAGAGGGACACTCGCAGCAAAGCGGCTGCAGCTACTTAGCTGAAGGGGAGGTGGTTAGTTTTGCAATATATTTGCAGGAGTACTGACTTCTACAGCATCTTCTCAGCCAAATATTTAATTTTTCTTTAGCTGCTTATCCTTCTGTGGCTGTCTGCACTGCAGCGAAGCACGTGGGAAAATTCTGCTGCTGAAAATGGGAGTTGATAGAGGGGAAACTTTTCAAAAGCAGGTGGCTCCTTGGGGTCCCAGAACCCACTGAGTTTCAGGCAAGTTAATTCAGCCACTCAGGAGCTTTTGAAAAATTACTGAAAGTCTCTCCCCTCTCATTATCGTGGACCGCCCAGAAGGTAGCTCAGACTTCTGTAATCCTTAAATCAAATATGACAGCTCCTCTCCTGTATTGGTTTTCATTTTCACACTGACTTCAGGGTGGATATTTCTCTTCCTCCTTGTTACCAGGGGACGGACGATAACCATTTTTAAAAGAAACAGCAAATATTATCTGTTTTTGTATTTAGGCGTGACAGCTAATGCTGATTGCTGCGGCTTTGGTTATTTCTGTAGATTAAAAAGGTAGTGCTTTGAAGGGGAAACCCAGAGCTGTGCTAAATGCAGTAGTATTATTTATGACTGTTTGCTTTTTTTTTTCCCCCAAAATCTCCTCCATAAAGTCAACACTTGGCATGAAAATCCACCTTAAGATATCAGACTGAAGTGTGTAAGAAAAAAACCAATAACTTCCAGCAGCACATTTTTATTAACCTGGAAATAAAAAAGTCCACTGTAAAATAGTGGAATATTTCTTTGAAACCTTTTTTTCACCTTTCTATACACATTTTCTCAAGTAGTTTAATCAGGCAAAAGCTTCCTTTATCAGTTGACTTTTTTTTGATACCTACTGTCATTCCTGACGTTTTGGGAAATCGCTCATGTAAAGTGTTGCAAAGAAAGTGCTGTCAGTTATTCATCAGGTTTTATGTCATGATTTGGGAAAACTGACCTTGATTTACTTGTCCCATTAGAGACTTAATCAACGAAATGAACGTGCATTTTTCTGTAGCACTAAGAAAGAACAGCAAAGCCTCTCAGTCACTTTTTCCAGTTAGCGCACTCAAAAAAGCCGGCAAAAATATGAATTGGGTGGTTGATTATATTGATAGATCCACAGCTATTTTAAATGCCTTGCCCTGCTTCGCTACTGTTTGCTCATTAACACCAGTATTTAAAAAGCGCTCCGTTGAACTGCTTCTTTCCCGTCCAGCACTGTCCAAACCTCATAACCAGCAGCAGGAGCAGAGAGAGCCTGCTCGGAGCCTGCTGCCGTGACAAGAGGCGTGGTGGGCGAACGAAATGAAAGAGGCAATTATTTCGTTTTCAAACTTTTGTTTAAATAAACTATCCCAACGGGAGGCTCGGCGGGATGCAGTGAGAATCACCGTTTGGGGTCTGGGAGGGCGAGCGCTGCTGCCAAATATTTCTTTGCCCTGCTAATCCCTTTGGGAATTCTCATCCGCTTAAAATGAGGTGCCTGCTCAAGTACCTTCCCCAGTCAGAGCCATGGCCGAAGAGTAATAATGATGTTAGCAAATGCAGCAGGAAACAAGCCGAAGATCAAGAGTGTTTGGCACCCCGTGGCTACCGCGTTACCACGCATTTGCACATAATTTTTAGGCTTTCCTCATGCTCCCTGCATCCCTCCTCCACGTGAAAGCTTTGGGCAGAATCTTCCTTTCCTTTCCCCTTATCAACCATTCCAGCATATGGGGTGATTTTTAAAGGCAGGGGAAAAAAATATAAATACATGTAGCATCCACTTCTCCATTGCGCTCCCTGATTAGGAACTGGAGAGGCTCAAGAGGTGCTCACAAAGGGCTGATTACAAAGTCAGGGAAAATCAAAAATTCTCCAAATAGGGCTTCTCGTCTGCTGCTGTTTGTGCTGCTGTGCTTTTCGTGCAACGCTGGACCGTGCCCGTAATAGCTTTGCACATTTCTTTTCTGAAGTCGTCACTGGAGTGGCTACTTGTTCTGGGAAGCTCTTTTGAGAGGTTAAAGGTATTTTTTAAGAGTCGTTCACTACATGCTTAACATGAGCAAATATTTTAGAGGTCCACTTTGACAGTTGTAAGTAAATACAAGTCTGGTGTCACTGCACAGAAAGAATCTGAATGTTTCACCAGTAGAATAAAAGGAGTGGGTTTCTTCTAGACATTTATAACCACCATCCTCTGTGAGCAAAACCTCTTTTCATTCTGTGTTTTAAAAAGGCATTTAAAAAAGCTTTTACATCTTATATTGTGCGCAGACTGAGGTAGAAAGTGTGCCAGCTGTATTTTGCGGGTGTGTTAAATACAGTTTGTGATGAGAGTCTTGGCTGTGGGTGTTAAGCGAAGCAGAACAATACCAGCAAAATCTTCAAACTCGCATGCTTTCAACTTTCCTCGAAGTTCTCACTTGAGAATGGAAATCCAGCAGTAAGGGCAGATGACTGAAATGTGTTTTGCCATATCTGAAGATGATGAGGAATGTTCTCCTTTGGGCAAAAAGGGGTTAAAAAGTACCAGATTGTGGCATAATTACCAAATTACGACATCTAATTTGTAGGTTTAACTTGCTAATTATGTGCGACACATGGGTGGCGAAGGGTGAATACCAAGCACTAGCAGCCTTCCTTTTGTCTTTGGAAATTTGTTTTGATTGGGGGAGGAAGAGGAAAAAATCTGACTTTGCCACATGAGACTGTGCCTTAGTCTCTTGTGCCAGGCAGAATAAAAAACAGCTATACAGAGTAGTGGGCGATGTGTTCGTTTGAATAGAAATAGAGGGTGAGATACAGGCATTTTGCTGGTTTTAGCTGCCTCTAAGGTATTTGCATACACTTTCAGAAAAAATTATTCTCAGGGTGAAGACTAGCACCCTGAAGTTTTTATTGCCAGAGTGTGTTCCCAGGGCGTGTCAGGAGTGCTGGTGCCAATATTTGAGCTGAGTTTGTGTGTGCGTGCTAGCCCTGTCTGCACAGACAGTCACACTGCATTTTTTTCTCCCCTTTGTCAGTAACTGTCAGTATTTGCTAGTCAATACTAAGCAGGATTATTCACCTTG
>Ga0181612_171139_pt1 | contig 19991 bp, 4 predicted proteins | sample HoacroProtozoa21_FD_119630 | JGI IMG/M metagenome (GOLD analysis project Ga0181612, IMG submission 119630) | Hoatzin crop microbial communities from Cojedes, Venezuel. Combined Assembly of Gp0051906, Gp0051904, Gp0051908 | reverse complement strand
CTGGAGAGGTGGTCAATGCCCCATTCCTGGAAACATTCAAGGCCAGGTTGGATGGGGCTCTGAGCAACCTGCTGTAGTGGAAGATGTCCCTGCCCATGGCAGGAGGGTTGGGCTAGATGACCTTCCAACCCAAACCTGTGATTCTATGAACAAATTCCTGTTTCTGCACCTTTTGTCTGAAAAAGTAAATCGTAAGTATGACACCAGGAACCATGAAATATTTGCCTAGGTTGGTAAGAGGTGGCAAGCTTCTGAGTAACTGCTGTTTTGTATTATCCAAATACTGTTCCCAGATATAATGAAAATTTCCACACACAAATCTCTACCCCTGCTACCAGCACTCATGCAGCTTCTGCATTTTAATAGTTTATCTCCTAGACAAACTCTGAAACTCCATATTGAGTGGCATCACTACTAAGTTACAAAGTAGGTATCTGCTGTATCTCAGGTACAGTTTTCCAAGTAGAATAAAATTTGTATAAAAATAAAAATGTTCTCGTACTGTGACAAAACACTTTTTGGAAACATCCTTCCCTCAACAGCCACAAAAAATTTCCCATGCCCATTTTTTCTTAGAGCAATTACCTTCTTTGACCTGGTTTTGTTCTGAGGAGGTCTTAACGTCACTAACCTAGTGCACTAGGAGAAAGTTAATACAATTAACTGGAAAGCACTCAGGAATCAGACTCAACAGGATGAAAAACACTACACAAAAACTTGGGGCGGGGTTTCTTGAGCATCTGGGAACACCTAGCTAACATTAAGAATTCTCAGTGACTTAACACCGCCAAGCACTTCTGTTCTGGCTTCTTTACAATCACCTTGGGCTAGTATTATGCCTATCCTTGTGCTAAATTAGTTACCAAATTGCATGCATGTGGGGGCTCTGAATGCAAACAGCTAGGCTGCATTCACAAATAGATCACACAAATCATTTACCCAGAGAGAAAACATCTAAGGGTTTGTATGCACTGGTCCATCCAAAGATAGCACTTACATTACAGTGCCTTTACTAAACCTGAAAAACTGCAGTCTCTTCTCACTTGTTACTTCAGTGCTGAACAGGGTGGCTGCTGGGATCACAAGCGCTATTCAGCGTGGGTTGTTGACAAACATAGATTTTACCCAGAGAAGAACTTAACAGCTAGTACTTCAGTGTCTTTCATGTGGATCCTCTAGTTTTTGAACTCATCACTTTACTAGCAGGGATGAAACTACCCCATTATCTTTTTAAGGATGACTAGGAGACTGAAACTGAAATGTCATCAACATGCTACACTCACAGCCATCAGGCCACTCTCAAAGAGCTTTCTCCTTCCACTATTCCTCAACAATTTTAGAGGGACAGAAACAACTGCTTTCTATAGCTTCAGTAGTATACCAAGCACCACTAGAAAAATATAGCCAGAAAATAGTTGACCCAATTCCAACCCTTCCATTTACATTTAAAGCTTTGAAGGGGGTGCCACAGGCTACAATGCTTAATTTTTCTTCATGAGTTTGCAAAGATAATTTCTTTGGGGTTTGGAGACTAAGCACAGAAACCAACTCCCTTTAAGCAGTGCTTCTTGGTTTTTGGAAACAGACAGCCCTAATCTTGAAATATCTTTTTAAAAAGAAGTCAGATTGCCCTATGATCACTGCTCGTTGTTACAAATCTAGAGATCTGTCCTGAAACCCAAACAAGATCCTATTCTAGAACTAAGACTTGACAAAAAATTGATTGCAACTCTTCCTTCTGAAATCCTGTGACATAGGTAAAGCTTTGGCATCCATCTAGAGAATGTTAAACAGCTGATGAGTAAGTCTGGACCACTGCTGGCTGAAGTATTTCCTCCGTTCAGCTTATCCACACCATCTTGTTCCTTTATACTTGATTTTATCTGTTTATCTCTACCAAAGATGCAATAAAGCACTGCAGCTTGAAAATGAGAAAATTCTGAAGTAGAGTGATAGTTCCAGCCCTCAGTAAGAAGAAAAGAACAGTGTTTGTTTTAAACATTGAAGGTCACATCTTGCAGCTATACAACAAAGTTTTATTCTCAATAGTGACTGACTTCCAGTAAATCAACAAGAAACATGTCTTAAAAACAAGGGACAGAATTTAGCCAATAGGCTATAACACAAAAAGCCTAGGCTATAATTCATATTTAGTTTTCTTACCTGGGTTCTTAGATGTTTCTTGTTTGGTTCAGCACACAAGCTCTTCATGGGTTAACCACTTTCTCATCATCTCACTTACCAATTTCCCCATACTTGCATTTACTACAGATGAAAAACAATACTTAAGAATGTATGAGGAGATACAATACCCTTAAACACCCTAATCTATCAATTTAACAAGACAGTCTTCAAAACAATTTTTGATGCAGGTATCTGAGAACGATGGAAAAATGATACACTATGTAAATCAAACTTTTACTCTAGCTGAAAAACGATCCACAAGGTAAAAAACTCCGTGCAGATTTATTCAGTCATGCATGCCTCATATGTTACTACTACAGCACATTACCCACAAACAATTTCTCCATTACTGAATACACTCATCTATCAGTACTTAATAAATACTTGATCCTAATTAAACCTAATGAATTTCTCCACTCCCGAGATGCTGCTACAGATCAAAAAGAGACTTTTTTTAGCACAAGCCTTGATTTAAAAGCAAAATTCTGAGAATATGGTGTGAATTCTGTTTAAAGATAAGTCAATATGTAAAAAGTGTGTTTTGTCTATCAAGAGATTCTAAAAGTGGAAAATTAGTTATGCAAAGGTGTTGCTTTTCAGAAGACTGCATTAGATACATCCCTGCCACCAAAAAAACTGTAACTGACAATCAAAAGCCACTCAGCACCCTTGGGCCACTAAGTCTTCATACATAAAATAATTTCTCAACATATTCTATACTTGATTACAGATTTATAACCAGAGATAGCTTGTTACTTTGATCTGTTTTGCCAAGTTATTTCTTTAATTAAGGAAGAGATTTTGGATTTTGCATGTTTATTTCAGCATCCACTTGCATTTTTCTATGTTCTGCTGGATCAGAAAATTAAGGATGTTTCCTTTTTAAAGACGTCTGCCATTGCATAAAGAGGATTCTTGCATTTTCCTTAAAAACAGAACATTCCACAACATTTTTTTAAATTAAAATCTTTGTTCCAGTTTTGTGAAAATTCATCTGCTTCCCTCAGGAATTGAAAGCTTACCATCAGGACCAGAAAGTTCATTCCACCAAGCCAGGCACACAGGATTTAGGGTGGCCAGCACTGCTTGGTGGAGGTAGCAGTAGGGAAAGAAATTCTCTCGTCTATCAAAAGAAATGTTAACATATTGCTTTGAACACTTCCCAGGGATGGCTCTGCCATCCTGAAGTCAAATACGTTGCAACAAGTAAAATACTGTCATATTTTAAGCTAATTTCACAGCTGTTCCTTTGCTGTTATTTCACACCTCACACTCAGGTTCAGAATCTTTCCTTCTGAGCAATTACTGACACCTTCCCCATTTTACAAAAAACCTCACAACTTCTCATACTGTGGAATGGATTTGTTTGTACATGGCTTATTTCCTAGCTATCAAAAAGAGAATCATCATCTTAACTGGCACTGATTGGTGGCCGCAGCACAGATGGGATTTGCATGCTTGCTTAGATAGAGAGCTTCCCCCGAGACACGCTCCATAGAGGTGTCATGCCAAGGGAGAAGCATCCTGTGCTTCTGCGACTTCTGCTGCTGCCTCAGAGAACTTATATTTTGGGGACTCGATCCTTTACCCTTCCAAGAGGGGACATTTCACACATTATCCTCCAGCCTATCAAGGAAGAAAGTCAGATGATTTGTGAAGTCAATATATGGAGCCACTTTAATGTTTAACGAACATGTTAGGGTATAGCAATTTGAGATGCACCCAGTTTGGGTAAGCAATTCCAAAAAGTCGACATAAGCTATGGATATTTTACTTTCTAGGAACACTCTTGATTTTTAAAGCTCCAGTGCAAAATTATCAAAACAGTATTTTGGATCTGTTTGTTCTCCAGTTTTTGCTGCACAGTAAAATTTAATTTGAAGTTTGAAATTCACTGCTATCTCTATTTTTTTCATTTTATATTGAACCCATTCTGCTTTTTAGGGCATGGTAGCGTGGGGTTTTTTTTAAGAAAATAATGGCTAACCTATTATTGCATTAGTAAGTTATATATCAATAAACTATACAGCTAAACACTGTTTTTGCATAACTATTATATGATTTGACACAAAAGCTGGCTAAAACTATGTTTTTAAGGAAGCAGCATAACAACGACCACATTTATGACTAAATAGCAGCCTTGTAACCAGCCCAGTATATGGAGTAGTACAATTGCCTTGACAGAAGAGTAAATGGGTACTTATCTCTGCTCAGGGAACTGGGAAAGCTGACAATCATCTGTTATCTAGTGTGATGAATATCCCGTTGCTTACCACATGTCTACTAATTTTTAATGTGCAGTGATGTAAAATGACTGTCTAGACCAGCTTTTCTTCCATCGTATTAGTTCACTCAGAGTTCACCTGAGCAGCTTGAAGAAGGCACTGCATAGTAAAAATCTCTTTGATCACTTTTAATTCACAATTACAGCAGAAAAAACAGGGCACTTTAATAATGTGTGAAGATGTGGTTTCTTTGGGGGACTTCTCTGTGTACTCCAGGGTGCTTCTGTTGACTTTCTGTAATCCTGTACCTCGTGACTGCTTTTATCTGAGCACTGCTCTCCTGCTGCCTGTGCTGAAACAGAGAAAGGAGTTGAGCTGGCAATTTCATTGATGTGAAGGTCAAGCAGTAGAGGTCATCATACCCAACTAGATCCCACTGAAGAGAACAAATGAATAAAAGCACCCTATATAAAACCAATTTACTCCATATTTCTTCAAATACAATCCTTCGGGAAAAAAATTATCCCAGCAGAAGAAAAAAAAGATAGAGTTAAATAATGGACTCGTTTTGGCAGAAGAGCTATTGAAGAGATGTCTGCCTTCCCTGTCAGTCCAATCCCAGTGCTAGAGTTCATCACCTTCTTGACTGGTGTAGCATAACTTTTTACGAAATAAGTTACAAACATCACTGATACGAGCTGCATTCAAAGTACCGCACAAGCAGTTACATGGTGCAAAACCAGCTTGTACTGACAAAACTTTAACAGCATTAAGAATTACTACTTTTGAAACATAAGAGCGAAAAATTTGGAGGAAAGGGGAAGATTCAGATACAGCTTTGGCAGTAGAGAAAAATAAAATATAACCTTATAACTGTCTTTTTTCTTATTTTTTTAAAAAACAAAACCCTAACAAACAACAAAATGAAACCAAACTCAACACTCTGGGACTAATTGAGAGTCATTAATGACTTCAGGTGAGAGGGATTCCATAGCTCAAGAAAAGCAAAGAGCTTGTCTCCAAGTTCCTGTGTCTCTAACTACAGCACAGGGCATATTCGCCATGGTACACCCTGGTCCCCGGGTCATCCAGACACGTGCAGATGGTGGGACAAGGCAAGTCCCACCACTAGACTGCAGTTCCATGTGCCAGCCATGAAGCATCTCATGCAGTACCCTGCCCCACCATGCAGAAAAAGCCTCTCAGGTGGAAGATGTCCAAGTAGTAAAGATGTCCAGATAGTAAAACATACAAGAAAACTTGCACTTAGGTGCAAGGAGGTTTCATATTGCGTATTTTAAATTCACACGGTTGCTTGGGCTCAGGCAAATCTATTTTCTGCCTGACAGTCATGGTAGCATATACTACATAACAGTGATTTCTTTGAATCTTTAAGTCATCTGTTCTTCCTGAGGTAAAGGGAAAAGCAGGTTTGTGTGGGCCATGCCGTGGCACGAAGGGAAATAACTCAGGCTAACTTCTGGTGAGGACAGCTAGTTTCCCCAGGTTTCTTCCCTGTCTGTGGAAAGAGACTCAGCAAAGCCTTCTACAGAGGGCAACCACAGACAAACATCAGAACCTGCCTGGTCCTTTGACAGCCCTACTCTTTCACACATTAAAGCAGCCACCTGGGGAGAATGGCCCAAGTAGGATAGAGTTCTTATTTCTTAACACCACCCTTTTCTTCTGCTGTAACAATTAATGGTATGAAGTATTCAAAAAATACTATTGGAATCTAATTCTTACTCCTCAGGATGCAGACTCTGTCAAACTGTACATCTCTGCGGATTCTTACAATAACACTCCGTGGTGTATACATATGGTTAAGATTACTCATCTGAAACTACCAGGGCATATTAGGTCTGAAGGCTGTGAACAAAAAAAGTCATTTTTATGTTTCCTACAAAGGCTACCGAGGACAAGTTCTCCAGTTCTAAAGATGGTTCAACTCAGTCTAGGACCATGCCTTCACCACAGGAAAGGTGCATCTCCTTTCCCTGTCCCTTCTGCTTCTCCTGTGACAGATCTACTAATTACTCGATACGGAGTTGAGTTGGACTCCAAATATGCTCCAAATATGAACTCATCCTGCAACTAAGATTAAAAACTAACACCTGTTTTTGCATATACATTTTCAGTTAGGTAAGTATTAAACTGACTTAAAACTGATAGTGCACACGCAGGACTAGTTGGCCTGCAGTTCATATGGACTTCATATATGCAAGCTGGTCATTTACAAAGACTAAGCGTTCACTACTTCTCTAGCCTAATGTGCATAATTACACCACTGAAAAAAAGGAACTACTCAGACAGCAGACCTTGTCTGAGACCTTGGTGTCAGCCATCAACCTAGAATTTCTGTCTAGGTCAGGACTTCTTCATTCCAAAGAGTCAGCAAGCCAAGGAAGCCTAGGAAGGACAACTGAGTAGCCACATAAGTTGCTTCATACAGTGATACAGCACTGAAAATTTTTCAAAGGCAGTTTTCCTTAATGTTACAAATGATACCATCTCCTGTAAGAATGTTGTAATAATTTTTTTTTCTAATGTAACACACTGTAGCCTGCAGCTTCAAGCAAATAGTAATAAAAAAGGTGACAAAAGCCTACTATCACCTGCTATTTACAGAGTATCAGAAAGTAATAAGCTGGTTCTGCAACTGAAGATCATCTTAAGCAGACCTGAGTCATCTGGATAGTTCATTTTCTGCACACCTGCTGTAATGGTGCAGTGAAACACTACCACATAAAACATTACAATTCACAAAATACTGTTCCAGAAATAAAACTGTAATATTTTTACACGTTATACCAATTTCAAATTAAGGATTCCAGTAAGCTAAAGCCTACCTTCCCGTCACCACTAGAACTAAAACCTACTTTGGTATAAAAGCACAACAATGAGACTACCAAGATCAGCCCAGTGTAATTTCTGTCATTCTTCCCTCAGATTTACACATTCGCCAATTCAATCAGTGGACTCCTTTCGAAAGAAAAGTATTCTCAGTATGAAAACTGCAGAACTGGACAGTATTTTGTTTCAGAAGGTATAAAGTGAATGAAGTTTATTAACATGCATGGATGACCACCTTCTCCCAGTGTGAGAAAACACAGTTTTTGCTATTGTTTCTACAGCTTCCTTACCTTTAACCACACAGACGTGTTACGAGCAAGTAATTTGGAAAAGAAACAGAAATGTAACTAGGAAGACATCTGCACTATTTGCTACAAGGGCTATTGAATTTAATAATGATTCGTGGCAGAGGAATGTCACAAAATTGCAATTATCATGGGCAATTTATACACATATTTAGACAAACTGATAACATTCCCATAGTAAAGCCAGGATACCACTCCCAGAATGTAAGAACTTTCCTTTCCTGGATTATGTTGAATTTTTTAAGCAGGATCAAGAAACTGCATAAAGCAACATGCAGGGATGGGAGGAATAGTTTTTTAGTGTCTTTAGCAATTTATCATAATAATGTTCAACTCATCCCTGGTCTTATTCTGCTCTTAGCTATACAGCCTTTATGCTGCTCTAGACATCGATTTCAATAATATTCCTACTGCTCTGTAACAGCAAAAGGAGGAGGCTGGGAAATGGGCACAAAAGTGAATAAAGGTATTTAAATAAATTCTGACATTAGGAACAGGGACAAACTACATTACTCAGCCATACTCAGAAGAAAAATCCACCTCATGCTTCCAAAGGAGAATGGTCTGTGCATTTATTACAAATACTATGCTCTGTGTGGAAAGGGCAGTACAAAGCCCAGAATAGTACTAGTTTTAAAAACAGTTTTCATCATTGGTATTGACAGAAGATACATCATTGCTGCATTAAAGCTACTCGCAATCTCTAAAATACAGCAACAAGAAACCTAACAACTTGCCAAATAAGGTCCAGTTTAAAAGGTAACTTGAAACTAAGTTACAGAGTTAGCAGTAAGAAATAAGTTCTAGTATCCTGCCTGGTCAAAACAAATTCCCCACAAAGACTGTTTTAATTCCCACTATGAAGTATCTGTCGATGTGAAAGAATACTCTTGAAAAATAAATATTGACTAACATAGGGTCAGTTTTTCTAGACTATCAAGGTGCCCACAGCACAACACACAAACATGGCAGCAAATTGGAATCCTGCACCTGCAAGAATCAAGCAATTGAAAGCTTTAACTGACAAAGTCTACTTCGCAACTGTTTCTGTTCATCCAGGTATCCCTGAAGTATCTGACAAATTCCTTCAGAGATCAGATACCATGTCCACTGTAAGGTTAAAATCCCCTTAATTTCAACCAAGATTAAACCTGGTCATCGGTGCTTCAGCCATGGGGGCGGAAGGGAGGAGGAAATTAAAAACATAAAAATCACACTGTATCAATACTGCGAGAATCTCTCTGGCTTATGCAAAGGCTTGTGTTCACACATATACGTAAATGTCCATTTGACAAATGCTGAAATCCCTGCACTGTTAAAAAGTCTGAGACAATTTCCCACTTCCTTCCTTCCTTCCTTTCAATTACGCTTTCCCCACACTTTACAAACTTTACCGCTTACAGCTACTGACGGCTGCTGCAGGACTTGCGATGAGTCTCACTGCAAGGTTCCCTCTGAGGACGTGCTTGTATCCCGAGGCACCACAGCTGCCGAGGCAGCGGCCCGCTCCTCGCCTCTGCAAAGCAAAGCAGCTTGTCGCGTCCCAGCGTTCTCCCAGGCGCAGCTCCCGAAAGCCACTCTGAAGCTTCCGAGATGACAGACTGAACATCAGTACAGAAAAACAGATGACCATACCAAAGGTTTTAATGAAGCTAATGAAGTTCTCCACCTTTCAGGCAATGAACTTTCATATTTGATGGTACCACCACAGTGTAGTTTAGTCTTTCCTAGGACAGGCTTCCATTACAGAAACAATGGATTATCTCAAAATTAAAGATGACTTAGCCTAAAAACTCTAATTGTCTAAGATACAGAAACATCCTCTGCCACAAGAGCAGCCAAAGTTCTTACAGTCATGATAAACATTTGTCCTACTTCATAACCTTATCGGTATCAATCAAGTCTGTCAAATCGCACTGAAGTACAGGACACGGTTTTTCTCAAGACTGACTCAATTTTTAATCCAGATTTAACAGTTCTTATAGGACTCTCTTGTTACAAATACGCATATTTCAAGAGTCTTTATTTTGATAACAAGTACATGTAATTTTAGCATGTTTAAGCAAAAAGCAAATTTTTGCACTTGTGCATTTTCCTTCACAAACAGAATGACATGCACGTATCAGATGAACAAAAAGAGCAGACACAGTTTCTAAAAAATGATCTGCTAATAAGCAGTCTCATTGTCAGCTTTCTTCATTCTCCAGTTCAAGCATTAGAGATAACGCACAATTAGACAACTTGACCTACAACAGGTTAAGTTTATTGTCCTTCCTACCACCTCTCTAGTGACAATCCAACACCGGTAGAAATGAACTACTAGCTAAGCATACCATTGCCGAACGAAAGGTTTGGGATCCAGCTCCCTACCTGCCTGGTTCTGCAGCACTCTACCAAATCAAATAAAGCAGCTAGCAGTAACATCTCTGGTAAAATGCTTTCTCAGAACAGTGCATTTCTCTTGGTTACAAGAAAACTGTTTCTCTCTAGAATCTTGGTAGGCAGGCACAGCAGACATGAAAGTGAAGGAAACCCTTTAAATGATCAAAAGAATGCTAAACACATTCTCACTGGGAGCTGAATTGTGAAAAGCCAATTATTAACAAGCTAAGATCTGTGGTAGGCTTTCTGGGCAGGTAGTGTACTTGTAACCCAAGGACTGAAACTGTTCCTGAACACTGACCAATAATGGTAGTGTTGACAGAAAATGATGAAGTCAGCGCCAGAGTTAGGGCACTGACTTGCCTCTAGACTGGAAAATCGAGAGACCTAGTTTGACGTCTCATAGCTCTCAGGAAGAACACAGACAAAATATGAACATTGCAATATGCACCTGCAATACAGATGAGAAAATGCAGCATGCGTTTGAGTAACAATATTTTAATAGTCGAAACAGTCCTCAAATTCATCAGTAGCTAGAAAAAAAAATTATTTAGGGAAGATTTTTTTAGTTTTCTGTTTCACTCTCATGACTGATTTTCTATTTCCTCTATTTGTCTAGCTATCACATCCACAGAATGATAAACACCGTCCAAACAGCTGAGCCTTCACTGCATGCCCTCAAATAATTCTGTCTTGTTATGGCTCCAGCTAGTCAAGTTATTTTCAGCAAAGGTCATCAAGTTCTAGAGTCCATTAGAAAGCAAGAAAAACAAAAAATCCCAGTATGTCAGTTTTGTATCTATTGCAGCTGTCAAGGCACAATTATTCTAAAAAGATATTTGATGAGCAGTCTGAATTGAAGTGTTGAGATAAGCCCATTCTTTTGGAGAAACAGATTTTTGTTGTTGTTGTTATAGCTTGTTGTCCTTTTCTCTTCCCATAAATCTACATCCACAGCTAAACCTATGACCTAACTCAGAAATCAGATAATTCTCATGCAAGTCATTATGGTCAGAAACACAACTATTTAACAAAAATCCAAAGACATCTGGTTCAAAAGGAGGTCTTTATGTCGCAAATTTTGAGGTATGACACATCAGGTTAGTTCTCCCTACTCTGACTGTACCTACACTTCTTCCAATTGAGTGCAACTCTAGTGTGAAGCTTTACTCAATCACAATTAGTCTAACGTGCCTTCCTGTGAATATGCACTTGGATTTTGGAATGTAATTATGCCTCATACATTGCCTAGAAAAAAAATTAAGTGCTGTATTTTTTCCACATAAAATATCTGGAATGAATAGTAAAAACAAAACCATCCTAGCTTCACTTGATAAATATACCTTGGGCTGACCCCATAGGGACAGAGAGATAGAGTAGTTTAAATTCCTTTCTTATTCCAGACACAGAAGAGGTCACGGCCAGACTGGAACACCATGAGGTCTCATCTCAGGAGATACTGCTTTGCCAGCAGAGAAGTAGCTGCGTCAAATAGACTAAAGCATTTAACTGACTTCACATAGACCAAATTGCTGCGCTACCGTAAACAGTGCGCGAGCATTACTTTCCTAGATTAGACTGAAACTAGCAACCTAGGCCTATACAGGCTATTATCTATTTTTTTTGCCTGATTACTTCCCCATACATTGTTTGCAGTCAAAACTTTTATTAGTTAAAATGCAGCAATCTATGGTTAGTAATTCCTTTAGTCTCTAGTTCAGAGTAACATGATTTGTCATACCTTGCTTCTATGTGGAATAGAACAATTTTACTAGACAGTACATGCAAACATTACACAGAAGATAATCACACCGCGACTTTTAGCAGTGTCCATGTGAAAGGCAGTGACACTTAGCCAATAACAGCATAAAATGCAAGAAGCTGTCGAAGAACTGACTGAAAAACGAAGGTTTGACACGTCACAGTTCCTGTCAGTAGCACAGCTACATCTGAAGGGCCAAGCCAGCTACTATGGTCTAAACTGAATGGTCTTACACTGAACTTTGAGCTTGTTTTCTTTATTTGTCCACTTGCCCAAAGCAGGACAGTGATTTGCATGGTTACGCTAGCAGTCTTGGTATTAATTATTAGAACTAGTAGCTCTCAGTGCCAGGGCTGCCGTCACTAGACAGCACCAAGTCTAATGAAGCAAACAAGAGCATACCAGTTTTCTTTGTTCGTCACCTTTACAGCAGTGACAGATAGGATGGACTTGTCCTTAATTTTGTATTATTGCAGATTTCCAGGAATAATATCTGTTTCATATAAGGGATAGGAAAATTTCTGTATCATTTGGCTAACTATACCAGAATCAATGCATTTCCATTGACTTAGAAGTGCATTTAGGAGAAATGATCACAACTGCTCATTACACAATTTAACGAAAAGTTAGCCCATGCAATCATCATCTTTTTCTCACTTGAGGAAGACAGTTACTGCTGCGATTTTTCAGAAAAGAATATACAAGTGCTAAGTGTCAGAGCGTGTAACTCATGCAACAGAATATGAAAGTTATTTGCAAAAATTATAAAATAACACAGGGTAACAACAGAGAAAGAACTATACATCAAACATGTCTGCTTAAGATACTGTAGTTACAAAGGCAAATGAAAACAGGAAGGTTTACACATGGAAAGGTTATTGCCAGAAAAATCAGTGAATAGATCAGGTGCACGCACTCCACGCAGGATGTTGCGGTTTTAATTCTGTTGAGATTTCCTGTTTTGTTCGCCACAGAACACAGCCTGCTGCTACTGTGCACGGTAACGCACTGGGATGTAACAGCTTTCATGCAATTCAGATGGATGCACCAGAGCACCAAGTGCGAAACTGAAAGGGGGAGGAAACGAAAAAAAACTGAGTATGAGAACAAAACACAAAGTATCAGTCAGTGCCTACTCTGCCAGAATCAGAGGGGTTACTTACGAAGGATCCAGGTTTTTAAATGTATTAAGTGGTTCATTCCAATATTATTACGGTTGTATAACAGATGGCAAAGATGTTCTCTTTGCAGAAAGAGATACTGATTTTAAAACCTGCCTCATCTCTATTTGGTGAGGAGTATGTGATCAAGGAAAGCACATATGATCGCAGAAACAAAAATAATCCTGAAACCTCAAAAGAAAAACAAATTTAGAATTTCTTAATCAGCCTAAACTTTTTTCTCAATCTAAATGAGACAATTTATGCAAAGGCCTACAGACAGTAGTTTGGGTTCATACTCAACAAGGGAGTAACATTTAAAATAACTTAAAAGACTTACACTACCTATCACTTAGTGTGATTCCCAACAAACATTTTGTCCATGTCCTTTTGATTTTGTCAGCGTTTGTTCATCCTCAAAGATCAGACTAAACATCAGGTCGTGTAATTTGTGACCAGACAGGTAGCCAGTTTGTAGCACTGAATACTCAAGTATTCTGCAAGGGAGTAGTAGCAGCTGTTTGTGACAGTCCAGTGGGCCCAGGCACATACATGAACCTTGTAGAGCCTTAAGAGTAAGAACAAGCTTTGTCCAGGTCACTCTGCTTTGCCAGATAATTGACAGAAAAGCTATTAAATTCAATGAATAAACATTTTGTAATAAGTAGTTCAACCAGCTGACTCAGAGGTCTTACAAACTTGTACTGTTGTGTTTGCTGGCCTGTAAAGGACTTCACTCAAAGGAGCCCAGATGTCCACTGGAAATGGTTCTCCAGCTCTACATTAACATTTTGGTCAAGCATATACTATTGCTAAGAGTGGAACTAACTTCAAAATTTAGAGCTTTATTTTGATTACTGCTTTTTATTTCACTTGGGCCCGAGGAACACAAAGATCTGAAAGTTTAACAAAAGCATGCTCGTTACCAATGTCACATAATAGTATTTTCAATCTGAAATAAGTAGACAAGTTTTATTCAAATTCTGATTAGAAGTCAGCTCTTGGTTCATTTCAGCTGTTCTACCCATTCCTTATTACTACTATATATATTTTAACACATATCTAGACAGACACAAACATTTCTTGACCAATCATTTGGTTTTACAAGCAAGTATTTGGCACATCTCACTACAGAAATCTAGGCACTGGAAGTCATTTGGATGAGACTTCCAAGACCACAGGAAGATAGATCAACACCATGCTGACCTGCCGCCTGTCACTTAAGCGTTTTGCTAGGAAACCACCATGCAGTCAGCTGCTACAAAGCAAGAAACCACACAATTATTTCCAAGTCAGTGGATTTACGTTTATCCTATTTACATAGAGGAGGGAAATCCAATAAGTGCGGGGAGGCCAGCGTACAGCAACCCTTGCCCCTAGCATATACAAACTTCACAAGACATCAGGTTCTGGAGTTCAAAGTAATTCAGTACGGCCCCTTTGCAGTATAGCTATACACTCCAGAAATTCTGACATGTTTGCCTAGTTCCATTTTTTGAGCCTTTGAAGTCCAAGTTATTTTTTTTTTTTAATTAAATGGGCAGCTGATGATGGTGCTTTTCAGAGGCATCATCCTTAAGACAAAATTAAATTCCAGTTCAAACAGTAGATTAAACTGTACATCTGCTCAATTTTAATAAATCATCCTTCGTTTCATGCAAAGACATGACTGTAAAACACTTTGTGTCAATGTATTACTGTTAGCTACTCCAAGAGGTATCAGTGTGAAGAGGTGATCTAGCTTTAAGCATGCAGAACTTAGATTGCGGGTAGGCTTCCAGGAACCTGCCTGCAGATACAGTTGGGACACACATTAAAGGAAAATTCTTCGAAAGCTTTCAGTATTAGCTTAGTTCTCTTCCAGAAGTCTAAGGTAAGTTTTAATCACTGTTTCTGTCACAGGCAAAAGCAGAGTCTTTAAGTACATCGCAATGTTCCCAGACTTTAAGTGACAGCATCTAAGTTTTTTGTTTAACACACACATTTCATATCCTCACTTTTAAAAAAGTGTTACAGAAGTTTTATTCTCACTTTTAAACTGTTACTTTGGGCTTGAGCTGTAAAATTCAAAAAAATCAGCCATCAGCTTCCCTTTTCAGCACTGGAAAGCTTTGTGCCGGACCCGGAGGGAAAGTAGAAACAAAAAGGTCATATTACACCATTTGGAGATCCAGTGGACCTCTCACAGCAAGTTCCAATTGCCTTTATTTGGCAAACCATCACTGTGGAAAGATTGACTAGCTAATTCTATATATTGAAGGCTATGAAAACGATTGAAAAATTCCTTCTACTGATAAGAACTTAACTGAAAAACTAAGAGTTATCAAGACTGAGGAACTGGCTCTCCAAATCAACTGTCCCTTCACATGAGGAACACAGGTATCTTCCCATTCTTGCCTCCTCCGCTTCCTTCCCTCCCAGGAAGTAAATAAGATAATACTATCTTATTAGATACATACTATTTATCTCCGCTGTTCTCACTTCTACTTCCTTTTATTTTGCAGAATAAATCCGCTGCTTTCCAGAAGATCCAGAGACCTGACAGAGATTCAGGGTCGCACATACAGTTCTGCTGCAGCCAGCTGCACCGCACCTCTTAGTTCACATAGATCTATTGAGATGAATCACTTGGGTGAGTGAATCCTACACAGGTGCCTCGTGGAGCACTTCCCAAGGTTGAGAACCTTCTTGCACACAGGAACTTGTTGCTCGCGCATACTTTTAACTTCATAAAGATGGAGCCACTAATACATTTGTTGTTTTTGCACAGGCTAGGGAAGATATACATGTTAAGAGTCTCCTTTGCACCAGGTTATTCCTTTTTAAATGCCTTTTGTATTAGATTATTTTTTTATAGGGAACAAAAAACCTTTCTGTGGGACAAGTCATTAGCAGTCTCAAGTGTGGAAGCAGCCCAAACGCTGAAGTTGCCTCCGAGAGTAAAGACAACACACCCTTCTGAACAGCATTAAGCATTTAGGGACATAAGTCACTAATTAAACATACTAATTCTTAAGCCACTAATATATGCAGACAAATACAGTCTTACACACAAACATAAGCAGGTAATGCCTTATGTGATTCAAAATGCAGATGTATGGTTAAGTGCTTACTTAGGAAGAGACAGTGCATGAGCACACTTCTCTCTTTAAAGTACAAGCACACAGGTGACTAAACCGGAAAATTCTCTACTATATATTATGCAACTTTATTACCAAGTAAGTATTTTTCAAACACAAGTTAGAGTCAAATGAAACTCAAAAATTGAGGCAGAAGTAAAAATTAATCTACTCCTGTATGTTTCATATGCAAAAAATACCTGTCAACTTTTTTTTTAATGGAAAATTAATAGTTCTGAGGTTGCAGAATCCGAAAAACTTCTGTCTTAAAAGACAGCGGGTTTTTTTAGAAAGGTTAAGCAACTAAAAGCTTGGACATTACAGTTAAAACTAGTAACCTTACAGTTAAAACTAGTAATCCTGACAGAAGATGCTCATTGCTATACCTAATTATTAATGAAGTGATTAATTTCACCCTCTTCCCCAAACTGCAGGTCAATGATGACGAGCAAAGGCTACTGTGAGAATCTGGGAATCCCACCAGTTCCTAGTTCATTTGGATCTATCAGAAGGTCAGAGCACAGCCTAAGCCCCGGAGCCGATAAAGAGGCATTGCCACCTTTCGTTACTGCAGACAGAAGCTAAGCAGGATGCCATAAAAAACTGCAGCCCGTCACACACAGAATCACATCATAAACTTTTTCAAGAGCTATCTGCTGCCATTTGAGAACAGCACATGGCCAGGTAAGTCCAGTGCAGACACAGCTCATGGGCCTCACGTAAGAATACACACACTCTCAGCACCTCCACTTCGGGGTATCCCCAGTTTGAGGCTAACGCAAGGAAGAGGCACCTGCATGATGGCCTTCCACTCAGATTAATTTCCTCTATCACCAGGTCTTACTCTTCAGTTTTCAAAACACCTTTTTATTCTCTGCATTGTCACATATTAAACCCACACAGTTTCAACATATTACTATGATCTGCTGATATAATCCTGTCACTTTGGAATTCTGCTCATGGATGAGAATCCCATACAGAACCAATACCATAAAACCCTGCTGCCATCAATAAGCGAACTGAACTTAGACCACACAGTGGAAGCAACACGGACACATTGTGACTAAACAGCATAGTAATTTAAGATCTTTATCAGTATGATAAAGCTCATTATGATCAGCTCTTACTTGACAAGAAATCCAAGCTATCACGACCTGTTGTTTCTCAAAGTAACAGTTCAGTAACATTATACATTGCTTGGAAAACACTTCTACCGGCCAGAAGTAAACAGTTGCTGAGACACTGATCAAATAATTCCATCATAAAATGCTTATAGATACACTTTCCTCCCACCCCTCTATCTGAGCTCGCAAAGGCAATAAGGAGGGAGCACATTTATTTATGTAACCTGAATCATTCCAAGTGAGCCTTTATTCTTCACATCCAAAGAATTACAAACAACAGTGTTAGGCCATTCCAGACTTCACGGGTTCCCTGGGACCATATCACTAAGTAAAATGAAAAATCCAAATAAGAAAGTTTATTTTTTTCAATGTATTTGACACCACCTTTGGGAAGTGAACAAAGACGCACTGTGGAAAGCAGAAACCTGCACAAAATGTCACTGTTTGTTCCCCGTGAATGCAGAGGTATACTTACTCCAAGAAAGAAATTCCACCACTCTCCGGAGATTTCCTCCCTTTAGTTGAATCTAGTGCCAAGTTCACTCGGCTAAAGTTTGAGTTGTGTTAGCACGCCAGATACCAGTTCCTGTAAGTCAGGTCTGTTACTCAGCCAAAAACTAAGTGCCAAGCAAAAACTTGGTCTTACAATGTCACTTCAACGTTACATGAATTAAAAAATGACCAGTAACAGACCATCCTTGGCCCTTACTTCACACAATTCAGGCACTGCTTTTAACTGAAAATACTTGGTAAATATTTTATCTATTATGCAGCCTGATTTTTGTAATTTCTCCTCCAGCTATGTCTTTTGGACATGTTAAGGGAACACAAATTTCTGCATTGCTCAAGCAGTAACTACAGTATGGCTGCTGAAGTGTCTAAAGTTCCTTCAGAGGCTTCAGCTTCTTCTGAAGTCAGTCTCAGGTGACAAATTCTTGTTATACGAAAGCCATCAGTGTAAGACAAGTATTCATTAAAGTGTGGTCAAAAGAACTTAGGAAGTACAAGGACAGGGTGACTGATCTGCAGTCAGGAGGGAAGCAGCTACGTATGTGACAGCAAGAGAGGAACAGGGAAGATCTTAAACCAAAAGCAATACAATTTAATTAAAAATGAGAGGCAAAAAGAACAAATTAATTTGAAACAAAGTACGCCTGGCACCGAAAATCCCATGGTTTCAAGAGGATACATACATTACACTATCAGCATCTGCTATTGTAAGGAAGAACAAGCAGACTCAGATCCATGATTCTCAAATATCAGAATAAAACACCACTGCAAACATTACAACTGAACCAGACTTGGTTTTACTTTTTCTGAAAAACTGTTAAAGAAAATTCTTGATTTTTACACAAAATTTTTTAACAAAAAGATCTGCTATACGAAATGTATACATAGACTTCAGATCTTGTCTCTTTAACCAAAAATAAGGTGGAAAGTTTCCTACTAAAATATCAACGAATTGGAAAGATCCCAAGCAGCTTTTATGTAAAAGCACTGATCTGTTTTTTTTCCCCTACGAAAATATAATGCATAACTACTGCTTTACATTAAATGTACAACTACTTTTAAATCGGACATGAGTTTTCAATATATTTTTAAAATAAACGAACGTTAAGGCAAAGACTGCAGAATGAACTACGCAGAAGTAGGGCACGCAGTACATAAGTACACAGTAATTGTGGTAAGGCAAAGCACCACAGCATACGTGATCAGATGGAGCAGGTATATATAGGCTGCCACTTAGTGCTAGCCAATTGCTTAGAAAAGCAACACCACTGAGTAAAAATCTTTTGCTCTTCATAGATTCTCTTGATTTGAATCACAATAAAGAATAAAAATAGAAGGTAGAGGACAAAACTTTCTTTTGTTTTGGTTGTACTCAGTTAACGCTTCATATTCAAAGAAAAAGGATTTGTTTGAAGCAGTGCAATCACAACCTGAAAAAACTCTGTAGGCCACATATATCTTTAATAGATCTGTTACAGAATTATATTGTCGAATGAAAGACTACTGACAAGCATTCTTACTGTCCTATGAAACAGGCACATCAACAAGAAAGATACACCACTGCATCAATAACATGAACCTCTTTTAGCTATGCAAGACGAAACCAGCAAGCAATGAGACATGAATGAATTGCTGGCTGAGTTTATTTTTAAACTCTGACTTGACACAGAATATACTTTGCAATAAAAAGTCTGAAGTTAATTCATTAAAAACTGCAAGACAGAACAATCACCAGTTTTGCTTTAAAACATTTAATGATTTCATTACAGCAAACAGAATAAACTACTAGATAAACAATTAAAACCCCATTTATACCAAAGTATCAGATAGAATCATAGGTACTATTTTGAAGTTTGCAAAAGCAGCACATTAATGCCTTTGCCGATTCGTCTTCATACTTCATGCAGAGTACGCAGCAGAACTACTAGCAAACAGAAGCTGCTTTTCTCTGAACACTGATTAGAAACTCAAGAATGCAAGTCATAAGGGAAGGAAGAAAGGCAAATCCTTAAGAAAAATACGGCTTACCAGACAGACGAGTTTAGCTGTGTCACAAGTGCAGAAGAACAACTTTCTGTGTATGTAGAACTTGTTTATTTAGCCCTTTATGAAAGTTTCTCTCAAGAAATTAATTTAAATCACATGCAGGAGTCTGCAAAAGAGAAAGAGAAAGAATCTGAGCTGCTGAGCTGCTGGTTTTTGTTCTAAGTACATTCGAGCTATTTTCAGCAGCAATGGGCTTGCCTACAATCAAAATGAAAATGCAATACAGAATAACCAGCCTCCCAACTCCAGCTCAAAAAAAAAAAAAAAAAAAAAAAAAAAATCAGGAAATCCATAGCAAAAAAAAGACAAACCTTGTTCATT